>Ga0116222_1000329_pt1 | contig 31200 bp, 29 predicted proteins | sample Sb_taG_12_FD_88963 | JGI IMG/M metagenome (GOLD analysis project Ga0116222, IMG submission 88963) | Peat soil microbial communities from Weissenstadt, Germany - Sb_50d_9_AC metaG | ecosystem: Environmental > Terrestrial > Soil > Wetlands > Peat | place: Germany: Weissenstadt | collected 2010-09-21
GGCCGAGGTCGAGGTCGATGCGGGGACGTCCGAGCAGGAGTTGAAGGAACTCGCACTGGCGCAGCCGCGCGTTGCCGAGCTGCTCGCGGGCCGCACCCCGCGCGCGATGATCGCGGTCGTCGACCGCATCGTCAACATCGTCACCGCCTGACGTCGAGGCGCATCGGCGCGTGCTCGATGCCGTCCTCGATCCAGCCCTCGCCGCAGACCTCGAAGCCGAAGCGTCCGTACCAGTCGACGAGATACGCCTGTGCACTCAGGACGATCGGTGGACCTGACACTTCGATCGCGCGGGTGATGAGCGCACTCGAATAGCCGTGCCCGCGCGCCGCAGGAAGCGTCGCGACACGGCCGATGCGATGCCCGGATTCCCCCTCGCTGAGCAGGCGCAGGGTGCTCACCACGCCACCGTGGTCATCCTCGATCCAGAGGTGCAGCGTCGCGGCATCTGCGTCGTGGGCGTCGATGTCCGCATACGCGCAGCGCTGCTCGACGATGAACACGTCCTGCCGCACGGCGAGGATCCCGAGCAGGGTCCGGGGGGACAGCTCGTCGAGGTGCGCCGCGTGGACCTCGGGCACGCCCTTGTCCGCCCGGCTACGCCGCCTGAGGCTCGACCACCGCGGTGCACGCGGAGCAGCGATGCGCCGCCTTGGGAATGACCGTCAGGCACTCGGGGCATCCCCGCGAATCCGACTCAGCCGGGGCTGCCGAGCGCGTGCGAGCCTGCAGGCGGTTGTACGGCACCACGAAGAAGAAGTACACACCCGCCGCGATGAGCACGAACGCGATCACCGCAGTGAGAAACGTTCCGTACTTGATGTTGCTCCCGTTGACGGTCAGCTCCAGCGTGTCGAAGTTGGGCTTGCCGAACGGGATGGCGATGATCGGATTGATGACGTCGACGACGAGCGCGGTGACCACTGCCCCGAACGCGCCACCGATGACGAATGCCACCGCCAGCTGCACGACGTTGCCCTGGCTGAGAAAGTCGCGAAAGCCTTTCACGGATGTCCTCCTTGCCCCGCGTCTAGCCGGTGCCCCCACCCGGGGTCCCGGTGCCCGACGGGTTCAGCATGGTGACACAGACACCCGTCCAGCAGCGGGTACCCGAAACCGCGTAGCCGGCGTGGCCCGGAGGGAGTGGGTCGCCGGGTTCGTAGACGTACCAGAGGGCGCCTGCGCCGGGTGACGGCTGCGGCAATCGCGCCATGACGGCGCCGGGCGGATAGACGGCCGTGCCCCAGAACCAGGGCACGCTCGTCGCGATCGAACGCGTTCTCGAGGCGACCTCATCGTCGGCGTAGTAGCGCACGAGCAGGTACTCACTCGGATAGGTGGTGACGAGCTGGGGTGGTCCTGACATCCGGGTGACCGCCGCGACGGCCGCGGGCGTGTCGGGATTGGTGATCGCCAGCGCCGTGCCGGCTGCCACCGCCGCGGTCACCGCCGCCGCACCCACCGCCGCCTTTCGCCATGGCACGGTGGCAAGCCCCGCCCCGAGCAGTGGATACAGCGGAGCCCAGGCTGTGCTCAGGTACTTGCCGTCCTCGAGGGGGTGGTAGAAGCTCGCGAGGAGCATCACGCCGACGCCGATCACCACCGCCAGCGACAGGACCGCCGCCGTCTGTCTCCCGGCGCTGCTGAGACGCTTCCTGTTCATGACGAGCGCAACCAGCACGAGGCAGCCAGTCACGTCGCCGGCGAGCTCGAGCGCCCGCAAAGCGGCAAACCCCGTCACCCACGTGTTGAGTGGCGGTCCCGTGAAGAACTGCTCGAGGCCGCCGAGGACGCTATCGATGCTCAGCCTCGGTACCCAGAAGGCACCCGCGCTGTGGCCGAGCTGCGCTTGGGCGGCGACCAGCCACGGGACCAGGCTCACCAGTGCGGTTGCACCGAGCGCTCCCACGAGCACCACTGTGCCGGGCCGTCGCCGGCGAAGGACGATCGCGACCGTGATCACCTGCGCGAACACCGCGAAGAGCGCGAAATACACGGTGTACACGGCGAGAATCGATGTCGCGGCGTAGAGCGCCCACCGCATCGGTGCAGGCCGTTCCAGCGCGCGCAGCAGGCAGAGCGTCGAGGCGAGCACGAGCGTTGTGGCGAGCACGTACATGCGCGCATCCAGCGAGCTGACGAACAGGGCCGGCGCGACCGCGCCGATCACTCCGGCCCAGACGCCACCGGCATCGCCCGTCACGCGACGTCCGAGTGCGGCCACATGCGGGATCGCCGCGGTCCCGACCAGCACCGGGAACAGTCGGAGCATCGCGGGGCTGGTCGACACCACGGCGAAGAGCCGCTCGGCCAGGTAGAACAGCGGCGGTGCGCTGTCGTTGCGCACCACATCGATCATGGAGCCCAGCGGCCGCTGCACCGCCAGAGCCGTGAACGCCTCGTCCCGCCAGAGCGGCTCGTACCCGAGCAGGGCGAGGCGGGCGATGAGCCCGACACCCGTGATCAGCCAGATCTTCCCCGCATATCCGCGCAGCATCGATCCCACCTTAGTGCCGCGTCCGCGGGCGATGCGCGGCGGCCGGCGTCAGGGCAGCGAAGCGACGCCGGGCTGCGGTACCACGTCGAAGACCACCGGGTTGCCCTCCGGGTCGGTCGACACGACCCGGGCATTCGCGGCGATACCCGGGCCGACGGCTGCCGCGATATCGGCTCGCGAGGGAGCGACGATGAGCGTGTACACCGCCGGGTTCGCGATCACGGTCATCGGCGCGACGATGGTGGGCAGCCTGCCGGCATCGAGGAACTGCACGTCCATGGCGTCATAGCCGTCGAGGATCACGAGGGTCGACGGCCCGCCGTCGGTCGGGTTGTTCACCGCGGCGTTCGCCAGCGCGACGTCCGCGAACGTGAACGCCGCGTACCGATCCTCGAGCGGGCGGTTGATGTACGTCACCGCCGATGCGATCCCCAGCAGGGTCGCACCGATCGCGCAGACCGTCCAGCCGGTCTCCGTCACCGATGGCCCGGACCTGGGAATCCCCGCCGCGAGCCGCCGGACGATCGCGATGCCCTCCAGGCAGCCGAGACCGACGCATGCGGCGACGTACGGCTCGAGACCGAGCGACCGGAGGAAATGGGGTGCGCCGCCCTCGTTGGCGATGAGCGGAGGGAGCAGAAAGACGGGGAGCCCGAGGAGCACCAGCGCGTACCCGTGATCGTTGCGCCGGCGCCAGCAGTGCCATATCCCGAGCAGGAACGGCACGACCAGGATGGGGCCGAGAAGCGGCAGCGCCGACACATCGTGACGCGCGTTCGGGTCCCCGGTGAAAAGGAACATCCCGAGGGTCTTGAGGATGTGCACGGGGTAGCTGTCCATTGACATCGAGCCGCTGTTGAACACCGAGACGAATGCCGCCCGGCCGAAGTACGAGGAGAAGTCGGTGACCGCCGTGTAGACCATCGGTGCGACCACCACGGCGAACGCCCCGCCCGCCCATCTCCATGTCGTCCACATCGCTCGAAACCGCTCAGGCTCGTGGGCCCGCATCCAGAGCAACCAGAGGACGACGAGCAGCGGCAGCAACTTCAGAGGCTGGTACGTCCAGAAGCCCAGCGCGACGGCGGCGCCGGCGGTCACCGCAATCCACCGCGACGGCCGGTCCCCCCAGCGCAGCAGGGCGGCCAGCGCCGCGGCGCCGACCAGCACCGTCAGGATGTTTCGGAAGCCGTCGCGGGACACCGCGATCATCCACATCGAACCGGCGGTCCACGCCATCGCCATGAGCGCGGGCCCGCGGCCGAAACGCCGGACCGCGACGCAGGTGGCGATGACCCCGGCGACGCCGACCGCAGCCGCGGTGCCGCGCAGGGTCAGCACCGACGACCCGAACACCTTGAAGATCGCGGCGACGACGTACGCGTAGAGCCCCTCCCGTCCACCGTCACTGTTGAAGAAGACCGGGTGGTAGCCGGGGATCGTGAGCAGGTTCTGGGCGCTGATCCCTTCGGCAGCCTCGTCGGGGTAGAGACCCCCGGGCTGGCTCTGGAGCGCCCAGAAGCGCACCAGGATCGCGCCGATGGTGATCAGGACGGCGGCCGCAGCCTCCGCTGCAGTCGCCGTCCCGAGGCGCCGGATGGCGCCGGTTATACGGGTGATCCGGCCCCCGTCAATTCGAGGCTGGATCGATGCAGCAGCGTCCTGGTCGCGGCGATGCGGCACGCCAGCATCTCCAGAACGTCATCGAGCTGGTCCCGCAAGACGGTTTCCAGCTCGATAGGGTGGTTGTCTATCTCCCGCAGCAGCGCCGACAGCCGGAGCGCCTTCTGGTCGATCTTCGCAACGACCTCCTGCGGGCCTGCCGTTGCGGTCAGATGATTCGGCTCCATACAGATCCTCCGTCTGCGGGTTGGGGATGTCACCAGAGTAGGCACCTGCGCGGAGGTTGTCCAGCGACCGTTTCGTCACCGCTACACTGGTCATGGCCGGTTCGACCGACCGGGCGCGGATGGCGGAATCGGTAGACGCGCGGGACTTAGGATCCCGTGGGGCGACCCGTCCGAGTTCGAGTCTCGGTCCGCGCACGGCGCCCACCCAGCACCATGAGTACACAGATGACCGACACCCCGGGCAAGAGCCCGTCAATGACCGTCACGCTCGAGCGCAAGGCCGCATCGCAGGTCGCCCTCCAGGTGGAGGCGACCGCCGACGAGGTGGAGGCAGCCGTCCAGGCATCGTTGCGCCGTCTCGCCGGCAGGGTTCGCATCCCGGGATTCCGCCCCGGCAAGGCGCCTGCGGCGATGGTGGAGCGCGCCGTCGGCTGGGAGACCATCCGGCATGAGACCGTCGATCACCTCGTCCCCGAGCTCTACCGGCGCGCCGTCGACGAGACCGGCGTCGAGCCGGTCGGCGATCCGGAGCTCGATCTCGGCGAGCTGGAACGCGACCAGCCGCTGAAATTCACCGCCACGGTCACCGTCAAACCTGAGGTCGACCTGCGCGACTACCTGACGCTCCGCGTGCCGATGGAGACGACCGAGATCACCGAGGAGAGCGTCGACCGGGCGATTCAGGAGGCTCGACGACGTCACTCCGAGCTCGCCGACGTCGACCGCGCGGCGCAGGCGGGCGACGTGATCCGCTGCACCCTGGTGATGCGCCGCGGCGACGAGGTGCTCACCGGCGGTGACGCGGAGGAGCGCGAGCTGGAGCTGGATCGCGAGGTGGTGATTCCGGCGATCGTCGACGGCGTCATCGGGCTGACGGCCGGGGAGTCGCGCAGCTTCGAGACGACCCTGCCGCAGGATTACCGCCAGGAGGAGCTGCGGGGCGCCACCGTCACCATCGACGTCGCCGTGCACGCCGTCCGCGAGCGCACGCTGCCCCCGGAGGACGACGCGCTCGCAGTGCTCGACGGGCACGGTCCCACGCTGGAGGACCTTCGCGATCACTACCGGACCGCGCTCGCCGTCGAGGCGGCCGACCAGGATCGCGAGCGCCACGAGGGCGCGACGCTCGAGGCGCTCCGCGACTACGTCCGCGTCGACGTTCCTGAGGCCATGATCGAGCGCGAGATCGATCGCCAGCTGGCCGACCTCGAATACCGGCTGGCTTCGCTCGGGCTGCCGCTCGACCGCTACATCGAGATGAGCGGCCAGAACATGGCTGCGCTCCGCGCCGAGCGGCGCGAGACCGCGACGAGTCGGGTGCGCCTCGAACTTGCGCTCGACGCGCTGGCCGTCGCCGAGGGGATCGAGGTCGACGAGACCCAGGTGGAGCGCGAGGCTCGTGCCGTCGCCGAGGGCCGGAAGGTCGATGCCGCCCAGCGCCGGCGTCTCGAGGAGCTCGCCCGCCGCGACCTGCGCCGGCGGGCGGCCGGCCAGCGTCTGCTCGAGATCGTCACTCCCGAGGAGTCCGGTTTCGTCGCCACCTGAGGAGTGATCTCCGGCAAGCGTGGGTAAGCTCTCCCGCGCATGAGCGAGCCGGTGATCAGCGTTCGCGACCTCGTCAAGACTTACGGGAAGGTCGAAGCGGTCCGCGGCATCGATCTCGAGGTCGGCGCCGGCGAGATCTTCGGCTTCCTCGGACCCAATGGCGCCGGGAAGTCCACGACGATCAGCATCCTCTGCACGCTCATCCGGCCAACTTCGGGGGTTGCCCAGGTGGCCGGGATCGACGTCCTCAGGGATCCGAGCGCGGTTCGCGCCCGGATCGGCCTGGTGTTCCAGGACCCCTCCCTCGACGGACAGCTGACGGGGCGGGAGAACCTCGACTTTCACGCATACCTCTACGGGTTGCCAACGGCGACCCGCAGGCAGCGCATCGAGGATGCCCTGTCGATCGTCGAGCTCACCGACCGTGCCGAGTCGACCGTGCTCACCTACTCGGGCGGCATGCGCCGCCGGCTGGAGATCGCACGCGGCATCCTGCACTACCCCCAGGTGCTCTTCCTCGACGAGCCGACGCTCGGTCTCGACCCCCAGACACGCAACAAGATCTGGGACTACCTGCACGCGGTCCGGACGCGCGAGCACATCACCATCTTCATGACCACGCACTACATGGATGAGGCCGAGTTCTGCGATCGCATCGCGATCATCGACCAGGGCAAGATCGTTGCGCTCGGGACGCCGTCGGAGCTCAAGACCAGGGTCGGCGGCGATGTGGTCACGATCTCCACTCCGGACACCGGCGCCGCCGCCGAGGAGATTCGCAGGGTCATGCATCTCGAGCCCACGCACGTCGACGGCACGCTGCAGGTCGAGGTGCCGGAATCCGCATCGTTCATGCCACGGCTGTTCTCCGAGTTGACGGTCCCGATCACGGCGGTGAGCGCGCGCCGCCCAAGCCTCGACGACGTGTTCCTCAAGCTGACCGGGCGGGCCATCCGTGAGCAGGGCAACACGTCACTGGATACCATGCGAAACATGGGCAGGATATGGGGAGGTGGCCGCCGATGACCGACCAGGTGCTGACCGCTCCGGCCCACCCGCACGCACGGGCCGTCAACGTTCGGGGTGCGACGCTTCGCGCCGTCTACATCATCTGGAAGCGCGACATCATCCGCTACTGGCGCGATCGCATGCGCGTGATCGCATCGCTCGCGCAACCCGTGCTCTTTCTCTTCGTTTTCGGCAGTGGACTCAGCTCGTCGTTGCGGGGCAGCACCGGCGGTTTCGGCGGCCCGAACTCCTCGCTGCAGTACGTGCAGTTCATCTTTCCGGGCATCATCGGGATGTCGGTTCTCTTCACCTCGATCTTCGGCGCGATGTCGATCGTGTGGGATCGGGAGTTCGGATTCCTGAAAGAGGTGCTCGTCGCGCCGATCCACCGCTCCGCGGTCGCCGTCGGCAAGACGCTCGGCGGCGCGACCCAGGCGATGTTCCAGGGTCTCGTCATCCTCGTGCTCGCCCCATTGGTGGGCGTCAAGTTGACGGTGCTCGGCGTCGTCGAACTGGTGCCCATGATCTTCCTGTTTGCGTTCGCGCTGAGCGCGCTCGGCGTTGCGGTCGCGGCACGCATGCGCACCATGCAGGGCTTCCAGATGGTGATGAACTTTCTGATGATGCCGCTGTTCTTCCTTGCCGGAGCGCTGTTCCCGCTCGGTGGCAACCTCCCGGTATGGCTGTCTGTGCTCACGCGTTTCGATCCCGCCAGCTACGGCATCGACGCGCTCCGGCGCGCTGTGCTCAGCGCCTCGGGCGTCCCGTCACGCGTCCTGGACAGCCTCGGCCTCACGGTCTTCGGCCATTCCCTGTCCGTGTGGACGGAGGAGGCCGTGCTGGTCGCCTTCGGGGTGCTCATGCTGAGCCTGGCGGTCCATGGATTCCGACAGCGCGACTAAACAAGGCCACCTATAATGGAAAAGGTATGAATCCGACCAATCTGATCCCGTACGTCATCGAGACCACGAATCGGGGCGAACGCGGGATGGACATCTACTCGCGGTTGCTCAAGGACCGAATCATCTTCATCGGGACGCCGATCGACGATCAGGTCGCCAACGTCGTCATGGCGCAGTTGCTCTTCCTTGCCGGTGAGGACCCCGAGAAGGACATCTGGCTGTACATCAACTCGCCGGGCGGATCGGTGTATGCCGGCCTTGCGATCTACGACACGATGCAGTACGTGGAGCCCCGCGTCGGCACCATCTGCATGGGCATCGCCGCGTCGATGGCAGCGATCTTGCTCGCCGGGGGTGCCGCGGGCATGCGTCTCAGCCTGCCGAACACCCGCGTGCTCATCCATCAGCCCTCGGGCGGATTCAGCGGTCAGGCGACTGACATTCAGATCCATGCCCAGGAGATCCTCCGCGTCCGGCGTCGCCTCGACGAGATCCTCGCGCATCACACCGGCAAGCCCATCGAGGTCGTGAACCACGACTCGGATCGCGATTTCTTCATGAGCGCCGAGGAGGCGAAGGAGTACGGCCTGATCGACGAGATCATCCAGGGTCGCATCAAGAGTGGCGGCGCTCCCAACGGTGAGGGCGGCAGCGGTGGGCGGCCACCCGGCGCGCCACCGGAGACGGAGACACCCCAGGCGGGTGGCGGCGCAACAGCTCACGCGTAACGGGAGACCGTGCGGTCGTTGGTAGCAATGCAGACAATCCAAGGGGTATGCGGTGACTGAGCGCGACGACCGCCGGCGACATACGCGTTGTTCGTTCTGTGGCAAGGGCCAGGAGCAGGTCCGCAAGCTCGTCGCGGGTCCGGGCGTGTACATCTGCGACCAGTGCATCGATCTCTGCCAGGAGGTCCTCGAAGAGGACAACCGGTCCACGACCACCAAGCGTGGCAAGCCCGGGACGATTCCGAACCCGCAGGTGATCGCAGCGTCACTCGATCAGTACGTGATCGGTCAGGAGCACGCCAAGAAGGTGCTCTCGGTGGCGGTGTTCAACCACTACAAGCGCATCGCGCACGCCAAGACCAACAGTGACGTCGAGTTGCAGAAGTCGAACGTTCTGCTCGTCGGTCCCACCGGGTGCGGCAAGACGTTCCTCGCGCAGACCCTCGCGCGCATCATCGACGTTCCCTTCAGCATCGCCGACGCGACCAGCCTGACCGAGGCCGGTTACGTCGGCGAGGACGTGGAGAACATCCTCCTCCGCCTCATCCAGGCCGCGGATTTCGATATCGCCCGCGCCGAGCGCGGCATCATCTATATCGACGAGATCGACAAGATCGCGCGCAAGAGCGACAACCCGTCGATCACTCGCGATGTGAGTGGTGAGGGAGTGCAGCAGGCGCTGCTGAAGATCCTCGAGGGCACGGTTGCCAACGTCCCTCCGCAGGGCGGGCGCAAGCACCCCCACCAGGACTTCATCCAGATCAACACGACCAACATCCTGTTCATCTGCGGTGGCGCGTTCGACGGTCTCGAGAAGATCATCGAGCACCGTCTCGGTAAGCGGGTCATCGGCTTCAACAGCAAGCCTCGAGGCACGCGGACCAAGGAGACGACCAAGATGCTTCGTGAGCTGCAGGCGCAGGACCTGCTCAAGTACGGCCTCATTCCGGAGTTCGTCGGCCGGCTCCCGATCACGGTGGCGTTGGATTACCTCGACGAGGAGGACATCATCCGCATCCTCACCGAACCGAAGAACGCGTTCGTCAAGCAGTACCAGAAGTTCTTCGCGCTCGACGACGTCGAACTGGTCTTCCATGAGGGTGCGCTTCGGGCCATCGCCGAGCGTGCGCTCGCCCGTGGCACCGGGGCACGCGGGCTCAAGTCGATCATCGAGGACGTCCTGCTCAACAGCATGTTCGAGGTGCCGAGTCGCCCGGACATCAAGCGCTGCGTCATCACCGAGCAGGCGATACTCGAAGGCGTGGAGCCGCTGCTGCTCACCGAGGAGCCGAAGCGTCGCGTCGGTGCGACCGAGGAGGCGGCGCAGGGGCGTACGGCCTGAGCGTGAGTCGCCGAGCCATCGCTCTGGCTGCGGCGGCCGTGGGGGTCTTCTTCGTGGTGACCCTGATCACGCTGTCGCACGTCGTCAGCAACAGTGCGTCTGGCTGCGCCATCGCGGCTCCGGCGCCGAGCCTGCCCGCGTCCCTGCGCGCGCTCGGGGGCTTCGACCAGTCCTTCGACGCCGGCAATCTCGAGGACCTGGCACAGGTTGGTCAGAACGCGGCGGCCGTCGTGAGTCCCAACCTCGACGGAACCACGCCGCTCCAGCCCGTGAGTGTGGCCGCCGCGGAGAGCGGGCAACCGGCGGCGGTGGTGGTTCCGCTCGCCGCCTCCGAGGCGCCCGGGAGCGCCACACGCCTGGTCGGGCTCGTGTCGTTCTACGTCGGCTGCAGCGGACGAGCCTACTTCGGGTCGGTCGCCGACATCTCGTCCCTGGGACCGGCCGCGCCGGTCGGCTTTCCCGCGGTGGCGGAGAGCACTGCGGCAGCCCGGCTCGCCACCTCGAGCCCGCAACTCGTGTACACCGGCTCGCCGTTCACCCCCGAGTGGCGCAATGCGCAATCCGGCGCCAGCATTGCGGCGGGCGAGTGAGACCCGGTCGGCCCATATACTCAATCGCCCAATGGAAAAGCATTTCGACTGGTCCGGCGTGGAACCGAAGTGGCGCGAGCGGTGGCGTGACCTCGGTGTCGGCCATGCCGATGTCGCAAGCACCAAGCCGGCTTTCGTCATCGCGCTTCCCCCGCCGAACATCACCGGCGCCCTGCACATGGGCCACGCATCGACGTTCTCCATCCAGGACACCGTCTGCCGCCACCGGCGCATGCGTGGCTTCGAGGTCGAATGGTGCCCGGGGACCGACCACGCCGCGATCGCCACGCAGAACGTCATCGAGCGCCAGCTCGCCGATGAGGGCACCACCAAAGAGGAACTCGGCCGTGAGGCGTTCCAGGCGCGAGTCGACGCATGGTACGAGGAGTACGGCGGCCGCATCTATGAGCAGATGCGCCGGATGGGATACACCTGTGACTGGGAGCGCTCCCGCTTCACGCTCGACGACGAGTACGTGCGCGCGATCAGGCTGGTTTTCAAGACGTTGTTCGACGAGGGACTCGTCTATCGCGGACCGCGAATCGTCAACTGGTGCCCGCGCTGCCGCTCCGCAATCAGCGATGAGGAGATCGACTGGCAGGAGCACACGGATCCCTTGTACTACCTCAAGTATCCGGTCGAGGGCGGATTGAGCATCACGGTCGCCACGGTCCGTCCCGAGACCATGCTCGGCGACACCGGCGTGGCGGTCGCACCCGGCGACCCGCGGTACGCGGCGCTGATCGGCAAGCACGTGACACTGCCGCTCACGTGGCGCGTCGTGCCGATCTTCGCCGATGCCGCGGTGCGCCCCGAGTTCGGGACGGGGGCGCTCAAGGTGACACCCGGACACGACCCGACCGACTACGAGATCGGCGTCCGGCACTCGCTCCCGATCATCAACGTCATCTCACTCGACGGCACCATGGACGTGCCCTCACTGCCCCAGTTCCACGGTGTGCCCGCCGAACAGGCGCGGACCGCCGTGGCCGAGACACTGCGCGACCTGGGCGTGCTCGTCAAGGAGGAGCCCTACCCACACGAGGTCGGCCACTGTGACCGCTGCGGCACCGTGCTCGAACCACTCGTGAGTGAGCAGTGGTGGGTGCGCATGGCGGCGCTGGCCGCGCCGGGCATCGGTGCGGTCGAAAGTGAGGAGATCACGTTTCACCCCGCGCGGTACGCGGACGTGTACCTCCAGTGGATGCGCAACATCAAGGACTGGTGCATCAGCCGGCAGATCTGGCTGGGCCACGCCATCCCGGTGTCCACCTGCGCCAACGGCCACCGGTTCGCCTGGATCGAGCCGGCGCACGCGTGTCCGGAATGCGGCGACACCGCACTGACCAACGATCCGGACGTGCTCGACACGTGGTTCAGCAGTGGGCTGTGGCCGTTCGCGATCTTCGGATGGCCCGAGCACACGCCGGATCTCGAGCGGTTCTACCCGACCGATGTGCTTGCCACCGACCGCGGCATCATCTTCCTCTGGGTCGCGCGAATGATCATGACCGGCATCAAGTTCACCGGGCGCAATCCCTTCACCGACGTGCTCATCACCAGCACCATCCAGGCGGCCGACGGCAGCCGGATGAGCAAGTCGAAGGGGAATGTCATCGATCCGCTCGACCTCATCGACCGGTTCGGCGCCGACGCGGTGCGCGCGTGGGCGGCGGCGGTGGGAACCAGCGGCCAGGACATGCGTTTCGACGAGGACCGCATCGCGTCCTACCAGCGCTTCGCCAACAAGCTGTGGCAGGTGACCAACGGTTTCCTTGTCGCCAAGGTGGGCGGTGGATCGATCACCGAGCTCGACGTCCATCCACCCCAGCCGGACACTCTGCGCCCCGAGGATCGATGGATGCTGGCCGAGCTCGCTGCCGTGGTTCGCGAGTGCGACGCCGGGTTCGACGCCTTCCGGTTCCACGATGCCGTCGAACATCTCTACGACACCACCTGGCATTCGTTCTGCGACTGGTACGTCGAGATCATCAAGCTTCGGCTTGCGGACGCCGGCGACCACGAGTCCCGACGCGCCGCCGTCTGGACCGCGGTCACCACGCTCGATGTGCTGCTGCGCCTGCTCCACCCGTTCATGCCGTTCGTCACCGAGGAATGCGCGCAGCAGCTTCCCAACGCCGCACCGACCCTGCAACGGCGCGCCTGGCCGGAGGAGGATCCGCTGTGGAGCGACCCCGACACCACCGCTGCGCATCACGAGATCGCTGAGGCCATCGAGCTCGTGCAGCGGATCCGTGCACTCGGCCACAGCCATCGCGTCCCGCGGGGCACTCGCGATCGGATTCGCATCGTGGTTCGCGCCGCCGATGGGAAGGGGACGAGCAAGCACATCACCCGCCTCATCGGCGGCCTCGTCCCGGCCACGGTGCTGGACGGTCACGAGCGTGGCGCGGATCCAGTGGTCGTGGTTTCGGGTAGGCTCCACGCCGAGGTGGTGATCGCCGACACCGCCGCAGACGCCAGTGCGACTGCACGTCAGATCGGCCTGCTCGAGGCAAATGTGTCGCGGCTCCAGGCACAACTCTCGAACCCGGCGTTCGTGACCGGGGCACCCGCCCCGGTCGTTGAGGAGACGCGCCGGAGGCTCGCCGAGGCGCAGGCACAGCTCGCCCTGTTGCGCGGCGGCCCGTCAGGAGGACCCCCCGATGCTGCTGGTTGACCTCGGGACGCTGCTCACCGCCGTGATCGTGATCGTCGTCGCCTACCTCGTCGTGCTCTGGCTCGCGCTCGCCTTCTATGTCGTGCGCGATGCTCGCCGGCGCACGACGTCACCCGGGTTCACGCTCTTCGCGATGCTGCTCGGCTTCGTGCCCCCATTCCTCGGCGCCCTCATCTACTTCATGGTCCGGCCTCCGTTGACCATGGAGCAGGTGCGATCGCTCGCCATCGAGGAGCAGGCCCTGCTCGAGCCCCCGCTCGAAGGGGTGCCGACCCGACCCTGCCCTACCTGCGGTCGCGAGATCGAGCAGGAGTTCATCCTGTGCCCGTACTGCAGAACTCAATTCGCTCGGCGCTGCACCGGCTGCGATCGCAGCCTCCGGCTCGGCTGGGGAGTCTGCCCGTACTGCGCCACCGAGGTCGGAGCACCCGCGCTGGCCCGCACCGGAAGGTAGCGTCACGATGCTGGGCGGTGGGCTCCAGCTCGCGCTCATACCCGCGCCGCTGATCGCGGCGGCAATCGTCGTCTTTGCGCTCTCCCCGCGCCAGGCTCGTATCGCCCAGGTGGTCGCGGGCGCCGGCATCGCGGCGACCATCGGGTTGCTCGCTGTGGAGGCGGCCTTTCTGGACGGGAGCGGTCGCATCGAGACCTCCCTCGGCACACCGGTTGCGGGGATCTCGTATCTGCTCCGGCTCGACCTGCCGGGCGTGACGCTCGGGCTCGCCGCTTCGGCGGCCGCCCTCCTGCTCCTGCTCGAAAGCGATCGTCAGACCCGCGAGGTGAGCGCCCTTCTCGTCTGCGTTCTCGGCACGATCGTCGCCGCCCTCTCCGGCAACCTTGTGATGCTCGCCGGCGGAGTCGAGATCGCGGGAGTCGGCACCCTGCTCATGACCAGCGCGGCTCGCGGTCGCCCGGGCCGCGGTGGACTGGTCGCGATCGGCCTCGAGCATCTCGCTTCGCTTGGCCTTGTCGTCGCCGCCGTTCAGCTGCTGAGCGTTGCCGGCACCACCGACTTCGCCGTGATCCCGGCCGGAGCACTGGGCGCGACCGTTGCCGGTCCGTGGGCCGTCGCCGGCGTGATGCGCCTGCTGTCGACCGCATTCGTGCCGGTTCGAGGCAGCCGCACACCGACCGCCGCCTGGGCGACGACCGGCGCCATCCCGTGCGGAGGCATCGTGCTGCTCCGCCTCCGCGAGGCTGCCGCCGGTCCACTCCCGGAACAGGTGGCGATCGCCCTCGCCGTCGTCGGTGGTGTGGCCGCGATCACGGCCGTCTCGATCGCGCTGCGTCGATCGAACCTTCCCGCGGTGGCGGGCAGAGCTCTGTGCGTCATCGCCGCAGGACCGGTCATCGCGCTCACCGGCATCGCCGGTGCGCCGGCGGGCGCCGCGGTCGCGGCGGGCATCTGCTCGCTGATGCTGGTCACGGCCCTGACACCCGCGTGGGAGCACATCGGGCGCGGCAGGGGCGGGGCTGCACTCGCTGCGTTCGCGCTCGGCGCCGCAGGGTCGCTGCCGATCGGGTTCGGGGTCAGCGCCCTCATCCTCGCGCTCTCCGCAACCGTGTCGATCGGCCGGGCCGGCACCGCGCTCCTGGCCGCGCTGGCGCTTGCGGGTGTGCTCGGTGCCGCGGCGGCGGTTCAGGCGGCAGCGGGGATCATGACCTCGACCGGGGACGCGCACCGCAACCGGTATCCGTCTGTGCTCGGTGCGACGGCCGCAGCCCTCTCCCTGGTCGCGGCCCTGGTTCCGGGAACGCTCGCGACCTCGGTGCTGGCGGCGCTCAACTCCGGGGGGCTCACCGAGCCAATCGGAGCCGCCGCCATCCGTACCAATGCGGGCGACTGGTCCGGTGGGTACATCGTGGTCGCCTTCGTGATCGTGGCGGCGGGGGCCTGGGCGCTTGCGACCCTCGCGGGATGGTCGCTGGTGTCGTCGCCGTCAGCGGAACGCCCGCTGCAGACGGCGACACCGCCCATCGGGCTCGGGCTTGCACGCCGCCTCCGGCCCGCGGCGGTTCGCGCCAACACCTGGCTGCATCTCACCGATGAGTGGCTCGTGGTGCAGCCGCAGCTCGTGGTGGTGCTCGGGGGATCGGTGCTGGCCATCCTGCTGCTCCAGCTGATCCACTGATGGGGGTCTCCGCACCGCTGCTCTCCGCCGCCGGGGTGATCGCCGCCGTGGTCGCGATGATGGTCGACGGGAGGCGCGCGGTCGCGATCGCCGTCGTCTTCCTGGCCGCCGGTCTGGCTCCGACCGCGGCAACCTTTGGCGGCGCCCCCGGAGCCGCCATGCTCGGTGTGAGCGCGATCGCCGCCGTGCTCCTCGCGTGGGGTGGCCGCTTCGGCGGTCGCATCCTGCCCTGGCTCACCCCACTCGACCCGACCATCCCGGCATTCGCGCCGGCGGATCGGCTCTTCGGTCCGCGGAGCAGCCGGGCGTTCGGCGCGGCGGCCGCGATCCCGGTGGCGTCCTGGGTGAGCTTCAACGTCCCGGTCGGACAGATCGCCGTGTCCGAGGGTCTCCTGTTTCCGATCGCCTACGCATGGACGTGCGGCGTCGTCCGCCTCCTTCTCGCCCGGACGGTTGAGGATCTCGGTGTGGGCGTGGCCACCGTGGGGATCGCGACCGGCACCGCCTGGCTGCTCCGCACCGGCGGCGACTCCTTTCCCGGTGCGGCGCTGGCGTGCGTGGTCGCGCCGCTGGCGGCGTTTCTCGTCGGCTGGCTGAACGGGCGAACCACACGGCGTGCCGTTCCCCACGTCGAAGCTGACGCGTGAGTCCTCTTGTCAGCGCCGGTGGATGGCTGGTGCTCGGCATCCTGGCGTCCGCCTTTCTGCGCCCGAGGACGTCGAGGCTGCTGGCGGTCATCCCACTCGCCGGCGCCGGGTTGACCCTGCTGGTCGCACCCTCTCCGACCGCGTCGGTACCGCTCGGCGGGCTGGTCGGGATCGTCGGTCTCGACAGAGCCGGGCAGGGTTTGCTGGTGTATTCCGCCCTCTCGATGACCCTGGTGCTGCTCCTCCAGCCGTCGCTCGACGTCTCGGCCGGGCGGACGATCGGTGTCGTCGGAGCCGCAGCGACGATCGTCATGGCCAGCAACGACCCACTGGTGTCGGCCCTGGCCCTGACCGCCGCGGTCGGCACCCTGGTGCTGCGCTGGATCGGGTTGTTGCCGGGCAGGGCGACTCTCGCGGCCGGACGCGTTGCCGGCACGGGGACGGCGGCACTGGTCGCGGCCTCGCCGTTCCTGCCGCTCACCGGGTTCACGACCGGCGATCGGCCTGTCGTGGTCGCGGCCCTGCTTGCCACCGGTGTCGCCGCGCTCCTCGCGGTCTACCCGCTTGGCGGGTGGGCGGCGGGGATACTGGGATCGCTCAAGCCGATCGACGTCGCGCCCTGGATGCTCCTGCTCGTTCCGGTCGTCCTCATCATCGCCGAGCGGATTCCGGGCGGCGTTCTCGGCAGCGGCATCCCTGTCTTCGAACACGTGCTGCTCGTGGTGGGTCTCGGGAGCGCGGTCTGGGGAGGCGTCTGGGCGGTGGGGGGTCCGCGCGCGATGCGCTACGGCCGCGTGTTCATGGCGGACATCGGGCTCTGCGTCGCCGCCGTGGAGGGAGCGCCCGTCTCTCCGGCGGTGAGCGGCGCGCTCATCCTCCTGGTCACGCATCTCACGGTCGCGCCGATCCTGCTGCGTTCGGAGGATGCCGGCATGCTCTGGCCGCGCCGGGCGGCCTGGGCGTTGCTCAGCGGGGTCCCGCCGTCACCGAGCTTCTCGGGCCGCCTGCTCCTGCTCGAGGCGCTCGCCGCCGGGAACGTCGGGTCGACGATCGCCGCCGTGGTCGCCATGACCGCGATCTTCATCGCGGCGGTCATGGCCTGCTCCACCCGGAAGCGGTTCACGCTGGCGCCGGGCTGGCACGGCCGCCTTGCCGACCTCACGGCGTGGGTGCTGGTCGCCATCGGCATCGCGATCGGCCTGGCGCCGCAGTCTCTCTCCGGATTCGTGTTCGGACACTGAGGCGATGGATCCTCTCGGGCTGCTCCTCGAAGTCGTGGCGCTCGCCGTGTATCCCGGCGGCCTCTTCCTGGCCGTCATGGCCTGGATCACCTCCCGTGGCGCCGGGTTGCCTCGCGGCGCTCCCCTCGACCCCCGTGGCTGTGCGGCCATCGCCATCGCGGTCGTGGCCGCCGCGATGGCGCCCCTGCCCGGGACTCCGGCCGCCTCGCTGCCGCCCCAGGGGGGCGCGACGCCGAACCTGGTCGCCGCAGTGCTCCTCGTCGTTGCAGCGGGAGCGCTCGTGGCGCCCGCGCCATGGTCGCTCCGGCGCCGCGCCCTGATCGCGTTCGGTGGGATCGCGCTTGTCCTCCTCGGGCTTGTGGCGGCGTCGTTCTCGACGACCGACATCTCCGGGTCACCGGGCCGCATGGATGATGCCGCCCGCATCCTGGCGGTCGTCGGCGTCCTGGTGGCGCTGCCGATGGTGGTGAAACCCCAACGGGAGGGAGGCTCAGCGGCGGCGAGGGCCGCGGTCGTTGCTGCATCGCTGGAGGTGGTGCTGGCCATCGTCATACCACCGGCGCAGCAGTGGCCGGTGGCTCCGCTCTGGGTGGTCGGACTGGTTGCCGTGACGGCCGCCTACGCGGTGTTGCTGCGGCTCTTTCGGAGCGCCACGCAGACCGAGCCCGGGTACCTGTTCTTGCTCGCCGGGGCGTGCTCGGTCGCGGCGTCGGTGACCGCTGTGCTTGCGGCGCACGCCTAAACCCTTGTGCGCGAACGCCGACTTCATCAACTGGGCGTCGGGTCGCGGTGCTAGCATGGAACGTGAGTTGGCGCGAGATTTCGATGCGGCCGTTGCGCGCGTGACCGCCACGTGATTGGAATCGTGCTCGCCTCCCGGTCGCCTCGCAGACGCGAGCTGCTGACCCGGGCAGGGATCCGTTTCCGGATGATGGAGCCTCCAGAGGACGTCGCGCTGCCCGCCGGCGTCAGCGCGGAGCTGGCCGTGCAGCTCGTCGCCCGTCAGAAGGCCGTGGCCGTGAGCAAGCTCGTTCCCGCCGGGACCTACTTGCTGAGCGCTGATACGATCGTGGTCGGCCCGCGAGGACCGCTTGGCAAGCCGCGTACGCCCGAACTGGCCCGGGAGATGCTCAACGATCTCCGTGGCAAGCGCCACACGGTGCTCACCGGGGTCTGCGCGATGTGCACCGAGAGCGATCGCGAGGCACTCGGCGTGAGCCGCTCGGCGGTGAAGTTCTGCGACTTCAGCGATGACGCGCTCGACATGTACGTTGCCTCCGGAGAGCCACTCGACCGCGCCGGCGCCTACGCGATCCAGGGCGGAGGATCGGACTTCGTCGAGGCGGTCGCCGGACGGATCGACACGGTCATCGGCTTGGACGTGGGTCTTGCGCTGCGCCTGCTCGGGGAGATCGGCTACCCCGATCCGCTGCCGCGCACGACCGACATCATGCTGACCGCTACGCGGCAGCGACGCCCGCTCGCGCCGCTGCGTACGGCCACCAGGGTCTGACCGTTCCGCGGAGCAGGCGGGTGCGGGCTTGGGCGTCACGCCTCAGCGGCATCCTGGCCGTCTCGATCCTCGCTCCGCTCGCGCTCTTCGCAACGTCCTGCACCTCCGAGGCCGCCCAGCTCTCGGTGACGCTCAGCTCCACCTTCGGAGCCTCCTACACGCCTGGGACGACCGATGCGGATTTCGTGATCACCGTGCAGAACCTGGGGCCGGGCAACGCTTCCGGGGTGGTGATCCACGCGCTGATGCCCAACGCGTTCCAGTACGTGGTGACCAACTCGATCACCACCAACGGTGCGGCGCGCACAACCCCCGAGGATGCACTGGTGGGGGGCACCAATCCCGAATGGGGCGTCTGGTCACTGTCCTCGCCCACCTCACCGAACGGCCGGACGGACTATGCGTCGGTCTCGATCAACTTCGGGGTCAACATCACCGCCCTGCCGAACACGTACTCACTGGCCGCTCAGGTGGTCGACGACAGCCTCACCGATACTGTGCAGAGCCGCCCGATCCAGGTGGCGATCAACGAGGCCCCACGGCTCGCCGTGTCCGCATCGGTCGGCCCGTCGACGGTGCATCCCAACGGTCAGGTCACCTACAGGGTCACCGTCACCAACAAGGGGACCGGGATCGCTCCCACCGTCGACGTGCTCGTGACCCTGCCGCCCGTGCTCCAGTTTCAGTCGTCGATCACACCCTTCGGGGGGAACGCGTCGGAGGAGTCGCCGATCACACCGGTCAAGGGCGCCTACCTCGTCTTCTATGGCGGTTTCGAGCTACCGCCGCAGACGTCGCTCGGACCGGGCACGCTGACCATCGAATTCATCGCGCAATGCATTCCCGATCCGGGAAGGGGCGTCTTCACCGTGCAGGTCGCGGTCACCGATGCTGCTCGGGACCATGTGAGCATCGCCAACGTGGCGCCGCTCAACGTGTTCAGCACCTAGATTCGTCGAGCTCTCCAGGGCCTGCCGCCGCGCGCACGTGGTAACCTCGCGTATCGCGCCCGGTATTTGCCGGCGTTCCTCAGTGGAGTGAACCCGCTCCCGGCGAGAGAGGCAGATGTACGCAATCCTTCAACACGGCGGTCACCAGTACCGTGTCGCTTCCGGCGACCGGATCCTTGTCGATCGCATTCCCGTCGAGGTTGGGTCGACGGTGACCCTCGAGTCGGTCCTGCTTCTCGGCGACGGTGCCGAAACCGACGTGGCCAAGGGGTCCCCGGTCGAGGCCTCGGTCACCGCCACGGTGATCGCCCATCGCCGCGGCCGCAAGATTCGCGTCTTCACCTACAAGCCGAAGAAGCGCCACCGCCGCACCCTGGGATACCGCAGCCAGTTGACCGAGCTCCTCATCGAGGAGGTCGGGCGTGGCAAGGCCGAGGCCAAGCCCAAGGCGGCCGCTCCCAAGCGGGCGGCGGCGCCGAAGGCGGCCAGGGCCGATGCGGTCGAGGCTGAAGCCGAGGCTGTGGCAACCGAAGCGGAGGCGCTGGCGGTCGAAGCCGAGGCCGTGGAGGCGGAGGTTGCTGTCGCCGAGCTCGCGGTTGAGGATGCCGTCGCAGCGGAGGCGGAAACCCCGGCGCCGGCGGCTGAGAAGCCGGCTGCGCCGAAGCGGACCCGGACGCCCAAACCCAAGAAGGACCCAGACGATGGCGCATAAGAAAGGCGGCGGGAGCTCCCGCAACGGACGCGATTCGAAGGCGAAGCGCCTCGGCGTCAAGCGCCACACCGGCGAAGTCGTGCTCGCGGGCACGATCCTCGTCCGGCAGCGCGGCACCAAGATCCTTGCGGGGGAGCACGTGGGCGTCGGGCGCGACCACACGCTCTTCGCCCTGCGGACGGGCACCGTTGCCTACGATCACACCGGCCACGACCGGACTCGCGCCAACGTTCGCGCGATGCCGATCTTCTCAGTCGGCGAGATGATCGAAGAGGCTGACGAGGAGCCGGTCGAAGCGACCGGCTGAGCCACGGCCACTCGCGGCTCGCCCTTCATCGACGAGGTCGACATCGATGTGGCGGCGGGATCAGGCGGGCGCGGAGCTGTCAGCTTTCGCCGCGAAAAGTACGTTCCCGACGGTGGTCCGGACGGGGGCGACGGAGGCCGCGGCGGTGATGTGCTCGTGGTCGCCGATTCGACCGACACGACGCTCTCCGGCTTTCGCGAGCGCCGCTCGTTTTCCGCCGGGGACGGTCGCGCCGGCGCAGCGGGCAAACGCTCCGGTCACCAGGGGGCGGATCTGACTCTGCACGTCCCGGTCGGGACCATCGTCCGTGAGGGAGAGACGGTGCTCGCCGACCTCGACCGTCCCGGTGCGGTGGCGCTGGCGGCACGCGGGGGACGCGGTGGCCGTGGCAATACACGTTTCGCGACAGCCACCCGCCAGGCACCTCGGGCCGGCGAGCTCGGCGATCCCGGCGAGCAGCGACACCTGCACCTCGAGCTGCGGCTGATCGCCGACATCGGGCTGGTCGGGCTGCCGAACAGCGGCAAGTCGACATTGCTCGCGGCACTGACCGGGGCACAACCGAAGATCGCCGCATACCCTTTCACAACCCTGCATCCGAACCTCGGCGTCGCCGAGCTCGAGGGCGGCCACACACTCGTGCTGGCAGACGTCCCCGGGCTCATCGAGGGCGCGAGCCACGGTGCCGGTCTGGGCCTGGAGTTCCTCCGGCACCTCGAACGCACCCGGACGCTCATTCACGTCGTGGACGCGTCGGCCGGTGTCGATGCTGCCCGGGGCGCGCTCGAGACCGTCCGCGCCGAGCTCGAGGCATACAGCCACGAGCTGGCCGCCCGGCCGTCCGTGGTCGCCTTCAACAAGATCGACCTCCCCGAGGGGTCCGACGCCGCGGACCTGCTCGCGGCGGAGGTTCCCGGGTCGTTCCGGATCTCGGCGCAGCACGGCGACGGCTGCCGGGAGCTCCTGCTCGCCGCCGCCGAGCTGGCCGGACGCGTGATCCGCGATGCACCCGGCCCCGCGCCGGCGGGGCTCCACCGCGTCTACAGGCCGCGCCCGCGGCGCGTCGTCACCACTGACGTCGTCCGCGAGGACGGCGGCTTCCGGGTGGTGGGGGAGCTCGTGGAACGGATGGTTCGCCGCATCGACCTGGACAATGACGAGGCGGTGGCCCGGCTGCAGCGCAAGCTCGCCGCCGCGGGTGTCGACGCGGCGCTCGCCGCCGCCGGGTGCGACGAAGGCGACACCGTGCTCATCGGCGACGCCGAGTTCACGTACACCGACGACGGCCTCTCGTGACCTCGGTCCTGGTCTTCGGGGGCACGTTCGACCCGGTGCACAACGGCCACCTCAGCATTGCGAGCCAGGCGCGCAGCGCAACCGAAGCCGATGCCGTGTGGTTCGTTCCTGCTGCTCTCGCGCCGCTCCGCGACCCGCCCCGGGCGACGCCGGACGAGCGATTCGACCTCCTCATCGCCGCCTGCGACCGCACCGGCATGGCGGTCCTCGACGTCGCCATACGCCGAGGTGGCATCTCCTACACCGCAGACGTGATGGATGCGCTGCGATCCGAGTTCCCAGCTGACGATCTCGCGGTCCTGCTCGGCGCCGACGCGGCGCGATCGATCGGACGCTGGCATCGCGCCGATGACCTGCTCCGGACCGAGCGCTTCGTGATCGTCAACCGGACCGGGCCGCCGCCGATCGACGCGGACGAGCTGAGCAGGCTCGGCTATCCGCCTCCCCGGACCACGCTGCTCACCATCGACTCGCCGGACATCAGCGCCTCCGAGGTCCGCGAGCGCTGCGCGCGAGGCGAGTCGCTCGAGGGCCTCGTCCCGAACGAGGTCGCCGCGCTCATCGCCGCGAAAGGGATGTACCGCCGGAATCGGGACGATGCATAATGCGAATCGGATGACCTCCACCGATCTCGCCGGCATCATCGCCGCAGCAGCAGCCGACAAAAAGGCGCGTGACGTGGTCATCCTCGACATTCGCGGAAAGACGACGATCGCCGACTACTTCGTCATCTGCGAAGGCGACACCGACCGGCAAGTTCGTGCCATCACTGACAACATCACGGACGTCTGCAAGGAGCACGGGGTGCGCCCGCTCGCGGTCGCGGGCCTCAAGGACGCATCCTGGGCCTGCGCGGACTTCGACGCCGTGATCGCGCATGTGTTCCTCCCCGGAGAGCGGACCTTCTACGACCTCGAGGGTCTGTGGGGCGACCCCGCGGACGAACGGGCGGGCTGACCCGACCGGGCTACCGGCGGGGGAGCTACCCGCCGAAGATCGCGATGGGGTGGGCGATCGCCGAGGCGAGGTTGACGATGGCGAAGAGCAGGGCGACGGCGCTGAACGCGATCGCGCCCCAGAGCACGATCCGCTCGACGATGAGGTGATCGCGACCGCCGATCGACATGATCGGTGGCAGGATGCACCCCAGCAGCGCCCCGCACAGCAGCCCGCCGATGTGCGCGTAGTTGTTGATGTCGAGCGACGGGCCGAACACGAAGGTCAGCACCACATTGAGCACGATCACGGTCACCGCGTAGTTGCGCACGGTGTGCGTGATTCCCACCGGCACGTTCTTTCCCTGCACTCGTCCGACCATGAGCAGCAGTCCGATGAGGCCGGCGATGCCGCCTGACGCACCGATCGAGAGGGTACCGGGCATGATGCCCGGCAATGTCGGTCCAAGCGTGCTCACGCCGAACCAGAACAGACCGCCGGCGATCGCCGTGATCAGGAAGGTGCCGACGAGGACGAGACGCCCGTAGAGCTGTTCGACGAGCCGGCCGATGAAGAGCATGGCGATGCTGTTGAAGAGCACGTGATAAACGCTGCTGGGGTCGTGCAGGAAGGCGCTGCTCACGAAGCGCCACCAGTCCACGGTCGCGCCCGCGAGGCAGGCGAACTGCGGAGAGAGCGTCTGGTTGGGGAGTGCTCCCCAGGAGCAGAGGTCCGGCCCGCCGGCGGTCGGATTGCGCGAGATGGTCGCGTACTCGAGGATCCAGATCGCGACAAAGACCGCGATGAGCCCGTATGTCGCGTATGGCTGCATGACCATCGCGCGGCGCACCGGCGCGACGTAGCCGCCGGCCACGGTCTGGCGTTCGGCGAGGTCGACCGCGGCGAGAGTCGGCGTCGCCGCTCCGTCGTGCACCGCCCGGGCCCGGGCGCGGAGCTCACCGACCGGCGGCACGCCGGGCGGGATGGGCAGCACGGCGCCGGCGTTGCTGTTGGCCACGTCGACCCATGCGACTCCGAGGCGCACGGGATCGCCTGGCGTGGTCGCGGCCGACAGCGTCCCGGCGAGGGGACCGAGCGCGATGAGGAGGATGTCGCAGACCTGCGCGCCCTGCTCGCGAAGGCGGTTCAATCCCCACCGGCGAGCCGCGTCGCAGCGGGCGGCCAGATCTGGACCGGCGGCCACCGGATCGGCCGGGGGCTCGTAGAAGGCGACGAGTGCCGCACGCGGACCGTTCCACATCGCCGCGGCGAGCACGTAGTGGCCCAGCAGCTCTCCGAGGCGACCGTCCCGCTGGTCGGCCAGCCGCATCCGGTAGCGGGTCACCAGGTCGTAGGCGATCGCCAGGGCGACCGGGCTCGGCCCGGGCGGCGGCGCGGCGAAGGTGGGTGGTGCCGCGTCCGTCACTCGGTTCAGTCTACCCATCGTACCCGCCGGCACCCCCCGTACCCGTCGCGCTTTTCGGCTATGGTCTCGCGGTGCCACCGGGCAGGAGCGCCTCGACGATCCAGCCGAAGATGACCCTCGGCGCTCTGTACCGTTGCCTTCTCGACCACCTCGACGTGCGCACCGGGCTGCGCGTGGGCATCCACTTCGAGGAGCGGACCTCGATCGTGGCCGAACGTGCCGCTGCCGGGACCGAGGCCCAGCGCATCGAGCAGCGAACCTTCGACGCCGACCTCGCCGTCCGCGGCGGCAAAGTCGCGGAGGCGACGCTCACCGCAGGTGCCATCGGCGCCGAGACGCTCGTGGTTCGAGTTGCCGAAGCAGACGGTGGGAGCCGGTACTCCATCGCCGGCGAGGGGTTCGGCGGGCTCCGGACGCGTCCGGATCTCTTCGACCTCGCGGCGTTCGGGACCAGGCTCGACGGCGTCCTGGTCGAGGACGCCGTCATCGATCAGGAGATACCGGACGGCAGCGGTCGCATCGTGGTGGACGCCGAGATCGGCGCCGAGGGATTCGCGCGGCTCCTTCGCGTCTTCGGTGGTGGCGAATCGGAGAACGCGGAACTGCCGCTGCTGTCCCACTCCGCGGTCCTGTCGGCAGCGTCCGATGTGACCCTCGACTACTGGTGGTCGCTGCTCGGCCTCGACGAGGTCGAGGGCAGTCCCGCGCGTCACAACGTGGTGGTGTGCCACGTCCATGCGTCGTTCGCGCCGCTCAGTGACGGAGACACCGCCGGTGCTCCTGCGGCGATCGACCCCGGCCTGCCCATCCTCGACGACCTCGACGCGGTCTGGGAACGAGCCCGGCAGCGGAGAGCCTGACCGGAGCCGCTAATGCGTCGGCGTCGGGCTGGGTCCGGGCGACGGGCTCGGTCCCGGCGACGGGCTCGGTCCCGGCGGGGGTGGCGGAGGCGGCGCGGCGGACGGCCCGGCGTAGGTGCAGGTCTGGGTCGGGAGCGGCGTCGGGCCGTAGTAGGTGCAATTGGTGTTCGCGCCGGGTTCGGTCCCAGGGAGGTAGAAGTCGCTGTCGTCGAACCCCTGCCCGGTGCTCTTGACGATGACGTCGGCGGGCTCCTTGTACCAGGTGTCCGGAACGCCCTTCAGGGCTGCTGACATGTACGCGTGCCATATGGGCGCGGCGCCGCTGTACCCGGAGACGATGCCGTCGAGGTGGCCGCAGTCCGGGAAGTCCGTGTGGAGCGGCTTCAGGCCGTAGCGCGCCAGGTCACGAGGGCTGAACGGATAGCTGTTGTCGACCTCACCGGCCTCGACGATCTTGCCCTTCCTGATCTGAGCCGCCATGTAGCCGTAGTCCTTGGGTTGGAGGCAGCTGCGCTGGGCGTTGCCGACCCAGACCGCGGTGAGCAGATTCGGCGTCCAGCCCACCGTGAGGTTGTCCATGAAGTAGTCCGCGGTGCCGGTCTTGGCACTCACCCGGCGCGGGTTGAGGGTCAGGTAGCCGTTGCGCCCGAACTCACGGATGCGGTTGTTGTCGTTGCTGGTGATCTCATCCATGATGTACGCGGCGTTCGCCGGGATCACCTGGCGCCCCGCTGCCGCGGCGTTGTACGTCCAGATCGGCTGTCCGGTCTGTTGCGCCACGATGCTGGTCACCGGCATCGGGTTGTGCTGGACACCGAGATCACCGAGCGTGGCGGCCCCGTCGGCGAGGTCGAGGAGGGTGATCCCGCAGGTGAGAGACCCGAGCGTCGCCGCCCACTGGGTGGGGGTCGGCCAGTTGACGTATTGACCGTCCGGCCCGCAGTTCTGGTCGAGCGACTTGACGCCCATGGATAGCTCCGTGTTCGCGATGTATTGCGTGCCGGTTGCGTACTCGGTCTTGACCGCCGGGATGTTGAATGAGTTACCGAGGCACTCTTTGAGCGGGCACACGCCGTGAAGGCGGCGGTCGTCGTCGTAGGGCGAGTACGGTGCCGCACCCGGAATGGGGAACTTGTAATAGCTGTCCAGGATCGGTGTGGTCATCGTGAATTTGGTTGACGCGATCGCGGCCGTGTACGTGAAGAGCTTGGTCGTCGATCCCATGTTCAGCTGGACCGCCGCCGCCTCGTTGACCTGTCCGAAATACGGGTCGGCGTAGTTCCAGGTTCCGACCATGGCGAGGACCTCACCGTTCTGCGGGTCGAGGCTCACCAGGGCGCCGTCGCCCATGTTCTCAGCCACGCGCTCCTTGGCCACCAGGTTGTGGACGGTGCTGTACGCAAGGTTCTGCTTGGCCTGGTCGATGGTGGTGTGGATCTCGTACCCGCCCGGGTCGGCGTACTGCGGGAAGTTCGCGTTGAGGTAGGTCTCGAGGTAGTCGATGAAGTCGAGGTCGAGGTTCGGCTCGGACGCCGTCCACGAGTGGAAGGTGAGTGGCTCGGCAAAGGCAGCGATGCCCTCGGCCTGGGTGATGTCGCCGCTCGCCTGCATCGCCTGGAGCACCGCCTTCTGGCGGGACTTGGCGAGCGGGTTGACGGTTTCCGTCGAGCTGTGGATGAGAGGGTTGTACGCGGAGGGCGACTGGGGCAGACCGGCGAGCATCGCGGCCTGGGCGAGGTCCAGCTCGCTGGCGGGCTTCAGGAAGTAGAGCTCGGCGGCGCTGCCGATACCGACTGCGAAGTTGCCGTAGAAGATCCGGTTGACATACATGTCGAGGATCTGGTTCTTGGTGAAGTTGAGCGCGATCTCGTTGCCGAGCACGATCTCCTTGATCTTGTAGTCGATGCTCTGGGGTGGGTCGGCGCCGCCGTAGAGGCTGATCTTGGCGAGCTGCTCGGTGATCGTCGAACCACCCTGGAGCTGGGCGCTGCGATGGGTGACGTCGGCGATGCCCGACTCGACCAACCGAGCGAGGTCCCAGGACCCTTCCGTGTAGAAGTTGTGGTCCTCGATGGCGACGATCGCCTGCTTGAAGAACGGCGAGATCTGGTTCAGGTCGGTGTGGATGTGACGGTAGCCCTCGTTGTGGAAGACGTGGATCAGGCCGCCCGCCGCGTCGTAGACGTCGGTGTCGATCTGCGGCTCCATGTTGGTGATGGTCGCGGCGTCGGGAAGCTGGCCCTTGTAGGCGTTGTAGCCGGCGAACACCGCGCCGACCGTCCCGGCGCCGATGGCCGCGAACACGGTGATCCCGATGAGCACGATCCGGAGCGCGCGTCCCCGCTTCCTCGGCGTGCGCAGGTGGCGGTAGGCGCTCGCGCGCCGGCGGCGCAACTCGGCCCGGGCGGCTGCCTCGGCGGCACCGATGCCCGGGTTGGTCGAGCCGTTGGCGCGGAGCGGCGTGCGCGAGCCGTTCGGCAGTCCCGCCCGGCGGCGCCGGGCTTCGGGGCTCTGTTCGAGGCTCACGCTGGAACCGTCAAAGACATTGGCGAGGTCGTCTCCTCACGCCGCCGCGCTGTGGCGCGGCGGCAGTGCTGTCGAGTTCCTGGATGAAACGCCATGATTCGGGCCGGGTTACGCCGGACGCAGACGCAGCAACAACATCGCAGCGTGCAAAGTGGCATGCGCTCGCAGCGCTCGTTGAACTGCATGACCGATCGCGACATCGACGCCGCGTGATCGCATTCCAGTTGCGAACAGCGATGCACGTGACGTCAAAACTGGCATGAGCTCTCGCGCCTAAGTGGTCAGATCTGTCTTGATACCTGCGATTCGATCAATGCCACGAAAGTGGCACCGCTCTGCTTGCTAAGTGGCATGGCTCGATGCAACGGAAGTGGTATGGCTCGATGCAACGGAAGTGGCATGCGCTCTGCATGTGCGCCTCGCCGGAACCGTTCGTCCGCGCGAAGCGCTCGAGAATCGGCATCATGCAATCGGAGCAATGCGATGGTTTCTGCCCTGTTCAGCGTGGCTGGGTCGCGCTCGCAGACTCAGAGGGCAACGAGTTCTGACGTGGAACAAGCCTTATGAGTACCGTGGCGCTCGACTAGTTCCACCGGACTTGAGATAGCTTTCCATTGACGCGCGACAGGATCTGATCCCCCGGTCTTCCTAACATGCAAGCCATGTGCGGATCGATACACTCTGCAGACGCATGGCGCCGTTCAACAAGGGATTCGCCTTCGCCGGGAATGCTCAGCGCCGACGAGCGCGTCGGTCGAGTCACCCGCTGCTGCAACCCCCAAAAAGGGCCCTTCAGGCCGACTCCTCGGAAGTAATCCAGTGCTGCACTGGGCTCGCGTCGCTTATAACCACGGTCGAGCCGACCGTCGTACCAATGCTGCGCCAATCGCCAAAGGGTTTCAAGACTCATCAAGTAGCCTGCTTCCTGACCGGTGCTGTTCAGCCAAGCATCGACGCAAGGGGTGCTACAGAAGACACGTTGATTCCTGCATGTGTGCACCACGTCGTCCCACATGCGGGCGGCGGGCACCAGGAAGTGCACCACCTGATCCCCGGAAGGTGGCCCGTCCTCACCGACGATCCACGCGTGGGGCGCGCCGCATCCCAGACAGCGGGTGGACACGAGCACTTCGTGGTCGCTCACGAAGTGTGGCAGGGCAAACGAGTCCCAGGCACACCCTCCCCACCACAACGTCGTCGCGCCCATCACCGCGAAACCGAGCGGCACGGCTGAGAATGGATGCGCCATCAGAATTTCATCACCGGCACCAAGAACTACGTGGCGCTGCTGGTGGAGCTCCCGCAGCCCACGTCTCACTACTTCCGGATCGGTCGCGAGGCGAACTGCGAGCGTCGCCACAGCAGGCGGTTGCCCGATTTCGGCGAAGCTCTCGTAGACCGCCAAACGAAGGTCTTCGGGATCGAGTGTCATCTACTCTCCGACTCGCTCTACGGCTGGCGCGAGCGTCCATAGCGCTCTCCGTCCGTGGACACTTCTCCGTCTAGGAGTAACCCCAGAGTAGCGCGGACGCGTCTCGCACGCAACGCGGTCGTCCGGTTGTAGGGGATGCGTCGATGGCGACATTGATCCCACGCTCCAGCATCCGGCCGGATCGCGAATCGGACGCTTCAGTGACCTTCGAGTAAGCGGCTGGTCTCGACAATGGGCATGCGTTTCATAGAGACTCCTTCACGCTGGACGGAGTAAGGAATGGCCAAGCAGGGCAGGTATCCTCAGGGAGACTCCTATGAGGCTCTCGCTACATTACGCATCACAGAGGTTCGTTCTACTGGATGGATTGCAACTCTCACCGCGTCAGTATGTCAAGCGCATCTGTGCTTTGGCATTGCGGAGCATGCCAAAGTGGCATGTGCCGCACTCGCACCACGGCGGCTAGAAGCGGAGTCGAGTGAGCACGCCGACCAATGCCTGCGCACCGGCACTTCAACCTCATCCTGCGGACCACGCGGGAGAGCACTCTCGTGTGCGATTCAGGGGTTCCCAAACGTCTAACTCCAGCGTCGCCGAACATCAGGTAAGGGACGGCGAGACGCTCCAAGAGTCATCCTGGGCCACGACGCTCGCGCGCAAGGTCATGAAGGGCTCGCCGAGTCCGTTGCCGCCGACGGTAGTTCGTCAAGTCGGCTGACCGGCGAGAGGACGAGCAGGACGACGGCAGCAGCCGATCCAATCGCGACGATCGTCAGCGCGTTCTTGTCGCCCCACCAGCCGTCGAGTGAGCAATCCACTGGCGAAGCGGACTGCGCGCCCGCGCGCCGGTGGCGGGAGCCAGCGCAGCGTCGGAGGTGGAGAAGTTCCGCCGCCGCGTGCGCCAAGGAAGGATGCGGTCACGAACAACGGGCCGACTGCGACCCCACAGCGGAGGAGCGCGCGCGTGATCGGTGACGAGGCACTGCACCGGCGCTCGCGTTCATGATCGGCTCAATTGTGGGTGTGATGCGTGCCGACCCGCGCCTTGCTAGCGATGCAGCCGTGCGCTCTTCAGAGCTTTGTCGACGCCGCCTCGTGCCCCATACACGCCCACGCCGACGAGGTTGAGTCGATCGCGCGGCACGGCCTTGACCGCCGCTCTGTTGTCATCATCGTGGCCGGTGGCGAACATCGCCTCGGTGTAGACGGCGACGCGCAACTCACGATCGAGCGCCCTCCGCAGAGAGGATGTGAGCACCGCCGAATCGCCCTCGAGGATCGTGATCGGCTGCCGGCACATGGCCAGATAGGCGGTCCCATCCGCGTCTTCGTAGGGCCGCCCGATGATCCCATCGACAGCACTGACGATCCCGCTCACCAGGAAGGCGGTTACGTTCAGCTGCTGCCAGACGGCGAGGTCGTTGCGCAGGACTATCGCCACCTTGGTGTCGAAGCGGACCGCGGATGGTGGCTCCGCCCCGTCCGGCATCGGCTCCGTCATGTCGATGGAAGTGCTCACGTCTGGCATTGACACTACCAATAATCGAGTCGTTTCGGGACTGGGCCGCGAGCCTCGCGGAGACAGTCGGTATCTTCCTGGCGACGGCCTCAACGCTCAACATGGCGTCAACGACGCTCGCCTTGGATTGGCGCAGAATGGCAATGGAAAGCTCCCCAGAATTGGCATGCAACTGGCTGCCGGTCGCAGCTTCGACCTTGATCAGGTTGAACATCACAAGGGACGTTCCTGGCCCAGCCAGTTGTCGCTAGCCAAGTGCCATCGCGCTCGAAGCGCTCAACCCCCGGGACCCGCGTTATCGTCGCTCCGCGATCATCTGCGTTTCTGTCTCCGGATGCATGGCACCAGGTGGTGCCAGACGCTTCCCGTAGTGCGAGTCGTTCTCCTCGCCCCGCACGAGCAACCCCGGACCATCGTCTCCAGGGAGGAAGATGCTGCACGCAGAGTTCGATGGGTGTCCGTCCAGCTTGGCGAGCAGCGTCAAGAGGTTCCGCCGGCTCAGCGTCACCATCACCTCAGTTCGCGTTGCGCGATCCAACCTCATCGCATGCCGTCCCTCCC
>Ga0116222_1000335_pt1 | contig 30763 bp, 28 predicted proteins | sample Sb_taG_12_FD_88963 | JGI IMG/M metagenome (GOLD analysis project Ga0116222, IMG submission 88963) | Peat soil microbial communities from Weissenstadt, Germany - Sb_50d_9_AC metaG | ecosystem: Environmental > Terrestrial > Soil > Wetlands > Peat | place: Germany: Weissenstadt | collected 2010-09-21
CATCATCATCATCATCATCATGAGCCCCCGGAGACGACGGGCGCCGATTCCTGAGCCGGAGTGGCGGGTTCCCGCGCGGGGGCGGGGGCCGCTTCGTGAGCCGGAGTGGCGGGTTCCCGCGTGGGGGTGGGGGCCGCTTCATGCGCCGGCGCAGATTCCTGCTCAGGGGTGGATTCCGGCGCAGGGGTAGATTCCGGCGCGGCCTGCGGCGCCCGGGCCCGGGGTTGAAGCGAGCCGCCGGAGGACGTCGCCGTCTGCGCAGATTCGCCAGCAGGGTGGCTCACATGACGATGGTGGTGGTGGTGTGCGCTCGAGCTTTCCACCCACGCCGTCGCGGCGGTCTTCTTGATCGTCTTGCCCGGGAATGCATTGGCCGCGACCTCCGAGAACACTCCCGTGAGGGCGACGCTCAAAGCGATCAGCCAGCGGTTGATGCGCGTGAGCTTGCGCAGCGCGGCGTCGCGGGTATGAGTTGTCTGCGAGCGCATTTCCAAGTCAGTGGCGGTGGAAGTTGTTCGCATGAAGCCACGGAAGCAGTGTGTGCGCGCGAGCTAAGGATTCGGTAACCGGTTGATGAGAAAGCTCATCGAAACTTCCCGGCAGGGAAAGTCGCGGGCTCGGCGACGCCTATCCTGGACGGATGCGAGTTTTGCTCGTCGAGGACGAGCCGGGGATCGTCGACTTCGTGCGGCGTGGCTTCGAGGCCGAGGGCTTCGCGGTCGCCGTCGCGCGCGATGGGATCGAGGGCGAACGGCTGGCGCTCGGCGGCGACTTCGACGCGATCGTGCTCGACCTGATGCTCCCGGGCCGCGATGGCTTGGAAGTTCTCGCCGCCTTGCGACAGACCAAGCCAGGGGTGCCAGTGATCGTGCTGACGGCGCGCGGGGAGATCGAGGATCGCGTGATGGGGCTCGACGCGGGCGCGGTTGACTACCTGGTCAAGCCGTTCTCGCTGGCCGAGCTACTTGCGCGCGTGCGTGCACAGCTGCGCACGCACGCGCAGACCTCGGAGACGACGTTGCGGGGCGCGGACATCGAGGTGGACCTGCTCACGCGAGGGGTGCGCCGCGGCGGCGAGCCGGTGCGTCTGTCGAGCACCGAGTTCGAGCTGCTCATCTATCTGCTGCGCCACCACGGGCAGGTGCTCTCACGGGAGCAGATCCTGAGCGCGGTGTGGGGCTACGAGCACGATCCCGCGACCAACGTCGTCGATGTCTATATCGGCTATCTGCGCCGCAAGCTCGCTCGCCGCGACGATCCGGCGCCGATCTTCACGGTGCGCTCGGTCGGCTATCGCCTGGGCGACGCCGCTTGATGGGATCTTCGATGCGCCCGGCGCTCGCACGGATCGTGCCCGCCGGACTGCGCTGGCGCCTGGTGGCGTGGGTCGCCGGGTGCCGTAAGGCGCACTTTTCCAGCTACCCCGCCGCGGATGTCGCGGGAACCGGTTCGAGCGTCAAAATCGAGGACTGGGTCGCGCCCGCGCTCTGACCGCCGGCGAGCACCACATGCCCACCGACGACGGCCGCCGCGGCATCGGAGAGCGCCAGCGGCAGGCGCCCGACGCGCGTGGCAAGACCGGTGCGCGGGTCGATCGCGACGATCGCCGAGGTCTGGCTATCGGCGGCGGCGGCGCGCCCGCCGAACAGATAGACATAGCCGCCGAGCGCCACCGCCGCCGAGTGCGTGACGGGGCTCTGCAGACTCCCGATCTGCGTCACGCGGCCAGTCGCGGGATCGAAGCGGAGGATCGCGCTCTCGGCCGCTTCGCCGTGGGAGCCCCCGACGATCAGCACCTGTCCGCCGATAGCCACAGCCGCCGCGTAGCGCAGGGACAGCGGCAGGCGGGCAACCGTCCGCGCCGTGGCGCCCGGGCGCCACGCGAGGATCGTGTCGAGCGCCTGCTGGCCGTTGTAGCCACCCACCACGTAGGCGGTTCCCGAGAGCGCCGCCACCGCCACGTCTGACGCCGGCTGCGGCAGCCGTCCAACCTGCGAGACGCCGCCGCGGGCGGGGTCATAGCGCAGGATGTGGTCATAGGAGCTGAACTCTCCACCCCCGAACACATAAGCGTCAACGCCCAGCAGCGCGCCCTGCGCGTCGTGCTGGGCCAGCGGCAACTGGGCGCGAGCAGAGACGCGATCACCCGCGAGGATCCTCACGGCGGCGGTGGAGGTGTCGTTGGCGTCCAGCCCGCCCAGCAGCGCGAGCGTGCCGTCTGGAAGCGCGACGGCAGCGACATCCTCGAGCGGCGAGGGCAAGCCGTTCATCCGGCGGACAGCAAAGCGTGCCGGCGCGCTCTGCGAAACGCTCGCCGAGGGCGAAGCGGCACTCACGGCCATGATGGAGTGCGAAGGCGGCGAGTTTCCGCTCGTGCCGCCGTCAGCCAGCGCCACGGCGGCCAGCACGACGAGCACCGCGATCGCAACCGCCAAGAACCCGAGGCGTCGCCGAGCCTTCTCGCGGCTCCCGCGTCCAGTCCCGTCTAGCACCATCGGACCAGGATAGACTCGCCAACGCGTACGCTGCCGCTATGCACGACGTTCACCCTGCCCGCGTGCTCGCCGAGGAGGGTTCCCGCCGTGACCCGCACGGCGATGAGGCGCCCGCGAGCGTGTCGTTGGGGGTGATCGTGCGGGAGTGGAGCCGGATCGGCTGCATTGGGTTCGGCGGGCCACCCGCCCATATCGCACTATTTCGTGACCTGTGCGTCAAGCGGCGTGGGTGGCTGACCGACGCGCAGTTCGAGCGGGCAATCGCGGCTACAAACCTGCTGCCGGGGCCAGCCTCGACGCAGCTTGCGATCTACTGCGCCTGGCGACTACGCGGCCCCCAGGGAGCGCTCATCGGCGGCCTGTGCTTCATCGTCCCCGGCCTCGTCCTGATCCTCGCGCTGTCCGCGCTGTTTCTCGCGGGATCGCCGCCGTCATCATGGATTCGGGGCGCGGGCATGGGAGCCGGGGCGGCCGTCGCCGCGGTCGCCGTTCGCGCCGGGCTCGGCGTCGCCGCTCCGATCTGGAGACGCTCAGGCGTCGCCTCAGATCTCGAGCATCATCATCATCATCATCGTCAACATCAACGTCCCCGCGTGCTCGCCTACGCGCTGGCGGGCGGGATCGCAGCGGCCACGGCGGGTCCATGGCTCGTACTGGTCCTCTTGGCGTGCGGCGCAATCGAGCTCGGCTGGCAACAACGGGGGCTCACGCGCGATCTCGCGGGCCTGCATGCCTGGCCGCTGCTCGCCGTGGTCGCTGAGCCGGGTGGCGCCGGTGCGCTCATCTGGACGGCGCTGAAGGTCGGCGCGCTCGCGTTCGGCGGCGGGTTCGTGATCATCCCGCTGATGCAGTCCGACGCCGTCAGCACCTACCACTGGATGACCCATTCGCAGTTCCTCAACGCGGTCGCGCTCGGACAAGTCACGCCCGGCCCGGTGACTCAGACCGTCGCGGCCGTCGGATACTCCGCGGGCGGACTCGCGGGAGGACTACTCGCCGCGCTGGTCGCGTTCGCGCCGTCCTTCGCTTTCATCCTCCTCGGCGCCGCGCGCTTTGAGCGGCTGCTCCTCAACGAGCGCGTAGCAGCGTTTCTCGCCGGCGCGGCGCCCGCCGCGGCCGGGGCGATCATCGGCTCGGCCATCCCGCTCACCCTGGCACTGTCGGAGACCTGGCAGTACCTCCTACTCGCCGCCGCGGCCGTCGCTCTGCTCGCGCTACGTCGAAACGTCGTACTCACCCTGATCGCCGCCGGCGCAGTGGGCGCGGCGGCCGGGCTGCTCGGCGCCCCGATCTCGCCCTAGTGTCGGCGAACCACTCCGACAGGCAGCGGATATTTGTGACTCAAGACACTAGCTCAACCATGCGGACAGCTCTTCCAGCGCGTCGGGGATCACGTAGTAATAAGCCCACAAGCCCTGGCGCTCTGAGTCCACCAGGCCGGCGTCGCGCAGCTTCTTGAGGTGGTGGGAGAGCGTCGGCTGAGAGATGTCGAACAGCGGCACGAGCTCGCAGACGCAGACCTTGCCGGCGTGCTTGCGCAGGACGTCCACGAGCTGCAAACGGATCGGGTCGCCGAGCGCCTTTGCGACCTCGGCCATACAAACCGCCTGCTCGCGCTGCACATCGGGGTAGACGACGGGCTCGCAACACGGCGCACCGGCAGCTCGCTTCTGCTTGGGAGCCAGCTCCAAATCGACGCTCATCAATCTACTTATATCTATTGAAGTGAGAGATGTCAATGTAATACGATCCGGACGTGGACTCCCCTCCGATCGCACGCAGGCTGCTCGCCGAGCTGCTCGGCTCGGCGTTCCTGGCCGCGCTCGTGATCGGCTCGGGCATCGCCGCGCAGACGCTCTCCCCAAGCGATGTCGGACTACAGCTATTCGAGAACGCCGCCGCGACCGCAGCAGGGCTGTTCACGATCATCCTCATGTTCGGCCCCGTCTCCGGCGGGCACTTCAACCCCGTCGTCTCACTCGCCGACGCGACCTTCGGAGGCATCAGCTGGCGCGACGCAATCTTCTATATCCCCGCCCAGGTAGCCGGCTGCGTGCTCGGCGCAATCACCGCGAACGGCATGTTCGCCTTAGCGGCCATCAGCATCTCCACACACCACCGTGCCTCGCCCGCGCACCTGTTCTCCGAGACGATCGCCACCGCCGGGCTGCTGCTGGTGATCTTCTCTCTCGCCCGCACCAAACGCGCAAGCACCATTCCGGCCGCGGTCGGCGCCTACATCGGCGCCGCCTACTTCTTCACCAGCTCTGCCAGCTTCGCCAACCCCGCGATCAGCGTCGGGCGCATGTTCTCCAACACCTTCGCCGGAATTGCGCCCGCGTCCGTACCCGGATACATCGTGGCGCAGCTCGTCGGTGGGGCATGCGCGATCGTCGTCGTGAGAGCGCTCTACACGGACGTGACGCCGACCGAGGCAGAAGAGGTCCTCCTGCCACACCACCAGGAGGTCTCTGGCTGATGGCGACCGTCCTGTTCGTCTGCCTTCATAACGCCGGGCGCTCACAGATGAGCGCCGCGCTACTTGACCGCGAAGCCGGCGGGCGCCACACAGCGCTCTCCGCCGGCACCACACCGGGAGAACAGGTACACCCCGAGGTCGTCGAGGTCATGCGCGAGCTGGACATCGACCTAGCTGGGAAGCGCCCCCAACTCCTCACCCGCGAGCTCGCCGAGGAGGCGGACATCCTCGTGACGATGGGCTGCGGCGATGCCTGCCCCTACGTCCCCGGCAAGCGCTACATCGATTGGGACCTACCCGACCCCATGGGACGCCCGCTCGCCGAGGTCCGGGCGACTCGTGACGAGATCGAGCGCCGTGTACGCGCGCTCGTTGACGAGTTGTAACCTGCGCAGGTCCCGACCCTTCGTCCGGCAGGCGCGACTTCGCGCGCTGATTCTGCCGGCCGAAGGCCGGGCCTGCTTTGCTGGCTGGCTATTACCAAAGTCCGGCCGAAGGCCGGGCCTGCTCTGCTGGAAAAATGGCAACAGCCAGCCCAGCGAGTCGTCATCATCGTGTCCAATGAACTACGAGGAGGGTGGGCAGAACGTAACCAAAAACCAAGGCGAGGAGTAGGAGAATATGGATTGGGTTAGTCATTCCGGTCCAGATCGCGATCACCGGCCCGGCATCGATCCGAAGAGCTCTTCGAGGAAGAATCGCGTCTTGGGTGTAGGGGCTCCTGGAGCGGGTGCATCTGCTTGAGAAGATCAAGCGCTTCCTCCGTGCTGTGCAATTCGCACTCGCCCAGCAGGACGCGTAGGGCGCCTCCCAAGACGCGACGACCGGCGCTACCTCTTGCGCACGTTGGACGAGTGAGCTTCGCGCGTAAGACGGACGGTTTCAGTCTGTGCTTGTGATGGGTCGGGGAATAGCTCAAGGATCGCGAGGTTCGCGCTCAGCCGCCCGTGACCCGCGTTCAACAGCGCGCGCCCGGCTTCGTTGAGCTTGACCCTGGCGATCTGGGCCTTGCCGAGTGGGAGCGAGAAGGCGCCGGTCCCGATGAGCGTCGGCTTGGATCGCTTGCTCTTGCCTTTCGTCTTGACCGTGAGCGTCAGCTTGCCGCTGCACGTGCTGGCAGCCGTTCCCGTCCAGATGAGCTTGATCGCCGCCATGCCTCCAGCCTGAGTCATAACGCTCGCGCTTGCGAGCGACACCCTGCAGGTCGCTACCGGCGTCACGGATGTCGTCGAGGGTAACGTCGTTGTAGTCGTAGTTGTAGTCGTCGTTGCCGTTTTTGTGTTCGTCGTTGCCGAAGTGGTTTCCGTCGGCGTCGTGACAGGCGGCGTAGTCGGCACGGGCGCTGTCCTGAGCGTCTGGTCGGCGCCTTCGCTCTTCCCACCCGGGTTGGTCGCGACGATCCGGAAGTGGTAGGTCGTGTTCGCGCGCAGAGCACCGAGCAAGGCGGACACCGCCACCGCGCTGTTGCCCGCCCCAGGCGAGGGTGTACACGACACGCTGGACCCATAGGACGCCGAGGCGCCGTATTCGAGCTTGCAGGCACTCACCATGCCTTCGTTGGGGTTCACCGTCGCGTTCAACCTGGCCGTGGTCTGTGTAAGCGATGACGCCGCGCCAGTGACAACAGTCGGGGCATTCGGCGGCGTCGTAAACGTCTGGTCGGCGCCCGGAAGGCTCGGACCACCCGCGTTGGTGGCCACGGCTCGGAAGTGATAGGTGGTGTTCGCGCTGAGGCCCTCGAGCGCCGTGGACACCGCCACGGGGCTCTCGCCCGATCCCGGCAACGACGAGCATGACACGCTGGAGCCGTAGGACGTAGAGGTGCCGTATTCAAAGCGGCAGTCGCTCACCGCCCCGCCGTTGGGATTCACGGTGCCGTTCAACGTCACCGAGGTCTGCGTGGGCGACGAGGCCGCAGACGTGACGACCACCGGAGGGTTGGGTAAGGTCGTGAATTTCTGGCCAAGGGTGTCCTTGCTCTCGCCACCCGGGTTGGTGGCAACGATCCGGAAGTAATAGGTGGTGTTTATGCTGAGATCCATCAGCGACGCGGAGACCGCCACCGGGCTGGTGCCAGACCCTGGCAGCGAAGAACACGACACACTTTTTCCGTAGGATTCGGTGGTGCCATATTCGAAGTGACAATCGCTCACTTCGCCGCCATTGGGATTGACGGTCGCGTTCAGCGTTGCCGAGGTCTGCGTGACGGACGACGCCGCGCCGGTGAGGACCGATGGACCCGGAAGTGTTTTGAAGGGTTCGCTCCCTTCACCGAAAGAGTCTTCGCCGAACGAGTTGATGACTTCGATTGAAAAGCGATAGCTGGTGCTCGCGCTTAGACCTTCAGCCAGCGTCGAGACCTTCATCGGGCTCTTACCGGACAGCGGCAACCCGACACACGGTGTGATGACGGGTATTTCTCCAGGGGCCGGAACCACGCGTTCGTAGTGGAAATAGCACTGGGTTACTTCCCCGCCATTTGGATTTATTTCCGCGTTCAACACCGCCGAGGTCTGTCCGATGGAGGACGGCTGCCCGAGGACGACCGTCGGCGGGCCCGGATAGGTGAATTCGTCAGCGGCGCTGAGAGCACTGGTGCCCCCAGGCGTGATCACCGTCACATTCACGGTGCCCGTCCCGGCCGCGGAGACGACGGTGAGCGCCGTTGGTGAGGTCATCTCGACCCCCGTAGCACTCGTCGAGCCGAACTTGACTTCCGTGTTCGACGTGAAGTTGGTGCCCATGATCGTGACGCTATTGCCCCCTGCCAGGGGCCCGGCATTGGGGCTCACGCCGGTGACGGTCGGAGGCGGCACATAGGTGAACTCGTCGGGCGAACCGGTCGCGCTCGTGCCTCCAACAGTACTCACGGTCACATCGACGGTACCCGTTCCCGCAGGGGCGACGGCGGTGATCGAGGTTTCCGAGCTCACTTTGAAGCTGACGGCGTTGGTTGCCCCGAACTTGACGGCAGCCGCTTCGCCCAAGTTCACGCCGGTGATCGTCACGCTCGTGCCGGCGGCCAGCGGGCCCGCGTCGGGACTGACGTTGGTGATAGCCGGCGGCGGCACGTAGCTGAACTTGTCCGCCGAGCCCGTGGCGCTCGCACCGCCCGGGGTGCTCACCGTCACATCCACGGCTCCGGTTCCAGCCGGAGCAATGGCGGTGATCGATGTTGCCGAGCTCACGGTGATTCCGGTCGCGCCGGTCGTACCGAAGTCGACCGTCGCATTCGCCGTAAAGTTAGTGCCGGTGATCGTCACGCTGGTGCCACCGCCCGTCGGCCCCTTGTTGGGAGACACTTTTGTGACGGTCGGCAGCGGCACGTAGCTGAACTGGTCGGCCGCGCTGGCCGCGCTCGTCCCCCCCGGCGTGCTCACGGTCACATCCACCGTCCCCGTCCCCGCCGGAGCGACCGCCGTGATCGATGTTTCCGAGACGACTTTAACGCCAGAGGCGCTCGCCGCGCCGAACTTTACCGTCGCGCCCGCGACGAAGTTGGCGCCGGTGATCGTCACGCTCGTTCCAGCCGCCAGTGGGCCGGCGTTGGGGGTCACGTTAGTGACTGTGGGAGGCGGCACGTAGCTGAACTTGTCCGCCGAGCTGGTCGCGCTGTCGCCCCCCGCGGTGCTCACGATCACATCCACGACGCCCGTCCCGGCCGGGGAGACGGCAGTGATCGAGGTCGCCGAGTTGACTTTAAAGCTCGTCGCGCCACTCGAGCCGAACTTGACAGCCGTCGCTTCGCCGAGATCAGTCCCGGCGATCGTCACCGAGGTCCCACCGGCCGTAGGACCGGCGCCGGGACTGACGCCAGTGACGGCGGGAGGCGGCACGTAGCTGAACTGGTCGCCCGTATTGGTGTGGCTCGTACCCCCAGCGGTGGTCACGGTCACGTCCACAGTGCCGGTCCCCGCTGGAGACACCGCGGTGATTGACGTTCCCGAGTCGGCCGTCACGCTCGCGGCAGCGGTAGAGCCGAACTTGACCGCCGTGGCTTCACCGAGATTAGTACCGGTGATGGTCACCGTGGTTCCACCGGCTTCCGGACCCTTGTTGGGTTTTACGTTGCTGACCGCCGGGGGGTTCGGGAGCGTTTTGAACGCTTCATCTCCACCCGTGCCGGTGCCACCGGCGTTCGTCGCAACGATCCGCAAGTGGTAGGTGGTGTTCGCGCTCAGCCCCGTGACCGCGGCCGAGACGCCCACCGGACTGCTGCCAGCCCCGGGGCTCGGTGAGCACGCGGCGCTCGACCCATACGATTCCGTCGGCCCGTATTCGAGCTCGCAGCTGCTGACCGATCCGCCATTCGGGTTCACGGTCGCGTTCAACGTCGCTGTGGTTTGGGTGATCGACGACGCCGCTTTTGTGACGACCGTCGGAGGATTTGGCAGCGTCTTAAACGTCTGGGCGTTGAGGATATCCGTGCTCGTGCCACCCGAGTTGGTCGCGGCGATCCGGAAGTGGTAGGTCGTGTTCGGGCTCAGGCCGACTAGTGCTGCGGACACCGCCACCGGAGTGGTGCCTGACCCCGGCAGTGAAGAGCACGGCAGGCTGGATTCGTAAGATTCGGTGGTCCCGTATTCAAACTTGCAGGTGCTCACTTCGCCACCGTTGGGGTTCACGGTCGCGTTCAACGTCGCGGTGGTTTGGGTGATCGACGACGCCGCTTTCGTCACGACCGTCGGGGCATCCGGCAGCGTTTCGAACGTCTGGTCGGCACCTTGGCTCGTGCCACCCGAGTTGGTCGCGACGACCCGGAAATGATAAGTCGTGTCGGTGCTCAGGCTTTTCACCGACGCGGACACCGCCACGGCGCTGTTGCCAGACCCCGGCAGCGAAGAGCACGGAGCGCTTTTCCCGTACGCTTCCGTGGTGCCGTAGTCGAATTCACAGCTCGTGACTTCGCCCCCATTCGGGTTCACGGTCGCGTTCAACGTCGTCGTCGTCTGCGTCAACGGGGACGCAGAGCCCGTCACGACGGTTGGGAGATTCGGCAGCGTCTTGAACATCTGGTCGGCACCCGTGCTCGTCCCGCCGGCGTTCGTCGCAACGATCCGGAAGTGGTAGGTGGTATTAGCGCTCAGACCCGTCGCCAACGCAGACACTGCCACGGCGCTGTTGCCGGACTCCGGTGATGGCGAGCAGGGCGCTTCGTGCCCGTAGGCGATCGTGGTGCCGTATTCAAGCTTGCATTCGCCGATGCCGACTTCGCCACCGTTGGGGTTCACCGTCGCGTTCAAGGTTGCCGAGGTCTGAGTTAGCGAAGACGCCGCTTTCGTCACGACCGTCGGAGCGTCCGGCAACGTTTTGAATGTCTGGTCGGCGCCTTCGCTGGCGCCACCCGGGTTCGTCGCGACGATGCGGAAGTGGTAGGTGGTGTTTGCTTTCAGAGCTTCCGCTGTCCCGGACACCGCAACGGCGATGCTGCCCGACCCCGGCGACGGCGTGCATGACACACTGGACGTGTAAGACGTCGAGGTCCCGTATTCGAGTTTGCAGTCGCTCACCAACCCTTCGTTGGGGTTCACCGTCGCGTTCAACGTCGCTGTGATCTGCGTGATCGACGACGCCGCTTTCGTGACGACCGTCGGGGCGTCCGGCAGCGTTTCGAATGTCTGATCGGCGCCCGTGCTCGTCCCACCTGCGTTAGTCGCAACGATCCGGAAGTGGTAGGTCGTATGTGCGCTCAGGCTTTTCAGCGACGCGGACACCGCCACCGCACTGGTGCCCGACCCCGGCAGCGAAGAGCACGGATCGCTTTTGCCGTACGCTTCCGTGGTGCCGTAGTCGAACTCACAGCTCGTGACTTCGCCACCGTTGGGGTTCACGGTCGCGTTCAACGTGGCCGTGATCTGCGTGATCGACGACGCCGCTTTCGTGACGACCGTCGGAGCGTCCGGCAACGTTTCGAATGTCTGATCGGCGCCCGTGCTCGTCCCACCTGCGTTAGTCGCAACGATCCGGAAGTGGTAGGTCGTATGTGCGCTCAGGCTTTTCAGCGACGCGGACACCGCCACCGGGCTGGTGCCCAACCCCGGCAGCGAAGAACAGGGAACACTTTTTCCGTAGGTTTCCGTGGTGCCGTAGTCGAACTCACAGCTCGTGACTTCGCCACCGTTGGGGTTCACCGTGGCGTTCAACGTCACCGTGGTCTGGGCGATTGAGGAGGCTTCTTCTGTGGTGACCGTCGGTGGCGGCACGTAGCTGAATTCGTCCGCTCCGCTCGTCGCGCTGGTCCCTCCCGGCGTGCTCACGGTCACGTGCACGGTCCCTGTGCCTGCCGGGGAGACGGCACTGATGGACGTCGCCGAGTTGACTTTGACGCCGGTGGCGCTGCTCGAGCCGAACTTGACTGCCGTCGCTCCGCTGAAGTTGGTCCCCGTGATGGTCACCGCGGTTCCACCGGCTTCCGGACCATCGCTCGGGTTGACGTTGCCGACCGTCGGGGGGTTGGGCAACGTTTTGAACGTGCTTTCGGCCCCTTTGCCGGTGCCGCCCGGGCTCGTAGCGACGATGCGGAAATGGTAGGTGGTGTCCGCGCTCAGGCCTTTCAGCGCCACTGACACGGTCACCGGTTCGGTTCCCGAGCCCGGCAACGAGGAGCACGGCACGCTGGATTCGTCGGCTTCGGTGGTCCCGTATTCAAAATGGCAGCTGCTCACTTCGCCACCGTTGGGGTTCACGGTCGCGTTCAAAGTCGCCGTGGTCTGGGCGATCGAGGAGGCTTCTTCCGTGGCGACCGTCGGGGCGTTTGGTAGCGTTTTAAGCATCTGGGCGTTGAGGATGTCGGTGCTCGTGCCGCCCAGATTGGTCGCGACGATCCGGAAGAAGTAGGTCGTGTTCGCGCTCAGGTTTTCCAGCGCCGCGGACACCGCCACCGGTTCGGCGCCCGACCCCGGCAGCGTTGAGCACGGCACACTGGATCCGTAGAATTCCGTAGTCCCATATTCAAACTTGCAGCTGCTCACTTCACCGCCGTTGGGGTTGACGGTGGCGTTCAACGTCGCCGTAGTCTGCGCGATCGACGATGCCGTTTTGGTAACGACCGTCGGCGCCGGCACATAGGTGAACTTGTCGGCCGAACTGGTCGCGCTTGCGCCCCCCGAGGTGGTCACGGTCACGTCAACGGTGCTCGTTCCCGCCGGAGCGACCGCCGTGATCGAGGTGGGCGAGGTCACTTCGAAGCTCGTGGCGCTGCTCGAGCCGAACTCGACCGCAGCAGCTTCGCTCAAGTTGGTTCCGGTGACGGTAACCGAGGTTTCACCGGCTTCCGGGCCCTTGTTGGGGCTCACGCCGCTGACGGTCGGGGGGTTCACAAACGCCCACACGGCCCCAATGTTGGTGTTATCAGCGGGGCCGCCGACGAGCTCGGTGTAGCCGTCAGAGGACAATGCCACGCTGGAGCCGAAGGCGCCTTTTTCGATCTCTTCGCCAGATTTCGCGGTGAGCTTTCCGCCCTGCTGGGACCAGACCCCTTCCGCCGAGCGCGTGAGCATCCACGCGGCGCCGATGGCTTCTTCATCGCCAGGGCCTCCGATCAGCGCGGTGTTGCCGTCCTTGGACAGCGCGACGCTCGAGCCGAAGGCGCCTTTTTCGCTCTCTTCGCCGGTTTTCGCGGTGAGCTTTTCGCCCTGCTGGCTCCACACGCCTGCTTCCGAGCGCGTGAACACCCACGCAGCGCCGCGGAGGAGTTCACCGTCCGCCGGGCCGCCGATCAGCGCCGTCGCGCCGTCCTTGGACAGCGCGACGCTCGAGCCGAAGGCGCCCTTTTCGCTCTCTTCACCGGCTTTCGCGGTGAGCTTCTTGCCCTGCTGGGTCCAGACTTCTGCTTCCGAGCGCGTGAACACCCACGCAGCGCCGGCTTCGCCGTTGTCGTCGCGACCGCCGATCAGCGCCGTCGCGCCGTCCTTGGACAGGGCGACGCTCGAGCCGAAGGCGCCGCTGCCGGTCTCTTCGCCGGTTTTCGCGGTGAGCTTCTTGCCCTGCTGGGTCCAGACTTCTGCTTCCGAGCGCGTGAACACCCACGCAGCGCCGGCTTCGCCGTTGTCGTCGCGACCGCCGATCAGCGCGGTGTCGCCTTCGGAGGACAGCGCCACGCTCGAGCCGAAGGCGCCCGCGAGGCTCTCTTCGCCGACTTCTGACGTGAGCTTGGCGCCCTGTTGGGTCCAGACTCCCGCTTCTGAGCGCGTGAACACCCACGCAGCGCCAGTGCCTAAGCTGTCGGCGGGAGCGCCGACGATCGCGGTGTTTCCGTCCGCGGACACGGCGACGCTTGCGCCGAACTCGCCATTGCCGACCTCTTCGCTGCTGGTGGGCTTGAGCTCAGCCTGCTTGGTCCAGGTCGAGCCCGTCCGCGTGAACACCAACACCGCCCCGGCTCCGTTGCCGCTGTTGGGAGCGCCGACCAGCGCGGTGTTGCCATCGGCCGAGAGGGCGACGCTCTGGCCGAAGTGGCCTTCTTCGCCGCTTTCACCGGCGAGGAGCCCGTCCGGGGCCAGCGTGGCGTGCGCGCTGCCCGAGAGCGCGACGACGAGCAGCATCGACAGCAGCGCGACCGCCGCGACGGAGCGCCAGGGGGGGGCCACGGCTCTGGCCAGGGACGCCATCCGATCAATCAACGCTCCATCCATCGCAAATTTGCTGACTGCTCGATCCATGGGATGCCTGTGCAGAAGCACCGAGAGCCCGCACTAGGCGGGCCCTCGGTCTCATCGCCTTCTTCTCTCTGTCCTTACTTCTTGTGCTTCTTGTTCTTCGCTGAGTAGGCCTTCTCGGCCTTCGCCTCGCACGCGGCGCGCTTGCTCTTCGGCAGCTTCTTGCATGCCTTGAGCGCCTTTGCGAGCTTCTGCGCTTCCGTCAGCGACTTCGTGCTGCCGCCCACGGTGCCCAGGCTGAGAGCCGGAGCCGGGGTGAGCAGCGGCGTGGCGCCGCTTGTCGTGCTGCTTGTTGTACTCGTGGTGGTCGTGGGTCCTACTTTGGCCAGCGTCGATATTTTTTCTTCGTTGGCTTTCTTTTCAGCGGCTGCTGCTTCTTCGTTGGCTTTCTTTTCAGCGGCTGCCGCTTCTTCGTTGGCTTTCTTTGTCGCTTCTTCTGCGGCTTTTGCTTCTGCTTCGGTCTTTGTTTTCGCCGCTACTTCTTCCGCGAGTTTTGTTTTTTCAGCGGCTGCCACTTCTTCGCGGGTGTCTTCTGCCGCCTCTTCGTTTGCTTCGCGGGCTTCCTTGTTTTTCACTTCTTCTTCGTGGATCTTCACTTCAGCGGCTGTGTCTTCTTCCGCCTCTTTCTTTTCTGCCGCTTCTTTTTCTGCTTTTTCTTCCGCCGGTGTCACGAAGTTCACTTCGTGATCGCGGATGATGTTCTCTTCTTTGTATTGGACGTTCAGGTCGACGTGCTTGAGCGTGCTGTTCGTCACCTCGATCGCCGCGAGACCGTTGTCGTTCGTCTTCTCGCAGATTTCGTTGGTGCCGCCAGTGCTCACGACGGTTGACGGACCGACCACTACATTGCCCGCACCGAACCCGAGCACACCGTTGACATCGTCGACCGTGTTGACCGGGAAGTGAGACACGGTCCCACCATTCGGAGTGACGAAGCAGACCGTCTCATCGACGAAGGGCTTACCGTCGATGTCCTGAGCCTTGGCGACAATGATCTTGACTGTGTTTTCATTGCTGCCCGGGCCCTTGGAGAACTGGAACCATTCCTTTTCCCAAGCGGACGTGACCGTCTTGGTCAGCGTGTTTTCTGCGTTCTGCGCCTGGTAATCGACGGGCTCGTACGGATACACGGCCCTAGCCGAGATCACCGAGTTGCCGATTTCCTGACCCTTCAGGAGCTTCAGATCGCAGCCGCCATCACCGTTCTTGATGATCTCGCCCGCTTTTTCTTCTTCGCCTTCATGCAATTCAGGCAGGTTTTCCAGATAGAACCCGTCGCCCGGCGTGTACGTGACATATGCCTCGCCACGCTCGTCCGTGTAGAACGTCTCCGTCAGCGGAGCATCACTTGGGGTTTCGTAGTCTTCCGGCTGTGCGCCTTCACGCCGCAGGCATCCTGTCGAGTGCGAATCGCCGCGGTAGTTGGCGTTCTTGACCGAAGTCCAGAACGTGTACGGTTCTGAGTGGTTGTTCAGGAACCCGGGGAAGTCCCCACCGGGGCTCGGTCCCGTCACGCCCGATGACTGCGGCAGGCCGCGATCGGTCGCGGGGATGTACGCGCCGTAGTAGGGGTTGTACAGGTTGCCTTCTTCTCCGGCTGCGCCGTTGAAGTTGTGGCTGTAGATCAGGGCCTTGCTGGCGCCCGAGATCTCACCCACGCCATTGAGACCGCCTGTGTGTGGCGCCAGCGACACGTCGATCCGCATCGCGGGCATCGGAGCGTCGTCAGCGTTGAGTGTGCCATCGCTGAGCAACGTTTCGTTGGCCGACTGCGGGTCATACGGCCCGACGGTCGCGGTTTCACCCGAGGTGTAGTTGCCGAACCCGTAACGATAGAACGCATCGAACAACGCGGAGGACGAGCTGGCGTTGTACCCCGTTCCAAGGCTCGGCGTGCCGTGGATGTCCCACAGCCCCGGGTTGGTCCCCGGCGGTTCCGTTTCTTCCGAGGAGCTCGCCAGCTTTTCGGCAAGCGTCGGCCAGGCTTCCGGCAGGGTGTAGGTCGGTTCCGGCAGGACGTTGGACAGCGGAGTTCCCGATATGACCGGGAAGCTGCCCGTCACTTTGATCTGCACCAGGCCTTTGTCCGATTCTTCCCCCGAGAACGGCGAGGGGATGAACTGGCCGTTGCCTTCCTTATCACCGAGGAAGTTGGACAGATTGCCCTGCCCGGTGCCGCTCAGCTGGTTCTGGAAGGTTTCGGTCCCCGACGCGCTCGTTCCGGCCTCGTTCAGCACTGGCTTGTTCGCCGTCAGCCAGATCACCAGGAACTGGTGCGAGTACACGATTTCGCCGTCGGAGTCGCTCTTGATCGCGAGACGGATGCGTGTCAGGCCGGGGTTGAGCGACTTGTAGTCGGTGCCGATACAGACCTGGTCGTGCGACGACAGGAAGAACGCGGCTGGCCCTGGATCGAAGTACTGACCGATCTGGCTGGCTGCGTCCCCGTCAGGCGTCGGGGGCTGGAACTGGTAGCCCGACCAATCCTCCACCGCGAAGTTCGCGTTGTAGAATCCATAGAGGTCCTGGGGGGAGTTGATGTTGACGCCCGCCTTAAGAGCGCTCTCCGTTACTTCGTTGTTACAGATCACCAGGCGCACATGCTCGCCGACCCACGCAACGTAGGGGACGTTCGTGGCCTGGGCGTTTTCAGGGTTCGGAGCTGCGAAAGCGCCTGCCGTGAGCGAGCTCATGGCCAGCACTGCCGCTCCTGCCGCGGAGACGAGCCCCGCGATCAGTTTCCTTTTGTGTAGTGGTCGCATTTGTGTGCGGCCTCCTCCTTGATGAGTGGGCTTATATGCCGTGGATCGGCACAACAGACGTTTACGAGACGCCCAAAGCGGGCATAACGCGAAGGACAGTACAGATGGTCTGAACTCTCCACAATCATCATGTGGGGTAGTCTTTGCCCCCGGGTGAACGGGTAGGTGGGCCCCTACCCCAAATGATCTGGCAAGACCACTATCCGTAGTGCTCGAGCGGTAAAGCTCGGGGCCAGCGAGCCGATCATCGGCCCGCGCGGAACGGATCACTCCGAGCTGGCAGCACTGTTGCTGTCGGACATATTCGAGCTATCGATATGGTCTTCCTGCATCTCTTCCTGCTCCTGATCCATCGATCGCATCGCCTGGACGCGGTTGCGGACGCCGAGCCTCGAGTAGATCGTGCGCAGATGGAACTTGACGGTGTTGACGGAGATCGTCAGGCGCTCGGCGATCTCCTTGTTGCTCATCCCGGAGGCTGCGAGATCGAGAACCTCGCGCTCGCGTGGGCTCAAAGCGGCGAGCGGGGTCTCCAGTTTGAGCGACGCCGCCTGCCAGCCGACGGGCATCACCGCGCGGCCCTCGAGCACATGACGAAGGGCGAGGATCGCCTCCTCGGAGGTGTCGGACTTCAGCACGACACCCTCGGCGCGCTCGTCGATCGCGCAGCGAACCACAGTCGGAGCGATGACCTCACAGAGGAGGATGATCTTCAGCTCCGGGTGCGCGCGCCTGAGCTGGACGACTGCCGCTGGACCGGCCGCCGGGTCATCGGCGTCGACGATCGCGGCATGCAACTTCAACCCGCGCGTCCCGCGCGCACGCGATGCGACATGCAGTGCCTGGAAGCTCGGATAGGCGCCCACCACCCGGTTCCCGTCTTTCGTGAGCATCCAGACGAGCGCCTCGGTGGAGATGGCTCCGGCTCCACCGACGATCGCGATCCTGGGCTCAGGCACAGCCACCGATCATCCGCTTATACCGATGCGAGGCCTCGACGCGGTTTCGCACTCCAAGTCGTGAATATAGGACACGGATGTGGAACTTGACGGTGTTGGGACTGACCCCGAGCTCGGTGGCGATCTCCTCGTTGCGCCGACCGTCGGCAATGAGAGCGAGTATCTGACGATGACGCGGACTCAACCCAAGCCTCTCGTGCGCGTGCGAGAGGACCGCGCGCTGCCAGCCGCCCGGCATGACAGTGCGTCCGGTGGCCATGTAGGAGATGGCCGCCCGGATGTCGTTCGTCGAGTAGCTCTTGAGGATGACCCCGCCCACACAGTGCTCGATCGCGCAGCGAACCACCTCCTCGCGGACCTCCTGACAGAGCAGCACGATCTTGGACCCCACCCGCGCCGAGCTCAGCGCCCCCACCGCGCTGGCGAAGCCGCCGGGATCATCTTCATCGCAGTCCAGCAGGAGCACCGCGGGCGGATGCTCCATACCAGCCGCCAAGAAATGGGCTGCGGACTCGAACGCCCCCAGCACAGTGAGCCCGTCCTGAGCCGCCAGCAGGCTCGCGGTGGCATCGCGCAGCAGGCGCTGGCCGCCGATCAGCACAAGCGTGACGGCCGGACTGGGGTGAGCAAAGAGCGACTCGAAGGGAGACCAGTCGCTTTCCTCGGCCGGAACGTCGGCGGTGTTCGAAGCGAACGGCGACCGCGCAGACACGAGCGCATCCATGCCTCCGACGTCATCTCGACGCAACCCTTTTGTCCCCGCTGGCATATTCAGCTCTTCCGTGCGCTTTTAGCCTGTCTCGTACCTGGCATCCACTGGGCTCCTGCCCCGCCCAGCCAAGCGCAAGAGACGGAATGGTAGAGAGCTTTAGCCCAAGACGCAAGTCTGGACATTTGTCCTAGAGCCCCCGTGACGAATCCGTGACCATCCGCTCGGGTGGTTCGATGACGGCGTGAGCGTGATGGTCGAGCTCGCGCTGCCGTCGGTGGGCGCCGTAGACGGCGATGATCTCCTGGCCCGATTTCGATGTCCAGGCCGGGTGTCGCCGAACTACAAGAGGTGGGCTGCGTCAGCCGCCGAGGTCAAGCAGGCGTGCTGTTCCAGCAGCGCGCGACGCCCAAACCCAACGGGCAGGTCGCAACCACGACCGCTTGCGGACGTGGATTGCGAACGCCACCTTTGCGCGTGAGCGTTAGTTGCAGATGTGGCAGCGTCCAACGACGCAGCTGCACGCGGGCGGGATGGAACCGGCGCGTCGCGGGCCCCAGCGGCGCACCCACTCGCGTGCCACGGACTCCGTCCGGTCGCCCATGCCGCCCGGCCAGCAGCCGCGGAACATTGCCGACACGAGCCGGTCCGTATCCGGCTCGGCTCGGGTGCAGATCGACTCGATGTGCGCGAGGACTTCCGCGTCGCCCGGCTTGGCCCCCATGAGAGATACATCGACCCGGGGGCGTCGAGGCTTAAGCGCCGGCGCCTCGCCCGCCGGGCAAGGCGCCGGTGAGATTCGGTGCGGCGTTCAGGCGGCCTGAGGAACGCGCGCGATGCTCTCCTGATAGAGCCCCATCTGCCGTGCGATCTCGTTGTTGGTGATGCCTTCGATTTGGCGCAAACCATCGACGATCAGGCTGGCGTCAATGAGGTTGCGCTGAAACTCCTCATCCTCGCGGATGGCGGCGAGCTGCTGGGCCGAGCCGTGCAGCTCGATGTAGCCGTTGAGATCGCCGCTGGCCCCCAACAGGACGACATCGAAGCTCTCGATGCGGCCCTCCTGCTGCATTCGCCCGTAAAGGCCCATGGACTCGTTGAACACCTCAAGGCCGCGCTCCTCGCGTCCCCGAACAGGAGCGTGCCAGCTGATAAACAGCACTCGGTCGGCCATGCCGACCCCCTTCCTCTTGCGGCCCAGCACAGGCACCGGGCCTGTCGCGCCGACCCTATCAAGAAAAACTGCAATCGTAAGAATAAGAGCTCGCCTGCAGAGGGCCGCGCAACATACGCCAGCATAGGTTTGTAGTGGTTCTTTGGCTGTATGGGCATGCCCCGTCAGTCTCGTCCCCACCCGCTCGGGTGAGCTTCGATCTTTGGGGGCCTCCCCCATCCGTGGGGGAACTCCGCAACGAGATCACAAGCGGATCCAGAACGTCACGAATCACTTGGAGCAAAACGCTCGATCGGCGTCGTCGAGGAAAGGATCAGCTGATCAAGACGGAGCTGAGGCGACGGGACTGAGGCGCTCGGGCTCGGCGGCGAAGGCATCCCGGTCCGTATCCGGGTCCGCAATGGCCACCGCTTGGGACGAGCCGCCGATGGCCACCTCGAACTGATCGAAGAAACCAACGTTGCCAAGCACCACCAACCCGTTGCTGGGCCAGTCCTCCACGAAGCCGATCTTGGACCGCCACTGCCGCCACTGGCGATATCCGTCTTCTGCGGCGTCGGGGCCTTGTCCGGCATTGGGGTCTTGCTCGGCGTCGGGGGAGTGCAGGCCGGCATCGGGAGCGTGCAGACGTAGGTCGATCGTCTTGTACCTTGCCCTCACCACACCGCCAGCAGCCAGATGATCGCCTTCACCCTCGTAGTCCTCGAGACCGATCCCCAGCTGCTCGGCGAGCACGTCGCTCACAAGCGTCAGATCGGCGCCAGTAGCCACGAGGCCGGCCAGCCGTGGCGTCCCGCGATCTCCATTCACCAGCGAGACCGGAAGCAGCGGGCGCAGCACCTGCTCACCGTGCCAGCCGAGCTGTGCATCCTGCCGGTAGGGGTACAGCCAGGTGGGCCGCTCGCGCTCAGTCAAGACCGGGGTGGTGGAAGAGGGGCTCATCTGAGTTGGCTCATCCGAAGGGGAGAGAGAGGGTCATCCAAAGTGGTGGAGCGGCTCATCTGAGTCAGTAGATCCGAGTTGGCTCATCCGGGTACGGAACACGGCCTTGCACGACGACATGGTCGCGATCCTTCGCTTCCCTCAGGACCACCTGCGGATCCGCGTCGGCAAGCACGATCTCGCCCGTGCGCCAGTCGAGGGCCACGTACTGGCCCTCGTAGCCCGTGAAATCGGTGCGGATCTGATCCATGCTCGCTCCCATGTGGGCTCAGTTTAGCGCGGTCAGGTTGCTCGAAATTGACACATTTGAGTGATCATTGGCGCCGGTGCGCGTCAGTCCAGCGCCTCTAGGGCTGTGCGGAACATGGCTGCGAATGCGGCGACGGCGACCGTATGGTCACCGCTCATGGAGGCGGCGGCGGCCTGCCTGTATGCCGGGTCTCCTGGTCGCGGCTTGATGGCGACGAAGGGGTGCAGGCCATAGCGGAGCGCTGCCCAATTGGACCAGAGGCGCGCGGTGCGACCATTGCCGTTGGCGAACGGGTAGATCCTTATCCACTCGCCGTGAATCATGGCGCAGAAGGCGATCACCCCTCCCAGCTGCTGGGGTGTGATGGGCTTGGCGGCCACGGCGATCGCCGCATCGATCCGGCCGACGCCGATTTGGGCCTGGCGCTCGAAGTTGGCCAGCTCCGGCAAGACGTTCGCCGAGGGAGTGCCGCTGAGAAAGCCCACCGAGACCTCATAACCGACGAGCTCGGGGAATCGATCGTCGGAGTCGCGCACCTCGCCGGCGTAGTAGGACACGGGGAGCGGGACGCCATCGTAGAACTGCCGGTGCCAGTCCTGGGCCATGGCGACCGTAGGGGGATCGCGTTGCTCAGAGGATGCGACGATCGAGCGCAGGACACTTTCGGCGTTCAGGAGCAGCTGCTGCTCATACCCCGGAGGGCCAGCGTTCCACGGAATCGGCACTAGCGGGAGAAGACGTCGCCGATTCCAAAGACGTCGCCCCCTAGCCCTGCGGTATCCCTGAATCGACTACGGAGGGGATCGTCGCCGTATGCCTCACCCTCGGCAAATGCGCGAATGTAGTTCTCCACATGGTCCTCACGGTTGTAGCTCTCCAGGAGCGCCAGGGTGCCGGCCAGGTCCTGCTCTAGCGACAGCGCGGCGGCGTGGAGCTCGCGCTCGAGCATCTGCTCGGCAAGTTGGTTCTTTGAGATACCCAGCTTGTCAGCCACAACCCCCAGGATCTCGTGAGTCCTGGCGTTGTGAAACCTGAGTGTGAACTTGGGTGCGGCGGCTATGCCCATCGCGTGATCACGTCCTCCGTCGTTGGTGCTTACTACGGTAGCCTATCCAGCCCCCTGCCGTCAAATCCTATATCTGCCGTCACGCGGCTCGGAAATCCGCGGAGATCAGCGACGAACGCGGTCGGTCGCCGCGCGAGTCTCCTCAACGGTCAGCGGCGGTATTGGGCGGTCCGGGACGATCACGGCCCACCCATCACGAACCTCCACGTGAGCAGGGACATCTGGCACGAGGTCCCGATCCTTGTGGTCGGGTGCGCGCTGCTGTTTGACCCTTGCGCCCATTGGTGGTCATGCCTCGATTCCAGTGCGAGGCAGCGGCAGCGCGAAGCTTCCAAGAAACTGCTGGTGCATTGGTTGCAAAACATTCGTCCACTCTGCTACGGTGCTGCTCAAGCGAGGCTCGAGAGAGCCATGGGACTATGGGAGGAAGAGCGTGCACGAGGCACATCGCTACTGGCATTTGTCATGGATTTCCCGGCCAGATTCTCTACAGCTTGATAACGAGATTCGCGTAGAGATAGGTAGCTTTCAGACGATGGGCGGGAGGGTTGTATGGACGCGACCAACAAGGGAGTCATGACATGAGTAACAGTGCTGCCGCGACCCAAGCTCCTGAGGATCGCCCGCGCGATCGCACGAACCGTTACTCCGGGGGGCCATCGATGCTTGCGCGCTCGAAAGCGCCCGCCCCGATCTCCAACCGGCTGATCTCGCTGGCTGTCAAGCGGGCTCAGGGGGGCGATCGTCAGGCACTGGGGTTCCTCTATGCCCACTACGCCGACAACGTCTACGGGTATGTGCGCAGCATCGTTCACGATCATCACGAAGCCGAAGACGTGACCCAGCACGTCTTCACGAAGCTGATTGGAGTGATCGGCAAGTACGAGGAGCGCGAGGTGCCGTTCTTCGCCTGGGTGCTGCGCGTCGCGCACAACGTCGCCGTCGACCACATTCGCAAGCAGCAGCGTCTGGTCCCCGTCGAGGAGGTCAGATCGAGCTACGAGGGTGGCGGCGACCCCGCCAGAGGTGGGCAGATGAACGCCCTTCGCGACGCTCTCTCCACGCTGCCCCAGGCACAACGTGAGGTGCTCGTCCTGCGCCACTTCGCCGGGCTCTCGCCGCCGGAGATCGCGACCCGAACCGGCCGCTCGGAAGGATCGATCCACGCCCTGCATCACCGCGGACGCAGGACACTGAAGGCCGTGCTGACCAGCACCGGCGCGGCGCCATCGACGGCTCAACGCCCGCAGGCAGACGCCTCCTGCTAGCCCACGGAGCGCAGTAGTCCACCGCAGTAGTCCACGGGGCTAATCCACGGGGGCGCTATCCGGGTAGGGGCTTCTGCAGACCTGCCGCGCGATCCGTCCGCTGTCGACATCCGCGAGGTAGTAGAGGACGGCAAAGCTGACCAGCTCCTGCACCGGCACTCCCAGGCGAATGGCCTCCTCCTCGATGCTCTCGCGGGCAAAGCCCTCGAGTGCCAGCGTCACCTCAACGTGCTCCTCCCGGACTCCGCTTTGCTCCGCCTGGACTCGATCGAATCGCCCCATACTGTCCTTCAACGGCCGCTGATGTCTGAAGCTGACGCTAGGAGTATCTGAAGGGGGACCAAAAAAGGCCGTATCTCACGGTCGAGGCCGCAGCTCAATGCGACACTTTGGCCCTCTCAGAGTGCTCCCAGATACTGAACATGTCGACGCCCCCCGAAGCGTAGACACATCAGCTGAGTTACAGCCAGTCCTCGCCGTCCGCGAGGTCGCACTCGCCGGGATATGCGTCGAGCTTCTGCTCGAGCGCGGTGACGATCCGGCCGGCGGTTACGGCGCGAAACTGTCTTAGATACCGGCGCGGGGCATCCCGCCCGCGTCTGAGCGGAGGTTGAAGAACTGGCCGCGGTCGGCGCGCCCAGTTACTCGCCCTGCAGGCGGTCCAGCTGCGGCGGGTGCAGAAAGCGCGCGGCGAGGGTTTGCATCACGCGCTCGACGGCGGCGTCGACTGCTTCCTTGCTCGAGTACAAGACAAGGTCGGGCTGCGCCGGCGCCTGATAAGGCGCATCGACACCAGTGAGACCGGTGAGCTCACCCGCGCGCGCGCGCGCGTAGAGACCCTTGGGGTCGCGCTGTTCGCAGACCTCAAGCGGAGCGTCGACGAACACCTCGATGAAATGCAGGTCGTGAGCTGAGTGCAGTCCGGAGGCCACCTCGCGGTCACAGCCGTAAGGGCTGACGAGGCTGACGAGCGCGATCGTCCCGGCCTCCGCGAACAGCCGCGCGACGTGCGCCGTGCGCCGCACGTTCTCACAACGCGCCTCCTCGTCGAAGCCGAGATCGCCGTTGAGACCATGGCGCAGGTTGTCGCCGTCGAGCAGGAAGGCCGGACGGCCAGCGGCGACCAGACGCTCCTCGACAGCGCTGGCGATCGTCGACTTCCCGGCGCCCGGCAGCCCGGTGAACCAGATCGTGGCGCCGGGATGCCCGAGCGACTGCCAGCGCGCCCGGCGGGTCAGATCCGAGCGCTGCCATTTCACATTGGGGCTCTGCGTCGGCCGCGGCTCGACGGTCGGCGTGTCTTCGACCTCCGTCTCAGTGTCGAGGATCACCCCGGCGGCGACCGTGTCATTGGTCGCCTCGTCGATCACGATCAGGCTGCCCGTGATCTTGTTGCGCCGATAGGAGTCGAACACCAGCGGGGAGCTGAGCTCCATGCGAACACGGCCGAGGTCATTCAACTCGAGCGTGGTGGCGCTCTCGTCGCGGTGCAATTGGTCGAGCCCGATCCGATAACGAACGTCCAGCGCGCTGACCGCCGCGGCGCGGGTGGTGTGCTTGACGATGTAGCGGCGTTGCGGGCTGAGCGGCCGCTCGGACATCCAGCAGAGCAGGCACTCGAAGCTGCTCGAGACCGTCGGCTGGTTGTGGGCACGAGCAATCGTTGAGCCGCGGCTGACATCGATGTCGTCGGTCAGCCGCAACGCGACCGACATCGGCGGAAAGGCCTCCTCGATCGGGCCGTCGAACGTGTCGATCCCGGCGATCGTCGAGTGCTGCCCGCTGGGCAGCACGACCACCTCATCGCCCGCCCGCAAGATGCCGCCCGCCACCTGACCCGCGTAGGCGCGGTAGTCCGTGCCGCCGCCCGAGCGCGGCCGGATCACCCACTGGACGGGGAAGCGCACATCGATCAGGTTACGATCGGAGGCGATATGGACGTGCTCGAGGTGGTAGAGCAGCGGCGGACCCTGATACCAGTCCATCGCCTCCGAGCGCTCGACGACGTTGTCGCCCAAAAGCGCTGAGATCGGGATGAACGTCACGTCGGGGACATCCAGCTTTGCGGCAAATCCCTCGAACTCCTCGACTATCCCATCAAAAACACCCTGGTCGAAGTCGACGAGGTCCATCTTGTTCACACAGACAACCAGATGGGGGATGCGCAGCAGCGAGCTGATGAAGGCATGACGCCTGGACTGCGGGAGCATCCCCTTGCGCGCGTCGATCAGCACGATCGCCAGGTCGGCGGTCGAGGCGCCAGTGACCATGTTGCGCGTGTACTGCTCGTGGCCGGGCGTGTCGGCGATGATGAAGCGGCGCTCGGCGGTCGCGAAGTAGCGGTAGGCGACGTCGATCGTGATGCCCTGCTCGCGCTCCGCGCGCAGGCCGTCGGTCAGCAGCGACAGGTCGAGGAAGTCTGAGCCCATCCGCTTACTGGTCTGCTCGACGTGCTCCAGCTGATCGGCGAGCACCTGCTTGGAGTCGTACAGCAGACGCCCGATCAGCGTGCTCTTGCCGTCATCGACCGAACCGGCGGTGGCGAAGCGCAGCAGCTCGGCCGGGCGCTCGGAGAGCCGCTTGAAGATGTCAGTGGCGTCAGCGGCCTGCGCCGCGAGGGTGCGACCGTGCTGTGCCTGTGCCCGCAATGAAGAATCGGAGATAGCCATCAGAAATAGCCCTTGCGCTTGCGGTCCTCCATCGCCGCCTCAGTGACCCGGTCGTCGGCCCGCGTCTGACCCCGCTCGGTGATCTGGGTGGCGGCGATCTCGAGCACCACATCCTCCAGGGTAGTCGCACGAGACTCGACCGCCCCGGTACAGCTCATGTCCCCCACCGTGCGATAGCGCACCCACGCCGAGAACGGCCGCTCATCCTCCATCAGCTGAACATGGGGGCTGACGGCGTAGAGCATCCCGTCACGCTCGAACACCTCACGCTCGTGCGCGAAGTAGATCGAAGGGACCTCCAGCTGCTCCTCGGCGATGTACTGCCAGACGTCGAGCTCGGTCCAGTTGGAGATAGGGAAGACGCGCACATGCTCGCCCCTGCGAATGCGGCCATTGTAGAGGCTCCACAGCTCGGGCCGCTGTCCCTGCGGCTCCCATTGGCCGAACTCATCACGGAAGGAGAGGATGCGCTCCTTCGCGCGCGCGCGCTCCTCGTCGCGGCGCGCGCCGCCGAACGCCGCGTCGAAGCCGTGCGCGGCGATCGCGTCGAGCAGGGTCACGGTCTGCAGGCCGTTGCGCGAGGCCCGCGGACCGGTCTCGTCGACGACCCGGCCATCGCGGATCGAGTCCTCAACCGAGGCGACGATCAGCCGCTCTGAGATCTCGGCGATCCGCCGGTCGCGGAACTCGATCGCCTCGGGGAAGTTGTGGCCAGTGTCGACGTGCATGACCGGGAAGGGGAAGCCCCCCGGGCGAAACGCCTTCTCGGCCAGACGCAGCAGCACGATCGAATCCTTGCCGCCAGAGAACAGCAGCACCGGGCGCTCGAACTCGGCGGCGGACTCGCGCAGCACATGCACGGCCTCCGCCTCGAGCGTGCGCAGGTGGGAGAGATGGTAGGTGGCGGACATGTTCCCCGTGACTGCACGAGCAACGGTCGAGAACGCGCCGGACTTGCGCCGTGGCAGCTGGAAGATCGTACCGGCGCCAGCGCGTCAGCATCGAGAAGCCGACGATCTCCGTGAGGCTTCCCAGACGACGATCCACCCACCAAACCATCGGCAGGCGACGGGTTCAAGGAAGCAGATTACTCCCCGGCCCGACGACGACCATCGTCGACTGCCACCTCAGGTATGCGGCCGCGGAGGCCTTTCGCTGCCCGCGGCCTAGCGGAATTCCACTTCGCTCGTGGAGAACGTCCCGGCCTTCACCGGTTTGACGATTTTCAGTTTGCCCTGCGGCACCCCACATGTCGAGGCGCCTGTGAAGCTCTCAGCGATCGAGGCTGCTTTGATCGGTGTTGACGCTTCGAGCGGTCCGCCTTTGAGGGTCCCGCTGACGCCGGCCATCGGGACTTCTGAGAGGGGAACGGTCAGCGTCCCTTTGGACGTCCCTTCTTCGATCCACGTGACCGTGAGTCCCGTCGACTTCGTCGTCGGTCCGGTCGATGCGCTGCTCAGCGCCGAACACGTCACTGCTTCGGTCGTCGTCAGGTGGTCGACGTATTTGCCCGATTCGGGAACGTTGGGCCCTTCGCACCCGGACAGTGCACCCGTGATGGTGATCGTTTGGATGTGCGGCGTTCCGGTGAGCCCGGGCGTGAGTTTGATCGTTCCGCTGTTGGAGGAGCAGCTGTCGTAGCTCTTTCTTTCTTTCGTGGCTTCGCCGTCGGAGTTGGGGCTCGTGATTTCGATCGGCGCGCTCGGTTCGCTCGTGCCTTCGGAGTCGGTGTTGGTGACCGTCACCCGGTAGGTCGTGCTCGGTTGCACCGGCTGCAGCGCGGCCGAGGAGAAGTACGGGGTCACCGTCGTCTGCAGCACCGGCGGGCCGGGATTCACCGGCGCGGCCGTCACGGTCTCGGAGTTGAGCAGCCCGGCGGTTTCCGGCGCCACCGTCCAGCCGACCATCATGCGCAGGAATTCCGTTTCGCCCGATTCGGCCAGGCCCACGCTGGCGCTAACGTTCGTGGGTGGCGCCGGGGGCCGCAGCGGCGGGGTGCCCGTTTCAAGGTATGCGGCCGTCCCGACGTTGTAGAGCTTGTCGCCGTGGCTGTCTTCGGCCGAGACGCCTTCCAGCACGCCTTTCAGAGTGCTGTACGAGCGCGTTTCACCGAACCAGGTCCACACCACGCTGGCCGTCCCCGTGTACGTTGTGCTTCCGCCGCCGCCGCCGCGACCACTGCCGCCGCAGCGCGTTGACATGTAGACGTTACCGGTGGGGTAGCCGTTCGTGCCGAAACCGGTCGCGTAGACCTGCTGCTGGATTCCGCCGCACCAGTGGCCCAGGATCGAGAAAGCGGCACCTTCGCTCAGGTACAGGCGGATCGGGCTTGCGCCAAACGCCGCCGAGGCGAGCGCGGCGTACCCGAGCGCCGAGACCACGATTCCCAGGATGACTCTACGCGCCATTTGCCCAGCTCCTTCTAGTCGGATCGCCTTTGGTCGCCCTTACTCATCAGACGGTTACGGCGCAAAAATAACACGAGTCCTGAGACCTCATGATGAGAATCGGCTCAGGCTTACAGTAGACCCTGGTGCAGGCGTGCAGCTTCTCCGCGACCTGCAGCTCGAGCGGGATCGGCCGGATCAACAGAGTTGCCAGTTTTCTCGTTTTTTGGCAACTCATCTGTTATGCTGCGGCTCATGGGTGTGGTCGATCGCAAGCAGGAGCTGTTCGAGAACATCGTGCGGCTGCGGCGCGCCGGGCGAAAGCTATCGAGCAACCGCGATATCGCGGCGGTCCGCCTGGCGCTGGAGCGCGAGCTGGGAGAGACCGTTTCGCGCCGTCTCGCCGCGCGCGTGCTGGGCGTCAGCCACACGGCGCTCGACCGCTGGATCAAGGGGGGGGATCTACCGGTCGTTTACTCATCAAAGGGTCGCATGGAGGTGCCGGTTCCAGCACTGCTGGACTTGTACGAGACCGTCGAGGCCGAGCGCGCCGAAGGTCCCCGTCGGTATGTGCTGGCCCCAACGATGGCGCGCCAGCGAGAGGCGGCGCGGCACCTGCGCGTCGACAGTCCAGACGACGATCGGACACAGGACGGTCACGATCGTGCACGGGCACGCAGCCTTGCCTACCACCGCGCGGTGGCGCGACGACTGAGCAGGCCGATGGCGCAGGAGGCGCGGCATGTGCTGTACCGATGGAGAGAGCTGGGACGGATCGACGAGCGTTACGCCGATCGCTGGGAGCAACTACTCCAAAAGTCAGTTCCGGAGATCCGCCGGGCGCTGATCGATCAGAGCCAGGAAGCTGACGACCTGCGCCAGAACTCACCGTTCGCGGGACTGCTCAGCGAGCCCGAGCGCCGGCGAATCCTACGCGAGGTGGCATAAATGGGCCCGCAGGAGTTCGAGCACGTCGTCGCGGCGGCAGCGGAGGTGACAGACCAAGACGAGCTCGTCGTCGTCGGCAGTCAAGCGATCCTTGGCTCCTTCGAGCAGCCGCCCGAATCGATGCTGCACTCGCTCGAGGTGGACATCTATCCGTTGCACGATCCTGGCGCCGCCGACTTCATCGACGGGTCACTCGGGGACGGGTCTCAGTTTCATCTGACCTACGGCTACTACGCGCACGGCGTGGGACCCGAGACGGCAAAGGCACCACGTGGCTGGCAGCAGCGCCTCATCATGCGGAAGATCCCGCAGCGCGTGGCCTCCAAGCGCACAGCGACCGCGTGGTGCCTGGAGATACACGACCTCGTGCTCTCCAAGTGTGTCGCCGGTCGCGACCGCGACTGGGCCTACGCCACCGACGCGCTCAAAGCAGGAATCGTCCAAGCCGACGTACTACTCGCTCGCCTGCCAGACACGCTGGCCGGGTAGGTCTGGTGCTCGCCGCCCGGCCCGGTGGCTTGTACCTCGATCGAGGCCTTGACCGTGTGGTGCGCTCCCAACGCGCGGCACACCGCGGCCAGGTTGCGGCGCGAGAGGCCCACCCGGACGAGGAGCCCCAAACCCCGATGCGCGCCACCGAGTACACCATCTGGCATTATCCTTATTGGGATGATGCTGTTTGGTACAGTACGTGATAGTGGCAAGAAACCCATTCCACTACGGCACCCCCGCGGAGGGTGAGCACTTCGCTGGTCGCGAGACCGAGCTAGCAGCCCTTCTGAGCCGCTTGCGCACCGGGGTCAACGTGGTCGTGATTTCGCCTCGCCGGTACGGCAAGACCTCGCTGCTGTTGCGCGCCGAGCGCGAGATCGAGCGGGATGGCGCAACGGTGATCCATGCCAATGTGCTGCGCAGCCGCGACCTTGGAGCGTTCGCCTCGCAACTCGCCACGCAGGCGTTCCGGGCTCCGGGCGGCCGCTGGCATCGTGCCCGTCAGGCGGTGCCGGAGTTCCTGCGCCGGCTGCGGGCCAGACCGGTCGTGACGTTCGAAGGCGAGCATCCGAAGTTCGGATTTGACACCGGGCTGAGCGCCCCCGACGCCGACAACGTGATCGCGGACATCTATGGCGTGCTTTCAGACCTGGCCGATCGTCGTCCAGCGGCGCTGGTGCTCGACGAGTTCCAGGCCATCGTAGAGCTCGGCGCGCATCTACCAGGCCTGCTCAAGGCGCTCGCCGATGCGCACCCACAGGTATCGCTGATCGTGGCCGGATCTCGCAGACACCTCATGGAACAGCTCGTCTCCTCCTCGAGCGCAGCGCTATACGGCATGGCCGAGCCCATTACCCTCGGACCCCTGCCGGAGGAGGTGATGGCCGCGCACCTGCGCTCCCGTGCAGCCACCGGGCGCAAGCCGATGAGCATAGCCGTCGCCCGTCTGATCGTCGAGCTATCAGGGCCTGCTCCCAACGACATTCAGCGACTGGCCTACGAGGCCTACGACATAGCCGGCGCCACCATCGATGAGAGCGCTGTCCATGCCGGCTTGTCCTCTGCGACCACCCACGACGCGGCGACCTACGCCGAACGCTACGAGATGCTGTCTCCGGGACAGCGCCGCGTCCTGGCCGCCCTGGCCGACGAACCCACCGAGCAGCCGGCAGGCGCCACGTTCCTCGCCCGAACCGCGCTAGCCAATCCCTCCTCGGTCAAGAAGGCCCTGAACGTCCTCGAACACGCCGAGCTCATCGCCCACCGCGGGAGGACCCTCGTCGTGGCCGACCCCTTCCTCGCCGCCTGGCTTCGCGGCTGAACCCTGGTCCGCGGCGAGGGCGACCACGCCAATCATCAGCAACAGACCGGCGCGATTGACAACACCGAGCTTGCGCCATCGCGCACTCACCTCCACTCCAGCGAGCAGAGGCACCATGCCGGCAGGACGTGGCGCTGAGCGCGCACGAACCGGGGACGATTTGGAGGCTTCGAGAAGATCATACG
>Ga0116222_1000348_pt1 | contig 30196 bp, 34 predicted proteins | sample Sb_taG_12_FD_88963 | JGI IMG/M metagenome (GOLD analysis project Ga0116222, IMG submission 88963) | Peat soil microbial communities from Weissenstadt, Germany - Sb_50d_9_AC metaG | ecosystem: Environmental > Terrestrial > Soil > Wetlands > Peat | place: Germany: Weissenstadt | collected 2010-09-21
ACGATAAGCGAATAGAATGTGAAAAAGGCGAAGGCTGGAATGACGAGCCGCGACATACGCGAGAAAAACTCCTCGAAGAGGAGACCAGCCTCAACCAAGAAGATGGCTACGTCCCGGCTGACGGTCAGTACGGAGGTCGCGGTGGCGAGGGAATTGTTCCGGCGCATTCTGCAAATGATCGACGGACTACGATCAGGGCGAACGGCGCGATGTTGAGCCAAGCTGCACCGCCGCACGCGCCAGTCGACGTGAGAACTGCGTCCTACAACCCGCTAAACGGAGCACAATGCCGGATTTTGACGGCGCAATCGTGGATGGGAGGCAGATCCGGGGCGAGGAACGATGTTCTCACGCCTTCCGTTTGTAGTGGACGAGGCTATACTTCGCTTCCAGGTGGCTGGATCAAACGGTTATATGGGGAATGTCGATTGAGATGCAAAGAACCATAACAACTGGGAAACGCACGCTCAAGGCGCGAGGGCAAGATTATGAAGGTCGTTAGTTTACAATTGGCATTGCCAGCGGCAATCCTGGCAATTGTTTTCTCGGGAGTAGGGCGTGCGGCCGACACAAGCGCGCCCGCCTTTTCCACGCAAGACCTTCAGGCCAAGATACAATATTGCACCTACTGCCACCAGCCATCGGGGCAAGGTTATGTTGGTTCTTCTCCCATACCACGACTCGCGGGACAACAAACCGAGTACTTCAAGAATCAGCTACAGGCCTTCATTGACCGCCGGCGGGTGAATAAGTTTATGTTTAAGGTGGCGCATAGTCTCAGCCCGGAGATGCTAACGGCTCTGGCCACGCATTTTAGGGATCTCAATCCTAAACCCTTAGGGGGTGCTCCAACGGAACTCGTGGCCACGGGGAAAAAAATCTTTGAAGAGGGAGTTCCCGATGCCAATGTTCCTGCATGCTCTGTCTGTCACGGTCCAGAGGCTAAAGGTAACGGAGCATTTCCTCGTTTAGCAGGTCAGCTCTATCCGTACATCATAAAGGTATTGACGAATTTTGACAAAGAGCGGGGTCAGGGGGGACCAGCAAATCCAGACACATCAGCCATCATGAAACCGATTGCGCACAGCTTGACCGAGTCACAAATTGCAGCCGTCGCGGCCTATCTCAGTTATCTGGAGTAACTGCCTTTAATGACGAGCGCCGCGCGCGGGTTCGCAGGTTGCTGTATCCGTTATGCCCAAAATAATTTTGGGGGTCCGGCCGTCCATATCGCGGGTTTCGAAGGGCCTCAAAACGGCAAGCTTGATACCTTTCGAGCGAGCGTATTTCTGGGCAACCTCGGTTTATACCGGCTAAGCGGCTGCAAATGCCCTTATGAAACCAGGGTTTGATACTCCGAATTCCGCCCTTGTCTCGGCTTGACCTCGCCTCTCCGCCAACAAGTCGAGAGCGTGCTTACCATAAGCCTTGGTGACTCCGTCAGTGCCGGTGCGCACACAGCCTGCTAAGTACTCATAAGCCCGCGTCAACCACTCATCGCCAAAAAAGCATGAGATGAGGGACGCCGTTCTGAATGGGCATTTTCGGCGCCGCCTTTACTTGGCCGACCAATGTGGGGGTTCATAAAATGGGACGCAAATTCGAAAATATCCTCGGAACCGTGGGCAACACACCGATTGTCAGGATCGGCAAGCTGGCGCCCCCGGAGGCGAACCTCTTCGTGAAGATCGAGGCATTCAATCCCTTGGGTTCGGTAAAGGATCGCTTGGCTCTTGGGGTGATCGAGGAGGCAGAGCGGTCGGGAAAGCTCAACCCGGGCCAAACGGTCATTGAGGCGACGAGCGGCAACACCGGGATAGGCCTTGCCATGGTGTGCGCCCAAAAGGGCTACCCGCTGGTGGTTACGATGGCTGAGACCTTCAGCATCGAGCGCAGGAAGCTGATGCGGTTTTTCGGCGCCAAGGTGGTGCTTACCCCGGGCGCCGAAAGAGGGGTCGGCATGGTCAATAAGGCTATCGAGCTTGCCGAAGCCCACGGCTGGTTCCTGACCCGCCAATTCGAGAATGAGGCTAATGCTGACATGCATTCGCGCACCACGGCCAGGGAGATCGTTGCGGATTTCGAGCGCGAGCCGCTCGATTACTGGGTGACCGGATTTGGCACTGGCGGCACGCTAAAGGGCGTTGCGCGCGTTCTTGCGAAGGAAAGGCCGGATACGAAAATCATCGTCTGCGAGCCAGAAGACGCGCCAATGCTCACCAGCGGGATCAAACAGGAAAGAAAGGCGGACGGCTCCCCAGCGGCTGCCCATCCGGCGTTCAAGCCGCATCCGATGCAGGGCTGGAGCCCCGACTTCATTCCAAAGTTGACAGGTGACGCCGTCGACATGGGCATCATCGATCGCATCCTGATGATCGCGGGCGCCGACGCGATGCACTGGAGCAAGCAGCTCGCCCAGAAGGAAGGAATCTTCGTTGGAATTACGGCCGGCGCGACCTTCGCGGGGGCGCTCCGGATTTGCGAGGAGGCGCCCAGGGGCGCAACGGTCCTTTGTATGCTGCCCGATACAGGTGAGCGATATCTGAGCACGCCGCTTTTTGCGGATATCGCGGTTGACATGACCAATGAAGAGCTGGAGATCTCGCGCTCAACGCCCGGTTCCCGTCTTGAGCCAGCGGCTTGAGATCGACCGGGAGGGATGTGCGGCAGAGCGGTCGTGCTGCGAAGGTGGGGTACCTCGTCAGCCTATGACCCAATTCCGACCTTCGCTATTCCTTAGATTCCCGCGACTAGGTAAGCTGATGGCAGCTTTAATCCTCCTGCCACCGGGGGAGAGACGGTGTGGATGTCCTGATCGTCTACGGAACGACGGAAGGCCAGACGCGAAAGATCGCCGAGCGGACTGCCATGCGCGTTGGAGAGCATGGGCATTGGGTTGAGCTCTATGACAGCGCGTCGTCCGCGACCAACCTGGACGTTAGCATCTTCCATGCGATCATCGTTGCCGCATCGGTCCACCAGGAATGCCATCAGGACACCATCATAGATTTTGCGGTAGCGCATCGCGACCAGCTCAGCTCCAAGCCAACGGCATTTATATCCGTAAGCCTGTCAGCAGTCTTAGAGAGCGAGAAGAGGGAAGCTCAGAAATACGTGGATCGTTTCGTGGCCACGACGTGCTGGCAGCCGCAGAAGATCCGCCCTGCGCTTCACCGAATACGACTACTTTCAAGAGCAGATCGTCAAATTCATCGTTATGAAGGGCAGCCGCGCTGCGAGCAGCGAGCGCGATCGCGAGTTCACTGACTGGAACGCCCTGGCCGGCTTCGTTAATGGGTTTTTGTGAGACGTCCGCCTAGAAGAGGAGTGGCCGGATTTGATCTGGTGCTGAGGGCGTCCGTCAAGTCACAAGGTGTTCCAAGGAGAAAAGGTGCTGTCTCCTTGAGTGGGCATGACATGACCGGCACGCGTTGATCCTTATTCACGCGCGTTCCGGGAGACGCGAAAATAGCAAAGTTGGGGGTCCACGGAGAAGGCAACGCCCAACCCTCGCCAAAGAGAGGAACCTCAAGTCAGGTGTGACCAAGCCCTAGAAAGCGAACCAAGGAGACCCCCACGCTTCCGTCCTCAACCGAAGCGCCGCAACCTAAAGATAGCAACTGAAATGACGGAATCGCAAAAGGGCATTAACTGAGTGTGGGATTGGATTTGCCTGGACACCTGGGCCGGTCGACCGTCGACGCTGGTACAAAGCTGGCCGGCTGCAGCTTAGCCAGAGGCCGCGACCCTTCGCTGAATCTGAGAATCAGCAAGATTACCCGCGTCCTGGTAAGACCCGATCATGGACGGGATCAATCTTAGAATAGGGACTGCCAAGGTCTTCGCTTCGAGCCTGTAACGCTCGCGCCTCTCGCCGGGCACGACGATCTCGCGCTTCGCCGGATCGGAGAGAGCTTGGAGCGAGACGCCAAGCAAGCGACAGAGATCGATGCCTGTTATTTCAACGGGTTTGGTCATGGCGAAAGTCTAACAGGCGCGACCTTAATCTCCACGATGGTGCCATTCGCTCTCGGCCAATGAGTGGAGAAATCTTGCTACGCGATCAAGGGCATCGTGTTCAGCGACGCCCTGCATCCTCGATTTCAGCAACCCTTTGTGTTCCAAAGCATGGAGCATCGGGTAAAGCCTTTGCAGGTTCTTGAGGCGGTTCGGTTCCAGGCGTATTGGATCACCGCAGGTGAAAGGCCGGGGGAGGATGCCATGGAAATCTCTACTCGCGACCTGTGGACCATATTCCACGGAATGGGTTTCGGAACCCTGTTCATGCTGGCGTTTTCGGGCGCCGCGGCTGAGCTCTACCGAATGTCCACCCCAGGCGTGCCCGCTCAGGTTAGCGCTCAAGAGCGCAACCTGCTGAATTTCCACCTTGTGGCTATGGTGATTCTTGCATGGCTCACGGTGTTCTCGGGTGCCTACATCATTTACCCTTGGTATCGCGCCGTCCCTCCGCCAGGTGCCACCGACCTGGCGGACTATCCGCGCCAGCTGCTTTTGTCTAGCGTTAAGACATCCGAATGGCACAGCATCGGCATGGAATGGAAGGAGCACGTAGCGTTGTTGGCTCCGATCGCTATAACGATGGTTGCGTATGTCACCATGAAATACGAGCGCGCGATCATCAGATTGCAACAAATGCGCGTCGCCGTACTTGCGTTCACCGTAGTCGCGTTTGTCGCGACCGGAATCGCCGGAGCGTTCGGCGTACTTTTGAACAAGTACGCCCCGGTGCGCGGGGGCTCAAACATCATTCTGATGGAGGGCGAAAGTGGCGGGGAAAAATGAGGAATATGTCAAGATGCCTACTAGCACGGGTGAAGTCGAGATTATCCCCAACGGACCCGGTGCAGCCGCTATTCTGGGAGCGGGTATTGGTAGCGCCGTACTCGGCATCTTGGGTTTGGCTGGTGACGCATCAGAAACAATCAGACACCTGTTGAACTTCTACAATCCCACGGGGGCACTTTCCGGCGTCACGACGGTAACGATCGTTATCTGGCTGGTGTGCTGGTACTTGCTGAACCTCCGATGGCGGTCGAAAGCGGTCGATATGACCAAGATCAACGCGGCGGCCTTTATAGGGCTGGCGATAGGCCTGTTTCTGACATTTCCTCCGTTCATGGACCTCATCCATGGGAAGTAGAAAGCAGGGGAAGTAGAAACGGGCAAACCGAAATCTATCTGCTTTTATCTGCTTGCGGAACCCGGGAGGAAGTCTCGACTGAGGGGGATCAGTTATGAGACGACTCACTGTCGCGCATTGCTCAGTGGAGCCCGCTAATCCGCATCGTCCAGCATGCCAAGGGGGTATTGTCGGAAGCACAGGGAGATCAATTCAGGAGGCGTACTCTTGCTAGAATTCTGGTGCGCTGTATCTTGGCGTTTTTCGCTTCATCCTCCTCTCCGAGCCAACGGAGTTTCCAAATCAGCTTGAGGAAGTTCGCGCGAGGCTCGGGCTCGCATGCTCTGCTGATGTGACATGCGGGCCACGCAGGGGACTTTTTTAAAAAATTTCGCAGTGAGAGATACCCAAGAACGGGCACTCGATTTAAGGTAGGTGGGGGGGAGATTCTGACGTGCTGCATGCTAGCTGCAAGGCGGTTCACAAGCCGGCCGCAGAGGATCGCATCTTTCCGGCACGTTTAGGCAACGGCCATGACGCGGCCGTGTATGCCTTCGGCGGTTCTACGTTTTTTGCGTTGCTGCTGGTGGGAGCGGGGGTCGTACTGTCTCCAAAACCGGCGTCGGCCGTGCCGAGCTTTGCCCGCCAAACGGGACAGCCTTGCGCGACTTGTCATACGGCATTTCCTGAGCTGACACCATACGGGCGCGAATTCAAGCTTCGGGGATACACCGCCGGCGGGACGCGCTGCGGCAATGTGGCTGCGGAAGACAAGGTGACGCAAATTCCGATAGCCGGGATGACTTACCCGAATTTTACTCACGTGCAAAAGGGCATCCCGCCGGGGCCCGGCGAGACCGGTAACGATGACCTGACAGCTGGGGGTGTAAGCGCTTTTTTTGGTGGCCAAATCTACTGTAATTTTGGTGCACTTATGCAAGGCACCTATGATCGCCCGTCAGAAAGTCTTTTTTGGGACAATACCGATATTCGCTATGCTAATACTACCAAAGTGAGGGGAGTTGACCTTGTCTATGGTGTGACAGCCAACAACAATCCTACGGTCCAGGACGTCTGGAACACGACGCCAGCTTGGTCCTACCCATACATTGCCTCAGAGTTTGCCCCAGCGCCAGGTGCCTCAACGATGATCCAGGGGACATTTGCTGGACGTGTTGGCGGCGTGGGCGGGTATGTCTGGATCAACAACATGGTCTATGCGGAAATCACCGCCTATGGAAGTTTCGACCCCGGCATACTCGCCTCTCTTGGCTACGATCCGGGCGACGGAAGTCCGAGATTCGCCGGGGCCGCGCCTTATTGGCGCCTTGGTCTCGAAAAGACGTGGGACAAGAATTCACTCATGGTCGGAACCTTTGGCATGTTTGCAAATGTTCAACCCACGGTAGGAGGGGATGTGCCCGGGGCTAACCAGCTTGCATTCCCGGGGATAACGGATCTGTTTACCGACGTCGGCGTGGACACGGAATATCAATATATCGGCGATGTCCACGCTTTCACTCTCCGGGCAAGCTACATTTGGGAGAATCAGAAGCTGAACGGGGAGTTTGGTGCTGGGGTTTCGAGTAATCCGACTGACGATCTCAACAGCTTCAACATATCCGCTAGCTACATTTACAACCACACGATCAGCCTTACGGGCGGGTATTTCAATACATGGGGAACATCCGACGTGCTCCTTTATACGGGAGCGGGATTCACAACAGGCTCACCGAACTCCAGCGGGGAAACAGTCGATCTAGCCTTTCTGCCGTTCAGCTACGGCGGTCCAAGGATATGGCCATGGCTCAATGCCCGGATTGGTATATTATACACCCACTACAACCAGTTTGACGGCTCTGTAATTAACGTTGACATGACTCCCGGACTAAAAGCTTCGGACAACGATTCAATCTTCGCCTACTCTTGGGTCGCCTTTTAGGTTCTCTCAAGATGATGACAAAACCAGGCTTCAGTGCTTAGGGCCATAACGCAAAAGAATGCGAGGGCCAGATCATGAAGGTCGTTAGTCTGCAATTGGTATTAGCCGCGGCAATCCTGGCAATTGTTTTCTCGGGGGTAGGTCGTGCGGACGGCACAGGCGCGCCCGCCTTTTCCAAGCGAATGGCCGCACAAGAAGTGTCGGGTGACCGTGCATACCGGGCGTCCAGGCATCCTCATCGGGACGAAGAGCGCAGATATCGAGAAGCTCCGGCGGGAGCTCGAACCCTTCAGGCCAAGATACAATATTGCTACGACTGCCACGGACCATCGGGGCAAGGTTATCGTGGATTTTTTCCCATGCCACGACTCGCGGGACAAACAACCGAGTACCTTGAGAATCAGTTACGGGCCTTTGTTGAGCACAGGCGGGAGACTCATATTGCTATAGTAATGTCTAAGGTACATGGCCTCAGCCCGGAGATGCGAATGGCTCTGGCCACGCATTTTAGAGATCTCAATCCTAAACCCTTTGGGGGCGCTCCAAGGGAACTCGTGGACACGGGGAAAAAAATCTATGAAGAAGGAGATCCCGATGCCAATGTTCCTGCGTGCTCTGCCTGTCACGGTCCAGAGGCTAAGGGTAGCGGGGCAATTCCTCGTTTAGCAGGTCAGCTCTATCCCTACACCGTAAAGGAATTGGCGAACTGGAGCACAGAGCGGGGTCAGACTCCGGCGGCACCAGACACATCAGCCGTCATGCAACCGATTGCGCACAGCTTAAACAAGTCACAAATTGACGCCGTCGCGGCCTATGTCAGCCATCTGGAGTAACTCCTTCCGTTGGTCCAGACCATGAAGCTCATCAAATCAGCAATAGCGATCCTCGCAATTGTTTCCTCTTCTGTTTCCTCATTTGCAGGTGACGTAGGAATCGCCAGCTACGGGGAAAGGTTCGCGGACAGGAACTGCAGCTGGTGCCACGGGCCATCTCTGCAAGGTTTCGCGACCGCGCCACGATTGGCCGGACAGACACGCCAATACATCGAGAATCAACTTCGGAATTTTAGAGCTCACACGCGAGACAACCCGCTTTCTAAACATTACATGTGGGGTGCAGCGGCGAATCATCTCAGTCCGCAGACGGCACGTGATTTAGCCATGTATGTTTCCACGCTAAACGCTGAATCCGCGAATGACGGAGACAAGGGGCTCGCAGCTAGAGGACAAACAATATATCGAGAGGGAATTCCGGCCTCCAATATTCCATCGTGCATTGCTTGTCACGGCCCGAATGCTGAGGGTGCTGGTGCTGAGGGTGCTGGAGAAATTCCTCGTTTGGGAGGCCTGTCGTACCACTACTTGAAACGGAGACTCGAGCAGTGGGGCGAAGGATATCATGCGGCCGCAGCGGCTCCAATGCCTGGAATTGCGAGCCAATTGTCCGCGAACGAAATTGAGGCCCTCGCGTCGTACCTCAGTTTTGTCAAGTGAAACTGCAAAACCGGTTCAGTGCCCCTGAGAACTGGACACCTTGCCGGGTACAGGAATGCGTCCCCGATGCCGCGTAGATTGAAGTAACCGGCGGTAAGGCTCAGGATGCTGTCGTACACGTATGCGGCAGAAACCTTGAAGCTCTGCAGATTGTCGCTTGAATTCGTTTCTTCCGCGCGTGCAAGCGTGAAAATCATACTCTAAGCCGCGATCCGCCAAGCCTGGCTGTTGGAAAACCCAAGCCACCCAACGTCTCATTTGAGCAACGAGCGTCGAGTGAGCCCGCCAAGCTGGTATGGAAACGCCGCTGCGGCTACCAGCTAACTCGCTTCCGCGATGTGCTAGTCCTGCGAATCGGCTCGGCCCCGAATTCCCCAGTTATGCGAGTGCGTTGATCCGCCGCGGGCCGACGAATTCTGGTATCGACTTTGCGTCGATGACCTGGATCAAAGCGGGGTTGGCAAAGGTCTGTTGTGTTTTAGTGCGGCAAATGGGGAACGGTCACGCACACTCGTAGAAAACAAAATGGATGAAGCGCTCAGGTCAAAAATCCTCGAAGTTTTGCGGCGCCATCATACCATGACGCTTGCGACCATTCGCTCTGACGGTTATCCGCAGGCCACGACGGTCAGCTACATCCATGATGATCTCACCTTGTATTTTGCGACCGACGCAACATCGCAAAAGGCCGGCAACATCAAACGTAACAACAAAGTCTCTGCGGCAATCGCTAGCGAAACGCAGGATTTTTATAAGCTTCGCGGCTTATCCATGTCGGGCATAGCCACAAGGGTTGGTGACGAACAGAGGGCCGAAGAATTATCCTTGCGCCTGTTTCGGGCGCTCCCGCAATCAAAGCGGTATGTTCCGGAGGATCCAAAGCAGCTCGCAGTCTACGAGATTACGCCCGTGGCCATTGCACTGGTCGACTACACTTCGGGCTTCGGCAAGACCTATTTGGTCGAGCTATAATCATCTCCATACTTGCCGCGCAGCTTCTTGCGAAGAGGGGCCCGGTACCTCGGGCTTCGCCAAAGGGCTTGAGCCCGTTCATCACCAGCTGCTTGTCGAACTCGGCGCCCATGTCCAGCATGGCGTCGGCGAAGCGGTTGACGATCTCGGTGATTGCCTCCGGCGTGAGCTGGTTGAGAATGCCAATGCGCACCTGAACGGGCTCCGACAGGGTCGGCCAGATGCCGAAGCCATGCGCCCGGCAGCCTGCGACCAGATCCTTCTCCTTCCCTGCGAGCTTGCCCGGCAGATTGAGCACCACGAGGCTCGACATGTTGGAGGTGACCTCGCAGCCCATCGCTTCCACCGCACGTAATAGGCATAGTCTGACGCCTTGCGGCGCCGTCCGTAGCTCAAATCGGAATTGCCCTCAAGGATGCGTTTCCGTTCGAAAGGGCGCGATGCGACCGCTTGGTCGAAAGAATGTTGAGCCAACTCTGCTCCTCTGCGAAATCGCTGTCGCGGCGAGAGCCCTAGCGGAACACTGCACTTCGAAAGGAATCGCCATCCGAATGTCCGCTTTGGGTCAGAAGCGGCCATCTGCATAACGTAAGCGGCACGGCGGCTTATCACCCAGGAGCGGAAGTCGGAAGGCGCGAAGTTGGGTTGCCCCCCACGGGACCGCCTGAGCCGATCACTGTCGCGAGCAAGCCCCGAAGCTGCAAATCAAGATGGTTGCGAGCCCCCCCAACCAGCGTTATTTGCACCCCCGTTCCTTTGTAGCGGGGGTGTTCGTTTGCGAGGTTGAGGAGGGCTGCAAGCTCGCCATAGAGCTCGATCTTAAGCTTGCCATTTTCCGGCACGAGCCGGATCGCTTCGATGAGCTCACGGATGCACTCTGCACTTTCCACGCAGGTGCGCTCCTCGTTGAGGGCTTCGGCCAAATTGTCGACTTTTTGGCGGTACATCTCGGCAATGTTTGGGTGCAGACGCGGCATAGGCAGGGGTGCCTCTTTCAGCTGACTGAGAAGATCGATCCGACGGGATTCCAAGGTCGTCATCTCGTCCCTTACGGAGGCACCGAGGACGCCTGCCTTGATGGCTTCAATCAGCCTTCGAATGTCGCGCTCGGTCCTCTCCAGATCACGTTCGGTTTGGTTATATTTAGTTCAGCTGCTTGTAGGTTCACTTCTCTGCGGAATTCGTCGATGAACGTCTTGAGTCGCCGCCTTTCGCGTCCTGAAACTCAACAGACTCTCTATACTTGGCGGAAGCGCTTCGGAGGCTTGCAGGCAAACGACGTGAGGCGCCTAAAGCGGAGAACGCGTGCCTGGAAACGTTAGCGATAAGCGGCTCTATCGACAGGAAACGAATACTGGTACGTGCCTTTTGAGATGCACGATGCGGGAGCCGCAGTTCTCGACCGAAACGCCAAAACACATATGCGAACGCGCTTTCTCGTCGAGTTGACGAAAATCATCCGGGTGCTTTCCAAGAGCGGCTGCAAGAGCCGCTTCGGGTCGAAGCGTCAGATCATCGCCCTGATCCTGGCTTCCCAGACCAGTGGTCTTGGGCTGTGCGTGGAATGCGAAAGGCCCTCTCAGTTCCATTAAGACGAAAATTTTCGGGAGACAATTTTGCCGCCCGAAATGCGAAATGCCAGCCACCGACTTTTTCGTGCGAGGGCAGCCAGCAATTTGAGCTACATCAACGCGGCATGATCGAAGGGAGCTATTTTTTTAAATGGCGGCGTCGGGGGTCATTCTCGTCTCGGCGCGCGCCTGGCGCAAAGGCTTCGGCGAGCTTCCGGCCGGCAGCGGCCAGCACGCGGGTCGACGTGTACATCATCTATTTTGTCTATTTGGAAGTCATGTACCCCTTTGCGGGAGTATGAAAATGAGGTCACCGTCATCGATAGGAGCGAAGTCCTCTTGGCGCCCGATCAATGTCCGGAGAGGCTGGGGTGTGGTTGCCTTGCTTGTGTTTGCCGTAGTCATCGGGGTGGCATGGTGGAGCATGCTTCGCACCACGCCCGTGCAGTACGTCACCGCGCCAGTCGTGCGCGGCGCAATTACTCGCGTTGTAACGGCGACCGGAACTGTCAACCCGGTACTCACGATCATTGTCGGGACCTACGTCTCCGGCATAATTCAGAACCTTTACTGCGACTACAACACGCAGGCGAGGGCAGGGCAGGTCTGCGCCAAGATCGATCCACGTCCGTATCAGGCGACGCTCGATCAGTATTCCGCGCAGCTTCTGCGCGATCAGGCGGTGCTCGACAAGGATCGTATAGATCTCGCGCGCTACCAGTCACTCGCGGCCCAGAACGCGATCCCGCATCAACAGGCCGAAGACCAAGTCTATATCGTGAGCCAGGACGAAGCGACCGTCAAGCTCGACCAAGCGCTGGTGGAAGGCGCCAAGCTCAATCTCGACTACACCGACATCATCTCGCCCGTGGAGGGCACCGTCGTGTCCCGCAGTGTAACCGGCGGCCAGACCGTCGCCGCCAGTTTCCAGACGCCGACGCTTTTTCTTATTGCCACGGACCTCAAGCAGATGGAGGTGGACACGAACAGCAGCGAAGGCGACATGGGAGGGATCAAGGAAGGAGAGGAGGCTACTTTTACCGTCGACGCCTTTCCCCAGCGGGTCTTCCAAGGCAGAGTGACCCAGATCCGTCAGTCGCCGCAGACAGTCCAGAACGTCGTGACCTACGATGTCGTGATCGGCGTCGATAACAGCAATCTGGCGCTGATACCAGGCATGACCGCGTCCACGCAGATCATCGTCGATCAAAGAAACGACGTGTTGCGCGTTCCGAACCAGGCGCTGCGATATGTGCCGGGCGGCCTTTTAGCAGTTCAAGCCCCGGGCGCTCGCACGCCGTCGAGCAGACAGCCGCAAGTCTGGGTGCTGCGCGATGGTCAGCCCGTTGCGGTCACCGTCGCTCCCGGTCTCAATGACGACAACTTCACAGAGATCGTCAAGGGTGATCTCCACCCGGGCGATCAGGTCATTACTGCTGAAAGCGGCGGTCAAGTGAGCGGCCAGTCGGGATCGCCGCCGCCGCGCCTTTGAGATGGTGCTCCGATGCCGCGCGAAGGCTCTGAAGTGACGCAGCCGGTCATCAAGGTCGAGAATGTGGCCCGCACTTTTATCCTCGGCGATGTCAAGGTCGAAGCGCTCCGCGGGATCAGCCTAACCGTCCAGTCCGGCGAGTTCGTCGCGATCATGGGCTCGTCGGGCTCGGGCAAGTCGACGCTCATGAATATTCTCGGCTGCCTCGACCTGCCGACGAACGGCCATTACTTCCTAGAGGGCGTCGATGTCGCGGCGCTGCGCGAACCGGACCTCGCCCGGATCCGCAGCGAACGCCTTGGCTTCGTATTCCAGAGCTTCAACCTGCTGCCCCGCACTAGCGCCATCGAGAATGTCGGCCTGCCGCTCTACTACGCCGCCTCGGGGCCGAAGGGTCGCGCTGTGCGCTTAGAACGGGCGCGCACAGCGCTGCACCTTCTCGGCCTGGGCGATCGCGAGCGCAATACGCCCGGCCAGCTTTCCGGCGGTCAACAGCAGCGCGTCGCGATCGCCCGCGCGTTGATCAATGCACCGAGCCTTCTTCTCGCCGACGAGCCGACCGGCAATCTCGATACGCGAACGTCGCACGAGATCATGGAAACGCTCCTCTCGCTCAATCGCGAACAAGGAGTCACGATCCTCCTCGTTACCCACGAGGCCGATATCGCCGCCTATGCCGACCGCATCGTGACCATGCGTGACGGCGAAATCGTCTCCGACGAACGGGTGACCAAACCGGCAGCGCCGGCCACCACTACGGAAGTTGAACGCTCGGCGTTCTTCCACCCGCCCGAGCTGCGCGCCTCCACGCTTCCAACCGGCGGTCCTGGGCTTCGCGCTCATGATCCTGGTCGCCGCGGCTCAGGCAATCGGACGCAACAAGATGCGTTCGGCGCTCACCATGCTCGGTGTGTTCATCGGTGTCGCAGCGCTCATCGTCATGGTCGCCGTGGGCGACGGCGCGAGCGAGGCGGTCCGCAAGCAGATCGAGAGCCTCGGCACCAACGTCGTCGTGATCCTGCCCGGCGCGCTGACCACGGGCGGCATCCGTGCCGGATTCGGCAGCGCCAGCACACTCACGGTCGCGGACGCGCGCGCGATTCGCCGCGAGGATCCCGCGGTCGCGCAAATCGGTTACCTCATCCGCCAGCAGGGGCAGGTGCAGTACAGCAACCAAAACTGGACGACGAACATCCAAGGCGTGAGCGCAGTCTATCCGTCCATCACGAACTGGCAGATCGCTGCCGGGCGGGGCATCATGGCCGAGGACGACAGCAAGGCCAACCTCGTCGTCGTCATCGGACAAACGGTGTACCGCCAGCTCTTCAGTCCCGGTGAGAACCCGATCGACGCCTTCATTCAGGTCAAGAGCGTGCCGCTCCAGGTGATCGGCGTGCTGGTCGCCAAGGGCCAGTCCGCCTTCGGCACGGATCAGGACGATCTTGTCATGATGCCGTTCACAACGGCCGAACGCAAAGTGCTTGGCGTCGCGGCACCGACCCAGCAGCAAACGCCGCTCAATTGGCCCTATCTGCCGCCGCCCAATCCGTACAATCTACAGGCGCGACTGACGGGCTTTGCAAATCAGATCTACGTGCAGGCGGTGAGTCAGCCCTTAGTGCAGACTGCCATTCGTCAAGCGACCGACACGCTCATTCGCCGCCATCGCATCAAGCCTGGCGCCATCAACGACTTCGACGTGCGCAACCTGAGCCAGTTCGTCGAAACCGCAGAGAGCAGCAGCCGTATCATGGCGCTTCTGCTCGCCGCCGTGGCGTCGATTTCCCTTCTCGTGGGCGGCATAGGCATCATGAATATCCTGCTCGTCTCGGTGACCGAACGCACGCGCGAGATCGGATTGCGCATGGCTATCGGTGCACGCCGGCTGCATGTGTTGCTGCAGTTTCTGGCCGAAGCCATCTTTCTCAGCGTCAGCGGTGGGTTCGCCGGCATTGTCATGGGCATCGCATTTTCTGCGGTGATCTCCTTGCTGTTCCGCTGGGCCGCGCCGGTGTCGCTAATGGCCGTCGCCGGCGGCTTTCTGTTCTCCGCAGCGGTCGGGGTGTTTTTCGGATATTATCCGGCGCGCAAGGCAGCAAGCCTCAATCCGATCGACGCGCTACGATACGAGTGAGATTCCGTCATGCAGTCCAGATGCTATACTTACCATTCACAGCCGACCAAAGTAGTTGTGCATCGGGGCTCGCTGATGCGTTGTGTGCCCGAGCCGCCGCCGCCATGATCATCACGCAGAAGGCCCAGTAGGCCGCTGACAGCGTGTGCGGTCAGATCGCCGATCGTCTTGGGATGGAACAATGACATGCCGGCAGCGACGGGTTTGGCCGCCGCGGTCTTCACACCGGGCGCTGGCTTGTTGGTGCGCTGGTCGGAAATGATCTGCCCGTCGCGCATCGTCACGGTGCGGTTGGCGTAGATGGCAATGTCCTACTCATGGGTTAACGACCACGATGGTGACGGTAGCGATTGAGCGATACGAGCGTCTCCATGATCTCGTGCGACGTGCGGATATCGAGATTGCCGGTCGGCTCGTCCGCGAGCAGCACGCTCGCCGAATTGATGAGCGCGGGGCATGGCCAACCACTGCGACGCAGGCATATGAATCACGTAGGCGCCCGGACTGGGTGGCAATGCCCGTATTCGGTGCGCACCTTGTCTGCCTCGTATTGCTGCCAAACGATGCCCAAGGAGGATCGGTCGATGCCGAGGCTGACATTATCAGCCTGACCGTTTATGGTCACGTTGCTAATTGAAACCTTTATGAAGCTGTAAATGTGACTGCCTTCTTCGGCCGTCAATGTCCTCTTGTCTTCATCAAATATGACGACAATCGGTCGGTTTTCGGATTGGGTTTGTGCCTCAGTGTCTGTCAAGACGCAATCGAGCTGGTGCGGCGCGGCAGATGCGTCGGCATTCCATGCGGAGACTATTGTCAACGCAATAATCGCCATCGGCGAGCGAACACGTATTCTCATTTTCGATCAGGACGTCGTGGTCATGGCAACTTTTCGGTCGTCTCGCCGCGTTGCGCCATGATCGAAATCAACGACGATGACCGCTCTGACTTACTCTAGAACGTGAAGGTCGGTAACTGCTCCGGTCGCGACGTGGACAAGTTCGAGAGGTTCGGTCTGACATCCACCTCTGCAAATTTTACTGTTCTTCGGTTGGCGTTTACGCGCGGGGGTATCCCACTGTCTGCGCGAAGGTCACGAACTGCTGGTCTGGAAGCTGCAGGGTCCGAGCGAGCCTCGGATAGTCGACCGCTCCCCGAAAGACCGTGGCGAGTCCCTCCGAGGCACAGAACAGATAAACGTTCTGGCCGATGAAACCGGAATCGACCGAGGCATAGAGTCGACGCTCTTCGGCAGAGACATCCACCATGCGCTCGCCATGCGCGACATAGACGAGGTTGAGCGGTGCGGTGGCGACGAAGTCCTGAAGGCCGGTCTGCGCGCGGATATCGTCCTTCAAATGGGGCAGCAGAGTGTGGACCTTCGGCTCATAGAGCCAGACGCCGTCGGCCATCGCGACGTAAATGTCCATCACCATGACATGACGCCAATAAGGGGCAGTCCGGTCGCCGCTCGGACGATTGATGCCGAAGGCCGCCCATAACAGATCGGACAGCACCTGCACCGGAAGTGGCCGGTCCGAATATTCGCGCGTGGAACGCCTCAACCGGAGTGTTGCAGTCAATGGCTGGCCGCCCTCGCTTCGCGGCGGCGGCAAGTCGAGGGGCTTAAGCTCCTGCGCAACCGTGAGAGTTGAAGCCGCGACAAGCGTCGCGCTGGCGAGAATTCCGGAACTGGCTTGGCGTCGCGTCATCATCGTCCCTCCTTTGTCAGACCAAGATAGGCCCGCCGTTTGAGACCAACAAGTTGTAGAGCAGGGCCGAATACGGCGGCATTTACCCAGCCGAATAGGAGGCTGCCGACGATTCCTTCCATAAGGTTTCTAGCGGAGCCTATAGGTGCGGTTGAGAAGACGCCCGCCCAGCCATGCGCGAGGGGGAGGTTTGGAAACAGCACTGCCGCGAGGACGCAAAGCGCAAACAAGATCACTAAGGCTACCGCCAACGCCCAACTGGCGGCGAGAACATGAATTGGCTTCGTCCAAGGCTTTCGTTCATGGTTTTCCATTGGTAGTCCCTCCCCTTTTGGATGCCGCGCTTTGGGGACAAGCCTCGTGCCCAACCTCCAGTACAAGTTACAAAGCGGCACGACCGCAAGCTGTCGATACCAAGGCGCGTGGCTTGTGCCTGTCGCGCTCAGGCATACCCCATAGGCATGCATATATTAGCCCGCAGGAGGTTTTCTATGTTCATTTTTCGGCACATCACTGCGATCCGATCCATCAAGCTCAGGGGCCGGGTAACGATATCCCGCGCTGTTTCGTCGTGAGCGATAGGACCCCTTTCGCAAACGGCCAAGACTCTGATCAAAGCCAAGAAGCGCATTCAGGACGGCGATATTGATGTCAATACGCTCTGTTTGGAAGCGAAGGAGACACCACAGGAAAAGAATACCGCGTGACACGCGCGCGTGATCGGGGCAGACAAAGCGATGGCCCACTACAACGTGATGGGGCCAGTCAAGGCGGCGCTCGAAGCAGCGGTGCGTTACATGGCGGTGGAACTCGGCCCCAAATATATTCGTGTGAATGCTCTTTCGCCCGGACCGGTCGCCACACGCGCGGCATCGGGTATTGAGCACTTTGATGAACTCTTGGAGCGCGCCGTCAAACTGGCTCCCGAGCACAAACTCATAACGCTCGACGATATCGGCGCTCTTGCTGCCTTCCTGGTGAGCGACGCTGCCAAAGCGATCACCGGAAACATTGCTTACGTCGATGCGGGATATCACGTCGTGGGATGACGTTGGATGGAAGCGGTGTCAGACATCGAGAATCGGACATTCGACGAAATCAGGGTCGGGGATTCGGTCAGCCTGTCTCGCACGCTGACCAAGCAGGACATCGAGCTCTTTGCCGTGATGTCCGGTGACGTAAATCCAATTCATGTCGATGAAGCGTTTGCGCGCGATGACATGTTCCATACGATCATTGCGCATGGCATGTGGGGCGGAACCCTGATCTCTACCCTGCTCGGCACGGAGCTTCCCGGGCCCGGCACCATCTATCGCAGTCAGACGCTCAATTTCCGAAATCCTGTTGTTCTGGGCGACACCGTGGTGGTAACAGTCACCGTGCGTGAAAAGAATGCGGCCAAGCGAGACGTCATCCTCGATTGCCGCGTCGTGAACCAGACCGGAAAAGTCGTCATCGACGGCGTGGCCACCGTTATTGCCCCGGCCGAGAAGATTCAGCGAACCCGCGTCATTTTGCCGGAAGTCCGGCTTGAGGAGCCTGGGCGTCGTCACCGGGAGCTCATTGTCCAGACGCAAGGCCATGACCCAATCCGCATTGCCGTCGTCAATCCCATCGATGACCTCTCCCTAGCCGGTGCGATCGAGGCGGCACGCGCCAAGCTGATTATTCCGATTCTGATCGGTCCCCCTGATGCCATTAAGGCTGCGGCCAATGCGAGTGGCATCGACATTTCAGGGTACGAAATTGCCCCTGTGACAGATGCCGAGGCAGCCGCCGCAAAGGCCGTGGACCTCGTGCTTGCCGGCTCGGCCGACGCGATCATGAAGGGCGCGCTGCATACCGACGCGCTCATGCATGCTGTCGTCGCTGGAGACCGCAACCTGCGCACGGAACGGCGCGTCAGTCACGTCTTCGTCATGGACGTGCCGACCTATCCCCGGCCGCTGCTGATCACCGATGCGGCTATCAACATCTATCCCGATCTCGAGGCGAAACGAGATATCGTCCAGAACGCGATCGAACTCGCGCACGCGCTCGGCATTGAAAGGCCGAAGGTCGCAATCCTGTCCGCGGTCGAGACCGTCTCGCCCAAGATCAAGTCCACGCTCGATGCGGCAGCCCTTTGCAAGATGGCAGACCGCGGCCAGATCACGGGCGGCATCCTTGATGGGCCGCTTGGGTTCGACAATGCCGTTTCCGCCGACGCGGCGAAGACAAAGCACATCGTCTCGCCAGTGGCGGGACAGGCTGACATCCTGCTCGTGCCGGACCTTGAGGCGGGAAACATGTTGGCGAAGCAGCTTGAATACTTGGCCGACGCCGATGGAGCAGGGATCGTACTTGGCGCGCGCGTTCCCATCGTGCTGACCAGCCGAGCCGATAAGACGCTGAGCCGGATGGCGTCCTGCGCCATCGCCCTGTTGCTCGCGCATCACTACCGCGAGCAAGGCGCGCTATGAACGGACCGATGGCGCCGCAATGCCGGGGTGTGGCTTCTGCGTCGATGGGTCGGATTGTGTCTACCAGCTGTCGCGCTTAGTTTGATTGGCACCTGATGTGTGTCCTGGTCAAAAGGACGGCGCGGTGATGGGTCCAGACACTTGGCTTGCCGGCTATGAGCCGCGCGAGGGGTCTTGGTGGCCGACCTGGACTGCATGGCTCGACGCGCAATCGGGCCGATCCGGTCCAACCGCCACCGCTCGGCAAGGCGGCGGCTGGATTCGCGCCGCTGAGGATGCGCCCGGGCGCTATGTTTCGGTGAAGTGAGAGGCACAGGCGTCATGGATCCAAAGGAGAAAGCGATCGTGATCACGGGTGCGGCGCAAGGGCTTGGCCAAAAAATGGCGGAGGTCTTAGCGGGCCAAGGAGCCAGGATTGCACTTGTCGACCTCGATGAGGCGAAGCTTCAGGAGACCGCGCGCCTTTGTGCAAATGTTGGCAGCCAAGCCAAGAGCTACCCGGCCAATGTGGCGGAGGAGGCGGCAGTGGAGGCGCTCTTCGCCAGCGTGCGTAAGGACTTTGGGAGCGTAGACGGCCTTATCAATAACGCCGGCACCAACCGCGATGCCTTGTTGGTCAAAGTGAAGGACGGCAAGGTGCAAAACAAGATGTCGCTCGCCGACTTCAACAAGGTGATCGCAGTCGACCTGGTTGGTGTCTTTCTTTGCGGTCGTGAGGCCGCGGTGCACATGGTCGAAGGCGGACGCGGCGGGGTGATCATCAACATCTCCAGCATCTCTCGCGCCGGCAACATCGGACAAACCAACTACGCCGCCGCCAAGGCAGGTGTGGCCGCCATGACGGTGACCTGGGCCAAGGAGCTGGCGCGCTACAAGATACGCGTCGCCGGCATTGCTCCGGGATTTTGCGACACGCGTATGGTGGCCAACATTAAGCCGGAGATCCGTGAGAAGATAATCTCGACGATTCCGTTGAGACGATTGGGGGAGCCGGAAGAGATCGGCGGCACGGTGCTCTATATCCTGCAGAACGACTACTACAACGGCCGCATCCTCGAGATCGATGGGGGCCTGCGTTTGTGATTGCTGGCAGATTGGCATCAAGGGAGGAAGAATGGCTACACGCGAAACCGTGCTGTGCACGCCGCTGCGCACAGCGATCGGCACGTTCGACGGCAGTCTGAAATCGGTGCCGGCGACCGAACTCGGCGCCACCGTGGTGCGCGCCGTACTGGCCCGCTCAAAACTTGATCCAGCCAAGATCGGTACGGCGGTGATGGGCAATGTGATCGAGGCCGGCAACAAGATGAATCCAGCGCGGCAATCAGCCGTCTATGGCGGGCTTCCCGTTGACGTCCCGGCCATGACGGTCAACCGCGTCTGCGGTTCCGGTGCCCAAGCTATTGTCTCCGCCGCCCAGGAAATCATGCTCGGCATGTCGGACAGTGCGATCGCTGGCGGCATGGAGAACATGGACATGGCCCCCTATCTCGCCGCGGGTGGGCGGTGGGGTTATCGGCTTGGCGACGCCCAGATCTACGACAGCATGCTGCGCGATGGGCTGAACGATGCGTTCTCGGGCGAGCACTCCGGCTGGCACACCGAGGATCTGGCCAAATCTCGCCAGATCACGCGTGAGGAGCAGGATCGGTGGGCCGTGCGATCCCAGCAGCGCTTTTCCGCAGCGCAAGCCGCGGGGAAGTTCAGGGATGAGATTGTTCCGGTTGAGGTGAAAAGCCGGAAGGGGCCGGAAGTCTTCGACAAGGACGAGCACAACCGACCGGGCACGACACTCGAAGCTCTAGCCAAACTGCATCCGGCATTCCGCAAGGATGGAACGATTACCGCCGGAAATGCACCGGGTCTCAATAGCGCCGCCGCCGCCATGATAGTGGCGGAGCGGGACTGGGCCGAGCAGCAAGGTCTTCAGCCGATGGCGCGGCTCCTGTCTTACGGTATTGCCGCGGTCGAGCCGGGCATGTTCGGCCTTGGTCCGATCCCTGCCGTCCGTCAAGCTCTTGCCCGCGCAGATTGGACGATCGCTGACATCGAACGCATCGAGATCAATGAGGCCTTTGCCGCCATCGTGATTGCGGTTACGCGTGAGCTCGGCCTTGCAGAGGATATTGTGAACGTAGAAGGCGGGGCCATTGCTCATGGGCACCCGATCGGTGCGACCGGCGCGGTCCTGACCACGCGGCTGCTCCATTCGATGCAGCGGGACGGCATCAAGCGGGGCGTTGTTACCCTTTGCATCGGCGGCGGCCAAGGCATCGCCTTGGTCCTCGAGAGCCTGCATTAGGAGGCACGGCGAAGGCTCGCTTGCTTCGTGGCAACCAAGCACAGCCTCCTCTCCGAGCTCGGCGGTCACCGCGGTGACGCAGAGTATGCCAGGATCCATCGTCCGATCTCCGGCCAGATTTCGGCCAGGGTGCGCTGGCCCATGAAGAGGCCGATATGACCACCCGGAGCAAGTTTCTTTATGATGGCGGAAGAAGGCGTGCCGATGAGCTTCTCGGCATTGAACACCTGTTCCTCGGTGGTGATATCGTCGGACTGTCCGGCGAGAAGGTAGGTAGGTACGGTGATGTCCTTCAGCGCAAGCTTGCGGCCAAGGGCCACGAATGTGCCTTTAGCCAGCCGGTTTTCCTTGAACAAGAGCTTGACCGCCTGAAGGTAATAGACGCCCGGCAGGTCCATCGGGTTTTCGTACCACCGTTCAAAGCGCTCGGTACGCTCGATGTAGCACTTGTCCTCGATATGGGCGAATAGGTCCACGTATTTGCCCATGAACTGCTCACCGGGATGCATGTCCTTCCAGCCGGCCAGCATCGTCTTGCCGAGCATCCGGCCACCGCCGACGTCGACCATCTCCTGATAGATGTCAAGAGGCAGCCTATGGACGAGCTCCTTGATGGGTCCATGTCCGGCGTCGGTGTCGATGGGTGCGCCAGCAAGGACCAGACTCCTAACCTTTTCCGGGAAGCGGGCTGCAAACATGGCGCACATCCAACCGCCTTGGCAAAGGCCGATCAGGTGCACCGCGCCGCCAAGATCGTCCACCACGACGTTGATTTCCGCCAGGTACTTATCGATATCGAAATTCCGCATCGCATCGGTGGCGCCCTTCCAGTCGGTGACGAGCACGCGATCGAGGCCTGCCCCGAGCAGGGTCTCGACCAAGCTCTGGCCCTTGGCATAGTCGGTGATCGTCGAGCTATGCCCGGCATAGGGCGGGTCAACGAGGACCGGCGGGACTGATGCTCCAGTTTTCGAGAAGTCCCTGAGGCGCATGGTATCGAGATCAAGGACGACGCGATTGTCCGTTGCCCATTCGGGGGGCGACGGAGCGCTGATCTCGCCAGCCTCGGCGACGAATTTCAGGTTGTCCCTGAATAGTCTGAGACCTTCATCGCCAAGCTCGATTGCCGCCGCGTAAGGCCAGAACCATGGGACCGAATGCTCCGATTTCGGATTGATTGCTGCTTCGCGATGCTCCATGCGTTCAGCCTCATCAAAGAATCGTCTTAGGTAGCTCTTTAAGGATTGCCAAAGTGTGGATAGCGATCATGCGCTCCTCATCGGTTGGGATCACCCAAACGGAGACGGGACTGGCGATCGTACTGATCCGTTGCTCGCCTCGTGCATTCGCCGCGGCGTCGAGCTCGATACCGAGCCAAGCCGACTGGCGGCAGACAGCTTCGCGAACAGAGCTCGCGTTTTCGCCGATGCCGGCGGTGAAGATCAAGGCATCGAGGCCCTCGGCAGCGGCCGCGAGCGAGCCGAGTTCCCAGCATATTCGGTAAATGAAAAGATCAACCGCCTGCCTCGCATGCGCATCATCACTAGCCAAAAGATCACGCATATCACTGCTGATGCCCGACACGCCTTTGAGGCCGCATTCGTGATAGAGCATGGCCTCGATTGCTTCCACCGCCATGCCCTTGGCTTGCATCAGCCAGAGCAGCAGGCCTGGGTCGATTTCGCCTGGACGCGTACCCATCAGAAGCCCAGAGAGCGGGCTGAACCCCATCGTCGTCGCCACACTGCGTCCGCCGACGAGCGCGCACATGCTGGCACCGTTGCCGAGATGGGCGACTGCCGTGCGACCACCGGCAGCCCGCTCATCGAACCGAGGTAGGACGCTGGCAATGTATTCGTAGGAGAGCCCGTGAAAACCGTAGCGCCTCGCCCCTGCCTCGGTGAGCTTCCGTGGTAGGCCGTAAAGCTGCGCAATCTCGGGGATGGTCCGATGGAAGGCCGTGTCAAAACAGGCGACCTGCGGCATCTTGGGGTTCAACTTCGCGAGCGCCTCAATCGGCTCCAGATTGCGGGGCTGATGCATGGGAGCAAGAGGGATGAGCTCGCGGAGCCGCTCAAGCAGGCCGGCATTGATCAGCACGGGTGCTGTATGCTCGAGCCCACCGAGCACGACACGGTGCCCGGCGGCCATGATCCTGCCGCGACCGCATCGTTGCTCGATCCATTCGATCAGGGCCTCGATCAGCTTGTGAACCGAGAAATTGGAGTCTTTGGCCCAAGGCAGTCCGGTAATCTCGGCGCCAGAGGCATCGCGTGCATGGAAGCGTGGCAACGTCCCGATGCCGTCGATCTCGCCATGGGTCAGACGATCGAGCCCATCACCGCCCACGCCATAGACGGCGAATTTGATGCTGGACGAGCCCGCATTGACAACGAGCACGACGTCCTGGCTCGGATCGGCCTTGTGGGCCAACTCAGACCGGTCCTGCCGCGGCGGGGCCCCACTGCCGCTCATGGGGTAACCAACTCATCCTCTGTCTCCAACCTTCCTGCGGATCGCCTGCAACATGAACTCAGCAGACTCAAGCCAGTGAAGCGAAGGTCGTGGGAGCAATGTATTGGGCCTATTCTTGGCTCCGTATCATGGGTTCCGCACGCATCCGATCTACTTAGCGGATAGGCCTCTCTGGGTGTTCAACGCCTGACAGTACAAATCGGCCACTTCCAATCCCGTACCTCGGGCATGTCCTCGCCATGCTCGACAATGTAATGGCGATGATCGGACAGCTTGTCTCGCATGGCCTGGCGTACGAATGCCGCACTGGTGGCGAGCGACGGGACGCGGTCGATGACGTCGATCACCAACTGGAAGCGATCGATGTTGTTGCGCACGGCCATATCGAAAGGGGTCGTCGTGGTGGCCTCCTCCTTATAGCCGCGCACATGGAGGTTGTGATTGGTGCGCCGGTAGGTGAGCCGGTGAATGAGCCACGGATAGCCGTGATAATTGAAAATGATTGGCTTGTCGGCGGTGAATAAGGCATCGAATTCGCGGGCTGAAAGCCCGTGGGGGTGTTCCTCCTGCGGTTGCAGGCGCATGAGATCAACGACGTTCACTACTCTGACCTTGAGCTCAGGAAAATGCTCCCCTAACAGACTCGCCGCAGCCAATGTCTCAAGGGTTGGCACGTCACCGGCGCAGGCCATAGTCACGTCAGGCTCGCCATCGACATCGTTGCTGGCCCAGGCCCAAATACCAATGCCGGCGTCGCAATGGTGAATGGCATCTTTGAGCGAAAGCCACTGCAGCTCGGGCTGCTTGCCGGCCACGACGACATTGACCAAGTTTCGGCTCCGCAAGCACCTGTCGAAAGTAACGAGCAAGGTGTTCGCGTCTGGCGGCAAGTAGACGCGGATCACGTCCGCCTTCTTGTTCACAACATGGTCGATGAAGCCTGGGTCTTGGTGGCTGAAGCCATTGTGGTCCTGACGCCAGACATGGGAGGTGAGAAGATAGTTGAGCGACGCGATGGGCCGGCGCCAAGGCACCTCCCTGCTCGCCACCTTCAGCCATTTTGCGTGCTGATTGAACATTGAATCTACGATGTGGATGAAGGCCTCGTAGCTCGAAAACAGGCCATGCCGTCCCGTGAGCAGATAGCCTTCGAGCCAGCCCTGGCAGATATGCTCGCTCAGGATTTCCATGACGCGGCCGTCTGGGCTGAGATGGTCGTCGCTGTCGAGGCGCTCAGCATCCCAGGTGCGGTCGGTAACCTCGAATAGGGCGTTGAGGCGATTGGATGCGGTCTCGTCAGGCCCAAAGACGCGAAAGTTGCGGGTGTCCGCATTGAGACGCATCACATCGCGCAGATAAGTGCCAAGAACCCTTGTTGACTCAGCGTAAGTCTCGCCTGGCTCAGGCATCTCGACCGCGTAAGCCTCAACTTTGGGCAGCTTAAGGTCCTTAAGCAAACATCCGCCATTCGCATGCGGATTTGATCCCATGCGCCGCTCGCGCTCAGGCGCAAGCGCCGCAAGCTCCGCTCGCAGCCTGCCAGAAGCGTCGAACAGCTCTTCGGCTCTATAGCTGCGCAACCATCGTTCGAGGATGGCGAGATGCTCAGGATTGGTACGCACCTCGGCGAGAGGAACCTGGTGCGAGCGCCAAGTACCTTCCATCTTGAGACCATCGACCTCTTTGGGCCCCGTCCACCCCTTCGGCGTGACAAGGACAAGCACCGGCCAGCGCGGACGGAAGGCTTCTTCGTGGGTGCGTGCGCGTTTCTGAATTTCGCCAGTCTGAGCAACCACCTGATCGAGAGTGTCGGCCATTTTGAGGTGCATCGCGGCCGGCTCAAAACCTTCCACGAAATAAGGCGTGTAGCCGTAACCGCGAAGCAGGCTAGTCAATTCGTCTCGGTGGATGCGGGCCAGGATGGTGGGATTGGAGATCTTATAGCCGTTGAGGTGAAGGATCGGCAGAACAACGCCGTCGGTCGCGGGATTCAGGAATTTGTTGGCGTGCCATGCAGCAGCAAGCGGGCCGGTCTCGGCCTCGCCGTCACCGATGACGCAGGCAACGATCAGGTCTGGATTGTCGAAGGCCGCGCCAAAAGCGTGGGCGAGGGAATAGCCGAGCTCGCCGCCTTCGTTGATTGATCCTGGCGTCTCCGGTCCGGTGTGACTTGGAATGCCGCCCGGGAAAGAGAACTGGCGAAACAGCTCCCTTAGACCTTCGGCGTCCCGAGTGATGGCGGGAAAGCACTCGGTGTAGCTTCCTTCCAAATAGGTGTTTGCTACGATTGCGGGTGCACCGTGACCAGGACCGGTGACGAATATCATGTTGAGGTCGTGGTTGCGAATGACCCGGTTGAGGTGAACGTAGATGAAATTAAGTCCGGGTGACGTGCCCCAGTGGCCAAGCAGGCGAGGTTTGATGTGCGCCGGTCTCAGCGGCTCGCGCAGCAGTGGATTATCAAGCAGATAGATCTGTCCCACGGAAAGGTAGTTTGCCGCGCGCCAATAAGCGTCAATGCCGTCACGCTCGTCCTTACTCAGTCGATCGTTCATTCCTATCCATGTGGTTCACTGGTGCCAGACAAGATATGTGCACTCAAACTCAGCGCGCGTTTGTTAATTGGATTGCTGCCCCTGTGAGCTTTCCTCAAAGGTCGAAAGTCTCATTCAATGCCGGCATCTCGATGCGTGTGTCGGCCAGTTTGGCTGCAAAGGATCGCATAACATCTTCTTCGCCGTGAACGAGGAAGGTGCGGCTGGCATCAGCTTGTTTATGCCATGCCAGCAACTCTGCCTGATCCGCATGGGCAGAAAATCCGTTGATCGTGTGTATACCGGCTTTGACTTGGATATCTTCGCCGAAGATGCTGACTTGCTTTGCCCCATCGATAATGCGGCGAGCCAGGGTTCCCACGGCGGCATAGCCCACGAATACGATGCTCGAGTCCGCTCGCCAAAGATTATGCTTGAGATGGTGCATGACCCGCCCGCCGGTGCACATTCCTGAGCCAGCAATGATGATCGCCCCGCCTTTAATGCTGTTCAAAGCGACGGACTCCGACGTCTCCCGAACGAAGTGCAAGCCACGCAGGTTGAATGGGTCGCCGCTATTGCGGAAGAGTTCGGCGACCTTTGGCTCAAGACATTCAGGGTGATGCTCGAAGATTGCGGTAGCCGAAATCGCCAGCGGCGAGTCCAGAAATACTTGCATCGTATTTGGTAGGCGGTCCTGTTCCAGGCCTTGGCGTAGGAAATAGAGCAGCACTTGCGCACGTTCGAGCGCAAAAGTCGGAATGATTACGTTTCCCCCACGCGCGAACGTCTCGTTGATGGCCTGGTAGAGTTCATCGACCGAGAGATGCAGCGGTTTATGCAGGCGGTTGCCGTAGGTTGTTTCCAGCACGACGACGTCCGTCTTGGGCGGGATCGCAGGGTTTCGCAGCAATGGGCCACCGATATTACCGAGATCGCCGGAAAACAGAACTCCGCAGTGAAGGTCACGCTCCTCGAGTTGCAGGAAGATGCTGGCCGAGCCGAGAATATGGCCTGCATCGAGGAAGGTCGCATGGATGCCCGGGGCGATTACGAACGATGGTCCATATGTGGCGGTCCGCCCGAAGAAATCGAGGGTGTTGAGCGCATCGAGCACCGAGTACAGCGGTTGGAACGCTTTCTGGTTGGCGCCATGTCGCGCTGCCCTGTGGGCAAGGTAGCGCGCCTCTTCCTCCTGCAACTGGGCCGCATCAAGCAACACCAGCCGGGTGAGCTCACGCGTGGCTGCGGTCGTGATGATTTCACCACGGAAGCCTCTTTCCGCGAGAAGCGGCAAGCGTCCACAATGATCAAGATGGGCGTGTGTCAACAGTACATAGTCGAGGGCCGTCGGATCAAAACCGAAGGGACCCGCATTCTCCTCTGCAAGTTCATACTCACCCTGGTAAAGGCCGCAATCGATGAGGACATGGCGGCCGGCGGATTCGATCAGGTGACAAGAACCTGTGACACCTCGATCGGCGCCATGAAAAGACAGCTTCAAGAAAATCCTCCCTGAATTCAGATTGCAGAGCCGTATCACATTGCGAGGGACGTGACTGAACTCGCGTGAGACAGCTCGTCAACGCGTATGCGGCAGGGGTTCGCCGCTTTGCTTATGCCAATGCAGGATGCCGTCCCAGATCTCTTGTGCGGTTTCAGCGAACCAGAATAGATCGCGATCCTCTGGATCGATGACGCCTTCATCAACCAGGTAATCGATGTCGACGACTCGCCGCCAGTAGCTCTCGCCCACAAGCACGACTGGGATCGGCTTGATCTTGCGTGTCTGTACCAGGGTTAGGACCTCGAACAGCTCGTCGAATGTGCCATAGCCGCCTGGAAAGGCAACGAGCGCACGCGCCCGCAGAAGCAGATGCAGTTTGCGCAACGCGAAGTAATGAAAGCTGAAACAGAGATCAGCTGTGACGTAGGGGTTCGGATATTGTTCGTGCGGCAGGCTGATATTCAGGCCGACGGATTTGGCCCCGACGTCGAAAGTCCCGCGATTGGCCGCCTCCATTATACCCGGGCCGCCGCCGGTCATGATAACCGTATGCGGCGCAGGGTGGCCGCTGTTGGCCTCGCCGACCAGGCGTCCGAACTCGCGGGCAATCTCATAGTAGTGGCTCTTTGCCAGAATTCGCTCGGCGATTGCGAGCCGCCGCTCGAGGTTCTTGTTACCAGTATCGGCTGCCAATGCCCGGCGCAGCATTTCGACCTTGCGGCGTGCAGCTGCGCCTTCGCAGATGCGCGTGCCGCCGAAGACTACTATGGTGTGACGAATTCCATGCTCCGCAATTAACAATTCCGGCTTAAGATACTCGATCAGAAGGCGTACGCCGCGAAGGTCGTTGCGCGCGAGGAAATCAACGTCCTCCTCGGCCAGTCGATAGCTCGAACTGTTCAAAATCGCCTGAACGCGACGTAGCGCTTCGGGATCTTCCTCAGCGGCCTTGGGGACTTGCCACGGCAACGGCTCGCGCCGCTCGCGCGGGTGGGGAGGCTCGGGTATCTCGCGGTTCTGGCCGCCTGTTGATTGATCTTTTTCCATCGTCATCTGACCGCCAACGTACGTGTAGCATTCGCGCGCAGAACCTATAAATATGCACCGCCAGCGGGGGCCCGTCGCTAGGGCAATTGGCTCAAGGAAAGCATGCCTGTAAGTCAGCCACTATTGAATGACCCAGGTCGAATGCCGGTTTGGAGCTGGCGATAGGATGGCTTGCGAAGTGATCGGAGCACACCCAGACAAGAAGTGAAGGCTGACGCACAAGCTTTCGCCTTTGGCACATTTCGGAACTAATGCTTCCGCGAGTACCCCCCGGCTTATGGCTCCAGGCCGCCCGACGCCGAGCAAGCCACCAAGCTAGAAGCACAGACTCCGGTCACGCTAGTACAGACAGATCAGGGGTGGGTTCCTAGTTGCCAAAAAGGGCAATTTACTTGGCTACGTCGCGACGGCGGTCCATTGAACGACTTTCTAGCGATCAATCGTTGCGCGCAGTTGGAGCGGCACTCAAAGGAACGACAGCCAATGAATGCGCGTGAACCTGGAGAAGTGAGCGGGTCACATCGCGATGGCGCCAAGGACCCCGCAAATGGCGAACTTGGCCCCGAAGAAATCTGGAAGGAGCCGACAGACCGGCTTCTCGAACGACTCGGAACGACCCCTGCGGGCCTTGATACCGCAGAGGTGCAATCGCGGTTGACGACCTATGGACCCAACGACGCCGCAACCGTCAAGCGTTCGCCGCTCTGGCTACAATTCCTCGCCCGCTTTCGCAACCCGCTGGTCATCATCCTGCTCGTGGCGAGCGGGTTGTCCGCGGCGACTGGCGACATCGCGAGCTTCTTCATCGTCGTGACCATCGTAACGATCAGTATGACACTTGATTTCGTCCAGGAAGTCCGCGCTCAGAATGCGGTTGAGGCGCTGCGCCGGTCGGTGGCGGTGCAGGCAACCGTACGGCGCAACGGTGCAAGCCTCTCGGTGCCGATCGACCAACTGGTCCCCGGCGACATTGTCGAGCTGATCGCTGGCGATCTCGTTCCTGCGGACTCGCGACTGCTCGAAAGCCGCGATCTTTTCGTCAACCAGGCTCTCCTCACGGGCGAGCCGTACCCAGCCGAGAAGCAGGCCAGCGACGCAGCCTTGGGCGCCGAAAACCCCGCCGGAGCGTCGAACGCCGTCTTTGCCGGCACCTCCGTGATCAGCGGCACTGCAACTATTGTGATCTGCCGAACTGGCGGCAAGACGGCGCTCGGCCAACTCGCGGCGAGCCTTGCGGAAAAGCCGCCGGCCACCGACTTCGCGGTCGGCATTCAACGTTTCGGCATGCTGATCATGCGCCTCACCGTGTTGATGGTGCTATTCGTCCTAGTGGTGAACATCTCTTTCCATCGGCCAGTGCTGGAGTCGCTGATGTTCGCGCTGGCACTCGCTGTCGGGCTGACACCCGAGCTG
>Ga0116222_1000354_pt1 | contig 29987 bp, 25 predicted proteins | sample Sb_taG_12_FD_88963 | JGI IMG/M metagenome (GOLD analysis project Ga0116222, IMG submission 88963) | Peat soil microbial communities from Weissenstadt, Germany - Sb_50d_9_AC metaG | ecosystem: Environmental > Terrestrial > Soil > Wetlands > Peat | place: Germany: Weissenstadt | collected 2010-09-21
CAGTACAACCAGGCGACCACCGCGGTTAGCTACAACTCTTCGAGTGATAAGCGCGTTCACTTCGGACTGGGGAGTGAGAGGCAGATCCGGTCGATCGAAATCCGCTGGCCTCGGGGAGCAGTGCAGCAACTGACTTCACTGACTGCCGACCGGTTCCTGAAGGTAGAAGAGCCGCTTCCACAATAAGAAAGGGCTGCCTCCGTGGAAGCAGCCCGGTCCTGCCTGTGTTGCTTCTTACTCACCTAAAACGTATACTTCAACCCAAACTGCAAGTTCCTTGCCCCGGTCGACGTATTCACGACGCCTTCATTGCTGCCGCCGTGCACGTCGATCCCATATCCGGTCACTGTCAGAACGGGCGTATTGAAGGCATTGATCGCTTCAAACCGGAATTCCATCTTCTGCCTCTCGTTGATCCGGAACATCCGCGACAACCCCAGGTCGATCTGCTTCAACCCCGGTCCCAACTCGGTGCCCACACCGCAGGTGCCGAGGTGGCCCGGAGCCGGGTCCGCCATGGTGCTCGGATCGAACCAGATATACCCGCCTCCGGCAAAGTTCTTGTAGGGGGTCTGACGCGAGGGAGCGATACAATCCGGACGCCCCTGCGCGGAGCCCGTGCCGCCATCGCCCGCCCAATCCAGCATCGAGATCGGGAAGCCGCCGTGCACGGAGAAGATGGCGTTCACCTGCCAATCGCCCAGCACGGCGTCGGCAACTTTGTTCGCGATAGGCAGAGCGCGATTGTGTCCGAACGGAAGCTCCCAGTTGGTATAACCGCTGAACACCTGAGCCACGTCGCGGTCGCACAGGCCATATTCCAGGTTCATGTTGTAGGCATACAACTGGAACGCCACGTCGGCGGTGGCCTGGCTGCCGGCGATGTCGCCGTAGCGGCCGTAGTAGCCTTGCGCATTGGTCAGGCACTTCTGAAAGCTGTAGTTGAGCCCGAATGCCAGGCCCTTGGTCAGCCGCTGCTGCGCGTTCAACTGCAGCGCCTGGTAGTTCTGCAGGCCGGTCGTGGCGTTGAGCCTCACTTGGCCCAGGCCGTCGCTGGTCAGTGCCTTATTGCCTGACAGGTAAGGTGACGGTGAAGTGGTGCCGTTCGGGTTCAGCATCAACTGGCCCGCGAAGAAGATGTCAGCTAGGTGGTCGCTGTGCTGCCCGACGTACCCGGCCTGCACGGTCGTCGCCTTGCCAAAGAGATGCTGCACCGTGAAATTCCATTGGTTGGAAATGCCCGGGCGGTAGTTCGGGTCGGTCATGTGGATGCGGACTCCGGCGAAGCAGGAGGCGGGCGCCGAGAGGACCGTAGTGGTGTTGCATGGCGTGCCGCCGATGGCGGCGCCCAGCGCGCTGAAGCCCTGGTCGAGAGTCACCTGGTTGGAGGGAATTCCACCGTTCGTCCCGGCAACGAACTGACTCGAAAGGTCGATGTTCCACGGTGAGTTGGTGGCCAGGCGGTTATACTCGCCGGTGCCTTCCTGGAAGCTGGAGCGCGAGAACGCGGCGCGGATCACGGTGCTGTTGCCCCATGGCGTCCAGGCCAGCCCGACGCGCGGCAGGAAGTTGGCGATGCCGTTGTACTGGTTATAGAGTGCGCGGCTGTTGCCGTTCTGACCCGCCAGCTCGATCTGACCGGTGTACATATTGAAATTCGTCATCCGGTCATGCACCTCGTAGATCGGTGTGAACACTTGCCACCGCAGTCCGAAGTTCAGAGTCAGATGGCTGTTCACCCGCCAGTTATCCTGCGCGAACAAGCCGTAAGTACTGTTGCGCTGTCCTACGGTGCCGGCGAAGCCTTGCCCGTAGGCCATATATTGAGGAAGGCCCAGCAGGAAGTCGGTTTCCGCGTTGCCCGTGTACTGACCGCTAAAACCAATCTGTCCCGCCGCGCCGTCGCTGCTGGTGCCGGGATTATAGTCGTTGCGATAGCGCAAGAACTGGAAGCCGAACTGTAGGGTGTGCGACCCGTGGGTGAGAATCGCGGTGTCGGAAATCTGGCCCGTGGTCTGATGGAAGATCTCCGGGGAATCCGTAGTGCCGAAGGGGAATGGGCCGTTCTGGCCGCCGCCCACCGGAGCGCCGGTGAAATACAGACCGGGCAGGAACGAGGTCGGCTGGCCGGGAATCAGCCCCGAGCCCGGGTTGGTAGTGCCCGCACCCTGGATGTTCCCTTCCGCGGGAAAGTAGTTGATGCCGAAGCGGAAGTCATTGACCAGCGTCGAGCTGAACGTATGGGTGTAGCCGATCACGTCGTTCCACAGCGGGAACAGGTTGTTGCCGCTGCTGTTGTACAACAGCGCCTGGCTGTTCACCGTGGGATTCTCGACGTGTTGTTGGGTGTACCGCACCATGAAGCGGTCATTCTGGGTGGGAGCCCAGTCCACCTTGAAGTCACCCTGGTCGCCGTGCGTGTAGGTCTGCTGGGTATTCGTCGCATTGTTGAGCAGGGCCGAACCGGTAGCCTGGGGAAGCGCGGCGAGAATCTTGAGCGCCGTCGGGCTGATGCCGGCGATGCACGGCGCGGAACCCATCTTCTGGCCGGCACCGCAAAGGGCGGCCTTGGTCAGGTCCGACGGCATCGTCACCGTCGTGCCCGGATAGTGGAGCGTAACGCCCAAGTCAGTGAAATTCCCGGTCCGCTCAGGCGTGGTGAAAGTCGTGATCGGGTTGGCGGTAGCGGGAGTATCGAAACGCGAACCCTGGTAGTCCGCGAAGAAGAACAGCTTGTCCTTCTTGATAGGACCGCCGATGGTCCCTCCGAACAGGTCCCACTTCTGCTTGACCGGCGAACCGTTCACGGTGGGATCGGGACTGAAATTCCGCGACCAGTCGTTGGCATTCAGGGCATCGCGCCGGAAGGTCCAGAACGCGCTGCCGTGAAGCTGGTTGGTGCCCGATTTCAGGCTGGCGCTGATCACTCCGCCCATGAACTGGCCATACTCCGCCGACGGGCTGTTGGTCACGATGTTCAGCTCCGCAATGGCCTCGACGCTGGGTGAGTAGGCGACATTGTTATCGACAAACTCGTTGTTATCCACGCCGTCCAACACGTAGTAGTTGGCCTGCTCGCGATTGCCGTTGATCTCGGGACGGCCGGAGTTGAAGGTGGCCTGGGGGGCATTAAAGGATGCCGGGCTGGTGGTCACCGCGCCCGGAACCAGCAATGCCAATTGGTTGTAGTTCCCGGTTTCGAGCGGAAGCTCCGCGATGGACCCGGACGTCATCACGCTTCCTACCTGTGTGGTCTCGGTCTGGAGCAGCGGAGCGGCGCTGGTAACCTCGACGGTGGACGAGACCTGCCCGATCGTCAAGGTCAGATCGATGCGCGCCGTCTGGTTCAACTCCAGGTTGAACGCAGGTCTCAGCGCCGTCTGAAAACCGGCGGCTTCCACCCGCACTTCGTACCGGCCAATGGGCAGGCGAGGCAGGTTGTAAACGCCTTCAGTATTGGTCTTGGTGGACCACGTTGTCCCCCTATCCACGTCATTGACGGTGACGGTCGCATTGGCGACGGCCGCACCGGAAGGATCTGTAATCTTGCCGGTGATCGCGCTGGATTCCTGGGCCATCCCAGTTTGCGCGAAGGCAATTAGCAGCGTGATCGCTAGAATCAGGTAGCTTCTTCTCATAAACTCCTCTCGGACCCCTTGTTGTCTCGGCTTGTGGCCTGGCTTCTCGGACATACTGACCCTCCCCGTGCCCCGTGTCCAGTTCACAACGGTTGCAGGGTGGTTCAGACAGGTTCGTTACGTCATCGAACGTGCTTATTCTTTAGTCAGTTGCGGAGGAACGAGGCGCCGGCCTTCGGGAACGGCGCTGCCTGGCGAGTGACGGCACGAGAGGGGATGAACAACGGTTGTGAACTGGACAGCGGCTCCCGGCCGGGCTAGCCTTGGCATAGCCCTTCGAAGAAGCTCTATGGATAAACCAGGCGCACGCGCCCACCCCGCCCGCTGGGTGCCCACCCTCTACTTCGCCGAGGGCTTGCCGTTCTACGCCGTGTCGCTGATGGCGCTGATCTTCTACCAGCGGATGGGACTGCGCAACGATGTAATCGCATTCACTACCAGCCTACTGGGGTTGCCCTGGTCGCTCAAGCCGCTGTGGAGCCCGTTCCTGGAAATGTACCGGACGAAGAAGTTCTTCGTGGTGCTGACGGAAACTGCCGGAGGGTTGAGCCTGGGGATGGTGGCGCTGTGCCTGCCGCTTCCCTCCTATTTCCGATTCAGCCTGGCCCTGTTCGCGCTGGCCGCGTTCTGCTCGTCCACCCACGACATTGCCGCGGACGGCATTTATATCGGCAGCCTCTCCGCCAAAGAGCAGGCGGCTTACGCCGGGTGGCAAGGCGGCTTTTATAATGTTGCGCGGTTCTTCGCGCAGGGCGGGCTGATCATCCTGGCCGGCTACCTGGAAGACCGCATGCCGGTGATCCGTGCCTGGATGGCCATCTTCGGTGTGCTCGGATTGCTGCTGGTCGGCCTGGCGCTGTATCACGCGCGCGTGCTGCCTAAGGGAGGCAAGGAGCGCCACGCCCAAGCGGTAGGCCGCACGTTTTGGGACGTGGTCAGCAGCTTTTTCCGCAAACCCAACATCCTGTTTTTCCTGGTGTTCATCTTTCTCTACCGCGCCGGAGAGGGCCAGGTGGTGAAGATCGGACCGCTGTTCTTGAAAGCCGCCCGTTCTACCGGAGGACTGGGACTCACCACGGCGCAGTTCGGCGCCATTTACGGCACGTTCGGAACGGGGGCCTTCATCCTGGGGAGCATCCTGGGCGGGTATTTCACCTCCTGGCTGGGACTGCGCCGGGCGCTGTTGCCGTTGGTGGCGGTGATGAATCTTCCGATGCTGGCATACTTCTACTTGAGTACGGCGCTTCCGACGAATACCGTGTTGATCACTTTGGCGATGAGCATGGAAATGTTCGGCTATGGTTTTGGATTCGTGGGTGTGATTCTGCTGATGATGCAGGAAATCGCGCCGGGGAAATACCAGACCGCGCACTATGCTTTTGCGAACTCGCTGATGAACCTGGGACTGATCGTGCCCGGCGCGATCAGCGGTAAAATCCAGATGGCCATCGGCTATCGCAATTTTTTTATTTGGGTGTTGATATCGGCGGTCCCGGCGTTGCTGCTGGCGCGGATCGTGCCGATTCATAAGGGCGCGGCGCCGGAGGTGGAGATGGAACCGGAACATGTCTAGTGTGCCAGGAACCGTGGCGCAGGCACGAGTGCCTGCGCCACACCTTAATGCCATGCCTTCAGACGCTCTCAAAGCCATCGTTCTCGCCGCCGGCAAAGACGCCGGGTCGCTCCTCACCAAGCACCTCGGCGACCGCACCATCGTCGAATGCGTGCTCGCGAATCTGTCCCAGATCGTGCCCCCCGGCGAGATCTACCTGGTTACCGCCGGCGGCCAGGCGCCGCTCGCCAACGGCTATCACCACGTGGTCCAGGAGTCGCCGCTCGGCACCGGCCACGCCGTACTGCAGGCCGCCCATGCGCTGCGCGACTATCGCGGCAATCTCTTGATCCTCTACGGCGACACGCCGCTGGTCCGCTCCGGATCGCTTCTCGGACTGCTCAATCGGCACCGCCTGCGCCAGGCGCACCTCACGCTGCTCACCGCCGTGGCGGACCGTCCGCTGCCTTATGGGCGGATCATCCGCGACGCCGCCGGCCACATCATGGACATCATCGAAGAGAAGGAGGCCTCGGCCGATGTGCGCGGTATTCGCGAGCTGAATGTGGGCGCGTACGTGGTCGAGGCCGGCGTCCTGTTTCACGCTTTAGAGCGCCAAAACCGTCTCACCGATTGCGTGCATGCGCTGATTCGTTCCGGCCTGCGCGTCGAAAGCTACCGCATCTACGACCAGGACGAGGTGCAGGGCATAAACTCCGCGGAGGATCTCGCGCGCGCCGAGTTTATCGTGGAGAAGCGCCTGTTCCGCCCGCGCCGCCAGGAGGAACAGAACCTCGTCACTTTCGGCACCGGGGGATGGCGCGCCGTCATCGGCGAGGGCTTCACCATGCACAACGTGCGGCGCCTCAGCCAGGCGCTGGCCAATGAGATCACTCGCCAGGGTCAGGAGAGCCGCGGAGTTGTGATCGGCTACGACCGGCGTTTCCTTTCCAGGCAGGCCGCCGAGGCTTCGGCGGAAGTCTTTGCCGGTAACAACGTTTCCGCGGTGCTCTTGACGGAGGATGCGCCCACTCCGCTCATCACCTACGCCACGTCGATTCGGGGCTCGGCTTACGGACTGGCCTTCACCGCCAGTCACAACCCCCCGGAGTGGAACGGACTCAAAGTCTTTCGCGGCGATGGGTCCTTGCTGCTGGATCACGAGACGCGTGCGATTGAAATCGAGACGAACTCACTCACTCCGCACCAGGTGATCAAGCTGGAACTGGACATCGGCCTCGAAGCCGGCATCATCCAGCCCGGCGATTTCACCAACCAGTACGTGGACGCGGTGGAAGCCTTGATCGATCTGGAGGCCATCCGCAAGGCCGGGCTGAAGGTAATGGTGGACCCCATGTACGGGGTCGGTCAGTTGACCTTGGGAACCGTCCTCACTGAAGCCCGCTGCCGAGTCAGTTTCATCCACGAGCGCCACAACCCGCTGTTCGGCGTGCGCTCGCCCGCACCCAACCAAGAAGCGCTGCGGCTGCTGGCGTCCCACATGCGCGAAGGAGTCTACGATATCGGGCTCGCCATGGATGGCGACGCCGACCGCATCGCCATCGTGGACGAGCGCGGCGAGTATATCCCGGTGAACGATATCCTGCTGCTGCTGTATTGGTACCTGCACGAGATGCGCGGCGAGCGCGGCGGCGTGGCGCGCAACCTTTCCACCACGCACCTGCTGGACCGCCTGGCGCACAACCTGGGCGAGGAATGTTACGAGGTCCCGGTCGGTTTCAAGCACATCGTATCGACCATGCAGGAGCACCAGGCGCTGCTGGGCGGCGAGTCTTCGGGCGGGTTGACGATTCGCGGCCACATCCTGGGCAAGGATGGCATCTTCGCGGCCGCGCTGATCGTGGAGATGCTTGCCTGCACAGGCCAGAAGGTTTCCGGGTTGCGCAAGACGGTCTATGGCATCACGGGCCGCCTCTACGCGCTGGAGGAAAGCCTGCCCGCCACCCCGGAGATGCGCGTCGCGGTTCCGCGCCGATTGAAGGAGATGCCGGCGGGGCGCATCGGGCAGTACCCCGTGCTGCGGGTTTCGCAGATGGATGGGACGAAGCTGTATCTCGAAAACGACAACTGGGCTTTGGTGCGCTTCTCCGGGACCGAGCCCGTTCTCCGCCTGGCGGTGGAAGCCGACACGGAACAGAAAGCCGCCGAGTTAGTGGAGTGGCTGCGCCAGTTTGTCAGAGGGTGACCGATATGCGCTATGGCTGGTTTGACAACGAAAACCGCGAATACGTAATCGACCGCCCCGATGTCCCAGTCTCCTGGACTAACTACCTGGGAGTCGAGAGTCTCTGTACGGTCATCTCCCACAATGCCGGCGGGTATTCGTTCTATAAGTCCGCCGAGCATGGCCGAGTCACTCGCTTCCGCCCCAACGGCGTGCCGCTCGACCGGCCGGGTCACTACTGCTACGTCCGCGACGATGACACCGGCGAATATTGGTCCATCTCCTGGCAGCCCGTGGGGAAAGACTTCGGGCAGGCCCGCTACGAGTGCCGCCACGGCCTCTCTTACTCGCGATTCACCTGCGACTACCGCGACCTGCACGCCGAGCAGACCATCTTCATCCCGCTGGGCGACGACGTCGAGGTATGGGACGTGCGGATTCGCAACGATAGCCCCACGCCGCGCCGTCTCAGCGTGTTCGGGTACGTCGAGTTTTCTTTTCACCACATCGACATCGATAACCAGAATCTGCAGATGAGCCTGTATGCCAGCGGATCGAGTTATCGCGATGGCGTGATCGAGTACGATTTCTTTTACGAGCCATGGACCTTTCACTACTTCACAGCCGGCTTCGAAGCCCAAAGCTTCGACAGCCTGCGCGACAGCTTCATCGGCAGCTACCGCAACGAGACTAACCCCATCGCGGTGGAGCGCGGCCATTGCGGCAACCGCTCGGAGCTGGGCGGCAATCACTGCGGCGCCCTGCATACTCGAGTGACTCTGCCGGCGGGGAAATCGGTGCGGCTGCCATTCCTGCTGGGCGTGGGCCCGCGCGAAAAGGGCCGGCAGATCCGCGCCAAGTATTCGAGCGCGGCCGCGGTGGATGCCGCCTTCGCCGGACTGCGGTCGTACTGGCAGGAGAAGCTTGGCGCGTTCCAGTCGCAGACTCCGCACCCGGGTCTCGACACCATGATCAACACGTGGACGCTGTACCAGGCGGAGACCTGCGTGGTCTGGTCGCGGTTCGCGTCCTTCATCGAAGTCGGCGGGCGCATGGGACTGGGATACCGCGATACCTCGCAGGATGTGATGTCGGTGGCCCATACCAATCCGGCCAAATGCCGCCAGCGGATCATCGAGCTTTTGAAGGGCCAGGTGAACCAGGGCTACGGGCTGCATCTCTTCGACCCCGATTGGTTCGACCTCGAAAAGCAGGCCGCGCCCAAGTTCAAGTCACCCACCGTCACGCCCTCGCCCGACCGCAAGAGCATCATACACGGGCTGGCCGACGTCTGCTCCGACGACGCGTTGTGGCTGGTGGTCTCCATCTGCGAGTACGTGAAGGAGACTGGCGAAACCGCCCTGTTCGACGAAGTCGTGCCGTTCGCCGACGAAGGCGAGGCCACGGTCTACGAGCACCTCAAGCGCGCTCTCGATTTTTCGGCGGAGCAGGTCGGCCCCACCGGCATCTGCAAGGGCCTCCGCGCCGACTGGAACGATTGCCTCAACCTGGGCGGCGGCGAAAGCGCCCTGGTGTCGTTCCTGCACCACTGGGCGCTGCGGGCCTTTGTCGAAGCCGCCGAGTACTTAGGCCGCACCACTGACTCGACTCAGTATTGTCGCCTGGCCGAGAAGGTTCGCCAGACGTGCGAGAGCGAGCTTTGGGACGGCGAGTGGTACATCCGCGGCATCACTTCGAGCGGCGTCCGGATCGGCACTCACAAAAGCGAAGAAGGCAAAATCTTCCTCGAAAGCAACACCTGGGCGGTGGCATCGGATCTCGCTCCGCCGGACCGCGCGCGAAGCACCATGGATGCGATCGACCGTCACTTATTCTCCGAGTACGGCATCCACTTACTCTGGCCGGCGTTCTCCAAGCCCGATGACCAGATCGGCTTTGTGACTCGGGTGTACAAGGGCATCAAGGAGAATGCCGCGATCTTCAGCCATCCCAACCCGTGGGCGGTGATCGCGGAGTGCAAGCTTGGCCGCGGCGACCGCGCCATGAAGTTCTACGACGCGCTGCTGCCTTATCGCCAAAATGACTGCATTGAGACTCGCGAGGCGGAGCCGTACTCCTATTGCCAGTTCGTCATGGGCCGCGACCATACGGCCTTCGGCCGCGCGCGCCACCCGTGGCTGACCGGCAGCGGCGGCTGGAGCTACACGGCCGCGACGCGATGGATCCTCGGGGTGCGGCCGGGCTTCGACGGGCTCATCGTAGACCCCTGCATTCCGGCCGATTGGAAGGAATTTCAAGTGACCAGGCGATGGAGGGGTGCGACGTACCACATCACCGTCCGCAATCCTGATGGCGTGCAGAAGGGCGTGAGGGCGGTGAGCCTGAATGGCGGCCCATTGGTGGCCACGATACCGCCGCAGCCCGCTGGATCGGTGAACGAAGTTTCGGTAGAGATGGGCTAGTGGGACAGGCCTCCTGGCCTGTCGTTCTCCCCAGTCAGTGCGGCAAACAACCACGTCTTGGCCATTCTCCAATCGCGCTTGGCCGTCTTCAGCGAGATTCCCAGGACCTCGGCGGTTTCCTCGACACTCAGTCCGCCGAAATAACGCAACTCCACCACGCGGCCTTTGCGGGCATCGATCTTGGACAACGACTCGAGTGCCTCATCCAGGGCCAGGATTTCGATTCCGCGGGCCCGCTCCGCCAACACCACGTCATCCAGCGGCACCCGCACTGCATCGCCGCCGCGCTTGGCATACCCACGGCTGCGCGCATGGTCCACCAGAATGCGCCGGATGATTTGCGAACAGAGCGCCAGAAAGTGCGCGCGATTTTCACAGCGAAGGCCGCCCGCTCGAACCAGCTTGAGATAAGCCTCATTGGCCAGCGCGGCCGACTCCAGCGTTTCACCAGCGGGGCGGAGTCGCAGGTGCTGTCTCGCGATTCGCCGCAGTTCCGGGTAGACGAAAGACATCAGGTGGCTCAGCGCTTCTTCGTCGCCGTTGTTCCACGCAGCGAGCAAAGCGCTGATCTCGTGTCCACCCTCGACGGCCATGCCGGTGCCGATCCTACCACAAAATAATTCATCGCCGGTGACCCTTTTTCCCGCCCGTTCCCGGAATACAGGCAGGAGGTAGTTCAATCATGCCGAAACTTCTAAGTTCCTTGGGCCTGCTGGCGCTGGCAGCCATGCCCCTCGCGCTGATGCCCGCAGCGGCCCAAGCCCAGGGGATGCCAATCCAGGGAACTTTTACGGTCCAGTTCGAGGCGATTGCAGCGATTGCAGCCTGCGGTCCCAACGATACGAATTGCAGCGTGTGTCTCAACAATTCCGGCCTTTATATTGAGGCACAGGGTATTGGTAACACCTCGCTGGGTACGCTGTTCCTTGAGATCCAAAAGTGTTACTACAACCCGGGGTTTGGGACTTACAAAGGGACTTTCAAAATGACCGCTCCCAATGGAAAAGACTCCGTGAAGGGGACGTATACAGGAAAGGACGACGCTCCGGGGGACGCCTACGGCTTCGGTCCGTTTAGCGGCACGTTAACGATCGCGGGGGGAACGGGCAGCCTCAGCCGCGCAGATGGGAGTATCAGCTTCACGGCCGTGGGGGGCCCCGCGACGGCCGGACCGAGTGCCAACACCTACGTGGGGATGGCGTTCTATTCAGTCCAGGGAAGGCTCTGATGTGGGGCAGGGGATCGTTTTCTGTCGCCTGCTCACCCGCCTATGGAAGCGGCAGGCCACAAAAGCTTGCTGCCCGCGGGGCGGGCCAAGACGTAAAGGAACAGGCCGGTCTTCGCCAAACATTCGCCAAATTTTGGGATTCGCTAACAAATCTATTTTCAGTGGCTTAGCGACATGTTCCTTAGAAAACGATGGCCTGCCCCACGGGCATTCATGTCCCCCTGAGATTCATGGAATAGGGATTCGGTACAGGTTCCGCAAGGACGTCCCGCGGTAGAACGCGTACTGGCCGGGGGACGGACCCGGCACCACATAATACTCATCGATTCTCCGCGCTCCCGGCAGGCGGGCCACTTCCTCCTCGGAGTGAAATCCGCCTGGCGGAATGCGCGGGAGTATCTGACCGGGTGGCAGGGGGACGAGATAACTCCTGCCCTCGGGAATGGGCGCTATATTTTCAGAGAAAAACGCGACCGAACGGCCGTCAGGCGACCATCTCGCATACGTCCCGCCGGCCAGTGTGACTGGAGAACCGCCATCCAGCGGAAAGGCCTGAACCGCCGGAGGCCCGTTATCTCCTACCGGCGCCCATGCGACGACCCATTGGCGATCCGGCGAAATCGAGTCGACGTACAGGACCGGATGCGGGCTCGCTTTCCGTAATCCCGTGCCGTCGCGGTGCACGCGGTAAATAAAGCCGGTGGTGCCCTCCATTCTGGACCCTTCCACGTGGCGGAACACAATGTCGCCGTCCCGTCCGAACCCCGGAGACCCGCCCTCGACGTTCGGGATCTGGCGCGGCGACACGCTGCGGTCCATCGCCGCAATCCACAGCCGCTGCTTCCCTTCTGGGTCCGGCGCCGCCATCACCACCTCACGGCCGTCCGCGGACAGATCATAGCTGAGCGCCAGAAAGCCGGGCACCAGGGGATCGGAGCGGCCGGACTCCAGGTCTGCCATGCGCACTTCCCCCGCATCCCGGTAGTACGTCCACTCGCTCGGCGGAGCCTTCACCATCCGGTAGCACAGCTTCTTGCTGTCGGGCGTAAACATCGGATCGGCGGCGTTGCCTTCCAGCGAAATCCGCCGCTCGCCCTTGCCATCGTGAACCCAAAGCGAGGAGTTCTGCAACGCCACCGACGTGACGAAGGAACGGCCATCCGCCGCCATGGCAATGCCTTCCTCTTCCGTCGGTCCAGGAGTGACCAGTTCCGGCCGGCCGCCGGGAAATCGCTGCCGCCAGATGTGATTGGCTCCCACCGCGTTCGAAGTCAGATAAATCCATTTGCCATCCGGCGTCCAGGCGCCGGCCGTGCAGCCTCCCCCGGGCGGACCCACTTTCCGGCCCTGCGAACTGCCGTCCGCCGGCACCACGCGGCAAGGCTCCCACAGATGGTCCTCGTCCATCTCCACCAGGAGCACCCATTTCCGATCGGGCGACAAATAGGAACGATGCGCCATGTTCGGTTCGGGGCCTGGCAGGTAGATGTCGCGTGCTCCCATGCGGTTGTCCGCCGCCGTCACAAGCCCCATGTGGACGCCCCTCTTGATCTCCGAAAACATCAGTTGATGCGGGCCCGTCCATACCAGCCCCGAAACGTTCTTGAGCCACAGTTGCGGCTCACCGCCCAGCACCGGAACCATCCACGTATCCCAAGCAAATACCTCGTCCGTGTAGACGGTATAGGCGATGCGCGTGCCATCCGCTGAAAACACCGGGCTCATTTTTGACAGATTGTCATGCGTCAGTTGTACCGGCTCTCCATCGGGAAGCATCTTGACGAAGATCTGCCCAGGCCCGAAGAACGTGGAGTCGCCGTGGATAAACGCCAGCATCTTGCCGTCCGGCGAAAGCGCGGGTTGGGTCACCGAGTCGGGGAAGTTCGTGAGCTGGACCCACTCGGAGCGGTCCGCCGGACGGGCCGGGCCGCGCATCCACAGAGCCACACCAATCGCGAGGATCCCAACGGCGGCCGCGGCGGCAACGATTTGCCAGCGCTTCGAGCCACGCTGTACTTCCTCAATCGTTTTGCGCGCGTCTTCGATGTTGGGCAGCCGGCGGTCAGCGTCCTTCTGCAGACACTGCCGCAACAGCTCGCGGATTTTTGACGGGGTCTTCGCCGGCAGTGCCTGCCAGTCCGGCTCGCGCTCCAGCACGGCCGCAATCGTGTCGGAGATAGTCTCACCGGAAAACGCGCGCTTGCCGGTGAGCAGCTCGTACAACAGGCATCCGAATGCCCAGATGTCGGTCCGCTTGTCGACCTCTTTTCCGCGCGCCTGCTCCGGGCTCATGTAGCCAGGCGTCCCGACAATGTGTCCGGCGAGAGTCTCCAGGCCGGTCACGGTCGGTGCTTGCGAGAGATCCTGGTTCTGCTCCGGCCCCCAGACTGCTTTCGCCAGACCGAAGTCCAGCACCTTCACCCTGCCTTGGGGCGTGACCTTGACGTTGGCGGGCTTCAGGTCGCGGTGAATGATCCCCTTGGCGTGCGCCGCTTCCAGCGCCTCGGCGACCTGGCGCGCGTAATCCAGTGCCCGCTCGATGGGCAGCGGACCGCGCAGGTTCTCGCCCTCCACCAGTTCCAGCACCAGGCAATCTACATCGCCGGATTCTTCCAGGCCATAAATTGCCGCGATATTAGGATGATTCAGCGAGGCCAGCGTGCGGGCCTCGCGGCGAAAGCGCGCCAGGCGCTCCGGATCGCGCGCGAACGCATGCGGCAACATCTTGATGGCGACATCGCGGCCGAGCTTGCTATCGTGCGCCCGATAGACCTCGCCCATGCCACCGGCGCCGAGCGGAGACACAATCCGATACGGTCCGAATTCGCGGCCCACAGCGGTCTCGGCGGCCGTCTGGGTGACCGTCACGTCCCGCATGGCGGGTGATTCGAGGAAACTCCCGGCCTCTTCTTCCTTGGCCAGAAGCAGTTCGACCTGCTGCCGCAGGCCGGTGTCTCCGCCGCATGCATCGTCGAGGAATACCCGCCGCCGTTCCGGCGTGCGCTCCAGCGCGGCGTGGAAGAGATCCTCTACTCTCTGCCAACGTTCCTGATCCATGGCAGTCGCCTCTTGGCTGTGTCTACAATCTTACCCCATGTGTTTTCGGTGCTAGAATCGATACCAGCAGAAATCGAAAACCGGTGGACTCATGTCTCAGGGACAAACCCCGAAGCCATCTTCGGCCCCGGCTTCGGAGAGCGCCGGTGCGGAACCCCCGAATGAAGATTCGATCCGGGAAGAGCTGACCCGTGTGCTGGCCAGCCACGAGTTTCGCTCCAGCAAACGAAGCCAGGACTTTCTCAGGTACGTCGTGGAGAACACACTCAGTGGCCATGGCGACATGCTGAAGGAGCGGACCATCGGCATCGACGTCTTCGGCCGCTCCACCAGCTACGATCCCAGCGACGATGCCACGGTGCGCGTCAAGGCCGGCGAAGTGCGCAAGCGCCTGGGGCTCTACTATTCCGACCAGGGAACCCAAGATCCCCTTCGCATCGAATTGCCGTCGGGTACCTATGTTCCCGAGTTTCGCCTGATGCACAGGCAAGGGGCTGAAGCCGCGGCTCCGGTTGTACCTGCGGCTCCGTCCGCGTCCGCACGGATGCCGGTCGTCACCCCGCGCCGCGCCGTAGCAGCCGGAGCGGCCCTGGTCGCCGTGGCCGCGTTGATTTGGACACTGACTCGCCCTTCCAGCACCGTGCTCGACGAATTCTGGGCGCCCGTGTTGAAAGGGAGCGCGCCGGTATTCGTGTGCGCGGCCTTCGTGCCGGTGTGGAACCTGGACCGCGAGCCCGGCGCCAAAGGTCCGCCGGGGCCGGAAGATTACGTAGCGCTCGCCGACCAGTTTGTGGGAGGCGGCGACCTGATCGCCGCCTCGCGACTGACTTCCATGCTCACGCGCCTGCGCCGGCCGTACCGCTTGAAAGTAGGGAACGACGTTTCGTTTGCGGACCTCCGCTCCGGGCCGGCCATTCTGGTGGGCTACTCCTATACGCGCTGGCAGGAGATCAGCAGCCAGATGCGCTACTTCATCGATGGCGTGCGCCGCCCCATCGGCATCCTGGACAATGGAAAGCCGACGGCCTGGGCACTTCCGAACCTGCCGCGCGACCGCCGCACCACCGAGGATTATGCCATCGTGTCGCGCCTCTTCCATCCGGATACGCACGCCATGCTGGTGGAACTCGCGGGCATCACGCAGTACGGAACCGATGCAGCCGGGGACCTGGTGACCAACCCGGACCTGATGGCCGAAGCCCTCCACGGCGCCACGGGCTGGCAGTCGAAGAACCTGCAGCTCGTGCTGCACGTGAAGGTAATTTCCGGCGCGCCCACCTCGCCGCAGGTGGTGGCCCGATACTTCTGGTAGGCAACACTTGACGCGAGGAATCCCCGGGCACACACTGGCTACATGGCTGTCTGCGTGTTCTCGACCACCCGCTGGCGACTGGTCGCCGCCCTGCTGGCGATTTCCGCCGCTCTTCCGGCCGCGGACCATGGCGCCAAGCTTGCCGACAAGTCGTCCGTCAACTACAACATCCCGCTCTGGGAAGAGGGCAAGGCGCCGCTCGCCACGGGCAACGGGCCACTGGACAGCCCGTTCCTCACGGTCTTCCTTCCCCCGGAAGGCAAGCGCAACGGCGGCTCCGTGATCGTCGCGCCGGGAGGCTCCAACATCATGCTGATGTACGGGGTGGAAGGGCTCGACATCGCCGAGCGCTACAACACCTGGGGAGTCACGGCGTTCGTGCTGACCTACCGGCTCTCGCCGCGCTACGGCGAAAACGTGCGCGTCATGGAAGGCAAGCGCGCCGTGCAACTGGTTCGCTCGCGCGCCGCCGAATTCAAGCTCGACCCCAACCGGGTGGGCTACATCGGATTCTCCGCCGGCTCGAACACGGCGCGCAGCGTGGTGGGCACTTCGGGACCCGGCGATCCCAATGCGCCCGACCCGATCGACCGCCTCAGCTCGCGGCCGGACTACCTGGTGCTGGTATATGGCGTGGGGCGCGCTTCACCGGGTGAATCGCTGAAGAATTTCCCGCCGACGTTCCTGGTCTCGGCAGCGGCCGATACCGGGCCGGCGCTCGGCAACGCGCAACTGTTCGCGGACCTGATCCGCGCGGGAGTGACCGCTGAGATTCACGTCTACCAGAAGGGCCGCCACGGGTTCGGGAGCGGCTTCGGAAGTCCCGAATTCTCCGACTGGATGGGGCGCCTGGAACTGTTCCTCAAGCTGGATGGATTCCTTCCGGGGGCCAACTGATGCGCGGCCTCGGCCTGAGCCGTGCAACGATGTTGCCGGCCGCCTGGCTGCTCGCGGCACTCCTCGCCGCAGCCCCCGCGGGGGCTCCTCCGGTAGTGAATGACGGCCATGGCGATTACGTCTACGTGCCCGCCGGAGCGTTCCGCATGGGCGACAACTTCGGCGACGGCGACCCGCGGGAACGGCCCGTGCACTTGGTCGAGCTGGATGCCTTCTATATCGCCAAATACGAAATGACCAACGGCGAGTGGAAGAAGTTCCGCGACGATCCCGGTTACGACGACCCCCAGTTCTGGCCCGGCGGAAAAGTGGCGCCGAAAAACCAGGTTCCCTATTGGAACGATGCCCGCAATCACGGAGGTGGAACGCCCGGAACGGACGACTATCCGGTGTTGGGCGTGAATTGGGATTCGGCCGTGGCCTACTGCAACTGGCTCAGCGCCAAGGCCGGCAAGCGGTACCGTCTGCCCACCGAAGCGGAATGGGAAAAAGCCGCGCGCGGCACCGATCAGCGCCGGTACCCGTGGGGAAATAACATCGACCGCTCTTACGCGAATTACGTGGGCGCGCAGAGCTTCGATACCGGAAGCCTGGTTGGATACTACGATGGCAGCCTGCGCGGCGGCCTGCAGACTCACAGCAACGCGTCGCCATACGGGGCCTTCGATATGGCGGGCAACGTGATGGAGTGGTGCTCGGATTGGTACAGCCGCGATTACTACTCGGTCTCGCCGCGCAAGAATCCGAAGGGCCCCGCGGAGGGTGCGTACCGTGTACTGCGCGGCGGCACGTTTTTCATGGAGCAGTTCGAGCTGCGGTCGTACGCGCGAACGGCCGCGTGGCCTTCGTTTCAAGGGCACCGCATGGTGGGATTCCGGGCCGTGCGGGAGCCGTAGGCCGCTGCCGCACCAACCCGTCAAGGCTCTACCTGTACTCGGACACCCGACAGGATGCCGTTGCCGCTGCCCACCGGGATCACATTTCCGTTCGGATCGTACACCGTACTTGCCCACGGCGCCGTAAAGGAATTGCCATCGCCGGCGATCACGGGTTGGAAGCTTACCTTCTCGGTTCCAAAGAACGCTCCGTTCAAAGCGGCGTTGCCGGGAGCGCCCTGGACCAGCGCGAAAGTGGTTGCCGCAATCTGGTTCCCGTTGATCCGCTTCCACGCGCCGTGGGCTGTAGTCTCCAGGACTCCAAAAGCCGGGATCTAACTGAGCCGGGATTGCAACATGGTGCCATCGGCGTGGAACGTCATCAGCACGGGAAATGAGGGAACGCCTGGAGGGTTGGTTACGTTCACGGTCACCCGCCAGGAGCCAACCAGGCCATTGGCTTCTCCCTGTCCAACCTGGGCGCGCGCCGGCCCCGTGGCCACGCCCGCTCCCGCAACAGCCGTGAGAACTGCCACGGCCCATACTCGCTTCGGAAATGTACTCAGTCTCGTCGGCTTCATGATCGTTCCCTTTCTTGCTTCGAGCTGCGCCGGAAATGATCGCCGCTCTTACTTGGTAAGGCGAAAGGCGCGCCGGTTTATTCGGCACTCCAAAAGTTTTTTTGGCCAGGGCTGCCGCCGCAATTGCTACAATCTGGGGCGATGCCACGCTTTTTCTTCTGCCTGATATCGATTGCTCTGCTCGCACAGGACACGGGTGACCTGAGCCAGGCACTGAGTCCATACCGGCAGCGAATCGACAACATCGACGGACAGATCATGAAACTCCTCAATGAGAGGGCCATGGTTGTCCGCGATGTTGGGATCGTGAAAAAACGCTTCGGTGCTCCAGCCAGTGCACCAGGCCGCGAGGAGGAGGTTCTACGCCGGGTGTCGTCTCAGGCGCGCGCCCCATTGACGCCAGCAGACGCCCAGACGATTTACAAGGTCATTCTTGCAGCCATGGCGTCAATGGAGCAGAGAGAAATGCATCGGACCCCGGGTCCTTAGCGGAAGCGCGGGTCGAGACGCCCGGGGGCCTCGAACGTGCCCGCAAACTTCGCGCGCCGAGTCATTACCAGCTTGACATTCACAAGGCACACTGTGCATCAGCCAAGTGATACTCCGCGTGGGTTTGTCCCAGGCGGACCGAGCGCACGAACGACCGCAGCCTTGAGCGGCGGCAGATCATCGCGGACAGTCTTAAAGATGACGGGCAATTCGATGCGCTCATATTGGTGGCGCAGCCAGTTGCCAATGCCCCGGATGTCGGACCATGCGATGCCCGGACACCGCCCTTCGGCTTCGCTGCCTAACCTGATAGCGGCCTCGCTGATAATTTGGAGCTTACGTTCTACGGCCGCGACGGTCTTGGGGTCTTCGCGGAACCCCTCGAAATCCATGCCCAGCGTGAATTGCTCGATCATGCCGATCGCATCCGCAATATCGCGCAGCGATCTGTCGGCATCCCTAAAAGGCAAGCACGGCCTCGCGTGTTGCCCGTTCCCTGATGCCGTCTTTCAGCGTCCGCGCAGGCGTGAGGTCCACCTTGACCCCGAGCATATCGGCAAGCCGCCTTTCCAGACGCACCCTGTCCAGCAGAGAGTATTCCCGCCTACTGTCGAATTCCGCCATCAAGTCCACATCCGATTCTGCCGTGGCTTCTCCGCGGGCAACTGATCCGAACAGGGACAGGCGCACAATTCCGGCGGCTCTCAGCTCCGATTCATGCTCACGAAGTTTGGCTATAATGCCACTCCTGTCCATGGAATGCTCTCCACGTCTGCCTTCTTCTTTTAGCCTATACCAAACCGCAACTACCCCTCGCGGTACTCGCCAAACACCCCGCGCAGCCGGTCGGAGATCTCGCCCACGGTGACGTACGCGTCCGCGGCGTCGAAGATCGGCGGCATCAGGTTCGTGCCGTCGCGGGCCGCCTGCTCCAGCGCCGCGAGCTTTTCCTCCACCAGCGACGGGCTGCGCGACGCACGCACTTGCCGCAGTCCTTCCACCTGCGAGCGCTCCAGCGCCGGATCCAGCCGGAAGGTCGGAACCGCGCGCTCCTCCTGCTGGAAGCGGTTCACCCCCACCACAATCCGCGTGCCCGATTCGATTTCGCGCTGATAGTCGTAGGCCGCGTTCTGGATTTCGTTCTGAACGTAGCCGGTCTCGATGGCGCGCAACGTGCCTCCCATCTCGTCGATGCGCTTCAAGTATTCGCCGACTCCCCGCTCGATGGAATCGGTGAGGGCTTCGATGTGCTCGCTGCCGCCGGCCGGGTCGGCGGTGTTGGTCACGCCCGTTTCGTACGCGATCATCTGCTGGGTACGCAGGGCCAGGCGTGCGGATTCCTCGGTGGGCAGCGACAGCGCCTCGTCGCGGGAGTTGGTGTGCAGCGATTGCGCGCCTCCCAGGACGGCGGCCATGGCCTGGAGCGCGGTGCGCACGATGTTGACGTCCGGCTGCTGCGCGGTCAGCGTGGAGCCGGCGGTCTGCACGTGGAAGCGCAGCATCAGGGAGCGCGGGTCGCGGGCGCCGAAGCGGTCGCGCATCAGGAAGGCGTAGATGCGGCGCGCGGCGCGGAACTTGGCGATCTCCTCCAGAAAATCGTTGTGCGAGTTGAAGAAGAAAGAAAGACGCGGCGCGAAGGAATCCACCGCCAGCCCCGCCCGGATGGCCGCCTCGATGTAGGCGATGGCGTTGGCAAATGTGAACGCCAATTCCTGCACGGCGGTAGACCCCGCTTCGCGGATGTGGTAGCCGGAAATCGAGATGGTATTCCATTCCGGCATCTCCCGGCCGGCCCAGGCGAAGACATCCGTGATGATGCGCATGGCCGGGCGCGGCGGATAGATGTAGGTGCCGCGGGCGATGTATTCCTTGAGGATGTCGTTCTGAATCGTACCCGCCAGCTTCCCGAGGTCGGCGCCCTGGCGGCGCGCCACCAGCGCGTAGTACGCCAGCAGAATCGAGGCCGTGGAGTTGATGGTCATGGACGTCGAGACGTCCTGCAGCGGGATGCCATCGAACAGGCGCAGCATATCGGCGAGCGAGGAAATGGCCACGCCGACGCGGCCCACCTCGCCGGCCGCCATGGGGTGGTCGGAATCCAGACCCATCTGGGTCGGAAGATCGAAGGCCACCGAGAGCCCGGTGGTCCCCTGTGACAATAGATAGCGGTACCGGCGATTACTTTCGTCGGCAGTACCGAATCCGGCGTACTGCCGCATGGTCCAGAAGCGGCTGCGGTACATCTCGCGGTAGACGCCGCGCGTGTACGGGAACTCGCCCGGTTTACCTGGCCCGTCACTCATGATCGCGAAATTTTACGAGCGCGCAGAAACGAGGTTAAGCCGAAATAAAGCATCACCAGGGTGCAGAAGGCGGATACCGACAGCCAGAACAGGTCCCCGATGGGATCGGCCGAAGGGCCCTTCCGGTAATTCAGGATCAGGCGTCCCGTCTTGTACGCGAACGTCCCGCCGAAACACAAGAAAACAAAGCCGATGAACTCATTCCACAAGGTCCGTGCGGGCTTGATGACGGCGGGCACCACATGCCGGACGAACTCCCGCCCGTGGCGTGCTGCGATACGGCCGGCAGCGCGGCCGGTTGAGCTGCTGATCACCCCTTTATCGTAACAAATGCCGTCCGGGAAGCGCCGCTATGGTGTCTGGTACCTGGATTGCCGATAGATTTATTGGTTGTGCTTGTGAACCGGGGTCGCCTCCACTACAATCGGAACAGGTGGAAGCTGAGGCCCGACGGGTGGAACGCTGCTTGTACCCGGTGCATCCACTAAAGGGGAGAGTTTGTGGAAGAGCCATTGAAGCACCTGATGCAGGAATTGGGAAACGCGATTAACGATTCCCTTTCCGAATCCGACCGGATCGCGGAGGCGATCGGCGAAATCAAGAGAGCCGGCTACGATGTCTTCCTTGTCTTGGAGGCCACCATTGGTTTCAACCGACGGGATGAAAACAGCGAAGAGGACGATGAGGAACACTCCGAAGGAAACGAGGAACCGAAGCGTGGTTTTGAAACCACCGGTAAAATCAAGCTCACTTCCCAGGATCAACGCTTCTTGCGCGCCCTCAAAATAGCGGTAGACGAAGAAAATCGGTAGCACAGGCATTCTTGCCTGTGTTCTTATTGCTGTATCACTTCCTGGTAGACCTCCCAGGTCTCGCGGACAGTCTTATCCCAGGTAAACAAACTCGCCCGCAATTCCCCGCGTCGCGATAACTCCTGCCTCAGCCCATCCCTCTCCGTCAGATCGCGGAGCGCTTGGCCCAGCGCTTCGACACTCTCGGGATCCACCAGAATCGCGGCATCGCCGGCCACTTCCGGGAGGGCGGAACGATTGGAGGTGACGATCGGAACGCCCGCCGCCATGGCCTCCAGCAGGGGCATGCCGAAGCCTTCATCCAGGGACGGGAAGGCGAAAATCATGGCGCCGGCGTAGAAAGCCGCCAGCGTGGCGGGCGAGACGTAGCCGGCCACCGAGATCCGTTCGCGCGCCGGGCTTTGCTCGATGCGCCGCAGGATCTCCTCGGAACCGTATCCGCAAGCCCCGGCGAGCACCAGTTTCCAGGAGCGGTCGACGGTCTCGAAGGCTTCCACCAACCGTGCGATGTTCTTCCGTTTCTGCACCGCGCCCACGTTCAGGATCACCTTTTCCCGCCCGGCGCCTGCCGGAAGCCGCAGTTTGCGGGTGCCGTGGTGGATCACCCGCACCTTCGCCGGATCCACACCCAGCAACGACACCACTTGCCCCTTGGTGAAGGCCGAAACCGCGATAATGGCGCTGGCTCGGGCTGCCGCATCGCGCGCCTGCACGGTGAAACGCGCGCGAAAATCGGGCGTCGAGTACTCGCCGGTCATCACGAATAGGTCGTGGAACGTGGCGATGGCGCGGCGCATGGGGAGGCGCGGCAGCCGCTGGTTCAGCCCGTGGAAAAGGACCGCCGAACGCGGCCCCAGCGGCTCGGCCAGCAGGCGCCGCCTCGCGTTGGGCGGGAGTTCGATGGATCGCGAACGGAGATAGCGGTGCGGGCGGTAACAGAAGTCGAAGCGCACCTCGGGATGCGCGGCCGCCACGCCTATCAGGATCTCGCGCGAATAAAGCCCCACCCCCGAAAGCTCGCCGCCGATGCTGTAGGTGGCGTCCAGCGCGATAGTGGCACCGGCCTTCCGGCCGGTGTGAAACTTCGTCGATAGGCTATGCGATCCCGTACTCCTTCATTTTGCGATAAAGCGTGCTCCGGCCGATGCGCAAAATGCGGGCCGCCTTGCCACGCTCCCCGTGGGTGGAGGCCAACGCCGCCGAGATGGCCTGTTTTTCGCTCTGCGGCAGCGAGATGACCGGAGACTGTGGTGCAGGCCATCGTTTTTCGTGGCCTGCCACCTCGCTCTGCGGCAGCGAGATGACCGGAGACTTGGGCGCCAGGTGGAATTCCGGCACGTCGCGCAGGTCGGCCGGGTCGTTCGCCACCACATCCGCCAGGCGATCGAGCCCCGCCGCGGCGGTATGGTTCCGCAGCGAAGACGGCAGATCGGCCATTTGGAGCGCTCCTTCGGATTGCATGGCCGTCATTCGCTCCACGCAGTGCTGCAACTCGCGAACGTTGCCCGGCCAGTCGTAGGCCAGCAGCAGGTCGAGAACTTCCTGGCTCGGGTAGAAGCCCCCCATCCCCTGCGGCGGCTGCAGGAAATGGTCGATCAGAGACGGGAGATCTTCTTTGCGGGAGCGCAGGGGCGGCAGGTGGATGTTGAAGACATTCAGGCGGTAATAGAGGTCCTTCCGAAAGCGTCCCGCGGCCACTTCAATCTTCAGATCGCGATGCGTGGCGGCAATGATGCGGAGATCGACCTTGCGCCACTGCAGCGAGCCGACCGCGCGGAATTCGCGCTCCTGAAGGAGCCGCAGCAGCTTGACCTGCATTTCGAGAGGCAGGTCGCCGATCTCGTCGAAGAAGGCGGTTCCCCCGTCGGCCAGCTCCACCAGGCCTTTTTTGTTCTCGGCCGCGCCGCTGAAGGAGCCCTTCACGTGGCCGAAAAGCTCGCTCTCCATGAGGGTCCCCACCAGCGAGCCGCAGTCGATGGGAACGAACTGCCCGCGCGGGTTGGAGTCGTGGATGGCGCGCGCGACTACTTCTTTGCCGGTGCCGGTCTCGCCCAACAGCAAAACGGGCAGCCGGTTGCGGGATGCTTTATCAATTAAGCGGCGGATGGAGCCCATCTGCGACGACTGTCCCACGAGGGCGCGGGGACTGCCCGGGACGGTCCTGTTCATTGGAAGAATCTAGTCGCACGACGAAGGCATTATTCTCACCAGAATCGTTCCGGATGCGCGCCGCCAGGGTCTCGGCGTCTTCCCTGGTAGTTTCGAAGCCCACCAGCACACGCCAGATGCCGGAATCCTCGTCCGGAGGCACCAGCCGCGCGGCGCCGTATCGGGATTTCATCAGCGCGAAGTAGCGCCCGGCGTTATCCGGATTGCGGAAGGCCCCGGTCTGGACGGCGAAAGTGCCGGACGAACCCGGCGGCGGGGCGGCGGGCGCAGGCGCCATGCGTGCCACAGCCGCGGGCGCCGGTACGGCCGGCCGGGAAGCGGCGGCCGCCAGGACCAGCGGCCTGGCATCCCCCGGCTGCCCATTCAATGTCCCAACCACCTCCACGCGCACCTGCGCCGTGCCGGGCTCGATCAGCCCGATGCTGCGGGCGGCGGCGCGCGACAGGTCGATGATGCGTCCATCCACGAAGGGGCCCCGGTCGGTGATGCGAACCCGGATGCTCTTGTCGTTGCTGAGATTCACCACCCGCACCAGGGTGTTGAAAGGCAGCGTCGGATGGGCGGCCGTCAACTCGTCCATGTCGTAGACTTCGCCGCTGGCGGAGAACCGGCCGTGGTAGGGATAGCCGTACCAACTGGCCAGGCCGCTTTCCGTGTAACCACCCTGCGGCACCGCCGGAAGAACGAACCACGCGGCCAGCGCGGCCAGCAAAATATAGCGAGCGGATTTTGTCGGACACTGCTTCATAGGCGCCTTGCTTAAGAATCTAGTCGGACCACGAAGGCAGATTTCTCACCCGATTCTCGGATAATTCTGTCTGAAAGTCTGCCGGCGCCGTCCTGGGTGGATTCGGCGCCCACCAATACCCGCCACATAGGGGGATTCCCCTCGCGCGGAACCAGCCGCGCCGAACCGTAACGGGCGGCCATATCGGCCCGCAATCGCTCCGCATTTTTCCGGTCGCGGAATACCCCCACCTGGACGGCGAAGAGGGAGGGGGCGGCGGCCGCGGCGGCCCGGGTCACCTCGATGCGCACGCGCGCCACGCCCGGGCCGATCATGTCGATGGCGCGCGCCGCGGCGTGCGAGAGATCGATGACGCGCCCACCGATGAAGGGGCCGCGGTCGGTAATGCGCACGTCAACCGCCTTGTCGTTGCTCAGATTGGTCACATGGACCCAGGTCTCGAAGGGCAGGGTCCGGTGGGCGGCCGTGAGCTTCTCCATATCGTAGATCTCGCCATTCGCCGCCGGCCGGCCATGATAAGGATGGCCGTACCAGCTCGCCAGGCCGCTCTCCGTGTCCCCGACTCTGGCGCCGACGGGTGGTGGCGGCCCCGCTACTCTCGCGTGCTTCCTATGTGTGCAGCCGCATAGTATCACAGCGCACAAAGCGAAAGCGACATATCTCATGGCACATATCTCATGGCAGTTCACTTTCGTAAGAGCCACATAACCAGCGATAACAACACGCTCAGCAGAATGCACGTGGTCACCGGGAAGTAGAAGCTGGAACTCTTCCCGTGAAGGTAGATGTCGCCCGGCAATCGTCCCAGTTTGAACGGCGCATACGTGACCAACAGGCCGGCCGCCACCAGGACGAGGCCGGCCGCGATGAGCAGGCGGCCGAGCGGCATGATTTATATAAGGTAACACCGCGCCGGCCCCATGTAACTCCGCTTCCTCCGTTCTCTCCGTCTTTGCCTCTCTCTTTGTCTTCTCCGCGATTGTCTCCGTTCCTCCGCGCCTCCGCGTCAAGACACCGCCCCTTGGTACCTCCGCCTCCTCCGCGCCCTCGGTCTTGACTCTCTCTTGCTCTTCTCCGCGTCTTCCTCCGCGCCTCCGCGCCTCCGCGTCAAGACACCGCCCCCCGGGTTCTCCCCAGCCCGCCGGAGTACCATGGGAGGTTTATGGACAGAAGAACCTGGTTACAATTGCTAACCGTCCTGGCCGCCGCCCGGCCCGCCTCTCCCCAAGGCCGGGGACAGCAGCAGCAGCCCATGCGCGTCACCAAGGAACAGGTAACGGCCGCGCTGGTGCTCCTCGGCCTCGAATTCCAGGACGCCGAAATCGACCAGATGTTGCGGCGCGTCAACGGCTCGCTGGGCAGCTACGAAGCGCTGCGCAAAATCGACGTGCCCCTCGATACCGAGCCCGCATTCGCGTTTCATCCCGGCCTTCCCGACCGCGCACCCGCCAAGGGACCCGCGCGCTTCGAGCCGACTTTCGTCCAGCCCAAGGGCGCCCAAACCAAAACCGCCAAAGCCCCGCAGAATCTCGAAGATCTTGCCTTCTGGCCGGTCAGCGAGCTGGCGCCCCTGGTACGTTCCCGCGCCGTGTCCTCCACCGACCTCGCCAAAATGTACCTGGCGCGCATGAAGCGGTACTCGCCCAAGCTGCTCTGCCTCGTGACCCTCACCGAAGAGCAGGCGCTCGAAAAGGCCGCCGCCGCCGATGCCGAAATCAAGGCCGGGCACTATCGCGGACCGCTGCACGGCATTCCCTTCGGCGTGAAAGACCTGTTCGATACCAAGGGCATTCCCACCACCTGGGGCGCGGAGCCGTTCGAGCATCGCGTCCCCGAGTCCGACGCCACCTGCGTGGAGCGCCTGTACAAAGCCGGCGCCGTGCTCATCGGCAAGCTCTCGATGGGCGCGCTCGCCCAGGGCGACCTCTGGTTCCGCGGGCGCACCAACAGTCCCTGGCCCACTGCCGCGGGCAAGGAAAAAGGCGAATACGACCGCGGATCGAGCGGCTCCTCGGCCGGCTCCGCAGCCTCCACCGCGGCTGGCCTCGTGGGCTTCTCCCTGGGCACCGAGACGCTGGGCTCCATCGTCTCGCCCTCGACCGCCTGCGGCACCGTCGGTTTGCGTCCCACCTATGGCCGCATCAGCCGCCACGGCGCCATGGCGCTGAGCTGGACCATGGACAAGATCGGCCCCATCTGCCGCGGCGTCGAAGATTGCGCCCTGGTGCTGAACGCCGTCTACGGTCCCGACGGCCACGACCGCACCGTCGGCGCCGACCCGTTTCACTGGGAGCCCAAGAAGCCGCTCAAGAGCCTGCGGGTGGGCGTCCTGCAGAAGGATTTCGACCGCGTCCAGGGCGATCAGAAAAAGATCTACGACCAGGCGCTCGCCGACCTGAAAAACGCCGGCGTCCCCATGACCCCCGTGGAATATACGGAAGACCTCACCGGCATCCGATTCCTGCTGGAGGCCGAGGCCGCCGCGGCCTTCGACGACATCACGCGCGACGGCCGCGTCCGCACGCTGAAGGGCCAGGGGCCGCAGGACTGGCCCACCAGTTTCCGCGGCTCGCGCCTGATTCCCGCCGTCGAGTACGTCCGGGCGCAGCGCGTGCGCACGATGCTGGTGGAGAAGTTCGAGAAGTTCATGGCCGACTGGGACGTCATCGTGCTGGCCCCCATCAACGGCCTGCTGACCACCACCAACCTCACCGGCAATCCGCAGGTGGTCATGAAGTGCGGATTTCTGAACGAGGTGCCGCGCTCCATCAGCTTCCTCGGCAGGATCTACGACGAAGGCTCGCCGCTGCGCGTGGCGCTGGCCTACGAGCAGGCCACCGAGTGGCACAAGAAGAATCCCACGTTGTTCGCGTAACTGTTAGTTGATAGGTCGAGGGCGCCGCCTTACCCATACCTTCTCCTGCCTTGGCCAGGGGGCGTAGTTCTTAATTGTCGGTCGGCACTTTTTCCGCATGGTCTACGACAAGAATTTCAACCGGCGCCTTGAGCGGCTCCAATTTCAGCCCGAGCTTGCTGGATAAAGCCTTTTGCAGCGCATCGAAGACGCCGTCGAATGTGCCGCTTTCTTTCGGCGTGGCGTTGTTGGCCGTGAAGTCCAGACTGATGTCAAAAACTCCCTTTAGGCCGGTCATATCGACAATGAGGCGGTCCCTGCCCGAGGCTGCGGGGACAACCGAATTGAAAACGGAGATCATCTCCGGAATGGATATTCTGCCTGTGAGGCGCGTACCCTCCCTCAGGTGCCAATCCTCATGCGTTTCCACCGCGCGAAGTTTGGAGCCGCCCTTTCCGACGACGAGGGCGTACACCGGAAGATCTTTGGTCTCTCGGTGAACCGTGAGCCGGAACCGGCCCGCCAACAGCGTCTGCAGCATGAGCGGAAGCTGCTCCTGCCGACTGTTGGACGGCATCTTTGCGGCGATGTCGTAACCCTCCGTTTTCAGCCAGTCCGGGCCCGCCAACTGGTACTCCGTTATGTCGTACGCCTTCAACAAGAGCATCCACAACGTAACGTTGGCGTAATGAATCTGGTCCGCATCACCTTTGAGCATCCTCCTTGGCCGTCTGGGAAAAGGAGGGACCGGCTTGACCGACGCCACTTCGAACGCCGGTCGAACCTCGGCTTGTCCGAAACAGCCGCAAGACGCCGCAATCGCAATACCTGCAATCGTCAGTACTCGTCTCATCGGAGGACTCCAATCTTCAACCGGTTTAGTCAAGGCCAGTATAAGGCCGCGGCGACCCGAGAACTCCGGTAATCCTGCGGGCGCCAGGAAAAGAAGGCAGGCTTCAGCACACTCAACACTTGTCGCAACCGGCGGCTTAACGCGCTTGTGCTGCGACGAGGAGCCTAACGTCTCGTCTGAAAGCCGCCCCAGCCTAAGCTAAGCTAAACTAAACTAGCAGAGCATGAATCGCCGATCTTTCCTCACCACCACCGCCGCCGGACTCGCCGCTGGACTCGCCCACCCCGCGAGTGCGCAATCCGTCCCCGACGCCATCCAAAAACTCCGGCCGATGACCGATGGCATCCAGCCCATCACCGATGGCGAGCGCCGCGCGCGTATCGAGAAGGCGCGCAAGCTGATGCGCGAAAACAAGCTGGGCGCGCTCGTGCTGGAGGGCGGGTCGAGCCTCTACTACTACACCGGAACGCGCTGGCCGCAAAGCGATCGGACGTTTGCCTGGGTGCTGCCGGCGGCCGGCGAACCCGCGTGGATCGTGCCCGAGGCCGACCAGGAGCGCGCCCGCCAGGCGATCCGCATGAGCACGGACCTGCGCGCCTGGAAGGAAGACGAAGGGCCGTACAAGAAGCTGGGGCAGGCGTTGAAAGGGGCGTTGAAAGGAGCCGGCCGCGTGGGCATCGAAGAGCGCGTGCGCTTCGCGGTCTTCGACGGCCTCCGCAAGGAAGCGCCAGCCGTCGAATTCGTCAGCGGCGATCCGGTGACCATCGGTTGCCGCGTCATCAAGTCGCCCGCCGAGATCGCGCTGCTGCAGCGTGCCAACGACATCACCATCGCCGCCTACAAGGCCGCCTTCACCACCCTGCACAATGGGATGCCGCAGCGCGAGCTGAGCGCCAATATCTCGGCCGCCTATCGCGCGCTGGGCGCTCCCGGCAACGCCATGATCATCTTCGGCAAATTCACCGCCTTCCCCCACGGCAGCATCCAGCCGCAGACCCTGCACGAAGGCGACGTGGTGCTGGTAGACGATGGCTGCACCGTGGAAGGCTACCAGTCCGATATCACCCGCACCACGGTATTCGGCAAGCCCACCGAGCGCCAGCGCCAGGTGTGGAACCTGGAGCGCAAAGCGCAGGACGCCGCGCTCGCCGCCGCAAGGCCCGGCGCCGCGTGCGAATCGGTGGATGCCGCCGCGCGCAAAGTAATCACCGACGCCGGCTTCGGCCCCGGCTACAAGGTCCCCGGCCTGCCACACCGCACCGGGCACGGCATCGGGCTCGACGGCCACGAATGGACCAACCTGGTGCGCGGCAACAAAACCCGCCTCGAGCCCGGCATGTGTTTCAGCAACGAGCCGACCATCGCCATCTACGGCGAATTCGGAGTGCGCCTCGAAGACTGCATGTACATCACCGAAGACGGCGCGCGCATGTTCACCAGGCAGAGTCCTGCCATCGATCAGCCGTTCGGATAACCGCCATGCCCCAAACCGCCGAAGTGTCCGCAGCAACCTATCAAGAGCGCATCGCGAAGCTCCAGGAGGCCATGAAGGAATTCGGCCTGCAGGCCGTGGTCCTCGAGCCGGGACCCGCCATGCAGTACCTGACCGGAGTGCGTTGGGGAAAGAGCGAGCGCACATTCGCTGTCGTGCTGCCGGCGAAGGGCGGCCCGATCTGGGTGCTGCCGGGCTTCGAAGAAATGCGCGCGCGCGAGCTGATTCGCCCCGGCGACGACATCCGCATCTGGCAGGAGGACGAGAGCCCCTACCAGAGGATCGTGCAGGGCCTCAAGGACCGCGGCGTCGGGGTGCCCCCTGGGCCGGGCCGCGTGGGCATTGACGAATCCGCGCGCTTCTTCGTATTCGACGGAATTCGCAAGCTGGCGCCCAAGCTCGATTACGTAGGCGCCCAGCAAGTCCTGAAGGCCGCGGGCGTGGATACAACGCAGCCCCCGGGCCGCGGCCGCGGCGGCCGCAACTGATCGCGCCGGCGTGCCGTGTGTCTGAAACTAC
>Ga0116222_1000356_pt1 | contig 29916 bp, 28 predicted proteins | sample Sb_taG_12_FD_88963 | JGI IMG/M metagenome (GOLD analysis project Ga0116222, IMG submission 88963) | Peat soil microbial communities from Weissenstadt, Germany - Sb_50d_9_AC metaG | ecosystem: Environmental > Terrestrial > Soil > Wetlands > Peat | place: Germany: Weissenstadt | collected 2010-09-21
GCGTTCTCGCCGCCCACGACCTTGACGACCTGCGTGCCAGGATGGAGAAGGCCGCCGCCGGGGACGAGTGAAGGCCGGTGCTGAGTGGGCGGCAGGGGGTCGCCATGGACGGCTATGAGATTGTCGGCCCGTTCGAGAGCCACCGCGTGATCGTGGGTGGCAGGCGCGTCCCGTTCCTGGAGGCGCACCCGGTGAATGGAGGCAAGATCGGTCTCATACTGGACGGCCGTTTCGCCCTGGACGTTCCCGTGGCTGATGCCGATCGGGTGATCCCGTTCATCGCTGACTGCATCGCCGTGGCGATGGGTTACGCCTGCCACCCGCACGCAGATGAGGAGCTACGGCCGAACAGCCCGTTTCGCCGTAGTCACGATGTCGCGCTGATCTACGGTCAGCCTGATGTCTCAGAAGACGGGTAGGCTGTCCAGGTTGTTGTCCGGCACCGACTTCATGTCAGAGTGCAGCGTGGGTATGCCGCAGCATGTCCACGGGTGGATAAGGGCTCTCTTGCCCGTTGACGGGCTGAGCGTGTAGAAATCGTCCTCGCCGTTACGGATCTCGACGATGACTTCAGCTACAGTGCGGAGCTGCTCGTTGATCTCCACTTCGATGACGTGCTCATGCCCGGCAGCCGTCGGGGCGCTCTTCCGAGTGCGGGTGATGAGGTATTCGCTCACACGACTCCAATCGTGGGGGAGGGGGTAGCAGGGTCGCGGGGTCGGCCCGCTGCTCCTATGTTCCCACGACTCGCGGCGAGTGGCGCTTCCAAGACGATCTTCCGGGTTTCGCCAATCGTTTCGCCAAGCCCTCCTAGAATTGTATTGTGGCGAGTTCGGGGATTGAGCCGGAGATCGTACGGGCAGCGGAGATCACCGAGATCGTGCCCGGGCTTAGTCTTCCGATCGCCACCGCCGGGCACCTGATGGCCCTCAAGGTGCTTGCCCGGGATGACCAGGAGCGGCCGCAGGACCTGGCGGATCTGCGCGCGCTGCGAGCGGTCGCGACGTTGGCCGACTATCGCGCTGCGCGCGACGCGGTGCGGCTGATCTCGGCGCGCGGTTTCGATCGCGGACGCGACCTGATGGCCGCGCTCAAGGAGATAGAGCAGCCCCCGGTCGAATCGGCGGACGGCTAGGCAGTCTCGCCGCGCATCAAGGCAGTTCACGCGCGCCCTGACAGTCCGTGACCTGCTCAGCCGTACTGGCAGGAGGTCGCCGTCGATGAGGATGGGCCGGTTCGCATGGCGGGACGTTCGGCCCACCAGGGCTAGGACGTGCAGTTATGCGAATGCGAGTTGATCGTCATGCGAACCAGGCGGGGTTCCTCAGGCAATCAGCCCGATTCTGTGTCAGCCTGAGCGCCTTCCTGGGGCCCGGACTTCAGCGGCTGAATTTGACCAGCTCACCTGCAATGACAGCCACATCGGTGTAGCGGCCCTCGGCAACCGCGACCATGAATTCTTCCGCCGCGTCCTGGTCGAATCCGGGGTCGAGAGGATGCCCGTTGACGTTCAGGAGCGTGAGTGCCGCGACCCAGGCGGTTCGCTTGTTGCCGTCAACCCAGCCATGGTTGCAGGCGAGAGATTGCACGAGCGCGGCGGCTTTCTCCCAGATGGTGGGGTAGGCGTCCTCACCGAACGCTGTGGCCTGAGGGCGACCCACGGCGGACTGGATCGCTCCGGCGTCACGGATCCCCGATGGCCCGGCCGCCGCGTCGTGGATCGCGAGAACCTGCTCGAACGTCAGGTAGACCGTCACCGGTCTGCGAGCCTCTTCAGCAGATCGCGGCTGAGGCTGATTACGTCGGCCGCGGCCTCCATGACAACCGCGTCATGGTTAGCGCGGGTGGCGCTCTGGACGAGGACATCATGGGCTAGGCGAGTTACCGGGCGGCCCTCAGCCTCCGCGAGGCGGCGCAGCGCAGCCAGCTCGGTGTCGGTGAAGCGGATGTTCAGCGCGGGCATCGTGACCTTCCCTGGTACCAGATTTAGTACCAATGCTAACCGATCTGAGGCTCACTGTCTTCCCGTAAAATCTGGAACCGGACAGCGCAGTGCTCTGACTGGTCCCGACACGCATCGCCACCATCGCCGCAAACGCGCGGCCACGGGCATGCTTTCCCCACGAGGCCGGGTGTTCGACCGATGCCCTGGTGCCGCAGAGACTGTCGCCCGGCGACAGGCTTCCCGCGCACGATGCCCGCTAGGGCGGCCACAGCCGTTTCTGCTGCTTCGCGGATGCCAGCGTCTACTTGCCGGACCGACGCCGAAAGGGCTGGTACAGCAGCGCGGGCGGCAACGGCGGGACGGCTCATCGGGCCGCCTTCCTGGCGCGTGACCTGCGCAGATGTACCGGTAAGGGGTCGCCTTCGATAAGGATGGGGCGGTTCGCATGGTGGGACGTTCGGCCCAGGCCGACAGCGCCGGCACCTCGCTCATCACGCGGCGAGAACCGTGATGAAGTCGCGGGTCCACCCAACGAGGTACTGGTCGGCCGGGCGGGCCTGGCCGGGGATTGCGGCTCGAAGACTGCGCCCCGGTGCCCGGGCAACGTCCAGCTGCTGGCGGTGCCCGACCGGTCGATGACCAGGCTCGCCAGCCCGCGCCGCAGCAGGCTGATCACGTGGCCCTCCTGCTCGTAGCCGCCAGCACCTGCCGACAGCAGGAAACCGCCGTTGAACGCGGCGAGCAGCCGGCGGCGCTCACTGCCGCCGATGCTCGGTCCGGCGCGCACGACGGCCAGCGCCACAGGGCCGGGGTCGGCGCTGCCGCTATGCAGCCGGTAGTGCACCGCGCCGCGGAACCGTGCGAGTGTCACGACCGTCCCGTCCGCGGCCCGGAAGCGAGAAATGATCACCTTCGGCTTCGGCGGCGCCTTGCGGGCGTGCACCTTGGGGCTTGCGGTGCTTCGCGGACTGCCGACGGCCGGGGCTACCGGGGTGTGCCGGGCCGTCGGCGCAGTCGACGCGCAGGCCGCCATGGTGAACAAGGCGACCATCGCGATTGCCCGGTGGACAGGGAGCATGTGGTCCTCCGTTCGAGCGCGTGTCGAAATACACGCCCACCGCGGCAAGGCAAGCGAGTGAGTCAAGTAGCGGCTACGGCTGGGTCTGCGACCTGGACAGCTGGCCCACCGCGATCGCGGTCAGGTTCTTCATCGCGTACTAGCCAGATTGCCTGCCTGGCTCATAAGGCGCGGTGTGAATCCCGTTCAGATCTGTTAAAGAATCCGGCCGGATTCGCCGCAGCCGCGGAGTGTCCCTAACTTGGTGACCAGGCAGCTCGAAGCGCAGAGCAGGGAGTCTGGTGACCGTCTGGGATATTGTCCATGATGGGTTCGGCGTGGTGGCCCACGTGCCGTCAGCGTGCTCGCCATCGAAGATGATCCCGGGATCGCGAACCCAGATGGTCCGCGGCCTGGGATGAGCCGGGTTCGGACGGTGGGCGTGACCACGGCACGTGACGCGCTGCGGGCGCCCGCCGCAGACGTAGTGCTTCTCGATCTGGATGCCCATGAGGATGTCGGCCCTGGCCATGTTGGCACACACGTCACGGGCCCCGATGTCGACGTGGACGCCCCGGACCCTGACCAGCCGCCCGGACACCGCTCCGTGTGCCGTTTGCTCCGCTCTGTTTGCCGGGCACGAGCACAGCGACCGTGAGCAGCCATGCGCCAGCGCGCCGGGCCGGCCCCGGCGCTGGGGGTTGAGGGTGCCGTCGGCACAACGCAGTGATCTGGCTTGCGTCCCTTCGACGCCGTCGCGTGCATGCTGGTGCTGTGCACCGTCGCCGGTCCGGCCCTCGCGCTGGCCCGGCGCCAGCGGCTCCTCAAGCCTGCTGACCGGCCGTCGTGCTCAAGCACGTCCGGGGCAGCGGTGCGCTGGCACCCTGGCAGGACCCGGTCAGGCCGCTGCGGAGCCGCGCGGTCGCCTGGCGGACGGTGCCTTGCTGTCGCGTAGGCGTTATCTACCCGGGCGGGATCGCCCGTCGCCTTGAGGGTGTCTCGCCGTCGCAGGATCGCGGGCCAGTCACCGACTACCGTCAGTAGCCGTGGCCGCCCCCGCTGCTCGACGGGCTCGAAGCCGGCGCCACGGTGCCGGAGGTGGTCACCGCATGCCACGCCCCGCCGAAGGCGCTGATGCCGTTGCCGCCGGCCTGGCCGGGACCGCTGTCGCCCGAGAAGGTGTACAGGGGGTGCCTGATGTATGTGTCCGGCGAGAACCAGCAGAGGGTGAAGCCCTTCGTGTTGGTCAGCACGGTTCCCATTCTGGTCTTCGCGGTCTTCAGCCCGGAGGACGAGCGGGACAGTGAGGGCGGCGGTCACCCACCATCGGCTACGCATGAGAAGTCTCCCTTCAGGAAGGCGCCTGGATGCTGCTTATACACTCAATAGCGCAGAGCCACCGCGCTCCGTTAGCCCGCCGTTCGGCCTGAATCGTTCATGTTCGGTTATGACTGGGTTATTAATGGCATCAAGCCGACCCCGCCGCCCGGCCCGGCAGGCTGGAGTCGCGATCGGGGCGTCAGACCGGACCTGCGGTTCGCAGGTACGGCCACGCGAGCGACAGCGGGTACCGGCAGTCGATGCCAGCGCGGGTCTCCTCGAACAGCCCGAAAAAGATCACGTCGTCAGTAACTCCTCGTTCGCCGAGAAGCAAGCCAACACCCCCAATACCCCACCTTGTGCCGGTCCTCTGGGCGGCAGGAGAGTGCCGGTCTCGGGCCGTGCCGATTACCGCGTTGAAGAGCTGTCAAAGGTCTGGGACGTCTTGGGACATTGGCGTCAAGACCCGGCAGGATGGATAGCCGGTCGGTGCTGCCGCCGCCCGCTGGGCAACAACAGGAGCCCGCCCCAGGTTAGGAACTGCACCCGGCCTTCGGAGGCTGGCGTTCGAGTGGCTGACCACGCTCGCGCGACAGGCAGGCAGTTCAACGAGCTTCCGGCGCAGCACGCGGGCGGGGTAAGGCTTCGAAACATCGTTCTAGCTTGGCGGTGAAGCCTCGCGCGGGGCAAAAGGGAAATGCTCCGTCCAGTGCCGGGTGCCATCGAACGCAATGATGAGGGCTTCATAGCCATCGAGCGGCTCGATCAGGTCCAGGCCGGACTGTCCGGCGACCGCCACGGCCGTGGCGAGCGCGTCGGCGAGACCGAGGCCGGGTCCTGTCACGCTGGCGGAGGCGACCCGTGCAGCCGGCCGCCTCGAATGAGGATCGATCAGGTGTTTTCCGCGCTCGTAGGTACCTGACGTGGCGATCGCCCCGGTGAGCTCTACCACCGCGGCGAGGCGGCGCGGCGAGAAGGGCTCGGCGATCCCGATCCTGAAGGGCTTACCGGGTCCCAGACCGCCGACGCTCGCGATGTCTCCGGCCGCGTTCACGATCGCGCCCGAAATCTCGCTCGCGCAGAGCGCTGCCAGTGCCTTCTGCGCGGCCCAGCCCTTCACATAACCGGTCGGGTCGATCCCCCCCGGCATGGCCCACGGATCGAACCATCCACCGGAGAGCTCGCGTGCGACCGCGCAGCGCTCAAGAACCTCGGCTACCTCCGCGGGGGCCTGTGCACAGGTAATCTCCCCTCGCCGGAGCCGGCTCATCGGGCTCTGCGGCTTCCAGGTGCTGAAGACCGCGTCAGCTCCCTGGAGGATGGCCCGCGCCGAGGCCAGCTGCCGGCGGACGTCGGCGCCTGCCATGCCATCAGTGGTGTAGACGTCGATGGTCACGACCGTGCCCATCACGTTCTCGAGGTGGTGAATCGTATGGGCAGGTCGTTCCGGCGATCCGGCCACGGCCCGAGGATCAGGGGTCACCGGAGGCCGAGGCTATGCAGTGCTGCCTGGAGCGACGCCGCAAACCCAGCGCTGGTGTAGCTCGCGCCGGAGACGCCTTGGATGTTGGCGCTCTGCGCCTGCATCGCCTCCTGCTCAAGGACCGGGATCGCCTGCTGATCGATGGACTGCGAGCGGTACATCCCGCCGTCGTTGATGGAGGCGATCCCGACCTTGGTGATTCTGGTCCCGGAGACAGTGACCTTCACCGACAGAACGCCGAAGTTGTAGTTGACCGCGGGGCCGACGGCGGTCCGTGTCGTGCCCGGCTGCGGCTTAGCCGAACCCTGCTTGGGCGGAGAACTCGAGCCACTGGTGCTGTGACCGTGTGACGATCCCCCGGAGCCGGGTACGGTCGGCGGCTGTGAGGCGGAAGTGCCGGGCAATGTACCGAGGCTGAGGTGCGCCGGGGTCGTGTGAAAGGTCAGCGTGCCTACTAGGCCCGCTACCGTCCCCATGATCACGATCGGGGCCCGTTTCATAGTGCAGCGCCGTTGAGAATTTGCATCTGATGTTCGTTTCTTTCGTGGGCTAGAAAGCGAACGCTTCCTGGTGGATCTGATCTTCAGCTACTCCGAGGCTCCGGGCCGCAGCGACGACCCCCGACGTAAACCCGTCGGGCCCGCAGACGTAGATATCGCGTGCGGCGACGTCGGGAACGAGTCGATGCAGCCCGCGGGCGTCGAAGCGGACCTTGTGGCGCGGGCCGATGATTTCGTGCAGCCGACCACCGCGCCGCTTGATGAGGGCAGCGATCTCGTCACGGTGAACGAGGTCATCGGCACTTGATGCCCGGACGACCACCACCACGTCGGTCCAGGGCGGCAGGTCCTCGAGCAATGCGCGTAGCGGCGTGATGCCTACTCCGGCACCTATCAGCGCCACACGATCGGACGAGCGTGCATGGTGGGTGAACGCTCCGTAGGGACCCTCGATGGCAATGCGCGTGCCGCGCCGCAGGCGTGCGATCGCGCGGCTCTGGTCACCGAGGCCCTTGACGGTCACCCGGATGTAGGGGGGTTGCGGGAGGGCGGACAGCGAGTACGGGTGGGCCTGCCACCAGAGGTCCCTCGTGAGGAAACGCCAGAGGAAGAACTGGCCGCCGGATACCGCCAGGCGATCGAGCTTTCGGCCCGAGCAGATGATGGAGAACACCCCCGGCGCTTCCGCCCGGACCTCGACGACCTGAAGCTGGTGCCGGAGGCTGCGAACGATCGGCTGAATGACCCGGAACACGATGACGACCCCCGCGGTGGCCACCCAGACCCCGATCCATATCGCCCGGGTGAGCGGGTGGCCGATGAAGGAGACGCCGGTGACGATCTGGTGGGCGAACGCGAGCGCGAGCCCGAGGTAGACGTAAAGGTGAGCGACCCACCAGGTCTCGTACCTGAGCCGCCGCCGGGCGAAACTGACTGAGGTGACTCCGGCCATCACGAGCAGGCCGAGACCGGCGACCGCCGCGAGCATGTCCGGATAGGACGTGAGGAACACCCACAGCTGGTGCAGCACCCCGGCTTTCGCCGCCTGCGCGTAGCCGAGCGTGACGAGGACGGCGTGGGCGGCGATAAGGCCGAGCGCCCACGGGGCGACCCGCCGGTGCCAGCGGATGAGCTGATCCTGACCGACCGACTGCTCCAGCCATGGCAAGCGCGCGATGAGCACCACCATGATCAGCATCAGGTATGCGCCGGTGAAACCGGTGAGCCTGCCGGCCGCGATCAGGAGCCCGCCAGGCGCGGCGAGCGACCCGGAAGTCTCACCGGTCACGACCGTCGCGAGGGTCACGCCGAGGCCGAGACCGGCGAGCAGCGCGCACGCGTCCACTACCTGGGGCCGGGGCGCGGGGCCAGGCCGATGCCGACGCGCGGATGCCGATGCTGCGCCTGCTGCGGCCGCACGTCTCATTGGGGCGACCGGCGTGCGGGACGTCACATGGACACGCTCGCGTACTACGCTGAAAGAATTCTGAAGGCAGCCGGAGTATTATCTCTAAGAGCCTGTAGATAAAGGGCATCAGGCGACCTGTCGATCTTGGCCGGGCAGCGGCGTGCCGCGGTCGCCGCCCCACCGCCTGGCCGGAGGCGTCCGCGTCTGGTACCTGGCGAGGCGCCGCGTCATGATCATGACTGTCGCCCAGTACACCATCGCCTCGTGATGCTCGATCCGGCGCTCGTAGTCGCGGACCAGCCGCCGGTAGCGCAGCAGCCAGCCGAAGGTCCGCTCCACCACCCAGCGGCGGCTGACCACCTGGAAGCCGGGCAGGTCACTGCGCTTGATGATCTGCACGGTGATCCCGGCGAACCGCTGGATCCAGCTGGCCAGCGGCTTGCCGTCGTATCCACTGTCCGCCCACATGATCTGCAGCGTGGCGAACACGTCCAGCAGGCGCATGACCAGCACCTTGGCCCCGGCACGGTCGCTGACCTGCGCGCCGGTGACCACGATCCCCAGCAGCCAGCCCTCCACGTCCACCGCGACGTGCCGGCCCCTGCCATTGATCTTCTTCCCGCCGTGGAACCCCCGGCTGCCCTTGCCCACGGTGTCGGCGGCCTCGACGATCTGGGAGTCGACGATCACCGCCGTCGGCCCGGCGGCCCGGCCCTGGTGCACACGCAGCTTGCCGCGGAGCCGGTGAACCAGGGTCACGGGCAGGCCCCGCTGGCTCCACCGCTCGAAGAACTTGTACACCGCCGCGTACGGCGGGAAGTCCGCCGGGAGCGCCCGCCACTCGATCCCGTTCTTGACCACGTAGAACACCGCATCCACCATGGCCCGCAGGTCATGGTCCATCGGCCGGCCGCTGACCCGCACCAGCTCAGCCATCACCGCCATCACCTCGGGACGGAGCACCTGCCACTGCTGATCAGTGGTGTCCGAGGGATAGGCCGACCTGCGGTCGTGACACCAGCATCCGGGCGACACGCAACTGGCGCTCTGCGCCGCGAGAGGGTAGACAGGCATCCGGGACTCCTGGCACTGGATGGCGTAGACACCTCTCCGTTACCAGGAGTCCTTTCTGTTGCCGGCGGACACGCCGGGCGTGATCCGATTGACACGAGTTACGTCAGCTACGCCTGAGCATGCTGGGGTTTATCTACAGGCTCTAAGAGCCCGCAGTCAATTCGTCCGAACGCCGGTGGCCAGCTAGCCGGATCAGGTCCTCGTGAAGTTCGAACCACACGCCGTGGTAGCTGTCAACGCGGGGCGAGGCGACGTATCTCTGATCGCCGTCGCGCGCTGCCGCGAGCGCGCGCTCAAGCCGCGCCTGGTAGCGACTGAAACGGCCGAACGCGGCCGTCAGCGACGCCATCCACCCGGCGGTATCGGCGTGCAGTTCGGACAGCGTGTCAAGCACTTGCGCGTCATAAGCAGCGTCGCTGTGGTCGTTGAACAGCGACTCGTGCCCGGTAGCACGGAGCTGCCACGCCGTCACCGTGTCCTTCATCCTGAGGTCCAGTGGCCGGAAGGCTTCGAGAAGGGCAACCGATCTGTCCGCCCCGAGCTGATCTTGATCCGAGGCGAAGGCATCCAGTGCCTTGAGCCTCCCTTCGCCAGTCAGGCGGCAGCCACCTCCGGAGACCTCAGCGAGCCCGCAGGCGACCAGCTGATCGGCGAGGGAACTCGCCATGTCGGTCGCGCACGATACCGCGTTCGCGAGCTGATCGACGGGCGCGGCGCCTTTGATCAGGAGCGCACGCAGCATGTCGGCCTGGGTAGCAGTGCCTGCTGTCGGCTGCTCTGCCGGAGCTTCGACCTCTGCGCCGGTCTCCGACGGGCCGATTCCGATGCCCAGTTCGCTGGCCCAGGCAAGTAGCACGGCCGCCTCAGGCGCGATCACTCGCCGTCCGGCTACGTCACCCGCGAAGACCTCACCCGTGCCGCCGTCGATCGTAAGGTGCGCATGATCGTGGAGCACATGACCATCGATCTTGACCATTCCGTCGGCTATCTCGATCGCGTCAGCGCCGACGACCGCGGGAATGCCCCAGCCGCGTGCCACTACCGCTGCATGGCTGGCCAGCCCGCCATGGGCCGTGAGGATGCCAGCGGCATGCGTCATCCCGCGGACATCCGATGGAGATGTCTCCTCGCGAACGAGGATGACCGACCGTCCCGCGGCATCGGCCGCCTCCGCAGCCTCAGGCGTGGTGGCGACCTCTCCGGTAGCCATGCCCGGCGATGCCCCAAGGCCGATGGTCAGCGGCGCCGAACCGCCGGAGTCGCGCAGGAAGACGAGTGGCGGGCTGGCCAGGTACCGCGCAGTTCTGCGGACGGCATCCTCGCGTGAGCACGGGAAGTCCGGGTCCTGGGCCATCTCGACGGCGATGCGCAGGGCTGCCCGCGGGCTCCGCTTTCCGATCCGCACCTGAAGCAGCCACAGCTTGCCCTGCTCGATGGTGAACTCGATGTCGCAGAGGTCGGCGTAGTAGCGCTCCAGCAAGTCCGCATCACGGCTGAGCTCTGCTCCGACAGCGGGCAGCCGCCGGTCAAGAATCGCCAGAGGCTGGGGCTTGTGCGTGCCCGCCACGACGTCTTCGCCCTGGGCATGGAACATAACGTCGCCGTAGAGCGCTCGCTCACCGGTGGCTGGGCTGCGGGTAAACAGCACGCCAGTGCCCGAGTCGGCTCCCCGGTTACCGAATACCATCGCCTGGACGGTGACTCCGGTGCCGAGGTCATCAGCGATGCCCTCGTGCGCACGGTACGCCCGAGCCCGATCGCCGTTCCAGGACCGGAACACCGCCTCCACGGCGCCGCGGAGCTGTTGCCACGGATCCTCAGGCGCCTGCACGCCAACGATCTCGCGGTACATCTGACGGAACCGCCGCAGGCAGTCCGCTGCGAAATCCGGATCCGAGGTCTGCGCAGCTAGCCCGGCAGCCGTGGCCTCGTTCAGCCCCAGGTCGAGGATAGTATCCATCATCCCCGGCATCGAGACCGGTGCTCCTGACCGCACGCTGACGAGCAGGGGATTGGCTGGGTCGCCGAATTCTCTGCCGATTCGCCCGGCCATCCGGCTGACATGGGCGCGAAGCTTCTCATCAAGGTCGGCGGGCCAGCCTGCGCGCAGGTAAGCGTTGCAGGCAGTGGTCGCGATCGCGAAGCCGGGCGGCACCGGGAGGCCGAGTTCTGCCACCATGTCGATGAGGTTGGCCGCCTTAGCGCCGATCAGCTGGGTGAGTTCGGGCCGTGGCAAGGCGGGCGGGCAATCGAGGTCGTAAACGTATTCAGCCTGGGCGGTGCGGGTCGGCTGCTGGTCGCCGCCGCCCGGAAATGCCGTCGCCGAAGCGACGGCTTTGTCCTCGCGGCTGGACCGGGATGAGACGTCGGCACGAAGGTTCATTGGTCGTTCGCCTCTTCTTTGACCGGACCGGCTGATGTGAGCTTGTCCCAGAGAGATCCGGCATTGAGAGTCTGGATGTACTGCATCATGTGGCTCTGACCAACGTCGACGGGGCAGCGATCGGCGAAGGTGACCCGGGCTGCCGTCTCATCGCGTGACCAGCCTTTGGCGACCGCGACTGCCACCGCTGCCGTCCACTCAAGCAGGGTCGCCCGCTGGCAATCAAGGGACAGCAAGTCGGTGACTGGCCCGTGCCCAGGTACGAGGCGGTCGACATCGAGCGACCGGATCCGGTCGAGCGCCGATAGCCACTGGTCGACGTCGGACGTCATCAGCCACGTCTGGCACTGCGAGAACACGGTGTCCCCCGTGAAGACCACGCGCTCGTCCGGGACGTATACCGCGATCTGTCCTGGAGTGTGGCCAGGGGTGTGCAGCAGTTCGAAGGTGTGCTGCCCGACCCGGAGGGTCAGGTCGCCGGAGAAGACGACCGTGCCCTTGTTCGGGTCGCGGTAGTACTCTTCCCGGTCGGGAAAGCTCGCCGCTCCCTCCGGATCGTCGGTCGGGATCGCCTCGGCCGCGTAGGCGAAGGGATCGAGTTCCGGGTACACCGTCATGAAGTTGTCGTATACGCCCTGGTGGTGTACGACCGCTCCGGAGCCCTTGAAGTAGTAGTTGCCGAAGATGTGGTCGACGTGATGTTCGGTGTTGATCACGTACCGGATCGGGCCGCAGGACTCGGCCTCACGCCGCATGGCGATCGCCCTAGTGGGAAGCTGCGGCGTGTCGATGACGACCACGCCATCGGAGGTGATCACGTAGCTCGGGTTGCAGCCGCGCCACCTCGTCTCGGTGCGGACGTTCCGCGTGACCTGCTCCATCGGCCGGTCCCTTCGCTCGCTACTGGGTGGCGGTCAATCCGCCGTCGATTGTCAGGACCTGGCCGGTCACGAACGCGGAGGCGCCCGATACGAAGAAGATGACCGGGCCGACGAGATCGCCAGTCTGACCGACGCGGCCAAGCGGAATGCGGCTGACAACGGAGGCCCTGAAGTCCGGGTCGCCGAGCAGCATCGCTACCTGCGGTGTATCGACGAACGTCGGCGCTATCGCGTTGACGGTGATCCCGTGCTTCGCCCACTCGGTGGCCCACTGACGGGTCAGCGAGCTGATCGCGCCCTTGGCCGCGACGTAGGCGGAGTAGCCGGTGCTGATGCCGAGCTGGGCGCGGACCGAGGAGATGTTCAGCACACGGCCGCCTCTGCCCGCCGCGATCATTGGCTTCACGGCTGCCTGCGTGGCCACAAGTGTGCTCCGCAGGTTGAGCTCCATGATCCAGTCCCAGGCATCGCGCGGATACTCTTCCGCGTTGAAGATGACCTTGCCTGCGCCGCCGCCGACGGCGTTTACGATGATGTCCAGCCGCCCGAATCGGCCAAGCGTCGCCGCCACCGCGTGGGCCATCTCGGCCTCGCTGGTCGCGTCGCCCGGCGCGGCGATCACCTCGCAACCCGACGCGGCGATCTTGTCCGCGACCGCTTGCGCGTTCTCGGCCGTGCGGTCGCCGATCGCGACCCGAGCGCCCGCAGCGCCGAGTGCCTGCGCGATTGCCGAGCCGATCGCGCCCGCGCCGCCCGATACGAACGCGACGCGGCCGTCCAGGCTGAAGGCTGTGCCCGGGTCCATGGTCTCCTCCTTAACGGCGGTCAGGTTCGGGCAGGACAACATCCCGAATGGCCGCCATGAGCTCGTGGTAGGCAGCTATGAAGCTGCGCAGCGTCCTGACTGTGGCGCCGTAAGTGTCGAACTCATCCGGCGTCATGCCGTCCGGCTCGTACGCGCGCCGGAAATCGGGAATCCGGCACAGCTCGCCGAGCACCGAGGGCTCGACAGGCACGTCGATGCGCGGCGTCGGGACGATGCCGCTGGCGTTGAAGCGGAGCTGCCACGCGTGCGGGATCGTCATGCTCAGGTCCCCGCCGACAAGCTCGGTCCAGTGCAGATGGTGCCGGTACGCCGCAGCGAGCAGCCGACTGCGGTAGCGGCGCTCGGCGAAGATGGCGTGAGCGCGTTTCGTGACAGCCAGCCCGGCCCAGTTGAGCGCACCAGGATCGACCGAGAGACCATCGCGATCGACCACTACCTTCAGCCAGTCGTCGAGCCTGCCCATCATGATCACCGAGACCGGGGCGAGCCTGGTGGGGTCACCACCAGAGCGGGCTAGCCGATCGAGCCCGCGCTCCACCGCCTCAGCGGCCGCGATCGCCTGGCCGAGCGTGAACGCGACCGTCGCGGTGGTGTTGACGCCCCGGCTTGACGCCTCCTCGATGGCCGTCAGGCCGCCGGTCGTCACCGGGAACTTGACCTGGATGTTCGGGGCGAGCCCGGCGAGCCGCACGCCCTGCTCGACCATCCGCGCCGGGTCGCGATAATTCGCCGGGTTCGTCTGGATCGACTGCCAGCCCTTCCTGGCGTTCTCGCGCTCGTACACGGGCAGCAGCGTCGCCGCGCCGCGGGCCGCCATCTCCCCGCAGATCGCCCACGCCAGCTCGACCTCGCTCCAGGCCGGATTCGCCAGCGCCAGCTCGCCGATGCGCGGATTCCAGTAGGCGCGTTCCTTGCGCAGCACCTCGACGACGATCGACGGGTTCGAGGTGGCCCCGGTCGCGCCTCGCTCGATTGCGTAGGTCAGCTCATCGACATCGCAGGAGTCGTTCCAGTAGTCGGTCGGGCCCATCAGGGTGGTCTGGAGGAGGGGCACGTCGATGGAGGTCGTCACGTTCATCGAGCACTTCCCCTGCCGCCGCTGCCGCTATCTGACGTGGCAAAGCCTCCGCCAGGGTGCGATCCGGCCGCAAGGGACCATCGACAGCTATGTATCGGGTCGTTTGGCTCTATCCGGCGCTTTTAGGCAGGTCAAGCGTTGAAAGGGAAGGAAGGCTCAAATCTAGCTAGGGAGGCAGATTGAGATGCCAACCGACGTTCCGACGGTTCAGACGAAGAACACCATACCGCTGTGGCTAGCGGTAGCGATCACCGTCGTCGTATCCCTGCCCTTCGGCATCTGGTTGAACAGGTGGAACCTGCCCATCTGGGTGTCGTTCATCGTGTGGGCCGAGTACTTCGCGCTTGGCGCGAAGGCAGCGGCTCTGATCAAGATCGTGCCCGCGTACCTGTCGGGAGTCGGCGTGGCGGCGGCCATCATGACGTCCTACGTCTGGCTCACCAAGGTGTTCGGCACGGCCCACTGGTTCAAGCCCACTGACCTGGCACTTGGCGTCGCCGCCTTCGTCGGGTTCTGCGTCTTCATCTACGCGATGAAGTACATCCCCTTCTGGCGCGACAACACGCTGCCGTTCTTCAACGGCATCTCGATGGGCCTGGCGGTCTACTTCACCGGCGCCTTCGTGCACCCGTTCCCCGCGGTGGTGAGCGCGTACGCGCTGCCGTGGATCGCTGCGGCGGGAGCGGTGCTAGCCGGCCTGCTCGGCGCATTCCTCGGCTGGTTCAACGTCGCGATCATGTTCCCGCGCAAGGTGACGACGACGCAGGTCGAGGCGCCGACTGTCGCCGTGCCTGACACGCCGGCAGCGCTGCTGTCGAGCGATGGAACGGCGCTGCCGCCGGCCAAGGTCGAGAAAGTGCCGCCGGTCGACAGCACGTACCGTTCGGAGGTGAAGTCATGACATCGAAGATCGAGCGGGAAGAGGTTCTCGGTCAGTTCCTCGGAGACGACAGCTTCCCCGTCAAGTGGGACGCTGATGAGGAGAAGAACCTCTTCTGGGTGTATGACGACTTGCACAATCCACACCCTCTCAGCCCCATGCATGAGGACATCGGCCTGTGGACGATGTCCTGCGACCACATGTTCAGGCGGTTCGGTACGCCGTTCGCGACGGACTGGCTCGCCAAGAACGTCAACGGCTATCTCTACACTGCCGCGATCCCGGCCGACTCAGGGCTGAAGATCGACGGGAAGCAGTACGGCGCCCGCTACGGCGCGGTCGTACCGCTCGACCCCGAGTACCCGGCCAAGATCGGGACGTACCTGAACGCCGTCCTGCCCACCTACGGGCTGGAGTTCGCGAACTGGTGGCGTGGCCGGCTCGTCCCCGAGATGCGCCGGAACTTCGACTACATCGAGGGAATGCTCGACCGGCAGGACGAGCTCACGCTGATGGAGCTGGCCTGCCTGCTCGAGGACGCGATCGACATGCACGATCGCCACTGGAAGATCCACTGGATGCTCAACTTCGCGCAGCTATCCGCAACGCTGAACCTTCGCGCCGTGATGGAGAAGACGCACGGCACGATCGACGAGGCGCTGCTCGGACGGCTGCAGAGCTCGGCCAAGGACCGCAACTGGGACTCGATCGAGGCCCTGTGGAAGATGAAGGAGGAGGCTAAGGCGGACTCCGAGCTGGCGCTCGCGTTCAAGCACGAAACGGCGGCGGAGATCATCGCGGCGCTTGAGCTGACCGAACGTGGCCAGCGATTCATCGCCGAGCGGGTCAAGCCGTATCAGAAGGAATTCGGCTGGCACGCGGTCTGGAGCCACGAGTTCATCTTCCCGACTGTGTTCGAGCAGATGGCGCCGGTGATCGAGCTCGTTCGCGGCTACATCGAGACGAACTACGACTACCCGCAGACCGTCAAGGCGCTCGCCGAGGACATCGAGGCGGCCGCCAAGGAGATACTCGAAGGCCTCGAGGGTGAGGCGCTCGAGGAGATGCGGGCCGCCAATGAGATCAACCTGAAGATGGCGCCGCTGACACCTGACCACCACTTCTACATCGACCAGGGTGCCAACGCGCACGTCCGCCTGGTCCTCATCGCGATCGGCAAGAAGCTCGTCGCTCAGAGCGTCCTCGACGCTCCGGACGACGTGATCTTCTTCCGGTACAACGAACTGCGCGTCTTCATGGGTGACCCGTCCACGACGGACGGCCGCGCACTGGTCGCGCAGCGCAAGGCCGAGCGGGAGAAGGCGTACACGTTCCGGCCGAGGGAGTGGATCGGGACCGTCACGCAGTCCCAGCTCGACTTCCCCTACCTGAACCTGTGGGGCTTCCCCGACAAGTTCTACCGGAAGGCAACCACCGTCGCCGGTCAGTTCATCGGGATCGGCGGCTCGCCCGGCGTGGTGGAAGGCACCGCCCGGGTGGTCCTGCGCGAGGACCAGTTCGACGAGGTCAGGGCGGGCGACATTCTCGTCTGCCAGATGACCAACCCGGCCTGGGTTGTCCTCTTCACCAAGATCACAGGGTTGGTCACCGATGCGGGCGGAACCGTCTCGCACCCGGCCGTCCTGTCACGGGAGTTCGGCATCCCGTGTGTCTGCGGGGCATCGGTCGCTACCCAGCAGATCCACAACGGCGACCGGATCAGGATCAACGGTACGACCGGCCTGGTCGAGATCCTGGAAAAGGCCGCGGCACCGAAGAGCGACCTGTTCGGAGTGTGAGGGCGCGAGGACGGGACCCTGGCGCGAGCCAGGGCCCCGTCCCACGCGGCACACCGCGAGGGTACGGACCGCGAGGGTACGGACCGCGAGGGTACGGACCGCGAGGGCACGGACCGCGAGGTCACCGGCGCAGAGCGAGGAGAACATGGACGGCCAGCTGCGGTTGTCGGAGGAGATGTCGGCGGGGACCGCGCGGCTGCGCGTCGACGTGCTCGGCGGCGCACCACGTGAGCATGTCCTCGACGACATGAGCTTCCTCAATTACCGGCTGGCCGATGTGCGCATCGAGCCGGCGGTCAGCCTGCCTGAGGCTGACATCCTCTGGTGCCAGGACGGGGAGACGTCGATCAGTTACGACGGCAGGCGCATGACGTTCACCGGGCCGTGGCCGGCCGGGCCGGTTCAGAAGGTAATCGTTGCCCTGCTCGCGCTGCGGATGGAGGCGGCCGGCCTGCACCCATTTCACGCGTCAGCGGTCCGTTATCAGGGCAAGACGGTGCTGTTCCTTGGCGGTGAGTCGAACCACGGCAAGTCGATGGGCCAGATAGAGGCGTGCCGTCGCGGCGCGCTGCTCATCTCGACCGAGACAACCGTCATCGACGAGCGCGGCTACGCCGTGTTTGGTTCTCAGGAGCCGTTCATCAAGAAGCGGACCACAGGGACAGAGCGGGCTGACAAGGCCGCGCCGGATCGCGGCGTCGCGAAATTCTTCGGGTCGATGCCGACGTGGGAGACCTACCGCGAGCCTCGCCCCGTCGACCTTGTGGTCGTGCCAGCGATAGACGGCAACTTCGACCCGAGCATCGCCGAGATGATCCCGTTCGAGCGGCAGTTCCAGACGTTCCACTCAGTCCAGAACTACCTGCTGCTCAACGAGCTGCTGGCCGCTGGCTTCGCGATGCCGCTGGTCGACACCGCGGAACTGCGGAACGCGCGCGCCGCATTCGTCGCGCGCTTCTGCGAGCGTCCCTATTACTTCGCGCGGGCCGCAACTCCCCAGGTGCTGCTCGATCTGGTCGACAAGATTCGGTGAGGACACGAACGTGCAGATCATCGGCTATGAGCGCCCGGAGACGCTGGCTGAGGCCGTGGCCATCCTCGACAGCCAGGGCGATGGCGCGAGGCTACTGGCGGGCGGCACCGACCTGATCATCGCGCTGCGCGAGGGCAGGCAGCACGCGGCCGTGGTCGTCGATGCCAAGCGGATTCCCGAGCTCCGTCCTGCCATCACGGAGGCAGACGACCGTTTGTCGATCAGCGCGGACACCGTTATGACCGACATCGCCGCCGACATACGGGTGCGCAAGCACTTCCCCGCGCTCGCGGAGGCCGCGGCGGTCGTCGGCGCAGTCCAGATCAGGAACCGGGCCACCATCGCCGGCAATATCTGCAACGCCTCGCCCGCGGCCGATACCGCGCCGCCGCTGCTTGCCTATGCCGCCGAGGTAATCGCCCGCGGGCCGGCCAGCCTGCGGCGTATCCCGATCGACGAGTTCTTCGTTGGCCCTGGCGAGACCGCGCTGCGCCGCGGAGAACTCGTCATGGCCATCGAGATCCCCGTACCGGTCGGCCCGGCCGGATCGGCTTTCGGCCGGCTCACCAGGCGTCGGGGCGCGGACCTGGCCAGCGTCAGCGTGTCGGCTTCCATCGACGGCTTGGGCCGCACCCGGCTCGGCTTCGGGGCAGTCGGGCCGCGCCCGCTGCTGGCCACTGATCACAGCGGCGTGCTGGCAGATCCGGGCACCGAGCCAGCCACCAGGGCGAGCCTGCTGGCCACGCTCGCGATGGCGACAAGCCCCATCTCCGATGTCCGCGCCAGCCGGGAATACCGGATGAGCATGCTGCTGGTCCTTGGCCAGCGCGTGCTTGGCACGGCAATCACCCGACGAGCCGAAGGGCGGCGCTGAATGTCAGGGACAAGAACCATCCAGCTGACCGTTAACGGCGTCCCCAGGCAGCTTCGCGTCGCGCCACACCGAACGCTGCTCGACCTGCTGCGCGATGACCTCGCCCTGACCGGCACGAAGGAATGCTGCCTGGTCGGCGAGTGCGGCGCCTGCACCGTGAGCCTCGACGGCAGGATCGTCGACTCATGCCTGGTGCTCGCTGTCGAGGCGGACGGCGCCGATGTGACCACGATCGAGGGAGTCGCGGAGAATGGCAGCCTGACGCCGCTCCAGCACGCGTTCCTCGACTCCGGCGCGGTCCAGTGCGGCTACTGCAGCCCTGGCCAGGTGATGGCGGCCAGGGACCTGCTGGCCAGGATCCCGCACCCGACCGTTGCCGAAATCCAGGAGGGAATGGCAGGCAACCTGTGCCGGTGCGGATGCTACGGGCAGATCACCGACGCGGTACTCGCGGCCAGCAAGGCGGCCGGACAGTGAACGGCCACGTCGGAATGTCAGCGCCGCGTTCGGGCGGCACCGATCGTGTCACCGGCCGGTATCAGTACACCGGCGATATCAAGCTGCCGGGCGTCCTGCACGCCAAGCTTGTCACCCTCGACTGCGCGCGCGCCAGGATCCGCTCGGTCGACACCAGCGCCGCCCGGCAGGTGCCCGGAGTCGTACTGGTCATGACCGCCGCCGACCTCCCGCAGCCGGTGCCCAGATTCGGACCGCAGTACGCGGACCGCCCCGTCCTAGCCGTAGCCGAGACCAAATACCACGGCGAGCCGGTGGCGGCGGTCGCGGCGGAAACCGAGGACGCCGCGGCAGAGGCTGCCCGGCTGGTCCGGGTCGACTACGAAGAACTACCTGCCGTATGCACGGTCGCCGCCGCGCTCGCCACCGGCGCCCCGCTCGTGCAGGATCCGATACTTCGGGCAGGCGACCCGCTGGCCGGGACAAACCTGCTGCACGAGCATCGCTACGGGTGGGGTGACGTTGAGGCGGCCCGCAGCGACCTCATCGTGGCGGGCTGCTACACCTTCCCGATCGTTACCCATTTCGCGATCGAGCGGCATGGCTGCATCGCGGCCGCGGACGGCGACGGCATGACCATCTGGAGCACCATCCAGCACCCGTACTGGCTGCAGCGGACCATCGCCGACCTGCTGCACCTGCCGCTAGCGAAGGTCAGGGTGCTGGCGCCTGACCCTGGCGGCGGCTTCGGCGGCAAGCAGCACGCCAAGTACGAGCCACTGATCGCGTTCATGGCGCTGCGCGCAGGCCGGCCGGTCCGCCTGATCCTGACCCTGGAGCAGACTTTCCAGGCGGTACGCCGGAACTCGGCCGAGGTCACAGTCAGGACCGGCTTCCGCTCCGACGGCACGATCACCTTCCGCGAGATCGACGCGAACTACCTGCTCGGCGCCTACGCCGATATCTCTGACCGGGTGGTGGGCAAGGGCAGCTACCTGTCGTGCGGCCCGTACCGTGTCCCGGCGGCACGGATCGTGGCGCGCAGCGTGCTTTCGCACACGCCGCCGTCCACGGCCTTCCGGGGATTCGGCGCGCCCCAGGCGCTCTGGGCTGCCGAGTCTAACCTGGACGAAGCGGCGCGCCAGCTCGGCATCGATCCGCTTGAGCTGCGGCTGCGTAACCTCGCCAGCTTCGGCGAGCACTTCGTCCCCGGTGACAAGCCGGCCGACGGGCAGTGGGAGCAGACCGTCAGGAAGGCAGCGGATCTCGTCGGCTGGGGTACGCCGCTGCCAGCCGGACATGGCCGCGGCATCGCCGTCGGCATCAAGCCGGGGCCGACGACCGGCCTCTCGTATTCCACCGTGCGGCTGCTCTCCGACGGCAGCATCGTCATGACCGCAGGAACGTCGGACATGGGTCAGGGCGCTCGTACCGTCTTCACTCAGATCGCCGCCGAGGAACTCGGCGTTCCGATCGACCGAATCACCCTGGTGATGGGCGACACGGCGGTCGTCTCGTACGACCAGCAGACGTCAGCGAGCCGGTCAACGGTGCTGATGGGGAACGCCATCCTGCAGGCATGCCGGGAGGTCCAGTCGAAGGTGCGGGCCCTGGCTGCCATTCTCTACCAGGTCAGCGAGTCGGAGATCGAGGTCGAGCGCGGCGTCGTCCGGCTGCCCGGCCGCGACGTCCCGATCGTGGCCGTGCTGAAGCCAGGGCTCGGATCGCTTGGTGGTGAGCTGATCGGAAACGGGGAGAGCCGCAAGGCGGCGCAGCCTGGCCATCCGCTGGGCGGAAGCGCGGAGTTCTACGAGTTCAACTGCACGGCCGTGCAGGCTGAGGTTGATCAGGAAACGGGCGAGATCGTACTGGCCAGGTACGTCACGGTCTCTGACGTCGGCACTGCGATCAACCCGCTGCAGGTGCGCGGCCAGGACGAGGGAGCGGCAATCCAGGGCATCGGGCACACGCTGATGGAGCATTACGTGCTTGACGAGACGGGCCGGATCTGCAATCTCGGGGCGATCGACTACCGGATCCCGACCAGCATGGACCTCCCGCTCGAGCTGCGCAGCGACGTCATAGCGAACGCCGACGGACCTGGCCCGTACGGCTCGAAGGGCATGAGCGAGGGGGCGCTGCTTGCCGTCGCTCCCGCAGTCGCCGCCGCCGTTGCCGACGCGACCGGAGCCGTGATCCATGACCTGCCCCTCACCCCGGAGCGGGTCTGGCGGGCCCTTCAGCAGCGGCCGCAACCCGCGTCGCACCCCCGCCTACTGACAGAGGAGATGCACAGATGACTACGAACACTCAGGCTGACTCCCCGGGCGCCGAGGTCGGCCTTGTCGGGCAGCTACCAGCCGATCGCATCGTCGCGGCGGCTCGCCTGGTCCGCGAGGGCCGCACGTACTCGCTGGCCGCGACCCGCTATCCCGGCATGCCGCTGTTCCCCGGGCACCCGCCGTTCCAGGTGCTGAACTTCCGCACTCCCCGCGGCATCCGCGTCGCCGACGCTCATCCATGGGGCCCAGTGAACGACGCCGGGCTCGGATACATGGCCGAGTACGTCATGGCCACGTCGCACTCCGGCGCTCACATCGACGCGCTTGCCCACATGACCGTCGGCGCGGATTCGCACTGGTACGGAGGCGGCAGCGCGGACGCGTACCTGAGCGACGCCGGCCCGGTGTACGGCGACGCGTCGAAGCTGCCGCCGTTCTTCACCCGCGGCGTGCTGCTCGACGCGCCCGGCTACCGCGGCGTGGACTGCCTGCCGAAGGGCTCGCCCATCGACGCCGCCGAGATGGAGGCGATCTGCGCCGCGCAGGGCGTGCAAGTGCGGCCGTGGGACGTTGTCCTGATCCGGACGGGCTACATGGGTCTGTGGCCGGATGCCGAGCAGATGGCGGCACACAAGACCGCGGGTCCTGACGTCACCGCCGCGCGCTGGCTGCTTGAGCACGGCGTCGTCGCGACGGGCACGGACACCGAGACCTATGAGGTTCAGCCGGCGCCCGAGCTTGGCACCCCGGCGAACCCGCAGCCAGTCCACACGCTGCTCCTGATCGAGAACGGCGTCCACCTGATGGAGAGCCTTGATCTCGAGAAGCTCGCCGCTGACCGGGTCTACGAGTTCCTCTTCGTGGCCCTGCCGCTGAAGATCCGCGGTGCGACCGCCTCGATGGTGGACCCGCTCGCAGTCATCTAGAAGGGGTAAGTGAGGTCCGCCATGTCTACTGTCACCACCCGCGACACCCGCGACCAGCCCGGTTCAGCTCCGCCCGACGGGCCGGCCGTCATGCAGGCCCTCGTAGTACTCGAGCCCAACCGCTTCGAGATCCGCGAGCTGCCGGTTCCGGCACCGGGACCGGGCGAGGTGCTCGCCCGCGTGCGAGCGGTGTCGATCTGCGGCACAGACGCCCATCTCGTCCGCGGCGACTACCCCGGCTTCTGGCCGCCGGCGTTTCCGTTCACCCCCGGTCACGAGTGGGCCGGCGACATCGTCGCGCTCGGGCCAGGCGTCGACCGGTACGGCTGGAAGATCGGCGACCGCGTGGCCGGGACCTCGCACGACGCGTGCGGCGTATGCCAGAAATGCGTCGAGGGCCGGTACAACCTGTGCGAGAACTACGGCGTCCCTGGCCTGCACAAACAGTATGGCCACAATGTCCAGGGCGCGGATGCGACGTATGTCGTGCACGGGCTGAAGGCAGTCTTCCGGCTGCCTGACGGCCTCAGCTACGCCGAAGGGGCTGTGATCGACCCGGCCTCGATCGCCTTGCACGTGGCGAACCGCGGCGGGATCAGGCCAGGTGACTGCGTGGCGATCACCGGAGCCGGAGCGATCGGCCTGCTGGCGGGAGACGCGGCCCTCGTCCGCGGCGCGGCCCGTGTGATCATTTCCGAAACAAACCCCATCCGGCTGGCCAAGGCAGCGGCGCAGGGCTTCGAGACCGTCGATGCCCGCGTCGCCGACCCGGCCGGTGAGGTCAGGAAGCGGACTGGCGGGCTGGGAGCCGACGTCGCGCTGGAGTGCGCGGGCGTTCCCGTCGCCGTCCAGCAGGCACTCGCGATGCTGCGCCGCGGTGGCCGGTGCGCGGCCGTCGGGATTCCGACGCAAGGCGTCGAGATCGCCATGCAGCGCCTCGTGCTCGATGAGCTCGAACTGGTCGGATGCCGGGCCACCGCCGGCGAGATGCGCCACGTCATTCCGCTCGTCGAGCAAGGCCGCATGCGCGTGCGCGACATCACCACGCATCGCTTCGCGCTCGCTGACTACGGGCGGGCGCTGGCGACGTTCAACGATCCGGCGAGCGGAGCCATCAAGATCATCATTGAGCCGTAGCGGTGCCAGCGATGGCGCCTGCGATTGACGGGAAACGGGCGGTGACACGTGGCGACGACAGTCGAGATGCCGAAACTGGGCAACACCGTGCAGGAGTGCCTGCTGTCGGCCTGGCTCAGGCACAAGGGCGACTCCGTCGCCGCCGGCGACGTCCTCGCGGAAGTGGAGACTGACAAGGCCACGTTCGAGATCGTCGCCCCAGCCGACGGCGTACTGCTTGACACCTACGTCGACGAAGGCGCCATAGTTCCCGTCTTCACCCCGGTCTGCGTCATCGGCGCAGCGGGTGAGGACGTGGGGCGCCCTGACCCGGAACCCGCGGCGGGAGCGCGGCCGGGTCGGGGCGGGAATGCCGTTGGCCCGCCCGCACCGCCGCGCCGGGAGCCGATGCCAGCGGTGACTGCCATGACTGCCGTTCCGATCCAGCCCGGCGCCGCAAGACCCGACGCTGGCCCGGCTGATGCCGACATCAGCGGGGCGCGGCTCAGCCCGCGGGCGCGGCGGTTCGCCCTCGATCACCATTTCGAGCCGCGGCCGGCCGCGGGCAGCGGACCGGGCGGCCGGATTCTCGAGGCCGATCTGCGCGATCTGTACTACACGCTGCCTCGTGTTTCTGACCGGGCCGCGCAGCAGATGGTCGAGGGCTACGCCGCCAGCGGAGCCGGATCGGGAATCGGCGGGATGATCCTCGGCGGCGATCTAGATGCGCCGCAGGCACCCATCTCGTCGGTACGGCGCAGGATCGCCGATCGGCTCAGGGAGTCAGTGAATACGACGGCTCAGTACACCCTGAACGGCTCGGCGAACGCCGCGGGCCTGCTCGCGGTTCGCCGGATCATGAAGAGCGACCCTGCGACCGCCGGGATCACCATCAACCATCTGGTGGTCTTCTGCGCGATCAGGGCACTGCTCCAGGCGCCCGACCTGAATGCCGAGTTCACCGACGGCACGCTCCGCCGGCACGCGGAGGTTCACATCGGATTCGCCTGCGACACCGACGGCGGGCTCATGGTTCCGGTCGTCAGGAACAGCCAGCGGCTGTCTCTCGCCGATCTCTCGCTCCGAATGCGGGACCTCGCCGCGCAGGCGGCGAACGGCAGCATCGAACCTGACGACCTGACCGGCGGGACGTTCACCGTCAGCAACCTGGGCAGCCTCGGTGTCGAGTGGTTCACGCCGATACTCAACCCGCCGCAGGTCGCGATACTCGGCGTCGACGCGATCGGCCTTAAGCCCGTGCGCAAGCCCGACGGGAACATCGAGTTCATCGACTCGATCGGCCTGTCGCTGACCCTCGATCATCAGGTCATCGACGGGGTGCCGGGTGCCAGGTTCCTGCGCGTTATCGCACGCGAGATCGAGAATGTCGAGGCGCTGTGTACGACCTGATCGTTATCGGGGCCGGCCCGGGCGGTTACGAGGCTGCGATCCAGGCCGGCCGGCTGGGCAAGAAAGTCATGCTCGTCGAGCAGGAGCGGATCGGCGGCGCATGCCTGCACGTCGGCTGCATTCCGGCGAAAGCCTTCCTGCGTTCGTCGCGGCTCTGCCGCGAGTGCCGGGAGGCCGCCTCGTTCGGCGTGCAGGTCGGCGCGGTCAAGTTCGACCTGCCGATGGTGATCGAACGCAAGGACCGAATCGTGGCCGGCCTCGCCGGTGGTATCGCCAGCCTGCTCGAGCACGCACATGTCGACGTCCGCGCGGGTCACGCCCGGATCCTCGCGCGCGGTCAGGTCCAGGTCGGCGACGAGCGCGCGGAGGCGGCGAACATCCTGATCGCGACCGGGTCCCGCCCCGCGGTGCCGCCGATTCCCGGCATCGACTCCGGCCGCGTCATCGACTCGACGTCGGCCTTCGACCGCACCGACATCCCGGCCCGGGTCGCGATCATCGGGGCAGGCTGTGTCGGGCTCGAGTTCGCGACGTTCTTCAGCGACGTCGGGTCGGAAGTGACGGTCTTCGAGGTGCTCCCGCGGATCGCCGCCGGGTGGGACCGCGATGTTGCTGACAGGCTCAGGAAGTCGCTGCAGCGACGCGGCATCACCTTCCACTTGTCGTGCCAGGTGCTCGGCATTGACGGCGGCGTGATCCGGTTCTCCGATGGCCAGGGTTCGAGCCGGACCTGCGAGGCTGACCGCATACTCAGTGCGACTGGGCGCGAGCCGGTCGTCGCTGACCTGGGTCTCGAAGACGTCGGAGTCGACTTCTCGGCCGGCGGCGTGCGGATCACCGACCATGGCAACACCAACGTGCCGGGGATCTGGGCATGCGGCGACGTCACGGGCAGGCACATGCTCGCGCACGTCGCCAGGCGCGAGGGAATTGTCGCCGTCGACAACATGTTCTCCCGGCCCAGCCGAATGCGTTATGACGCTATTCCGGCCGTCATCTACACTCATCCGGAGGCCGCTTCGGCTGGTCGCAACGAGGAACAGCTGAAGGCGGCGGGCATCGGTTACAAGAAGACGACGGTGCCGATGAGTATCGCGGGGCGGTTCCGAATCGAGAATGAGCAGGAGAATGGCTTTCTCAAGCTGCTGACCGGTGCCGCCTACGGCGAGCTTCTTGGCGTCCATGCCCTCGGTGATCTGTCGAGTGAATTCATCGTCGCCGCCTCGGCGCTGATCGAGTCCGAAGTGTCTGTCAAGCATGCGGCCGAGGTCGTCTTCCCGCATCCGACCGTATCCGAGGCGCTGCGCGAGGCAATTCGCCGCGCCCGAGACGAGGGAGAGTCATGACGAAGGCACTGGTGATCAAGCCCGAGGATGCCTTCTCTCGGGGCACGATACATTTCCACGATATTCCGATCAATACTTATAGCAAGACGATCGAGGAGGAGTTCTCGCGCTACACGGCGGATGATTTTCTGGCGATCTGGCGAGAAATGTGCGTGATCCGAGAATTTGAAGCAATTCTTAATGAGATTAAGACCAAGGGCGCTTACCGGGACGTCGCCTATCAGCACCTGGGGCCGGCGCATCTTTCGCTCGGTCAGGAGGCCGCGGCCGTGGGCATGGCATTCGCGCTGAGCCCGCAAGACCATATATACGGGTCGCACCGGAGCCATGGCGAGATCCTGGCCAAGGGCTTTTCCGCAATCCGCCAGCTCAGCGAGGACGAGCTTGTCGATATCATGCGATCGTATCGCGGCGGCGCTGTACTGGCCCCGGTTGAGAAGAGGCACAGCGGGCCGGTCAGGAAACTAGCCGAGCGTTTCTTCGTTTACGGTGCCTACAGCGAGATCTTCGCCCGAGAGACCGGATTCAACCGCGGACTCGGCGGCTCGATGCATGCGTTCTTCAAGCCTTTCGGGATCTACCCAAATAACGCGATCGTCGGCGGCTCAGGATCGATCGCGCCCGGGGCGGCGCTGTACAAGAGGGTGAACCGCCAGCCCGGGATCGTGGTCGCCAACATCGGTGATGCCTCCTTCGGCTGCGGCCCGGTCTGGGAAGGCATCACGTTCGCCAGCATGGACCAGTACCGGAAGCTGTGGGACGACTCACTGGGCGGCGGCCTGCCCGTCATCTTCAACGCGATGAACAATTTCTACGGCATGGGAGGCCAGCCCGAGGGGGAGACGATGGGCTGCCAGTTCATCGCCAGGATCGGTGCCGGAGTCAACCCGGAGCAGTTGCACGCCGAGCGCGTCAACGGCTATGACCCGCTCGCGGTGATCGATGCCTTCCTCAGGAAGAAGGAGATACTCAGGTCCGGTCGCGGCCCCGTGCTGCTCGACACGATCACCTACCGGACCTGTGGTCATTCGCCCTCCGATGCCTCGAGCTACCGCACGAAGGAAGAGGTCGGGCTCTGGCGTGACGCCGACTCGCTGCTGTCCTACCGGGACCGGATCATCGAGAGCGGCGTGCTCGGCGCCGACCTGCTCGCCGACGCTGAGCGGGACGTCAGGGAGATGGTCTTCGACGGGTTCAGGCTCGCAGCCGACCTGGCAGCCAGTCCCCGGGTTCCGCTGGATTCGGAGCTGATCGGCAGCGTGATGTTCTCGAACGCCCGGGTGGAGAAGCTGGCGGACCGGCCGCCCGAGCTGGCGCGGGACCTCTCGGACAACCCTAGGGTCAGGCAGATCAGGGGCAAGAGCCGCACCGCTTTCGCCGACGGCAATCGCCTGCCGGCATTGAAGGTCTTCAATATTCGCGACGGCATATTCGAAGCCATGCTGCATCGCTTCGCGATCGATCCGACCATGATCGCGTTCGGCGAGGAGAACCGGGACTGGGGCGGCGCCTTCGGCGTCTACCGCGGCCTCACCGAAGCGCTGCCGTATCACCGGCTATTCAACGCGCCGATATCCGAAGCCGGCATCGTCGGCGCGGCCGTAGGTTACGGAATGGAGGGTGGCAGGGTTGTCGCCGAGCTGATGTACGCCGATTTCATGGGCCGGGCTGGCGACGAGATCCTCAATCAGCTGCCGAAGTGGCAGGCGATGTCCGGCGGGCTGCTGACGATGCCCGTGGTGCTCAGGGTATCCGTCGGTGATAAGTATGGCGCCCAGCACTCGCAGGACTTCACCGCAATCGCGGGGCACATTCCCGGCCTCAAGGTGGTGTACCCGGTGACACCATATGACGCTAAGGGCATGATGAACACCGCCCTCGCCGGGACGGATCCGGTCGTCTTCTTTGAAAGCCAGCGGCTCTACGATATCGGCGAGTTGTTTGTTCCTGGCGGCGTACCGGAAGGCTATTACGAGATCGCCCTGGGTGAACCTGCAGTCAAGCGCAGCGGAAAGGACCTGACTCTCCTCACCCTCGGGCCGGCGCTCTATACGGCAATCAGCGCAGCCGAGGAACTTGCCAGGCGCTTCGATCTGTCGGCTGAGATAGTGGACCTTCGCTACGTGAACCCGCTGAACTACGACCTGCTTGTGGAGTCGGTACGCAAGACCGGAAAGGTCCTTCTCGTCAGCGAGTCCGTGGAGCGAGGAAGTTTCCTGCAGACCGTCGCGGCAAACCTGAGCCAGATCTGCTTCGATGACCTCGACGCACCCCCGGTAGTGGTTGGCTCGAGAAACTGGATTACGCCGCCGGCGGAACTTGAAGCTATGTTCTTTCCGCAGCCTGGATGGTTGCTCGATGCCATTCACGAGCAAATACTGCCGCTCCGCGACTACCGCGCGACGACCAGCCGGACGCTAGGTGAGCTGATGCGGCGCGCGCGGCTCGGGATCTGATCGCGCGCGGAGGTCCATGAAAGAGGGGACTTCCGACTCTGTGGGCACCCTTAGCCGGAAGAGTGTGCTTGAGCATAGGACTACGGCATAACACCTGGTTTGGCCACTTGGAACGGAGCGCGTCATGTTCAAGCGCACACGTCGCCGGGACGCAGAGGTTTACCACCTTCCCGGCCGCGACTTCCTCCTGTGCATCGGCCCGAACAACAGCGACGCGAAGAACATCGCGCTGGGCGTCGCGGTCTTCCCCGGCGGCTCCGCACCGCCAGGCCACATCCACCCCGCGGAGGAGGAAGTCATCTACATCGTGTCCGGCCACGGCGAGCTTGTTACTCCCGAGGGGACAGCGGAGCTTGAACCTGGCGTCACCGTCTACATCCCGGCCGGCCTGCACCACGCGACCGTCTCCCGCGGCCCCGAGCCGCTCGAGCTTGTGTCCGTCTTCTCACCGCCAGTGATTCCTGGCTCGTACGAAGCGTCCAGGCCATGAATGCCAGCCCGCCTGGCATCGCCGAGCTTGACGAGCTCGCCAGGCAGGCGCGACGCGAGATGGTCAAGGCCATCGCGCACGCTAAGGGCGGCCACCTGGGCGGCCCGCTCTCGGCAGCTGACGTCCTCACAGCGCTGTACTTCCGGGTGATGAACATCCGCGCGGAGCAGCCGGACTGGCCGGACCGGGACCGGTTCATCCTGTCCAAGGGGCACAGTTGCATCGCGCTCTATGCCGTCATGGCGCTCCGCGGCTACTTCCCGGTGGCGGAGCTCAGCACCTTTGACGACATCAACTCGCGGCTGCAGGGACACCCGGACATGAAGACCCTGCCTGGGCTTGACATGTCCAGCGGGTCACTCGGGCTCGGCTTCGCGGCCGGCGTCGGCATCGCGCTTGGCGCGAAGCTTGCCAGCCGGGACTTCACGACCTTCGTCATGGTAGGCGACGGAGAGTGCAACGAAGGCATCGTCTGGGAGTGCGCCCACATCGCGCAGCGCTACGCGCTTGACAACCTGATCGTCGTCGTCGACCAGAACCAGCTGCAGCAGTTCGGCTGGCGTGCCGACGGCACCGGCACACGCCAGCCACCGTACGGCAAGCAGGAGCTGAGGGACCGCTGGGCGGCGTTCGGCTGGGCGGTCGCCGAAGTCGACGGGCACGATATGGCGGCCATCGTGCAGGCACTCGCCGATGCCAGAACCGTACGCGGCCGGCCGGTGGCGCTGATCGCCCACACCGTGAAGGGCAAGGGCGTCTCCTTCATGGAAGGCAACTTCATGTGGCACAGCCGGATCCCCACCGACGAGGAACTGGCCGCGGCGCTCGCCGAGCTCTCCGGCACAAGCGTCCAGATGGCGGAGGCGTGACATGGCGGCGTATCCAGGCAAGAC
>Ga0116222_1000366_pt1 | contig 29372 bp, 27 predicted proteins | sample Sb_taG_12_FD_88963 | JGI IMG/M metagenome (GOLD analysis project Ga0116222, IMG submission 88963) | Peat soil microbial communities from Weissenstadt, Germany - Sb_50d_9_AC metaG | ecosystem: Environmental > Terrestrial > Soil > Wetlands > Peat | place: Germany: Weissenstadt | collected 2010-09-21
CCGCCAGGACGTGGCGCCTCGATCGCCCTGGGCGGACCGGGCATGCGTCGCGGGTCGACCGGTCGTGGCAACCTCGCCAGTTCGCGGGGATCACCCCTGTGTCGGTCAGCGCCGAACCCGGGCTGCGCTTGAAGTCGTGGGTCGGGGGCTAGCCCGGAGTCGGCAGCCAATCGTGGGTCGGTAGCCAGTCGTGGGTCCGTGGCAAGCCTGGGGTCGGCACCCAGCCTGGGGTCGATAGCCAACCGGGGGTCGGCGGCGAGTCGTGGATCGGCGGCGAGCCTAGGGTCGGCCGCCAGCCTGGGGTCGGTAGCGGAGCGTGGGTCGGCTGCGAGCCTGCGGCTGGCGGCCGCGCGTCCGTCCTCCGGGCGGCTGCTCGTCCCGCGCCGCGAATCACTGGTCAGGCCGGGATCACCGAATGGACGCTGAGTAGTGCCGTAACGCGGATCGTCGGTGAGCCTGGGGTCGGTTGCCTGACGCGGGTCGGCTGGCTGGCCAGGGCCTGGACGGCCACGGTCGCCGAATCGCCTCGGATCAGTCGGCTTGGGCTGGCTGCCGGGCCGGGGCTGGCCAGGCGATCGCCGGGGATCGTCGGGATCGCGCGGCTCCCTTGGCGGACGCGGCCAGTTGTCAGACGCCATAGCGCTCCGGCTTCGCCGATCGGCTGGCGAGCATCAGTGCCGCTTGGCCGACATCCAGCCCGTCGTGCACCACTCCGACGACGACCTCCGTGATCGGCATCTCCACTCCGTGCTTGGCGGCTAGCTCAAGGACCGACTTCGAGGACTTGACGCCCTCAGCCACCTGGGTCGTGTCCGCGATGACCTCGGCGAGTGGAATGCCGAGACCGAGCCGCTCGCCGAAAGTCCGATTACGGGAGAGCGGGGAGTAGCAAGTGGCCACCAGATCGCCCATTCCCGCCAGGCCCGCGAAGGTGTACTGATCGGCACCGAGTGCCGCGCCGAGGCGCGTGATCTCGGCTAGGCCACGGGTGATCAGCATTGCCTTGGTGTTGTCGCCGAGGCCCATCCCGACGGCGATCCCGACCGCCACCGCGATGACGTTCTTCACCGCTCCGCCGAGCTCGCAGCCGATCACGTCAGGGTTGGTGTACGGGCGGAAGTAGCCGGTGTGGCATGCCTTCTGCAGTCGCTCGGCGGCGTGTTGGTCGGTGCAGGCAACCACGGTGGCCGCGTACTGGCGGTCGGCGATCTCACGAGCCAGATTCGGTCCGGTGATGACCGCGATCTGGTCAGCGGGCCAGGTGGCGACCTGCCCAATGACCTCGCTCATCCGCTTGCAGGTGCCTAGTTCGATGCCCTTCATCAGACTGACCAGCAGGGCATCGGGCGGAAACAGGCCAGCCCAGCTAGCCAGATTCTCGCGGAGCATCTGGGCCGGTACGGCGAGCACGACAACGTCAGCTCCGGCGAGTGCCTGCGCCGGGTCAGCCGTGGCCCGGAGCGGCCCTGGCAGGGTAACGCCAGGTAGATAATCCGGATTGCACCGGTCAGCCGTGATCGACTGAGCGACTTGCGGTCTTCGGCACCACAACACGGTCTCGGTACCGGCATCACATAGAACCTGGGCGAATGTGGTTCCCCAGGAACCGGCGCCCATTACCGCCGCTGTCACGGCCCGGGCACCTCGGTGACGTCTGCTGGGGCCGGGGTTTCGGCGCCGTCCGCAGACTCGGCTTGCACCCCGGATGTGCCACCAGTCTGCCCAGCTTGGTTGACCGGCTCGCCTAGATTGGTCTGCTCGGCTTGGTTGGCCTGCTCGGCTTGGTTGGTCTGCTCGGCTTGGTTGGTCTGCTCGGCTAGCTGGCGGAGTTCCGCGCGTTGCTTGCGGCGGGCAATTGCCGGGTGGTACGGCTCGGGCGGGGGATCCTCGCCTCGCAGCTTGCCGACCAGGGCCGCGACCTCAGCCATGATCTTGTCGGTGGTAGCCCGCAGTGTCGGGGTGTCGAGCGGCCGACCGGCGAACTCCGACAGATCGACCGGCGGTCCGGCGATTATGTGTACAGTCTTGCGCGGCAGCAGGTGCGGCCGGAAGCTGCCGTACGGAAGGATGTCCTGTGCTCCCCAGTGCGCGACCGGGATCACCGGGGCGCCAGTCGCCAGGGCGAGCCTGGCGACGCCGGTCTTGGCCACCATCGGCCACAGGTCCGGGTCGCGGGTGACCGTTCCCTCGGGATAGAAGACCACGCAGGCGCCGTCCCTGATGCCCTGCTCGGCGTCCCTCAGCACAAGTGCCGCGTCGGCTTGCTCCCGGTGGACTGGCAACTCCCCAACCTTACGGATAATCGGTCCGATCACCTTGATCTTGAAGAGCGCCGCCTTGGCGAGGAAAACCGGATACCGTCCGGCCTGGTCGATGTAGAGGCACATGGCGAGTACGTCGGCATAAGAGAGATGGTTCACCGCGACGATCATTCCGCCGGTGGCCGGGAAAATGTCCTGACCGTGCCAGTCGTGCTTCATCAGGGCCCGGATGGTGGGTCGCAGGATGACCTTCGTGACGCCACGCCAAAAGTTGGAGTAGCTGCCGTCCGCGCGTTTGCTCATCTCTGCACTCTCCCGCACGTCATGGTGCCAGTCTTCCCGCTCGTGCAACACCATGTCGAGGCAGGATCGGATGCTATGGCACCCGAAAACCTGCTCAGCTGGTCGCTGGTGGTTCCCGTCAAGGTACTTGCCCGGGCGAAATCCCGGCTTGTGGGCCTAGCCGACGAGGACCGGACGGCGCTCGTGCTGGCCATGGCGGCGGATACCGTAGCTGCGGCGCTGGCCTGCCCGGCTGTCGGCGCAGTGATCGCCGTAAGCGACGACTCAGCCGTCCGGGACGAGCTTGGCAGGCTGGGTGCGTTCGTCATCTCCGATCAGCCTGCCGCCGGTCTCAATGCCGCTTTCGTCTTCGGTGCGCGACACGCGGCCGCGCGATGGCCTGGCCAGGGGCTGGCTGCGCTCACCGCCGACCTGCCAGCACTTGCCGTAGCCGAGCTGACCGCCGCCCTGAACGCGGCTTCAGCGGTAACGCAAGCCTTCGTGGCCGATGCCGCTGGCACCGGCACCACGCTCTACACAGCTGGCCAGGCCGCCGCCTTCTGCCCGCGCTTCGGCCCACGGTCAAGCGATCAGCACCGAAGGGCCGGCGCCGTCGAGCTTGATCTGCCAGGGATAAGCGGCCTGCGGCGGGACGTGGACACGCTTGCTGATCTGCGAATCGCTGCCAGCATCGGGCTGGGTCCCAGGACCGCGCATATCCTCGCCCGCACCGGCTAGCCGACCGGCCGCGCTGACTAGCCGACCGGCTAGCCCACTGGGCTAAATGTGTACGATCGGGCAGGTCAGCGTCCGGGTGATGCCGGGAACGCCCTGAATCTGCGCCACAACCAGCCGGCCGAGGTCATCGACGTTCTCAGCCTCGGCCCGGACGATCACGTCGTAAGGGCCGGTCACATCGTCAGCCTGGGTCACGCCGGAGATCAGGGCGATCGCGGTCGCCACATCTGCGGCTTTCCCGACCTCAGTCTGGACGAGGATGTACGCCTGGACCATGTCGCCCTCCCGGCTCGTCATTTGTGTCCGCCACGCTACCGTAGGCAGCGTTCCGGAGCGTACCAGCCCGGCCGGCCGCGCAGACAAGACGGGAAAGCGTTGTCTGGACGCGAATTTCGACCGCGGTGATCAGCGCTGAGCGCAGCAGGATGGCGGCGCATGACCGGAAGATGTGCGGGAGGCGTCATTACCATCGCGGACCTCGGTGAATTCGGCCTGATCGCCGCCATCAGCGACCTGCTGCCGGACAGTACCGAGCTGATCGTGGGCATCGGCGATGACGCGGCGGTGATCCGCGCTCCCGACGGCCGAGTTGTGGCCACCACCGACCTGCTGATCGAGGGTCGGCACTTCCGCCGCGATTGGTCGGCTGCTTCGGACATCGGCCGTAAGGCGGCAGCCAGGAATCTGGCCGACGTGGCGGCCATGGGCGCCCGTCCGACCGCGCTGCTGATCGGTTTCGCCGCACCCGGCGATCTGGCCCTTGACTGGGTTCTGGAGTTGGTTCGCGGACTAGCACAGGAGTGCGCGGTGGCTGGAGCTAGCGTTGCGGGCGGCGACACCAGCAGCGCAGAAACGATCATGCTGGCAGTTACGGCGCTCGGTGATCTGGCCGGACGCGAGCCGGTCGTCAGGAGCGGGGCCAGGCCGGGTGACGTGGTTGCGCTCGCCGGGACGCTGGGCAGCGCGGCTGCCGGACTCGCACTGCTTGCGGCTGGTCTGAGGCCGGGCGAGGCAGGATCCGCCGGAGGCAATGCGGACCTGGCTGACCTGACGCTGGCGCACTTTCGGCCGCAACCACCCTACGACGCCGGGCCGCAGGCCGCGGCTATCGGCGCGACCTCGATGATCGATATCAGCGACGGGCTGATTGCCGATCTCGGCCATGTCGCGGAGTCCAGCGGAGTGCGGATCGAGCTGCGGTCAGGCTCGCTGGGTGCCGAGCCAGTTGCGCGGATCGATGCACTTCAGACGGCTGCGAGCCTGGTATCGGCGGACTGGGCGCAGTGGGTGCTGGCCGGCGGCGACGATCACGCGCTGGCAGCGACATTCCCCCCGCAGGTGGTGCTGCCGGAGCGCTGGACCATCGTCGGGAGGGTCGCACCGGGCCGCGGCGTGCTGGTCGACGGTCGACCCTGGAGCGGCTCTGGCGGCTGGGAGCACTTCCGCGACCAGGTGTAGTCACTCGGTGTATCCGATCAATTTCTCAAGGTGACTCGCCTGTTGAGCCATTGCTTGATATAACCGCACTGATGCCGCGTCAGCGTAGCCATCCTCGACACAGGGCGCAGCGACGGGGAACCTGGCCCCGCCGCGGGGTCCGAGTCGGTGCTGCGCGGGTCGACCCGCCCCGGCCGGCATTGGCGATCGGGCGGGCAATTGCCGCAGCGCTGCGGCTGGCCGGCCAGCCAGCGTCCAGGCGCATGATCCGCAGCCTCATGCTGACGCCGTGGTTCGCGTTCAGCGCCGGAATCGTGATCGCGGCATCGCTGACTCTGGTGTCGCCGCGGGCTGTGCTCAGCTTCCCGCCTGGTGCCGGCGGTAGCTGCCAGGGCACGGGCTGCGGGTCAACGGGTTATCCGCGGGCGAAAGGACCGCTGCCCGCCAGCAGGTGGGAAGTCAAGCTGCCGCAGGTCAAGACGGTGCCAGCGGGTCAGCATGGAGGCGGGGCCGCCGTACGCAAGGCGACACTCGAACAAACTGGACCAGTTCGGGTTTATTACGCGCTGCTGCCCGGCTACGGTGATCATTTCGTTGCCGTGATCGAGATTGTCGGTCACAAGGCGCTCGGTACCTGGACGCTGCGATTCTTCATTCCTGGCACCCAGATCAAGCTGATCATCTTCGCGAAGTGGACGCCTGAGGGGCCAGATGGCGGCGTCGCCAGCAGCTCCCCGTGGCTGTCGCGGCGGTCCGGACCTGACCAGGTCAGGATCGTCATCCTCGGTACCGGCACGCCGGCCTGGCCGCGCGGCTGCCGCTTTGACGGGAATCGATGCGTCTTCCACGCGCTGTCCGGCGACAGCCATCAGTCCGGCTGGCGATCTCATTCACCTGGCCAGCGGAGCTGGTAATCCCGCAACGTCAGCGCCCGCAGCGTCCGCACAGCCAGCGTCCGCACAGCCAGCGCCCGCAGCGTCCGCACAGCCAGCGCCCGCAGCGCGTGCTGGGCCCGCCGGGCCCGTCCTAGTCTGGACGCTATGAGGGCTACTCCGCCGTGCGTGCTCACGATCGCCGGCTCCGACTCAGGCGGCGGCGCTGGAATCCAGGCCGACCTGAAGACAATGCTCGCGCTCGGGGTCCACGGCATGAGCGTGATCTGCGCCGTCACCGCGCAGAACTCGGTAGGCGTGCAGGGGTACTGGGAACTGCCGGTCGAGGCTGTCCGGGCCCAGCTCGACTCGGTACTCACCGATATCGGGGCGCAGGCAATCAAGACCGGGATGCTCGCCTCGGCGCAGATCGTCCATACCGTCTGCGACTCGCTAGCGCAGGTCCAGGTTCCTATCGTGGTCGACCCGGTAGCGGTCTCCAAGCATGGCGACAGCCTGCTGTCGCCAGGAACGCTTGAGGCGGTCAAGGAGCGACTGCTGCCGCTGGCGGCCGTGGTGACCCCGAACCTGTCGGAGGCGGGGTTGCTGAGCGGACGCGCGATCACCGATGAGGCCGCGATGCTGGCGGCGGCGGCGGAAATCAGCTCGCTCGGCCCCCGCTGGGTCCTGGTCAAGGGCGGCCACCTGGCTGGCAGCCCGGTGGATCTGCTCTACGGCGACGGCCAGGTGATTCGCTATCCAGGCCCCCGGATCGCCAATCGCCATACTCACGGGACGGGCTGCACGCTGGCATCGGCCATCGCTTCGTACCTCGCGATGGGCGCTCAGATGACCGAAGCTGTGGAATCAGCGAAGGACTACATCACCGGCGCGATCGACAACGCGTTCCCGCTCGGCGCGGGGATTGGACCTGTCGATCACGCCTGGCGGCTGCGCCAGCGGGTCAGCGGGTGACCTTGCCTGCCTTGATGCAGGAGGTGCAGACGTTCAGCCGCCGCGGTGTCTTGCCGACCTTGGCGCGCACGCGCTGAATGTTGGGGTTCCAGCGGCGCGGGGTGCGGCGGTGCGAGTGCGACACGTTATTGCCGAAGCCCGGCCCCTTGCCGCACACATCGCAGACGGAAGCCACGGGATCGCTCCATTGGGTGGTAGTCAGATGGGTCATCAAGCCGGTCTGGTTGCCGACCCGGTCGTCGAAGGATATCTGACATGCGTGCCTGAGCGCGAGCTGACCCACAGTTACCCTGCCGGTATGGCGACGGTAGAGGTAGCGGTAGAGGTAATGGACGGTGAGATCGTCCGCCGCTGGTTCAGCCTCGCCGCCGACGCGCTCGGCCAAGCCAGATCGGCGATCGATGCGCTGAATGTCTTCCCAGTGCCAGACGCCGACACCGGCACGAACCTATACCGCACGATGGTCTGCGCGGCCGAAGCCATAGCCGAGCTGCCGCCGCAGGCCGAGCCGTCCGACGTCTGGCGAGCCGCGGTGAGCGGCGCGCTGCTCGGCGCCTGCGGCAACTCGGGAATCATCGTCAGCCAGCTGCTGCGCGGGCTCGCCGACACCTGCGCGCCCGCCTCGCCGTGCGACGGCCAGGTGGTCGCCATGGCGCTGATGAACGCGGCAGCGCTGGCCAGGGCCGCGGTGCACCGCCCAGCCGAGGGCACCCTGCTAACCGTCGCCGACGCGGCCGCACAGGCAACCCGAGGGGTGACCAGCCTGACCGAGGTCACCCGGGTGGCGGCAGTGGGTGCCCGGCTGGCGCTGACCAGGACCGAGCAGCAGCTTGAGGCGCTGGCGGCGAGCGGTGTGGTGGATGCGGGCGCGGCCGGGCTGTGCGTGGTATTCGATGCGCTGAGCGCCGCCATCAGCGGAACCGCGCCAGGCGGTTATGCCGTACCGGTACCTGCCGCCGGCCTAGGGGTGAACCCAGCCAAACTCGCGGCTGCCGCGCTCGCTGCCGCCGTGCCTAGCGCGCCGGCTTCGCCGTACGCCTATGAGGTCACGTTCCTGCTAGCAGCCACCGCGCCTCAGGTGGCTGAGCTACGGAACCGGCTCGATCAGCTGGGCGACTCGCTCGTCGTCTCCGGCGGTGACCCGCAGTGGCACGTGCACGTGCACGTTGCCGAAGCCGGGGCGGTGATCGAAGCAGGCCTGGCGGCTGGCCGACCGAGCCGGATCACGGTGACCTACCTGCACGGGCCGGGAGCGGGCCCGGCAGCGGCCGAGCCGCCCCCAGAACCGACCGAGCCGGCTTCCCGCGCGCACCGGGTCGTCGCGATTGCCGAAGGAGCGGGTCTGGCCCGGCTGCTCCGCAGTGCGGGCGCGATCGTGGTGGACGTCAAGGACGCCGCTTCCGCAGTCGCTTCCGGACTTTCCGACGTCACCAGGCTGACCGGACCGAAGATCACTATCGTGCCTAACAAATCGCTCAGGGCAGCCGTGACTTCCTCGGCAAATGCCGTCCAGGGCAAGCCTGATGCGCCGGTGCCCGCCGGTCGGCTCACCAGCGGGCTGGTCGAGGGGTCGGCAACTGGCGGGTCGGTGGTCGAGCGGGCGGCGGCTGAGGGGCCGCCGGCTGAGGGGCCGCCGGCTGAGGGGCCGGCGGCTGAGGGGCCGGCGGTCGAGGGGCCGGTGGTCGAGATCGGCTGCCAGATCCAGATGCTGGCGGCACTCGCCGTTCATGATCCGGAGCGTGACCTGGCGGACGACGTGGCCGCGATGCGCCGTGCGGTGGCGGCGATGCGGTACGCCAGCGTCGGCCCGAGCGCGGCCGGTACGGGCACCGACCTGGTCGGCCGGATTGGCGACGAGGAGGTGCTTCGTGGTGGCGACCAGGTGGCCGTGGCGACAGCCGTCATCGACCGGCTGCTCGCTTCCAGTGCCGAACTGGTCACCCTGCTGTCCGGCCAGGCGGCCGAGCCAGGTCTGGCTGATCTGGCGGCCGCGCACGTCCGCAGGATCAGCCCGGCCGCCGAGGTGGTCTGCTATGACGGTGGCATGTCCGGTGCCGTCATGCTGATCGGGGCGGAGTAGCGGGATGGCGAAACTGACCGACCTGCTGCGCTCGGTCCTCGGCGACAAGGCGGCCAAGCGTCTTGGCACGCTGGAACTGCGGACTGTGGGCGACCTGATCGGCTACTACCCGCGCCGGTACGAGACTCGCGGTGACCTGACCGACCTCGCATCGCTGCGAGACGGCGAGCACGTCACCGTGCAGGCGATGATCGCGGCGGTGTCCACCAGGCCGATGCGGAACCGGCGCGGCACGATCTTCGAGGCGGTGGTCACCGACGGCCGGGGGCGGCTGACCCTCACCTTCTTCGGCAAGGGGACGCAGGCCTGGCGGGAGGAGGTGCTCCAGCCCGGTATGCACGGCCTGTTCTCAGGTCAGGTATCCAGCTTCAAGGGCAAGCGCCAGCTGTCGCATCCGGATTACGAGCTGCTGAGCTCCGGCGACGCCAGCGCCGCCAGGGCGGCGGAGTTCGCTACCGAGCTAATCCCGATCTACCCGGCTAGCAAGGACATCGCCTCCTGGCAGATCGCCAAATCGGTACGGATCGCGCTGGACACGCTTGATCTGGACGACGACCCGCTGCCACTGCGAGTCAGGCAGAAATACCGGCTGTACGGGTACGCCGACGCGCTGAGCGGGATTCACCGGCCGGCTGATGAGACGGACATGCGGCGGGCCAGGGAGCGGCTGAAGTGGGACGAGGCCTTCATGCTGCAGGTAGTGCTCGCCCAGCGGCGGCTGATGGCGACCGAGTACAGCGCGCTGTCCCGTCCGGCTGTAGAAGGCGGTCTGCTCACCGAGTTCGACCGTCGGCTGCCCTTTGAGCTGACCGCGGGTCAGCGGCTGGCTGGTGAGACGATCGCCAATGACCTGGCACAGGAGCATCCGATGCACCGACTGCTTCAGGGTGAGGTGGGTTCGGGCAAGACGGTGGTCGCGCTTCGGGCAATGCTCCAGGTGGTCGATGCGGCGGGCCAGGCGGCCCTGCTCGCCCCTACCGAGGTGCTGGCCCAGCAGCATCACCGGTCGATCAGCCAGATGCTCGGCCCGCTGGCGATGGCGGGCCAGCTCGGCGGGGCCGAGCAGGCGACTACGGTGACGCTGCTGACCGGCTCCCAGGGCAGCGCTGCTCGGCGCGCGGCGCTGCTCGACGCCGCATCCGGCAGCGCGGGGGTGGTGATTGGCACGCATGCGCTGCTTGAGGAGCATGTGCAGTTCGCTGACCTGGGACTGGTGGTGATCGACGAGCAGCACAGGTTCGGCGTGGAGCAGCGGGAGGCGCTTCGGGCGAAGGCCGCCGAGGGCAGGCCGCACGTGCTTGTGATGACCGCGACGCCGATTCCGCGGACCGTGGCGATGACGGTCTTTGGTGATCTTGAGGTCACCGAGCTGACCGAGCTTCCGGCTGGGCGCTCGCCGATCGCCACGCACGTGGTACCGGTGACCGAGAAGCCGCACTTCCTTGACCGTACCTGGCAGCGAATCAACGAGGAGGTGGCGAGCGGTCGGCAGGCTTACGTGGTCTGCCCCCGGATCGGCGACGAGACAAGTGCGGATAGCGGCGGTGCGGATGGCGGTCCGGCTGGGAGCGGCCGAGCGGGTGACGGCGGTGCTGACGACGGTATGGGTAACGGCAGTGCTAACGACGGCGGTGCGGGTGACGGCCGGGCGGGGACTGGCCGGGCGGGGACTGGCCGTTCGGGTGCTGGCCGTTCGGGTGCTGTCCGCGCGGGCACCAGCGGCAGGGCGGTTCGTCGGGCCGCTGCCGGCGACCGGGTGAGCGATTCGGTGGAAGACGCAGGCTGGGGCTACGAGTTCGATCTGCTCGAAGAGGACGCCGACCAGGTCGAGCGACGGCCGCCGATTGCGGTCGTCGACCTGGCGGCCGAGCTGGTCCAGGGTCCGCTCGCCGGGCTCCGGCTGGCCGTGCTGCACGGCAGGATGGCCGCGGAGGAGAAGGACAAGACCATGCTGGCGTTCGCTGATGGCCAGATCGACGTCCTGGTCACCACCACCGTGATCGAGGTCGGCGTGGATGTGCCGAACGCGACGGCGATGGTGGTCATGGATGCGGACAGGTTCGGCGTATCGCAGCTGCACCAGCTTCGCGGCCGGGTCGGCCGCGGCGATCACTCAGGTCTGTGCCTGCTGGTCACCGAAGCGCCGGCCGGCCCGGCACGAGAGCGGCTTGACGCGGTCGCTGCGACCCAGGACGGTTTCACGCTGTCCCGCCTTGACCTGGAGCAGCGTCGGGAAGGGGACGTGCTCGGGGCCGCCCAGGCCGGCCGCAGGTCGAGCCTGAAGCTGCTAACGCTGCTAAAGGACGAGGATCTTATCCGCGACGCGCGGCAGGAGGCCGCCGCCTTGGTCGATGTCGACCCGGCGCTGGCCGACCAGCCCGCGCTGGCCCGGGCGATCGAGGCATTGCTCGACGTCGAGCGTGCCGAATTCCTGGAGAAGGCGTGACCAGGATCATCGCCGGCGCGGCTGGCGGACGTCGGATTGCCGTACCAGCCGGGCGTTCGACCAGGCCGACCAGTGACCGGGCTAGAGAAGGCCTGTTCGCCGCGGTGCTCGCGATGCTCGGCAGCCTGGCCGGCCTGGCCGTGCTTGACCTGTATGCCGGCTCAGGAGCGGTCGGGCTTGAGGCTCTCTCCCGTGGTGCTTCCGACGTTCTGCTAGTCGAGTCGGATGCCCAGGCGGCCCAAGTCATCAGGCAGAACATCGCCACGGTTGGGCTGCCGGGCGTTCAGCTGATCAACGGCCGGGTAGACCGAGTGCTGAGCCGCGGCCCCGGTACCGGTCCGCCGCGCGATCTGGTGTTCGCCGATCCGCCCTATGCGGCACCGCAAGACGAGCTCGAGCGGATGCTGATCGCGCTGGCCGGCCGGGGCTGGCTGGCCGCGGGGGCGCTGGTAATCCTGGAGCGTGCAGCCAGGTCGGAGCCGCCGCCGTGGCCGCCTGGATACGCACCTGACCGGTCCCGCCGCTATGGCGAGGCGACGCTCTGGTACGGTCGCGCGGCAGGCGATGCGTCTGCAGCCGCAATCTCAACGACGGGAGTGTGAGTCCGCGTGCTTCGCGTGGTCTGCCCTGGCTCATTCGACCCGGTCACGAACGGGCATCTGGACATCATCAGCCGCGCCGCCAAGCTACACGACGAGGTGATCGTGGCGGTGCTTCGCAACCTGAGCAAATCCGCCCTGTTCACGGTCGAGGAGCGGATGGAGATGCTGCTCGAGGTCACCAAGGACCTGGCCAACGTCCGGGTGGAACGGTTCAACGGCCTGATCGTCGACTTCTGCCGGGCCAACGACGTGTCGGCGATCGTGAAGGGCCTTCGCGCGGTCAGCGACTTCGACTACGAGATGCAGATGGCCCAGATGAACTACAACCAGGCGGGGGTCGAGACGCTGTTCATGACCACTAATCCGCTCTATGCGTTCCTGTCATCGAGCCTGGTCAAGGAGTTCGCCAGGTACGGCGGGGACGTCGCTGGCCTGGTGCCGCCCGCGGTGCTGCGGATGCTTACCGAGCGACTGACGATCGAGTGACCGAGTCGTCCGGAGTCAGCCGGTCGGCTCCGCTGCTTGGTGGCTCGGCTCGTTGGCCAGCGAGCAGCCAAGTTGGGCTTTCCGCAGGCTGGCCGGTAAGCTGACCGCCCGGTACCTAACACCACCTGCGCGAGCCATGCCAAACGCGAATACCAAGAGAGCCAAGCGAGCAGATCCGCGCGCACCGCTTGTCTTCGACACCCGGACGCTCGGGTCCGCTTCGGCGCGTTCTGAGGCGCGCACCGTCCCGGCACCCGCTGATCTTGGCGCCGGGATGATCCACGTCCCTGCGGGCAGCGATCTTGAGCTGGACGTCCAGCTTGAGGAGGTCACTGGCGGGGTGCTGGTCACGGCGAGCGTGACGGCTCAGCTAGCTGGTGAGTGCGCGCGCTGCCTCGATGAGTTCACATCGGTGACGAAGGTGCGGTTCCGTGAGCTGTTCGCCGACGAGGTCGGTGGCTCCGGTGACGACGGGTATCTTCTGGACGGGGACCTGCTCGACCTTGAGTCGGCCCTGCGCGACGCGGTAGTTCTCGAACTGCCGCTTTCGCCGCTCTGCGCGGCCGATTGCCCGGGCCTGTGCAGTAAGTGCGGCGTGCGGCTCGCCGACGCTGAGCCCGGCCATGGCCATCCCGACGATGGCGGAGTATGGGCGGTACTGGCGGTACTGAAGGACTCCGTCCCTGGCCGGCTGGCTGAGGCAGGGACCGCAGGTGCCATGACGTCCGGAACCGAAACGTCCGGAACCGAAACTGCTCGGACCGGGACAGTAGGCCAGAACGGGCAGCAGGACGCAGCATCGTCGGACGGGGCCACTGGTCCGGTCGACACGCAGGAGCGCTGAGGTGGCAGCGCGTCAGGTAGCCATTTCTTCCTGAGGTGGTGGCCGGCGGGAACGCCCCGCGATCGCGGGAAGGAGGAGCGGTGAGCATCGAGCCGAGTGACGGCCGGGCTCCGCAGGCCGATACCGCTGTACTCCTGCGCATGCTTCAGGTGCAGGTCAGCGATGGCCTGCTGGACCGCGCCCTGACGCACAGGTCGTTCGCATACGAGAACGGCGGCCTGCCGACCAATGAGCGGCTGGAATTTCTCGGTGACTCGGTGCTCGGCCTGATCGTCACCGACACGCTGTTCGGCCAGTTTCCCGAGTTGCCAGAAGGCAACCTGGCGAAGCTGCGGGCCGCTGTGGTGAACATGCGTGCGCTGGCCGGCGTCGCTCGCGGACTGCGGCTCGGCAGCTACATCAGGCTGGGCAAGGGCGAGGAGGCCACCGGAGGCCGCGACAAGTCCTCGATCCTGGCGGACACCCTCGAAGCTGTCCTGGGCGCCGTCTACGTCGAATGCGGCATGACGGCAGCCACTGCGCTGGTCCACCGGCTGTTTGACCCGGTGATTGCCAGGTCAGCTCGCCTCGGGGCCGGCCTGGACTGGAAGACCTCGCTGCAGGAGCTCACGTCGTCGGAGATCCTCGGCGTACCCGAGTACCTGGTCGATGAGAGCGGGCCCGATCATCAGAAGTCGTTCCGTGCGGTGGCCAGGATCGGCGGCCGGGTCTACGGCGAGGGCGAGGGCCGGACCAAGAAGGAAGCCGAGCAGCAGGCCGCCGAGGCCGCGTGGACCGCGATCAGCGAGCGCCTCAGCGCCGGTGCCTTCCCTGGTCAGGACAGCGGCGAGGATGTCTTGTCCCGGCCAGCTGCGTCCGCCGACAACGGCGGACCGGTCCAGCACTAGCCAGAGTCGCAGGCGAGCCAGGTGCCCGAGCTGCCCGAGGTGGAGACCGTCAGGATCGGGCTGAAGCGGCATGTGAGCGGGCGCACCATCGGCTCGGTCGAATTGCTGCATCCGCGCGTGATCCGCCGCCATCTGGCCGGCCCGGATGACTTCGCCGCCGCCCTGGTCGGTGGCCAGGTCGGCGATGCGCGACGCCGGGGAAAGTACCTGTGGCTGCCGGTGGACGGCGATGCGCTGATCGCCCATCTCGGGATGAGCGGCCAGCTGCTGATCGGCGAGCCGGACCGGCCGCTTTCGCCGCATGTACGGGCCAGGTTCGCGTTCACCGACGGCGGCCCCGACCTGCGATTCGTGGACCAGCGCACCTTCGGGCAGCTGTCCTTCGCACCAGGCGGCGCTGAGCTTCCCGCCGCCATCTCGCACATCGCGCCCGATCCGCTTGAGCCAGCCTTCGACCAGGAGCGGTTCGCCGCGCGCCTGCTGCGCAGGCAGACCGGAATCAAGCGAGCGCTGCTTGACCAGTCGCTGATCAGCGGGGTCGGCAACATCTACGCCGACGAGTCACTGTGGCGAGCCAGGCTGCACTGGGCCCGCGGCACCGATGGTCTACGCCGCGCCGACGTCTTTCGCCTGCTCACGGCGGTCCGCACGGTTTTCGCCGAAGCGATTGACGCGGGCGGCACGTCATTCGACAGTCTGTATGTGCGCGTGAACGGTCAGAGCGGGTACTTTGAGCGCTCGCTCGCTGTCTACGGCCGGGCGGGCCAGCCATGCCCGCGCTGCGGCACGCCGGTGCGGCGGGATCGGTTCATGAACCGGTCTTCGTACAGCTGCCCGAAATGTCAGCCTCGCCCCAGACGGGGGCGCTGGTGAGCGAAACCGATGATGCGAGCGACGGCTGGGACGCCCCGTGGACCGACTCTGACGTGCTCCCCGACGCTGCGAGCGCAGCGGCGGTTACGGTCACCGACGAGGCCAGGCTCACCGCGTGGGTTCAGGGCCGGGTGCAGGGCGTGGGGTTCCGGTGGTGGGTGCGGAGCAACGGGCTTGAACTCGGCCTGGTGGGCATGGCCGAGAATCTTGTCGATGGCCGGGTGAAGGTCATCGCCGAAGGCAGCAGGGACAGCTGCGCGGCTCTGCTTGACCGGCTGGCAGGGGCCGACGCACCCGGCCGGGTGGCGCGGGTGACCTTCCGCTGGGATCAGGCCCGCGGCGGTCTCACCGGGTTCGCCGAGCGCTGACTGCTTGGCCGGCCTTTCCGCCTCCCGCGATCCGGCCAATGGGGCAGTGACCTGCCCGAACGCCAACTTGACCGGATCGGCATGTGGTGGGAACATGGATCTGTTACTTGCGCGCAACCTGCTGCGTTATTGCGTTTCTGCGTGCGCGCCCACTCTGGTCACTCAGTGTGGAGGACCTCAAGCAATGGCGAAGGCTCTGCTTGGCCATGTTGGCGGGCCAGATCCCCGCATGGTTTCTGAGATGCGCCGCCTTCAGCGACGTGTGCGCGACCTCGAGGCCGAGCTTGCTCGGCTGCAAGAGGTCAACGACGTGCTCGCCGCGGGAGTCGGTCATGAAATGCTGCTCGACGACCGCGAGCCCGTGCTGACCTGACCAGGCATCGGACGCCTGATCATCCTGCTCACCAGCGGCTCCTGTGGCATGCCCAGCCGGTGTTTGCCGCCTTTGCGGCGGCAGGCACTGCTGGCTACGATCAACGGTTGAATCGGTCAATTGCGGGGATTGCGGATTATTCTTCCGGTCCATTCGCGCCGTGCTGGCGGGACTTCACCGCAATCGCCGGGCGTTTCTGGCGCAGAGCGCTCATCGGTACGAATCGCCACTTACCCCAGCACTTCATCGCTGCTAGTCGGCTGAATACCCAGGCGGCGCCGCACTGCACGGTAAGGTGCGTGGGGACCTGACGCGAGCTGATGAGGAGAACAGGCGGGTGTACCTGAAGACCCTCACGTTGCGGGGATTCAAGTCCTTCGCCTCGGCTACCACGCTGCGCTTCGAGCCGGGTATCACCTGCGTCGTCGGACCGAACGGGTCGGGCAAGTCCAACGTGGTCGACGCGTTCTCCTGGGTCATGGGCCAGCAGGGGGTCAAGCCGCTGCGTGGCGGCAAGATGGAGGACGTCGTCTTCGCCGGGACGGCTGGCCGCCCGGCGCTAGGCCGGGCCGAGGTCACGCTGACGATCGACAACACCGATGGGGCGCTGCCGATCGACTACGCCGAAGTCACCATCAGCCGCCTGCTGTTCCGCACCGGGCAGAGCGAATATGCGATCAACGGCAGCCAGTGTCGGCTTCTTGACGTGCAGGAACTGCTGTCCGACACCGGCCTGGGCCGCGAGATGCACGTCATCGTCGGGCAGGGTCATCTCGACGACATCCTCAATGCCGGCCCGGAAGCGCGCCGGGCGCTGATCGAAGAGGCGGCCGGCGTACTCAAGCACCGCAGGCGCAAGGAGAAAGCGCTGCGCAAGCTTGAGGCGATGCAGGTCAACATGACCAGGCTGGTCGACCTGACCACCGAGCTTGGCCGCCAGCTCAAGCCGCTCGGCCGGCAGGCGCAGCTCGCGCGCAAGGCCGCCGTGATCCAGGCCGACCTGCGCGACGCCAGGCTCCGGCTGCTTGCCGATGACTACGTCACGCTCTCCGCCGAACTGGTGCGGGACGAAGCTGACGAGACCGCGGCGGCAGCCAGGCGGGCCGAGCTCGATACCCTGCTTGCCGCGGCCCGGCTAGCCGAGGCGGACCTGGAGGCAGCCGAGCAGCAGCACGCGCCCAGGCTCGCGGAAGCACAGCAGACCTACTTCGCGCTCGGCGGGCTGGCTGAGCGTTTGCGCGCGGTGGCCGATCTGGCGGCCGAACGGCATCGGCACCTGTCGGCACCGCCTGAGCCGGCTCGTCCGGGCCGGGATCCGGATGAGCTTGAACGGGAAGCGGCCGCGCTGCGCGAGCAGGAGACGGCGCTGAGTGACCGGCTGGATCTGGCGCGCAAGCACCTGGCGACGGCCGTCGCGGCGAGGACCGCGGCCGAGGCGGCGCTGGCCGAGGCCGAGCGCAAGCTGGCCGCCGACGCCAGGGCCGCCGCCGAGCGTGCCGAGCGGCTGGCCAGGCTGCGCGGCCAGGCCAGCGCGGCACGCAGCAGGCTGGCCGCGGCCCAGGAGGAGGCGGGCCGCCTTGCCGGTGCGCTGAAAGAGGCCAGGGCCCGCGCCGAGCAGGCCCAGCAGCAGTACGGGGACCTGCAGGATCACTTTGGCGGAAAGGATGAGGACCGGGCCGGCCTGGCCGCGGCGCATGAGCAGGCAACTGCGGCGCTGACGGCTGCGTCGGCCGAGGTGGCGCGGTTGCGTGACGCCGAGCATCAGGTCAGTGACTCGCGGGCCGGGTTGCGGGCCCGATCGAGCGCGCTTGAGGAGGCGGTGCGCCGCGGCGCCGACGCCTCGGCGGTACTGCTTGCCGAGAGCGAGGTCTTCCCCGGGGTGCTCGGGCCCATGGCCGAGCTGCTCGCCGTCGCCGACGGCGCGACCGAGGCGATCGCTGCCGCCCTGGGCGGGTCTGCCGGCGCGGTCGCCGTGCGCGATCTGGAAGCCGCGGCCGACATCCTCCGGGTGCTGCGCGATCGGCAGGCTGGCCGGGCCGATCTGGTGATCGCGGCTGGCGACGGCTGGTCAGACCGCGGTTCCGCCGCGAACGGCAGCGGTGGCGGCGGGGCGGATCGTGCTCGTCAGCCCGGTGCCGGGACCGGCGGCTTGCTGGGCGGCGGGGGCCTGGGTGGTTCCCGTCAGGCCGGTGCCGGGACCGGCGGCTTGCTGGGCGGCGGGGGCCTGGGCGGTACCCGTCAGGCCGGTGCCGGGACCGGCGGCGGCCCTGGCGATGACGGCGGGCGAGCCGTTATACCCGCGATTGAACTGGTAAAGGCGCCGGGCGAGCTGGCTGCCGCGGTCGAACGGCTGCTTGCCGGGGTTCTCGTCGTGCCTGACCTGGCCAGCGGTCTCGAGCTGATCCGCACCGACCCGTCCGTGGCCGTCGTGACTAGGGACGGTGATCTGCTCGGCACGCACTGGGCGCGTGGCGGTTCGGCGCAAGGGCAGAGTCCGCTCGGGCTGAGGGCGGCCGCGCAGCTGGCCGCCGCGCAGCTAGCCGGCGCTGAGATCGCAGGTCAACGGGCAGAACGCGAGCTCGTCGAGGCGATCGAGGAGGAGGACTCGGCTAAGCAGGTCCTGGCTCGCGCGCTGGCCGCCGTTCAGGAGACCGACGCCGCGGCTGCCGAGATCTCCGGCAGGCTCGGCGCGCTGGCCGGCGCCGCCCGCGCCGCCCGCGACGAGGCTGGCCGGCTGGCTGCGGCAATTGCCGCTGCCGACCGTTCAGCGCAGAAGAGCCGCAGCCAGCTGGCCGACATCGAGGCCAAGCTCGCCGCTGAGTCCGGTGCCGCGGGCCCGGTCAGCGCCGACGCCCAGGACGGTCTAGCCGGGACGGCGACCCGCCAGCCCGACGAACCTGACGATTTCGCCCGGACAGCGGCCCGCCATGCCGATGAGCTGGCGGGCCTTACCGGGCCGGCCGTCCGCCAGGCCGATGAGCTGGACAGCCAGGCCGCGGACTGGACGTCCCCTCGTCCGGACCGCGCGATCGCACCGGGCACGGCCAAGCAGGCGCTCGCCGACAGCGCGTCGGCCGCCAGGGGCACGGAAATGGATGCCAGGCTCGAGGTCCGCACGGTGGAGGAGCGGCTGCGCGCGATTACCGGGCGGGCCGATGCGCTGGCATCGGCGGCTGCGGCGGAGCGCCAGGCAATCGCCCGAGCGGCCGAACGAGCCACGCGGCGGGCCGCCGAGGCCACCGTAGCCAGCGCCGTGGCCAGCGGTGCCAGGCTGGCGCTGGCGGCGATCGAGCGGTCTGGTCGGCTGGCGGACGAGCAGCGGCAGCGAGCCGAGCTGGCGCGCTCCGGCCGCGACGACGAGCTGAAGACCGTCCGGGCACAGATCCGCGAGGTTTCCGCCGAGCTGGACAAGGTCATCGACACGGCGCACGGCACCGAGGTTGCCACGGCCGGGCGGCGGCTCCGGCTCGAGCAGGTCGCGGCCAAGGCCACCGATGAGTTCGGGGTCGAAGTCGCCGAGCTGATCGATGAATACGGCCCGGACGTGGAAGTGCCGGCCAGTGCGGAGGACCAGCCGCCGACCAGCTACGACCGGGTTGTGCAGCAGCGGCGTGCCGATACGGCGCAGCGCCAGCTCGACCAGCTCGGCAAGGTCAACCCGCTGGCGCTTGAGGAATTCGCCGCGCTAGAAGAACGGCACGCCTTCCTGGTCACCCAGCTTGACGACCTGCGCAAGACCCGCCGCGACCTGCTGACCGTGGTCAAGGAGGTCGATGACCGGGTGCAGCAGGTGTTCGCCGCGGCGTTCGCCGATACGGCGCGGGAATTCGAGCAGATCTTCGGCCGGTTGTTCCCCGGCGGCGAGGGCGCCCTGGTGCTGACCGAGCCTGATGACATGCTGGCCACCGGCATCGAATTCGAGGCCAGGCCGCCGGGCAAGCGGGTGAAGCGGCTGTCGCTGCTCTCCGGCGGAGAACGCTCGCTGACCGCCATCGCCTTCCTGCTGGCCATCTTCAAGGCCCGCCCGTCGCCGTTCTACGTGCTTGATGAGGTGGAGGCGGCGCTTGACGACACTAACGTCCAGCGGCTGCTCAACATCTTCGACGAGCTCAGGTCGAGCTCGCAGCTGATCATCATCACGCACCAGAAGCGGACGATGGAGATCGCCGACTCGCTGTACGGGATCAGCATGCGCAGCGACGGCGTCTCCGCGGTGATCAGCCAGCGGCTGCGCGAGCGCGAAACCGCCTGACCTTCCTGGTTGAGCCGCTGTTTCATGATCACGCGGGAATCTCAGTGACAGCTCCTGAATGGGCCGCGTGATCATGAATGCAGGCGTCCGAGCCGGGTCGAGCTCCTGCGCAGTGACCGGTTGTCCCGGCTGGTCGCCTGCTTCTGCCAGACTGGGGCCGTCATGGAACATGTGCTGATTATCGTCGGGATCGTCGTCGTGGTAGCTGGCGGCGCCGGTGCGCTTGTGGTTCCGCGCCTCCGCCGGGGCCGGCCGGGGCCAGGCACCGGCCGCGGGACGGAGCAGCCGGGCGGTACCGGCACCGCTGCCACCGGAACCGCCGCGCCCGCCGCGCCCGGCCGCGAGGCCGGCCCACCCGCGGCGGACATCACTGCGGCGCCGCCGGTCCCGGCCGGCCAGGCAGCCCCGGCCGCTGCGGCGATCGAGCATCCGCCGCCGTCGGCCGGCCGCCTGGTCAGGCTGCGCGGCAGGCTCGCCAGATCGCAGACCGCGTTCGGCTCGGCGCTGCTCGGATTGCTGTCGGGCGCCAGGCTGGACGAGGCGACCTGGGACGAGATCGAGGAGATCCTGATCACGGCGGACATGGGGGCAGCCCCGGCCAGGCAGCTGGTCGATCAGCTCCGTACCGAGGTCAAAGTGGCAGGCACCAGGGACCTGGCCGAGGTCAGGGCGCTGCTGCGGGCTGATCTGCTCCAGCAGGTCGATCCCAACCTGGACCGGACGCTGCACTCCGCACCGCACGGGGACCGGCCCGCGGTGCTGCTGATGGTCGGAGTCAACGGCACCGGCAAGACCACCACCTGCGGCAGGCTGGCCCGGGTGCTGATCGGCGACGGCCGGACCGTGCTGCTCGGCGCCGCAGACACCTTCCGCGCCGCAGCCGCCGATCAGCTTGAGACCTGGGCCGGCCGGGTCGGAGCCACCGTAGTGCGGGCCGACCGGGAGGGCGCTGACCCGGCCAGCGTCGCGTTCGAGGCGGTCAGCGCCGGGATCGACCGCGGTGTGGACGCCGTCATCGTGGACACGGCTGGTCGGCTGCACACCAAGACCGGCCTGATGGACGAGCTCGGCAAGATCAAGCGGGTGATCGAGAAGCACGCCACCGTTGACGAGGTGCTGCTTGTGCTTGACGCGACCACTGGTCAGAACGGGCTGCGCCAGGCCAGGGTCTTCGCCGAGGTGGTCGATGTCACCGGGATCGTCCTGACCAAGCTGGACGGCACGGCCAAAGGCGGCATCGTGATCGCGGTGCAACGCGAGCTCGGCGTGCCAGTGAAGCTGGTAGGCCTCGGCGAAGGTCCAGACGATCTCGCCCCATTCGAGCCAGCGGCGTTCGTCGACGCCCTGCTTGGCGGCTAGGCAGCGTGGACGAGTGGACATCGCGCCGCCCGGCGGGTAGACAGCACAGCGGATAGCCAGCACGAAGGAGCTCACCACAGGTGTTCGAGACACTCTCCGACCGGCTGACGCAGGTCTTCTCCTCGCTGCGCGGGCGTGGGCGGCTCTCACCGGCCGATATCGACGCGACCTGCCGCGAGATCAGGATTGCGCTGCTCGAGGCCGACGTAGCGCTGCCGGTGGTCCGCGACTTCATCGCCCGGGTGAAGGAACGCTCACTCGGCGCTGACGTAGCCCAGGCGCTGAACCCGGCGCAGCAAGTCATCAAGATCGTCAACGAAGAGCTGATCGAGATCCTGGGCGGTGAGGCCAGGCGGCTTCGGTTCGCCAAGGTCCCGCCGACCGTGATCATGCTGGCCGGCCTGCAGGGCTCAGGCAAGACCACGCTGGCGGCCAAGCTGGCCCTTTGGCTGCGCGGCCAGGGCAACACGCCGATGCTGGTCGCGGCCGACTTGCAGCGTCCCAATGCGGTGCAGCAGCTCGAGGTGCTCGGCCAGCAGGCAGGTGTTCCGGTCTACGCTCCTGAACCTGGCAACGGGGTCGGCGATCCGGTCCGGGTGGCCCGTGACTCGATCGAGCAGGCCAGGCACAAGCTGCACAACATCGTGATCATCGACACGGCCGGCCGACTGGGTATCGACGCGGAGCTGATGAACCAGGCCGCCGCGATCAGGGACGCCGTCGATCCGGACGAGATCCTGTACGTGGTCGACTCCATGATCGGTCAGGACGCGGTGACCACGGCGCAGGCATTCCTCGACGGCGTCGGCTTCGACGGCGTCGTGCTCACCAAGCTGGACGGCGACGCGCGCGGCGGCGCGGCATTGTCCATCGCGCAGGTCACCGGCAGGCCGGTGATGTTCGCGTCGGCCGGGGAGAAGCTTGAGGACTTCGACCTGTTCCACCCGGACCGGATGGCCTCGCGGATCCTGGATCTGGGCGACATCCTCACCCTGATCGAGCAGGCTGAGCGGACCTTCGACCAGGACCAGGCGGCCGCCATGGCCGGCAAGCTGGCCTCGGCCGAAGGGTTCACGCTTGAGGACTTCGTCGAGCAGCTTGCGATGGTCCGCAAGCTAGGCCCGATCAGCAACCTGCTCGGAATGCTGCCTGGTGCGGCGCAGAACCGCGAGCTGCTCAGCCAGATCAGCGACAAGGACCTGGACCGGGCTGCCGCGATCGTCAACTCGATGACCGTCGAGGAGCGGAGAAACCCCAAGATTTTGAACGGGTCGCGCAGGCTGAGGATTGCCAGCGGAGCCGGCGTCAGCGTGGGTGAGGTCAACTCGCTCGTCGTCCGGTTCCTCGACGGACAGAAGATGATGCGGCAGATGATGGGCGGCATGCCGGGGATACCTGGTATGCCGGGCATGCGGCGCGGCGGGCAGAAGGCCAAGGGCAAGAAGAAGGGCAAGGGCGGCGGCCGGCCAGCCGGGGCTGGCCGGCGGTCAGGTGGCAGGCAGGACGCGCTGGGCGCCGGCGGACTGGGGGCCGGCGGTCTAGGCGCCGGTGGTCTGGGTGCAGGCGGACTAGGTGCTGGTGGTCTGGGCGCCGGTGGTCTGGGGGCAGGTGGTTTGGGTGCCGGCGGCTTCGGGGGCGGCCAGGGGACTGACGGGTCGCAAGCGGAAGGGCCCGGCGCGGGCGGGCTCAGGCTGCCGGCTGGCTTCGGCAAGGGGCTCGGCTCGGGCGGCCCGGTCCTGCCCGGCGGCCACGGACCCGGTCATGGCGGTCCGGCCAGTTCGGCAGGTCCGGCCGGTCAGCAGTTGCCGCCAGGGCTGCGCGGACCCGGCGGACAGGCCGGAAGGCGCGGCCGATCGGGCAAGAAGGGCCGCTAGGCCGCTGCAGCCGCACGCGTCTGGCAGAATATGAGCGCAACCATCGGCTCCGCGAGACCCTCTCAAACTCGCCGCTGCCGTACCGAGTTGGATCGCACGTCCGGTTCCCCACTCCGAACGCTCGCTGTCCGCACACAATCCGCTGGGAGAAGACCACAGCCGTGGCTGTCAAGATCAAGCTAAAGCGCATGGGCAAGATCCGTGAGCCCTACTACCGGATCGTTGTCGCCGACGCCCGCACCAAGCGGGACGGCCGCGCCATCGAAGAGATCGGCAAGTACCACCCGAAGGCGGAGCCCTCGTTGATCGAGGTCAATTCGGATCGGGCGCAGCACTGGCTGTCCGTCGGCGCGCAGCCGACCGACCCGGTGCGCAAGCTGCTGGAGGTCACCGGCGACTGGCAGCGGTTCAAGGGCCTGCCGGGAGCCGAGGGGACGCTGAAGGTGGCGGCCCCTCGCAGCGACAAGAAGGAGATCTTCGCAGCCGCGCTGGCCGAGACGCTGGCGGACAGCGCATCGGCGCCGAAGGGGAGGGCGAAGACGGGCGCCCGGGCCGGTGAGGGCAAGGCCGGCGATGGCAAAGCCGGCGATGGCAAGGCCGAGAAGTCGGCCAAGCCCGCGAAGGCTGACACCGCGAAGGCTGACACCGCGAAGGCTGACACCGCGAAGGCTGACACCGCGAAGGCTGACACCGCGAAGGCCGGCGCCGCCAAGGCGGGCGGCGCGAAGACCGAGGGCAAGGCGGCCGGGAGCAAGATCGAGGCGCAGGATGCGGAGGCTCCGGCCAAATCCGTGGCTGACCAGGCCGAGGCGGCTGACACCATCGAGGCAACTGGCACGGCCGAGGCAACTGACACGGCTGCGGTGGCTGAGACGGCCGAGGCGACCGGCGCCGCCGATGCAACTGACACGGCTGCGGTGGCTGAGACGGTCGGCGCCACCGAGGCAACTGACACGGCTGCGGTGGCTGAGACGGCCGAGGCGACCGGCACCGCCGATGCAACTGACACGGCTGCGGTGACTGAGACGGCCGAGGCGACCGGCACCGCCGATGCAACCGGCACGGCCGAGGCTGACGCGGAAGCCGGGGCCGACGCTGACGCGGAGGCCGGGACTGAGACCACCGACGCGGCCGCGCAGGCTGCCGCTGAGGCCACGACTGCCGAGGGCGAGGCAGGGGCCGAGCCGGGGAGCGGAGATTGAGGTGCTGGAAGAGGCCCTTGAGCACCTGGTAAGGGGCATCGTGGACTTTCCAGACGATGTCCGGGTTTCCAGCCGCAACCTGCGCAGGGGCCGCGTGCTTCAGGTGCGCGTCCATCCCGATGATCTGGGCAAGGTCATCGGGAGGGGCGGGCGCACTGCCCGGGCGCTGCGGACGGTAATAGGCTCGCTGGCAGGCGATTCCTATGTGCGCGTGGACCTGCTGGACGCGGACGAGGCCCGCTAGCGAACATGCAGCTGGTGGTCGGCCGGATCGGACGGCCGCATGGGTTGCGCGGCGAGGTCACCGTGGAGGTGCGGACCGACGACCCGGACGCGCGGTTCGCGGTCGGCTCGGTCTTGGCGACCGATCCTGCGGAGCGCGGCCCGCTGCTGGTCTCTTCGGCGCGCTGGCACTCGGGTCGGCTGCTGGTCAGGTTCGGCGACTGCCAGGATCGGGATGCCGCCGAGGAACTGCGCGGCCTGGTGCTTGTGGTGGACTCGGCGGATCTGGCTCCGCTGCCAGATCCGCAGGAGTTCCACGACCATGAGCTGATCGGACTCCAGGTGGTGACGGTCTCCGGTGAGGTCGTGGGCTCGGTCGCCGACGTCTTGCATCACGGTCAGGACCTGCTGGTGATCGACGGCGCCGGATCGCGGTCCGACACCGAGATACTGGTCCCGTTCGTGGCGCCGCTGGTGCCCGAAGTCGATGTCGCCGCGGGCAGACTGGTGATCAGCCCGCCGCCCGGCTTGCTCGACCCAGAGGCCGCCGTCTAAGTTGCTCGACCCAAAGGTGCCGTCTAATTGGCATCCGAGGCCCACCGCATCGTAACCAGCCCCACCTGCATCGCAAACTGCGATGTCGGTGGCCTATCGCACCTAATGAAATGGCCCATCGCACCTACTGAAGTCGCGGGGGAGGAGTTGCTGCGTGCGTATCGATATCATCACGATCTTCCCTGACTACTTCGGCCCGCTCGGGGTTTCGCTGATCGGTAAGGCGGCCCAGCGAGGCGACATCATCTTCGGAGTCCACGACCTGCGGTCCTGGGCGCATGACCCGCACCGGACGGTGGACGACACACCGTTCGGCGGCGGCCCGGGGATGGTGATGAAACCGGAGCCGTGGGGCGAGGCGCTGGACGCGGTCACCGCCGCTGCCGGCAGCTCCTCAGCCACGGGCGCGGCGACCGGAGCTGCCCGCCTAGCGGCGGACGGCCGCGGCTCGGCGGCAGATCCTGACCTAGACCGGGAGCTCCAGCCTGGCCAGCAGCAAGACGACGGGCCCCAGCTGATCGTGCCTACGCCAGCCGGCGTCGTCTTCACCCAGGCAATGGCCGGCGAGCTGGCCAGGGCGAGTCACCTGATCTTTGCCTGCGGCCGGTACGAGGGCATCGACGCCCGGGTCGTCGATGAAGCACGGACCAGGATGCCCGTGCGTGAGATAACGATCGGCGATTACGTGCTGGCGGGCGGCGAACCGGCGGTGCTGGTGATGATCGAGGCGATCTGTCGCCTGATACCCGGCGTTCTCGGCAATGCTGAGTCTGCTACCGATGATTCATTCGGTGCCGGGGACGGCACGATGAGCGGGCTGGTCGAGGGACCCGCCTACACGCGGCCGAGAACCTGGCGCGGTCTGGATGTCCCGAAGGTGCTGCTTTCCGGCGATCACGCTGCCATCGCCCGCTGGCGCCGGGACCACGCGCTTCGTCGAACTGCCCAGAACCGGCCAGATCTGGCCGCTAGGCTGCCTCATGCGGCTTTGAGCACACGGGATCGTCAAGTGCTTTCCGAGGCTGGTTTCGCAGTCAGCGGGGAAGATGTGGCACACTGAAAGCCGTCGTCCCGCTGTCGGCCGCAGTCGCGCGGGACGCGGTTGCATGCCCCAGCGGCGGCCAGACCACCTCAGCGCATCAGCAGGCGTGCGCGTGATGACAACCGAGGACGAAGCGATGCACAGCGCGATTGCCGAACTTGAGCGCTCCCAGATCCGAACCGACATCCCGGTCTTCCGGCCTGGCGACACCCTGAAGGTGCATGTCCGGGTCACGGAGGGCAACCGCTCCAGGATCCAGGTGTTCCAGGGCATCGTCATCCGCCGCCAGGGCGGCGGCGCGCGGGAGACCTTTACCGTGCGGAAGGTCAGCTACGGGGTAGGCGTCGAGCGGACCTTCCCGGTGCACACCCCGGCCATCGACCTGATCGAGGTTGTGACCAGGGGCCGGGTGCGCCGCGCCAAGCTGTACTACCTGCGCTCCCTGCGCGGCAAGGCCGCCAGGATCAAGGAGCGCAGGTAGCCGGCCGGCTGTTCGCACCGATCTGGCGGCTAAGACGCACTGCCTGCCTGGCAGCATCAGGATTGAGCCCAGCCTGGTGCTGCCTGTTCTGCTTTGGAGTTCCGGTGATCATCGGTCACCTGGCTGGCCGGCTTGCCACGGCCTGATCGGCTGCTCCTTAGGTCAGATCAGCGCCGTCCAGGCGATAGGCTGCCGTTCCGGCAGACGGAGTGCGCTCGGCGTTTCCGCTGCTGGTAATTTCCGGTTTCCGCTGCCGGCGCATATCCCGCCCGGCCGCTGCTAGGGCCGCTGGGCCGGCCGGGTGGCCGCTAGGCTGGATGGTGATGATGAGCGACGAGCAGCGCACGCACGATGACGTGCTGGCCGTGTCGGCCGACGCCACCGGGCCCGACGATGCCGGGACCGACGACGCCGGGAGTTCCGCCGCGATGGCATCGGAACTCCAGGAAGCTGACGACGACGTGGCTGGTAAGCAAAGCGCCGAGCCACGCGGCCGGGGGCGTTTCTCGTTCCTGACCGAAATGGTCGTGCTGTTCGCCGTCGCACTGACGATCGCGCTGCTGATCAAGACATTCGTGGTCCAGCCGTTCTTCATCCCGTCTAGCTCGATGGAGAACACGCTGCTGGAAGGCGACAAGGTCCTGGTGAACAAGCTCGTTTACCACCTGAGGCCGATCGGCCGGGGTGACATCGTGGTGTTCGACGGAAGCGGCTCGTGGTACACGGCCACCCCGGCGGCACCGGCGAGTCGCAATCCGGTGGCGCGAGTCTACGACGATACGCTCGGGGCGCTGTTCCGCTCGATCGCCGGGCTATTCGGGCAGATGCCAGGTCAGACCGATTACATCAAGCGGGTGATCGGGATCCCCGGTGATCGCGTGATCTGCTGCAATGCAGCAGGCCAGATCACGGTCAACGGGGTACCGCTGGACGAGCAGACCTACGTGCATCCAGGCGAGCAGCCGTCGCAGTACCACTTCAACGTCGTGGTACCGCCTGGCCGGCTGTGGGTGATGGGCGACAACAGGCTCGACTCAGCCGATTCCCGGCTGCACGATTGTGCGTACCCCGGCGCCGAATGCGCGCCGTACGACCGGGATGGCACGATCCCAGCGAACAAGGTCATCGGGCGGGCGTTCATGATCGTATGGCCGCCCAGCCGGATCAGGATCCTTTCTGTCCCCTCGATCTTCGGCCAGCCAGGCCTGCAGGGCTCGGCGGCGGCTGGGCCGTCCGGTCCGTTGACTGCCTCGTTGACGCGCGGGATGCGCCTGCAGCCGTCAGCGCCGTACCTGCCACTGGCTTCGGGTCTCGCCGCCGCGGTTCCGCTGACGTTCCTTGAGTGGCGGCTGCGCCTGCGGGCAGGCCGCAGGCTCAGGGAGCGTCGCAGGCTGCGGCGCTGGTGACGAGGTGCAGACCTCACCGCCGAGGTCGGCCGGGTCGAGCGCGGCAGGCGTGCGCCGGCCGGTCGGTTATACCCCGAGGCGCGATGGCGGGCTGACCAGCTATGAGCGGGTGCTCGCCCGGGCTGGGCTCGGGCCGGTGGCCGGGATCGATGAGGCCGGCCGGGGTGCCTGCGCCGGACCGCTGGTCGTCGCGGCTGTCGCGCTCGATGGCTGGCGCGGTGAGGGCATGGCCGAGATCGCCGATTCCAAGACGCTGACCGCGCGTGCCAGGGAGGCGGCCTACCGGCAGATCGTTCGGTCTGCGCTGGCCTGGCATGTTGTCGTGATCGGCCCAGCCGAGATCGACCGGCTTGGCCTGCACGTCTGCAATGTGGCCGGCATGCGACGCGCTCTGGCCGGTCTGACCGCAACTCCTGGCTATGCGCTGACCGACGGATTCGCGGTACCCGGACTCGCCGTGCCTGCCCTGGCGATGTGGAAGGGGGATCAGGTCGCCGCTTGCGTCGCCGCGGCATCCATCGTCGCCAAGGTGACCAGGGACCGGCTCATGCGGGCGCTGCACGCGCAGCACCCCGAGTATGGATTCGCCCGGCACAAGGGGTATTCCACGGCCAGCCACATGGCCGCTCTTGCCGCGTATGGACCTAGCCCGGTGCACCGGCGCTCGTTCGTGAACGTGTCGAGGCTGGGCGTCGAGCTGATCGCTGACGGCAGCGCAGTGCAGGCCTGCGACGGGGTGCCGGAACACGGTGCGGGGGTGCCCTGCGGCCCGCTGCCGGAGGGCCGCGTCAGATCGCGGCTCGGCACCGGGTCGGAAGCAAACGGGTTCACGGTTCTGGAGGACGGGCGCGATGGTCCTATCGTTGAGTTCATCGCGGGCTCGTCGGTCGCCGCGTCCGGCAGGGAAACCGGAGCGGAAGCAGAGGCGCCCGGTGGCTCATTGGAGGGGAGAACATGAGCGCGGAGGACCTCGAGAAGTACGAGACCGAGATGGAGCTGCAGCTCTACCGCGAGTATCGCGATGTCGTCGGGCTCTTCACCCATGTCGTCGAGACCGAGCGCAGGTTCTATCTCACCAACGACGTTGACCTGAATGTGCGCACGGCTGACAACGGTGAGGTGTTCTTCGAGGTCACCATGCACGACGCGTGGGTCTGGGACATGTACCGTCCGGCCCGGTTCGTGAAGAACGTCAGGGTGGTGACGTTCAAGGATGTCAACATCGAGGAACTCGCCAAGAGCGACCTCCAGCTTCCCGAGGAAACCCAGAGCTAGGCCCGAGCCAGATCGGCGGCCCGGCGGCTACCCACCTGGTCGGCCGGGTGGCTACCCACCTGGTCGGCCGGGCGGCTACCTACCTGGCCGGCTCGGTGGCCACCCACTGTGCGGCCCGGCATTCAACCACACTGGACCGACATCACTGGCGGAGGCCGCCCCCGCCACCCACAGGGACAG
>Ga0116222_1000367_pt1 | contig 29335 bp, 19 predicted proteins | sample Sb_taG_12_FD_88963 | JGI IMG/M metagenome (GOLD analysis project Ga0116222, IMG submission 88963) | Peat soil microbial communities from Weissenstadt, Germany - Sb_50d_9_AC metaG | ecosystem: Environmental > Terrestrial > Soil > Wetlands > Peat | place: Germany: Weissenstadt | collected 2010-09-21
GGATATCGTGCCGCAGGCTGTTCGGCCAGCAGGCTCACGGCTCGCGGCTTGGCGAATACGGCGATGGTGCCCGCCGGAAACAGCGTACGAAGAAAAGTGCATAACTCCCGGAACTCGGGGTTCGCAAACGTGGTCCGCGGCTTCAACAGGCGCGAGTACGCAATTCCGTAGGCGCCGGATGCGAGGATCGCAAGCAGCACACCTCCGGCAAGGGCAACCCTCGGGTGGCGCGCTTGCGCGATCTCGAAACCCGTCATCGCGTAAATCAGATAGAGGGGAAACATCGGCAAAAGAAAACGGGCGCCTTGGGTCGTCGGAAAGATCAGCAGGGATGCAACATACAGGACGGCGAAAGTATCCATGGGCTCGATCTGGCGGCGTATGCGCGAGTAAAATCCCAGGATCGCCAATGGCGCCGTCATCAGGATGATGACCCGCGCAATCATGAGATCGTGCGGCTCGGCCCAAAACAACTCAAACGCTACCGAATAAGTCTGAATGTTGGGCAGCACCGGAGGCAAGCCGTGAAACTGATCCAGGTAGGATGCCTCGCCAAGCCCCACTAGCTTGGCCTGCGCCGCGATGAGACAGAGGGAAAATCCCATCACAGACCAGGAAACAGCCCGGATCCGCCGATGCCGGATGATGTCCGTAAGTACGAAGGCCGCGGGCAAGACTGCGCCCACCGTGCGCGTAGCCATGGCGCAAAAGGACGTAATTGCCACGGCCAAAGCAATCAGCAGGGGGTTGCCGCCGGGGCGGCCCATGGCCCACTTCATCGTGAGCAGCGCGATCGAAACGAACATCAGGAATACCAGATCCGACCCGATATTCTCCTTGATCAACCACACCCGTGGATTGAAGCCCACCGCAGCCAACAGTACCAGCAGCGGGCCGGTGGCAAGGTCCCGCCAAACCAGAGCTGCAAACCCCGCCAGCGACACGGTCAGGCCGATGACCGAAAGACTCTTGAGGGCCTGCCAATTCAAACCCCATATCGCATACGGAACGGCAAGCAGCACGGGGAACCCGGGTGGATAGGATCTCGGACCCACATCGGCAGCCAATTTGTTGTAGACGTACCTTGTCTGAGCATAGGGCCGGTGCTCCACCAGGTTCCGCGCGTGCATCAGGTATTGAGCAAAATCGTCGCCCCAGCCGTGTCCGTCCCTCAGCGTGGCAATATCAAAGGCGCACACGCTGGAGATCAAGAGGAGTACCCAAACGATTCGCAACCTGGCGGCGCCCATATTTGCCAATGGCACGGTAAGTATACAACGATGCTGGCACGAACAGGCCGCTCGCACTTGCGGTCCACACTTGCGGTCGCCGCCGCGGAGAATGCATAATTGCACTGAATCCTATGCGTCGCATTGCCCTTTTGGGCCCGCTGAAGGCCGGAATTCTTTGTGCGCTCGCCGCCGGCGCCGGGTATCCGCAAGCCACTATCGGCAACTGCCCGGCCTTCCCTGCCGGCAATATTTGGAACGTAGCCGTTGATGAGCTGCCGGTCCATCCCCAGACGGCTGCGTTCATTTCCAGGATTGGTCCCGCGGCCGGTCTCAGACTGGACGATACGATGCCGATCAACCTCGTATCCCATACCCCGGCCAGGATCCTGGTCGGCGGCATTTCAACTCCGGAAAGCGATGCCGGCGCCTACGCCGTCCCGGACAATGCTCGCGTGGAGAGTGGTTCCGATGCTCACCTCATCGTAGTTGACCAGGACACGTGTCTTCTTTATGAGCTGTTCGAAGCCCGCCTGTCCGGAGGCAAAGTGACCGCCAGCAGCGCGGCCAAATGGGATCTCAATTCCAACGCCCTGCGGCCGGATGCCTGGACGTCGGCCGATGCTGCCGGCTTGCCCATTATGCCCGGCGTCCTGCGCTATGCCGAGCTCGCATCCGGACGGGTGAGTCATGCGCTGCGCTTTAGCGCTCCTTATACCCGAGGTAACGGCGCGTACCAGTGGCCGGCACGCCACTACGCATCGCACAATCCTGACGGCCCGCCTATGGGACAACGGTTCCGCTTGAAGGCGAGCGTCGATATTTCGCGCTATCCTGCGAGCGTCCAGGTTATCCTCAAGGGACTGAAACGATATGGAGTGATGCTGAGCGATAACGGTATGGCCTGGGGCATGCAGCATGATGCCGATCCCCGCTGGAATGCTACTGAGTTGGCGGTCATGCATCAGGTGCTTGGCGGGAACATGGAAGCTGTGGACGTCTCGAGCCTGATGAGTGACCCTAACTCGGGCTTGGCCGGCACGGCGGCCGGCATGATCATGACTACCGACGCGCTCGGCCGTCCAAACCCCGTCAAACTGGGCCCGGGACTGGCAATTGTCAATGGCGCGCTCGTGCTGTCACGCTGAGACCGGTTCCCGCGGAGCTGAGCTCCACCCGTGAACAACACACAGACCATCGCCCGCAACTCCTTCTGGTTCGGGCTGGAGCTGTTCTTCAACATCTGCGCCGCTTTCGTTGCCTCGATCCTGGTGGCCCGGGTGATCGGCCCGCAGCGGCTCGATCAATTCAACTATGTCGCCTGGCTGACCAACATCACCACGTCGCTCGGCACCGTGGGGCTGCCCATGACCACGCGAAAGTATATGGCCGAGTGTCTCAACCGTGGCGAACCCGGCGTGGCACGCGCCATCTATGTCACCGGCCTCAAGCTGCAGGCCGTCATCTCCGCCGCCGTCACCGTGTGCGCGGTGCTTCTCGTGCTCGTGGCGGAAGCGCCTGCGCATCACCTGGTTTCGCTGATTCTGGTCATGAACATGGCGCCCCGCATGATCGGCTTCATCCCTTCGCAAGCCAATAATGCTTCCGAGATGATGAGACGCAACACCGCCGCGGGGCTGACCGGCAGCGCGCTGAATATCGCGATCACCCTGCTGAGCCTCTGGATCGGCTGGGGCCTGGTGGGGATCGCCAGCGGCCTGGCCGTGGCCTCCGCGCTCGAGACCGTCCTCAAGCTCCGCGCCGTGCGCGCCTGGCTGCGCGACATCCCGCCAGCACCGATTTCCCCGGAGATGAAGAAACGCATGTTCTCCTACTCCGGACAGGGACTCGTGCTGATGGCGCTCAACGTGGTGGTTTGGGACCGCTCCGACCTGGTGATCCTCCGCGCGCTGAACCACCACGCCGGGCAGGTCACCTTTTTTTCGATCGCCTTCAACCTCACCGAGCGAATGCTGATGATCCCCAACGCGTTCGGCAATCCCCTCGGGGCCACCATGATGGCGCAGTACGGCCGCGGCAAAGAGCGCCTGCACCAGCTCACCGTCTCCGGCGCCAAATATGCGTTTCTTCTGGCGCTGCCGTTGCTGGCCGGTATGGCCTCGATCAGCGGGCCGGCCATCCTGCTGTTGTACGGCCATGCGTACCAGCCGATGATCCCGGTGCTGGCCATCGCGGCCGTGCTGGCGATTCCCAAATCCCTGATCGGGCCGGCTACGCTCCTGCTCCAGACCTACGAAAACCAGGGCTACCTGATCGCCGTCGGCTGCGCGTGTGGCGCCCTGGACATTCTGCTCGACGTGCTCCTGACGCCCTCGCACGGAGCGGTGGGCGCGGCGCTGGCCAATGGCTTGGCGCAAACCGCGGCGGCCATCGCCATCTGGTATCGGGCACGCCGCGCCTTTGGCCTCGATCTCCGGCTGGGCGGATTCGGCAGAATCGCGCTTTCGGGAATCGTTATGGCAGCGGCGGTTCTATTCGTGCAATACCTGGTCGCGGGTTATGCGGGGCTGGTGGTGGCGGTCGTCTCGGGCGCGGTGGTGTGGATGGCGATGCTCCGGCTCACCGGCGCCATCGACCGGGAAGACGCCGAGCGATTCGTCCACATCGGACGAATTCTGCCTGAGCGCGTGCGGCCCATTTACAGTCGTATTGTGAGTTTGGTGGCTACGGAGCCACGAGCGTGAGCGAGTGGTTTTTATGGCTGGATTGCGCGATTGCTCGGTGGTGTACTTCGGTAACGATTGGTCGGCCGAAAACCGCACCAGCAGCCACCACATCGCGCGGCGCCTCGCCGCCCTTGTCCCGGTCCTCTACATAGAAACGCCGGGCAGCCGCGCGCCGCAATCCAGTGCCCGCGATTTTCGCAAGCTCTGGCGCAAGCTCACCCGCATGTTCGCGCCGCCGCGAAAAATCCACGACCGGTTATACGTCGCCACCATCCCGCAAATTCCCTTTCGGAAACTGCCGCTGGTGGGCGCACTCAACCGCCGGCTGGGTGGTTTCCTGGCACGGCGCGCGATCGCGAAGCTCGGCTTCAAACGGCTGGTGTCGTGGTTCGTGGTGCCGCATCCCGGCGCACTCGCGAAGCGCCTGGGCGAAACCCTGACCGTCTACTACTGTATCGACGACTACGCGGCCCACCCCGGCATGGACGTGGTCGCGATCCAGGCGCTCGACGATCACCTGACTCGGGTGGCCGACGTGGTGTTCGTCGCGCCGCGAGCGCTCGTCGAGGCCAAGCGCGCGCTGAATCCCCACGTCTATTTTTCGCCCCACGGCGTGGATTTCGACCTGTTTGCCCAAGCCGCCGACCCCGCCACGCACCCGGCCGAAGAGACCCGATCGCTGCTGCACCCGATCGTGGGTTACTTCGGCAGCCTCGCCCCTTATATCGATCACGACCTTCTGGTCTACCTGGCCCGCGCGCGCCCGCAATGGACGTTTCTGTTTGTCGGCTACGTATCGAGCGATGTGAGCCGGTTGCGCGAATGCGGAAACGTGGTGCTGGCCGGACCGCAGCCTTACGAAACCCTGCCGCGGTGGGCCAAGGCCTTCGACGTGGCGATCTGCCCCTACCTGGTCAATCGCCAGGTGAAGAATTCGAATCCGCTCAAGTTACGCGAATACCTGGCCACCGGCAAACCGGTCGTCTCGGTAGTGATTCCCGAGACCGCCCAGTTTGCCGATTGCATTTACCTCGCTGAAAATCACGAGCAGTACCTGGCCGCCATCGACCGTGCGCTGGCGGAGGACAGCCCGGAATTGCGGCAGCGGCGCATGCATGCCGTGGCGGGCTCCAGTTGGGACGCCCGCTTTCAGGAGACGGTAGCGGTGGTCGATGCGCTCCTCGCGAAGGGCTGACCGATCGCGCTACCCTAGAATTGGAAACGATCAGATCGAAGGAAAGTCTTATGTGGCACAAAGTTAAGGACCTCTCATCGGACCAGCGGCTGGTTATCGAGAGTCTGCTCGGACGGCAGTTGCAGGACGATGAGGGGTTGAACATCCAGCCGTCTCGCGTCTTGCAGGAAGCGCCCGTGGGTGAGGAACGCTCTCGCGCCTACGCACAGTACCTCAGCCATCTCGATATGCTGGCGGGCCGGGTAAAAGACATTCCCGATGACGAACTGGATGCCATCATCGATGAAGCGTGCGACCATGCCCGCCATTCGTCTTCATGATCATCACCCTTGACACGGGTATCCTGGTCCGCGCAACCTCCCGCTCCGACGGTCCCGCCCGTCGGCTGCTCCAACAAATTGCTAATGACCCCTCGCATCGGCTTGCTCTCTCTCCCTACATCGTGGGCGAAGTCGGCAAGGCACTCAGCTATCCCAGAATGTACGAAGCGCTGCACATCACGCCGGATCAAATCGAGGATCACCTGGCCTATTTGAAGCGCATTGCCGCCGGGTAGAGCCGGAAATGGGCTTGCCTGTGGTATTGACCGATCCCAAAGACGATCCCGTGATCTATACCGCCGTCGGAGCCGGCGCGGACATTCTTTGCGCGCGTGACCGCGGCTTCTTTGTTCCTAACGTGATCGCCTTCTGCCGACGCTATCGAATTGAAATTATGAACGAGCTCCGGCTTCTGGAGAGGTTGACAGGAACTTAAAGCCCACCGGCCCGAGCATCCCTGCTCCGCATCCTAACCTGGCGGATTGGCCGCGGCCCGGTAGCCAGATTAAGATACCCCATCAATGCGCGACCGTCCCCGAGATGGCAACGCCGCCCGAAATCGCCACGCCCCCTACCTGGGGAGCTCCTCCGGCGCCGATCGAGACCGAACCGGCGGTTGACTCGAAGTACAGCGTATTGTCGCTCGAGTTGACCGTGACCCCGGCCATCACCGTCGACCCGTTCACGGTCACGTTATAAGTGCCCGGAGTGAGTCCGGCAATCAGGTACTGCGCGGTGCCGGAGTGCGTGCTCGTGAAGCTGAGTCCGCCGTACGTCTGGCCCCCGCGCGCAAACATGGCGACCTTATCGGTAGTCTGGACGCCCGTCCAGTTGGCGTTCGGATTGAGTGCCGCGGCCGTCAGCGTGGTGTCTCCCATGGACGCCGACACCTTGTGCACGATCACGTAATCCGCGGCCGTCACGCTGGCGCCGCAGGCCGGCCCGCCACAGATCGAGACGCGATGTGTGTGATGGTTTGCCCCGGTATACGTGGATCCGTCGTCGCGAATGAAGATCGTACTCGGTGAGAAGATCCTGGTTACCAGCCCATTCGTGTTGGGGGCGGTCCCGCTTTCCTGGGAGAGAATCAGGCGATCCACGTTGAGCCCGGAACATCCATTGGACCCGGGACAGGTGGTTTGGCCCTCGGCCGGGTCACTGCTCGTGGCCGCCTCCCCGTTCTGCGAGTAATGAATCTGGCCGCGAATGCCGGCCGGAGCGCCCAACGCGATGTCGTCGTACTGCACAATGACTTCCTCAACGCCACCCTTGAAATGGACCAGGTGGCGATTCACACGCGTGGCGTTCACGGCGGGCACATACATTCCCGTCAGATCCGCCATGGCATAGGCGTAACGGGACAGGCCATCTCCCGTAGGGTTGACGCCCGCCCAGCGTGGGAGTTGGGCCACTACCGGAGTATTCGAACTTGACCCCGTCAACAGGTTGTTCGCGCCACCGATCTCCGGCACCACATCCAACTTGGTGGGATCGTCCGACTCCCCGCCGGCTCCCGGCGGCGCCTCGTCCGTTGACAGCAACGCCCCCTGCTTATACAGCCGCACGGAACCGCCTTCCGGCAGATCATGGTCCGCCCAGAAGGTCCGCGCCTCGAAAAGCAGGTGGGTATCGTTGGGATTACTCCATCCGGTCCGCGAGATCATCGCGTGACCGGAGAAGTTGTCCGGGCAGGCCCACCCCGTCACGATGCGGCAGGTCGCGGCGGAAGTGTCTCGAAACAGGTACTGAGTCGGTAGAGTGGTATAGTTCTGGGTCCCGATGCGTGGATCGGCCAGCAGGAAGATCCAGGCGGTGTTGGACGTCAGCATGGCGCCCGGCGTCCAGTACCCTGTCTTGGTGATGAAATCCTTGAAGTACCGCGCCTCATTGGAAGCCGGCGCGAGCGCCAACGTCTTATCCGGAATGTACCGGTCCGTCAGAGAGCCCGCCGCTTTGGACACCCGGTTGTCGCCCGTCTGAGTTCCCCACCGATGGGGCCACATCGAATTCAAGTAGAGATCCGGCAGCACTTCGTAGATCTTATGCACCGCGTGCCTGGTCACCCAGGGGCCGGCAGTATCCATCGACGGGAAGCCCGGCACGCCCTGCTGCAGCAGGCGCGCACCCTCGGGCCCATCCGACGTGGTGCGGCCGTAGCTGTAGTAGCTGCCCGAATACGAGAAACCCGTTTCGTAATTCATCAGATACCGCAGCATGTAATCCAGCCAGTACGATTGCTGCTTGGCCAGATCCAACGCGGCCCGCGGATCGTCGTCGGCCGCGGCAAGATCCATCGCCATCAGGCCCATGAAGTGGGTATAGCCATTGTTCCCACCGATCGCGGGACTGCCGTCCTGCAGGCCATACGTGCTTCCACTCTGTGGGTAATACACGGGCTGCGATCCGGACTCTCCTCCCCAGTGTTTTTTCAGCCAATAGCCGCCGCAGTCCCCATGCTTCCAGGCGTGGACCAGGAAAATAGCCAGGCCCGGGCTGCTGCTGGCCACATTCCCCACCGCGAGGACATTCAACGAGCCATCCCCATTCACTGCGGTGACATAGTACTCGGTGCTTAGCCACGCGCCCAGCTCCAGCGCGTCTCCCACACTGACCCGCTGGGTGGGATCGGGGTCGGTCACCCACAAGGTGCCGTTGCCGGCGATCGTGCCGGTGGTTGCATTGTGAGTGCCGTCGTAGCTCACCTGGCTGAATGTGGCGGTGGCCCCGCTCTTCGTGTTGGGAGTCACTTTGGCGCATCCGTCCGCGAGGTCGTTATAGACCTTGTCCAGGAACGTTTGTTTGTCGGTTGGATTCAGGTAGTCCCGCAACAGCGTGAACAGCAGGGCCTCGGCGTGGAACGTGTATCCGCTGAAGTCCCCCCAGTCCGGATTTCCGCCATGCATGAGCGCTTCATTGGCCGCGAAGTTCACGCCATTGGTGCGCTCGAAGTGCGTCATCCAGTAGAGGCCGCAGTCCCTGGCATTGGTATCGGCGCGATCGACAAAGAATTTGACCCCGCAGGCGTTCATCGAGGGCGGAAGATTGTTCGCCCCGTTGGGCGGCGCGTTGGAGGCCCGCGATCCACCATCGTAGATCCCCATGTAGAGGCCGGGGTTGATGGCATAGGTGTTGTAGACGTAGAGGAGTTTGTCCCATGGCGGATTTCCGGCCCACGCTCTCGCGGAGACCCGCAGGCAGTCCTCGGCGCCGGATGCTCCGCACGTCATGTTGGTACCGCTGTAGGTTCCATCCGGGACACCCGAGGTGGCGAAGTGGAACCGGGTGGTGGAGTCGGCGGTGACGGTATAGGGGTTGCCGCCGTTGTTCAGATTGGCGTTACCGCTGCCCCACACGCCCACCTGATCCCCGGTCGCCACGTAGCCGGCAAACGCGACTTGCGCGGTGGCCACCGACCCTGCGACCACCAGGGACACCAGCCCGTTGTTCGTACCGAGCGCCACGGAACGGGTGACCGCACCTTGCGATCCGTCCAGCCACCCGCGCGGATGATCGGTCAGGCTGAATGGCGTGAGCTTTCCACCCCATTGAGCGCCGCCCAGGTTGCCGGCGAACGATCCGTCGCACCAGGCCCCATTCCCCACGATGTCGGCGCCCTGCTGGTCGGTGATCGAGAACGTCACCGGGGAAAGCACCTGTTTGACCAGGCGGATGCCGTCTGCGTTCGGCAGACTGGCGCCCCCGGCCACGCACGTGCCCCAGATCCCCACCGTGTCACCCGGCGAGAGGCCATGGGCGGATTGCGTTGTCACCACCACCGGCGTGGAGTTCGACACGCTCGCGACCGCGAAGCCGGGCGGACTTCCGTAGCGCAGATACACTGACGTACCGGTCCCGGCGGACGTTTGCGGCGTCGCCATGCCGCTCCGCAATGGCACTACCGCGATCTGGGCCGAGAGCGCCCAGGCCGTCGTGAGCAAGAAAAATAGTCTCATTGCAGATCTCCCCATACCACATATTCATCCTGCACGCCGGTGCTCTGGATCGTCACTGGGGCGCCCAGACCGGCCGTGCGCAGCGTCCCGCGGCGTTGGATCAAGTTTACCCCCGCGCCGGCGCCGATCTGGATCACTCCGCTCCCGGCCTGCAGCAGCGTGAAGGACTGGTTCGGTGTCAGTCCCGCCGGGACGGTCACCGTGACCGGCGAGCTCGACGTGAACCGAAGCAGACGGTTTCCGCCGCCCCCCTCGGTCAGCGTATAGCTCGTCTCCGCGTGATTGACCACGGTGGAGCGGTCCATTACCGGGTGGCCGGCCCCGCTTACGTCCACCAGGATGGGCGTGGAGGAAGTGGAAGGGGTGAGGGTGGCGAAGATCATCGAGTCCAGCGGGAGGCCGCCGATGAGTTGGTTGCAGACGGCCATCGATCCCTGATCGTCCATCAGGCCCACGTATCCCAGGCTGGTAGCCGAGGCCTGCTCCGTGCGCCAGGCGTAATTCGATGCCAGGGTCTGCTCGGGGCCGCCCGGCGGAGTGACATAAACGCTGAGAGTGTGGGCGGGAACGTTGATCGGCACCCGCAGGTGATAGCTGCTGCCGACCGAGAAAGGCAGCGTCATCGCCGCGGCGTACGCGCCCCCGTTCCTTACGTCGATATCGCCGCTCGAACTGAACCGGACGGCTACGCCCATGCTGGCGTACCCGTTCGGCACTGACTGGCCGAGGCCCACCACTCCGTCATTTGCCGTGGTGACGAAGGGCGTCACGTCCGCCTCCCACTGGAAGGTTCCGCTCTCGGTGGGTAAGGCCCGGTTGCGCCATGTCGCGTCGGCATTCAGGCATCCGCTGATTCCCGGTCCGGTCAACACCAGGCCTCCGGAGGCGGTGGACACCAGGCTGCCTCCGTTGACCGCCGCGATCGTGTAGGTGTGGGACCCCGGCGAAATGGCGCTGTCGGTGTAGCTGAGGATGCCGCCATCGGCGAAGCCGATCACCGTCCCGTCGCGCGAGATGTAGTACTGCAGAACCTCGCGGGTGTCGGTCGAGGCCGTCCAGGTCAGCGTCACCTGGTAAGGCGTGAGGCCGGAACTGGTGGGAGTGCCCGGTGTGGTGGGTGGCGTCGTATCGGGCGCCGCGGCGGTGGCGTTGTACTGGTAGGCGCCATCGTCCCAGTGCCCGCCATACGGGCGGATGTTGCCGAGGATGTCGATCGCCGGAGGCAGGTAGGAATTGCCGATCGCGAGCCCGGCACCGATTGCCGGCGAACCGGAGACCAGCGTGAAATTCTGCCCCGCGAAGTTCGTGAACACCGTGGTGGCCTGCGCCGGCGTCTTGAGAAGTCCGCCGAGGTAATAGTTGTTTTCGCCGCCGTTGGAGCAGGCGCTGGCCGTATCGTCGAGCACGCACGCGTTGCCCCCCGTGTTGATCACGATGTTGTTGAAGATCACGTTGCCACTGGCGGGCTGTATGATGCGGACGCCGGTCGTCGAGAGAGCCCCGGCCGCCACAATGGTGTTGTTCACGATCAAGTTGCGGTTCGTGCCCAGGCCGCAGCCTTCGTCGGACAGCTTGAAGCCGGCCACGGCCTCGGTGTCCCAGAGCACATTGTTCCGGAGGATCGAATCCGACAGATTGATCAAAGACAAGCCTGCGGCGGCGTTGTCGTGGATGACGTTGTTCTCCACCAGCGCGCCCGAGATCATGCCGTCGGAGTTTCCCAGGTGGTCGTACGTGTTGCAGTCGCCATTGAACTGGATGCCCGCGCCGGCGTTCGAGTAGCTGGTGTTGCCCCGCACTACCGGCACGTCGAGCGACCGCGCCGAGTTCGAGACGTAGATGCCGTGCTGGGTGTTCTGGGCCCCGAAGGTGGTGTTGCCCTGGATCAGCACCCCGTACGCGAACCCGGTGAGGATGTTCGACTGTCCCGAACCGCTCACCGTGTTATTAAGGATCTGGCACGACTGGCACTCCACCACGTCGATGCCGAAATTCGACATGCCGGTGATCGTGAATCCGTTGATGGTGACGTAGTCCACCAGGTTGACCGTGACGCCGTTCCCATCCGAATTCGGCGTCGTGATCTGAACCGCGGAGCTCTGCGCTTGAAACGTGATGGGGGCCAGTGCCGTGCCGCTCACGTGCCCGCTCACCACCCGGAAGCCCGCGTACGTCCCGTTGTAGACGTACACCACGTCCCCCGCCACGGCCGCGTCGGCCGCGCTCTGGATCGTGCTGTACTCTTGACCGCTGCCGACGCAGCGTACGGAGGTCAGCGAGCAGTTCTGCGCCGCGGCCGACCGTGTCCAGAAAAACAACCCGGCCCACAATAAGATACTCAGCAATGATTTTTTCATGTCAGTCCTTTCAGGAAAATAGAATCTGCGGTCGATCCTTACGGATTCACCAATACCGTGACAATGCCGGGACTCAGGTTGCTAACCGCGGTTTTGGTCCCCGATGTGGCGCAGTTGCCATTAGCCGGAATCGCAAAGCTCGCTCCCGATCCGGTTTGCCCGATACTGCATGTATAGTTGTGCTTGCCTGCACCCGATGTGCCGGGGTTCAGCCAGCTCGCATACGAAAACGTCGCCATGTAGGCAGACCCGGTAGCCCCTGATTCCCACGCCCAACACCAGCTATGGAGGCCGGGGCTGAGGGTATAGGGCGTCCCCAACGTGGCCTTTTGCCACCCGACGCTACTGGTTTCCGACGCATTCACACTGATGAGTTGATTGCCCGACGAGTCGAATACCGCGACCGCCTGGTACTTAGTCGCCCCGGCCCCCGCAATCCAGCCAAGAGCGCTGACCACGATGGTGTAGGGGTCATAGACATCGGTGCATTGCGTCGTAGCCCCTGCCTGACTGCCGCTACTAGCGTAGGTGCTGGGAGGCGAAATGGTCCCCGGAAAATACACCATGGCCGCCGGCCAGGTCGCCGATCCCCCGGACCCCGCTGGCGTCGAGTAAGTTCCCGTGCCATCGAGGTATTTCGTCGCATCGTTGGGAGCCTTCGGAGCGTACCCATGTTTCGACGTGCTCACGTTGTTAGTTGTGTTGTCGGACAGGGATTGGTCGGCCTCGGCCACCGCGGAGCTCGTCACCGTCTGGGTCGATCCCGCGAAATGGGCGATTCCGGCTCCTGGTGAGGAGGCCACCACGGCATTGGCCGTTAGCGCAATCGAGCTGTCCACGTACGCGCTGGTGATCGTCGTGCAGGTGGGGGCCGCGTCCGCGTTCGCGGCGGTTACCGCTTGATTGGTGCAACTGCCCGTGCCCGCCGCCGCCCCGGTGGAAGCGACAACATCCGTGCCGTTCCATTTCCAGTACCCACCCGTGGCGGAGCTGTGCACGACCTGGGTCCACGTGGGAGACGAGCCCACGGCAAAGATAGCGCCTCCACGCGCTGCCGAAGAAGCCGTCGTATCGCCGTGCGCCGAAGACAGCAGATTGTGAGCGCTAGGTGCGAAGGTCGAGGGCACGCTGCTCAAATTGCCGTACGGATACCCTGACGGCAGATCTCCCACCACTGCGGTAGTCGGGGTCATCACGCCCCCCGAGACGGCCATCTTCAACAGGCCCGTCGAGAGCGCGCCCAGGTTGACCGCATTCGCCGGAGCGTTGGAAGTCTGGGTCACCAGGTAATAACCGCTGGCATTGGCCCCTCCGCCTCCACCACCAGATCCACAGTCCGAGCCCGTGCCGCTGACCACGCCCGCTGAATTGCGGTGCAGGCATTCCAGCGTGCTCGCGCCCCCGCTCAGAGTCAGTGCCGGTATCGTGGTTGTGCCTGTGAAAGTGGGCGACGCAACAGGGGCATAGGCCGTGTTGGCGAAACTCCACCCGCCGTTGTACCGCAGGTTGCCCGTCGCGAGCGTTGGCAGCGCCGCGCCCTTTAGCCCCGTGATGGTGAGCGAGGGACTGATACTGGTCGCCCCGGACGCCGATCCGCTCGCATCTCCGCCGGCCGTCCACGTGATCGATTGATTGGCTGTGAGGTAACCCGGCCCGTTCGTGAATGCGTTCAGGTTCGTAGGCTTATTCTGAATGAACGCCCCGCCCGAGGCCGCATTCCAGTCGATATAGGCGCTGGTCAGGCCGGCCGCTGTGCCGGTGGTGTTCTGGTTGAAGGTGGGAAAGTTGGTCAGCAGCGCCGCGCTCACCGCTGGAAGCCGCGCGCTCCCGTCGAGTTGCACCAGGTTGTTGGCAGCCGCGCCCACCGTGTAGGACGTCCCCCATCCCGAGCCGGTGCTATTCGCCACCCCCGTACCGGGGTAAACCATGGTCCCTCCCGGCACGGTATAGGCCCCCGTGCCATTCAGGTATTTGGTCGCATCGTTGGGAAGCTTGGGCGCGAATCCGTGGCTGGAGGCGCTCACGTTGTTGGCCGTGATGTCCGTCAGGGAAAGATCGGAGTCCGCCGGCTGCGCCTTTTGCTGGACCCCGTGGGAGTCGATGTAGGACACGAACTGGTGCGCGGTCGCGGTAGTGGTGAGCGGAGTGGCGTAGATGTTTCCGCCTGTGTCTGTGCACTTGAGCGTGTTATCGGTCGAGTCGAACCAGCAGGCGAGTCCCGCCGCCGGAGTCGCAGGCGCGGCTCGAGTGGGTCCGCTGATCAGCGTGGGGGTGTCGCCGGTAGTGCAGTTGGTGGCGTTGGCGTTGGCGCCATCATAGACCGCGGTGACGACCGTGGATGCGCCCGCCGTGCCCGTGACGGTGCAGGCCCGCTGCACGTTGGTGGGCCACACGAAGGCCCGGCCGCCGGTCGAGTCCTGAATCAGGATGAACGTCAGGGACTGGCCGGCCTTGGCGTTGGAGAGCGTTGAGCCGGTGACCGGCGTGCTGCCGAGAGTCAGTGTAAAGGTATTGCACTGCGAGGCGTCGAAAACCGGGCTGGCCGATAACGTCACGGTGCAGAGTTGCGGGTTGAAGCCCTTGTTGGCGGTGAGCGAGCCGTCGGAGTTTTGCGACAGGTTGCCGCCGGACGCCGTGCCGGAGCTGTTGTAGGTGAACTGGCCATTCGACCCGGCGATGGGTCCCGCCGGGCCTTGTGGCCCCGTAGCGCCGGCAGGACCTGGCGGACCGGCGAGAGTGGCACTCCACGTCCCCGGATTCCCCGTGGCCGAGCAGTAGGTCATGGCTGCCGTGTCCGTCGACAGCCAGGTCTGCCCGGCTACACAATTGACGGGACGGTTGGCCACCAGGCCCGACCTGCCGCTGGCCATCGTCCATGTGTTGGTATTCGAGCACACGTACAACTGTTGAATGTTATTGGCCGTGTCACTCCGCAAATAAAAACTGCCGGCCGCACAGGTTGCGGGCGGGCCGGCGGCGCTCAATGCCGGCACGCCCATTGTTACCCACCCGCTGTTGGCGCATGCGTACAGGTTTGCTCCGTTGGGGGCATCCGTCTTGAAGAACATCTGTCCTACCGCGCATGTCGCCGGCAGTATGGTTCCGGTCCCCAGTTTCCCTTGCCGCGTGAGATCCACCGCAGTCTGGCCGGCGGCGTACCACGCGCCAGCCGTAAGTACCACCGCTGCTGTCCATCGATGTTTTTTCATAGCTCTGTCCGGTCCGCGAATCGACACAACTCCGCCATTTCGCGGCTTATCCTTTTCTTCAAAAGACCTACTCGGTTGTTCAAAAGACCCACTCGTTCATCAAAAGACCCACCCGGCTGTCCGGAGACACTCCGGGCCGAGTGGGTCGAAAGATTCGTTTACTGCGGCCGCCGGTGTGCCTCTTTAGGGCCGCGTTGATTCGAGCCGGATCCGCCGGGAAACCGTTCGGAAGCGGGACTGGCCAGGACGCCAGTCCTACCGGGTTTCCGTGGAATCGCTAAATCCCTTCCTAATTTGAATCTAGCAGACAAGTATTCCCAAACCACGTTCCGGGCGCCCCCGACCTAGCAGCTAAGTGCTTTATTATCACCAAAACTACCCCCAGAAAATATATTTTCTAATCGCGTGACTGTGATTTTTGGGCCACCCCAATCCGGCTGATTTGTGATAAACTGAACACTTCGAGGCCGCGCTCGCATGCCGATCATCGCGGTAGTAACACCTCTTTTCCCCCTGCCTGACGAGCCTTATCGGGGCCAGCCCATCTACCAAACGGTTCGCGCGCTCCAGCGTTACGCCGATGTGCGGGTCTTCTGTCCCATCACCCAATACCCCGCATGGGCGGCATTCGCCCGGCCGGATCCGCCTGCCCGCTACGACGCGAGTTTCTCGCCGCCGGACGTGCCGGCGACCTACTTCTCCTACTCGGCTCTGCCGTTAGTCAATCGGCCCTGGAATGGAGAGATCTGTGCCCGCGCTCTGGCTCCGCACCTGGAGAAGTTACGCCCCGACCTGGTCCTGAATTTTTGGATCTACCCCGAGGGCTATGCCGGAGTGAAAGTCGCGCAGTCCTTGCGCATTCCCTCCATTGTCTCTTCCCGCGGTTCGGACCTGCGGCGCATCGAGGATCCGCTGACACGCCGGCGGATCTCCTATACTCTTCGCAAAGCCGACTATGTTTTGACGGTCAGTAGCGAGCTGCGGCGCCGCGCGATTGACTTGGGCGCCAGCCCGGACCGCACGGCCGCGATCTTGAACGGATGCGATCCCGCCACCTTTCACTTCCGCGGCCGTAGCGCCGCCCGCGGCCGTCTCCAAATCCCGGAAGACCAACAGATCCTGCTCTACGTCGGCCGCCTGGCAGGACCCAAAGGACTTCTCGATCTGTTCGCGGCGTTCGCGGTCCTCGTCGCGGACCGTCCCAAGCTGCGCCTTGTCTGTGTTGGGACCGGACCGCAGCAATCCGAATTGGAATCCTTTATAGGCGGCCACGGGCTGAAGGATCGGATCCTGCTCACCGGAGAGCGCGCTCCCCAGGAAATCGCCGAATGGATGGCGGCGGCGGATCTCTTCTGTCTGCCCAGCCACTCCGAGGGCTGCCCCAACGTCCTGATCGAAGCCGTCGCTTGCGGATGCCCGGCGGTGGCCACGGACGTCGGCGGCATCCCGGAATTGGTCACGCCGTCGAGCGGCATCCTGGTCCCGCCCAAAGACCCGCACAGCCTCGCCGAGGGGCTGCGCAACGGCTTGTCGAAGACCTGGGACCGGGCCGGCATCAGCCGCCTCCGCGCCCGCACCTGGGACCACGTCGCACGGGAAACGCACGCCATCTGTGAAGAGGTCCTGCAGCGTGCCGCGCGGCCCAGGGCCCGGCGGGCGGCCGATGGCCGCATGCGGATCACGGTGGTGACCCCCTACTTTCCGACGTCCGCCCGGTCGTACGGAGGCCGCTCGGCATACGAGACGCTGCGCCTGATGAAGCGCTGGGCCGACATCCGGGTGATCTGCCCACTGACTGCCTATCCTGACGTCAAGTGGTTGACACCCAGGAACTACGACCAGCCAGATCTCACTTACCAACCCCGCGACCTCGATACCACTTACTTCCGGTATCCGGCCATTCCGATGGTCACCCGGCCGGTGAACGGTTTGATCTGCGAGCAGTACTTACTCCCGTACGTGCAAGAGTCGCGCCCCGACCTGATCTTGAATTACTGGCTGTATCCGGAGGGGTACAGCGCGGTGCGGGTGGGCCGCACCCTGGGCATTCCAGTGATTGTGGGAGCCATCGGCTCGGACATCCGGCGTGTCAGTGACGTTTACGTCCGCCACCTGGTCCGTAAGACCCTGATGGAAGCCGCCGCCGTGATCACGGTGAGCGAAGAGCTGCGGCAGCGCACGATTGCCATGGGTGTGCCCTCCCGACGGGTCACCGCCATCCTGAACGGTTGCGACGGGGCCGTCTTCCGGCCCGGCGGGCGCGACGAAGCGCGCCGGATTCTGGGGCTGGAGGTGTCCGGCGAACTGATCCTCTATGCCGGCAACCTGCTGCCAACGAAGGGCTTGGCGGAATTGATGGACGCATTCATCGGCCTCGCGCAGCGACGTCCGGATCTCCGGCTCGCGCTGGTCGGCGAAGGGGTGTCGGGCGGGAAACTGCAGGCGCGTGCGGCCGCGGCGGGCGTGCGCGAGCGCGTCATCATGCCAGGGCCGCAGGAGTCCGCGAGGGTGGCCTGCTGGATGCGGGCCTGCGACGTCTTTTGCCTGCCGAGTCACTCGGAAGGATGTCCCAATGTGGTCATTGAGGCGCTATCGTGCGGCCGGCCGGTGGTGGCCACGGATGTAGGCGGCCTACCGGAGTTAGTCGACGAAAGCTGCGGAATCCTGGTTCCTGCGCACGACCACGAAAAGCTGCGCGCCGCGCTCGACACGGCCCTGGCGGTCCGCTGGGATGCCGGCCGGATCGCGGCGGCGTTCCAGCGGGACTGGGAAAAGGTCGCCGAGGAGACTTTCGCGGTCTGCGAAAAAGTGCTGCATTCCGCGCAGGCGGTCAGCGTATGACGGAGCATATGACCGAACCCAGGGTCAGCATCCTCATGGTGACTTATAACCGGCCGCAGATGATTGGCCGTGCCATTGCGAGTGTCTGCGAACAGTCGTTTGCCGAGTGGGAATTGATTATCGTGCAGGATGGATCTAACCCGGCGACCGAACGATTACTCGCGGAGTGGCTGGCGAAGGACCCGCGGATTCACCACCTTCGCCGGGGTGCCGTGGGCTCGATTGCCGAGGCTTCCAATTTCGGCCTGGCGGCGGCCCGCGGCGGTTACGTCGCCATCCTGGATGACGACGATTATTGGATCGATCGGCGCAAACTGGAGCGGCAGGTGGAGTTTCTGGACGCGAATCCGGAGTATGTAGGCTGCGGCGGCGGTTATGTGGTGTGGGATCAAAACGGCCGCCTGCGCGGAAAATTCCTCAAGCCGGAACACGACGGCGCGATTCGCGCACGCGCTCTGATCGCCAACCCGGTGGCCAACTCCACGTCCATGTTTCGCCGCGCGCTGGACGGGCGCCTCGTGGCCTATGACGTCTCGATGCGGCAGTTCGCGGATTGGGATTTTTGGCTGACCATGGGAGCCCGGGGGAAGCTCTACAACTTTCCGTTCCACCTGGCGCATTACGCGCTCTGGGAGGGCGGCAGTTCCTTTCAAGCGCAGCGGGCGAATGGCCGCGCGGCCCTGCGCATCGTCCGGAAACACCGGCGCGAGTACCGCGGATTTGTCCCGGCGCTGCTCCTGGCGTCGTTATACTTCGGCTATGCGTGTTTGCCGGAGGGAGTGCGCCACGTCTCGTACGCGAGTCTCTCGGCGCTGAAGAAGGCGCTGTCGGGCCGGCGCGGCCGATAGGGGCGCAGGCACTCGTGCCCAATGCCACATAGTTTTCCCACCACTGGGAATGCTGCACAAATTGTGGGGCGGACCCCCTGGTCCGCGCGGGTCCCCCTGGACCCGCTGTTTGCACAGCCAAATGAGCCCGATGCGATCCGCGAGAGGCCGACGAGGGCGTCGGCCGCGGACCGGGGGGTCCGCCCCACAATCAACGCAGAACGTCCGATTGTGGGAAAACTATGTGGCATTAGGCTTTAGCCTGCCGCCGGCTTCAGCCGGCGCTCCTCGATCACGGAGGCTTCTGCCGGCAAAGATGCTACCCAAGGACTGTCCTGCGCCTGCCCAAGTCGCTCAAGAACGCGGTGGAACGCCTGAGCCGGCAGGATGGAACCAGCATCAACCAATTCGTCGCGATTGCCGTGGCCGAGAAAGTCTGCGCCCTCGAAACCGCGGACTTCTTCCACGGATCGCCGCGCCAGCGCCGATTTCAAAGTCTTCGACAAAATCATGCGGCGTCGTGGGGGCGAGCCTCCGCGCGATGGCGACGAAATGCCGCCGAAGAAGGTCCGGCGAAAAGCCTAATTCGCGGTAGGTCTCTCCGCATGATCGATGACCAGAACCTCGACCGGGCCCTTGGCGGCCACGAGCTTCAACCCGAGTTGTTCTTCTAGTGCGGCGAAGATGTTGGGGAGATTGGGGTCGGTCGGAGGCCTGGAACCGCCCGGGTCGCCCGGCCCTCCGGAGCCCGGCAATCCCATGGTGGCCTCGTCCGCGGTGAAACTCAGATCGAGATCGAATTCGCCAGTGAATCCGGTCTTATCCAGGACCGGTCGGTCCAGTACCGATGCAAGCTGCCTGACGAGGTCCGCCACGTGAACCTTGCGCCCTTGTATGTGCAGCCGCCCTGGTTCGTACGCGGTTAATGCCCCCGAGACATAGCCACAGTCGACCTTTCCCGGTACCGGTCGCGGCGGCGTGCCGGGCGGAAAAGAAACGCAGCCCGCTTCCTTCGCCGCCGGCAGTTTGGGGCCGCTCTTTACCACCGTCAAATCGTAGACCGGTAGCTCTCTCGTCTCCCGGTGGAGCGCCAGCTTGAACCGGTCGGCCAGCAGCGTCTGGAGCATCAGCCACGCGTGCTTCGCATCGGTGTTGCCCTCTGGCTTGGCCTCGATATCGTAGCCGGGGGAATCGACCCATGCCGGACCTCCTACCACCTGCGAGGCCGGCAGCGGGAGCCAGTGAGGGAGGTCGTGGTCCGCGTAGGCGAATTGGATGAGAAGCTTCACGGACGCGTTCGTCGCAGTCAGCCGCCCTCCGGGTCGATAGCCAACCCCCATCGGGTGATGCGTAGGTTCACTCCAGTGATTAGGATTTGGTTTGATCGACGCCACCGCAAACGCGGGATGCTCGTCCGACTGGCCGAACAATCCGTATGCCGCGGCCACCAGCAGCACAGCGACCGCGAGGACGCCCGGTCCCAGGCCCGTGCGGACGCGTATTGAGCCCGGAGCCGGGGACGGCCGCGACTGGCCCAGCAACCTTGCGATCCGGTCTCGCAGCGATCCACCATTGGCGGCAACCGCGAGATGTGCCGGGCGGTACGCTTCCAACCCCGCCAGCGCGCGCGCATACGTGAGCGCATCGCCCGACACCGATACCGCCACATCGTCGCAGCACAGTTCGCGCTCGGCGCGAATATGCCCCGACACCCACCAGACCGCGGGATGGTAGAACAACAGAGCTTCGGCCACGCTCTGCAGAATATTGACCAGGTAATCGTGCCGCCGGATGTGCGCCAGTTCGTGCACCAGCAGCGCCTCGAGCTGCCCCGCAGGCAGACCGCCCAGCGCCCCCACCGGTACCAGCACCACGGGGCGCAACCAGCCGACCACCGTCGGAACCTGCACCGGCGCGGAGACCAGCAACCGCACGGGGCGAGACACACCAATCCGCGCGCCGAGTTTCCCCAGTATCTCCTGCCATTCCGGCGGCGCACGCCGTACCAGCATCGACCGCATGCGTGCGGCAACCACCCAGCCTCCCACGAGGCGCACCCAAAACACTACCGCGCCGGCGAGCCAGACCATTACGACCCAAATCAGGAACTGGGCCGGCTCGACCCCGGACACCGTAGCGCGGACGGACGCGGGCAGCGGAGCGGTTGTGGCGGCGATGCCGTTGGTGGAAGCGGACGGGGGATTACTTTGGATGCGATAGGCGGCGTCCGGGCTTGCGTCCGACGGCCGCATTAGCGCCCAGGTCGCCAGCGGAGCGGCCATCATGGCTGCCAGTGCCGCGCAGGCCAGCAGGTATCGCGCATTCGGACTCGACCTGCGCGCCACCGCTCGGCGTGCGGCCGCATACAGGACCGCAATCGCCAAGCCCTGCCACAGGAAGTGGACCAGCGTCCAGCCGAGGCGTTCCACCCACGGCTGCGCAGAGAGGATTTGCATGACGTTCATGACAAGCCCCCTTTCTCTTTAGCAAAGGCATCCAGCATGCCACGGATTTCGTTCAGTTCCTCGCGCGAGGCCGGCTGTGCCGCCAGCGCGCCCATCACCAGGCTGCGTGCCGACCCGCCGAAAGCCCTCTTCAGCAGGTCGCCCGCGATCTGTTGCTGCGTCTGCTCTTTGGGGACGCTGGCCTCGTAGACGTGCGATCCGAAGCGCTCGCCGCGGATCAGCAGACCCTTTTCCGTCATCAATTGCATCTGCTTCAGCGTGGTGGTATAGGCGTTGTCCTTGCCCAGTTCGTCGTGGACTTCCCGCACGGTGGCCATTCCCAGCCTCCAGAGGACGGCGAGAATGTCGAGCTCGGCGGCGGTTGGAAGTGCCACAGGCGGCCGGTTGCGGGGTAGAGAAGTCATCTGAAAAAATGATACTACGATAAAAACCGTAAGCCAACGATAAACATCGTAGTGAGTTGGCCTGACGGGGCTCGGCCTTTAGGCCTCAACGAGCCGCGTCAACAAGTCGTTTTCGTGGCACACCTCGATCCCGCGGGCGGCGCAATACCCAAGAACGGCGGGATCATCGTGGAAGTCCTTGTCGTTGGTGCACAGCACGTCAGCCGCGCCGCGCTCGGCGGTTTGGAGGACATCAAGGTCATCGACATCGCGCAACGGCGCGTGATACGGCGGCCTCAGGATGACAGTCTGGGATACCTGCCGGAGAAACTGCGCGTAATCGTAGAGCTCCTCGTCAGTGAGCCCGAACCGTTTTTGCAGCCTCGGATAACGGAGCACCTGGATCGTCTCGGCTGCGCGGGTGGGCGCGCACCAGCACGTTAGCGTCAGGCGTGACTCTCAATTGGCGGGCCGGTGATCCGGGAGGGTCGAATGGAACGCCTCGCGGACAAGAGCGTCTTCTTCCTCGACGCTCACCTCCGGGACTGGCCTTGAGGCAAACCGCTCATCCAAGACCCGCAAAGCCGCTATCCGTTCCTCGGGCGAGAGCCGGGACGGAATGATCGTCGTGGGATCGAGGCTTTTGATACTGACCGCTTCGTTTTCGGACACGGGATGCCCAAGCAATATTTCCGCGGCATGTCGTTGCTCGGGCGACAAACCTTTCACGCGATAAAGCATTGGTTTCTTCCCTTAATTCCCAGGGTTCCTGATTTCAGGCTACCTCAATCTACTCAAGAGTGCGAATGGGCTCTACCAGAACCAGGCACCCGGTTCAACCAGCGGAAAGACCAAATTCGGCAACGGAAATTTGCAACGTTCAAAATCCTTATTTGACGGGCTTTCCGGCGACGTTGCAAAACTTACCCTTTATGGGACGGTACGGGAGATCACGAGTCACCCCCATGGGCTATAATAGTTGTCCATGCCCAACAATACATGTGAACACTGCGGCGGTTCACAACTCATCAGCGGTCTCATTGTTTCTGCTTCTGGTGGTGGTGGCGACGTACGTCCCGGCCTCCTCTGCAAAGAGAAAGAGAAAGGCTTTTTCAAACGATCCGAAAGGGAGAAAAGGGAGAGCCTTTTTGCTGACCTGTGCACCTCTTGCGGCACTGTAAAACGTTTATACGTGAAAGACCCGAAACGTGATTGGGTCGTATAACTTTCACGGTTTCAACCGGGACGGTCCCCGGCCCAATGGGCGCAAAGGACCCGTTTGTGAGACAGTCGGGATTAGCGATTGTGGGAACTCCTCACCATGCTCCAGAGCAAACCTGCGACGGCGATGAGAACGACCCAAAAAATAACTGTTTTGCGCACGGCGAGTCGGTTTCAGTCGTGGTGAGACGGATCACCGCCAAGCTCGCGGCACACCCGTAGTCTCTCGATCTCTTCTTCGCGAACTCGTTGCCTTTGTTCATCGGAGAGCGCCATGATCGGGTTTAGATGCAACCGAAAGCAAGCGGCAAGACACGCCCGAAATCTACTCCTCTACACTTCAACTACTGACTGTGAGCCACGTTGCGCAAAGGACCCTTTCTGAAACATGGTGGATCCGCGAATGTCGCGTACCTCTAACCCGGTTTTTCATTGATCGCCAACACCCAGTCTTCACCCGCGCACCACCACGCCCTGAATCTGCTTGCGGATCGCCGCCCGCATCTTCGCCGGCAGCAGATCCTTTTGGCCTAAAGCCTTCCAAGCCGCCGGAATCCGCTCCGCGGTCTCGCGCACAATCTCCCAGACCGGGCTTGTGGGAAGGCCCGCGGTGTCCGTGAAACGTCGCACCTGGTCGACCGTGATCTCGCTCAGACTGCGGCTTCCGCCGAAGGTGAGAGCGAGCCTGTCACCAGGGATGTAAACCGAAGTCGCAACGAAATCGTACGCAGGCGAGAGCGTCGGCCTGCGGCCATCTGGGTACAACAACGACCAGTTCTTCAGGTGCATGTCGCCGTTTCCGATCCACACCGAAAAAACCAGCCGCCGCACAAACTCATAAGTACCCTCGTCGCCGGTTTCCGCCCACAGTACGGAGGCGATGTTGGCGTAACTGCGGCGCCCGTACTTGTCGTCGGGAAACAGTCCGAAGACCTGGGCGAAATCTTCCGCGTGGATGCGCCGCCCGCCGGCCGCCCGGTCAAAGCGGCGCACCGCCAGCGCGTTCCCGGCCATGCGCGCGGCATCTTCCGGCAATCCGTGTATTTCCCCGACCGGAACGAGGCGCACTTCGGGCACCGTAATGCCCACCGCGCGGGCCAGCTCCAGCATCGCGTATTCGTTCTCCGGCACGGACGGAAACTGCAGGGATGGCAGCTTGACGATCCAGGACCCACCGACGCCGTGAGCCGGGATTGTCAGACCGCCGGATGCCTCCATCACGGCCGAAAACTTCAGTTGTATGCCGGCGAGTGAAAACCGCAACACGCCATCGTCGCGGCGATCGGCGCGTTCCCGCCTGGCATCCATGCGTTGCCGCGCGTCCGCGGTGAGAGGGGTCACCGTGACCGCGCCCGGGAGGTCGGCGCCAAGCGCCGCCAGGAGAAAGAACTCCCTCTCCGGCTTGACGCCCGCGCGTTCCGCCAGATACTGCCGCAGGTGTCCTTCCGGCAGCAGGTTGGCAAAGAACGGAGGCACGCGCCGGCCCACTGGGCGGACGGCCGTCACCAGGCCGCCGGTCCGCCCCTTGAAGGAAAGACTCAACACCGGCCGCTGCGCGTCGTCGGCATAATCCTGCTCGAATGCGAATAAATGGTGATCCCCAACCAGACGGCTCAGGACGCCGACTCGCCGCCCGTGAAGCTGAACCGCCAGGGCATTGAGCTGGGGATCAAGCTTCATCGTCAGCATCCTCCGATTCATCGCCAACCGCATAGAGCGGGCGTTCGCCTCCACCAAAGGCGCCGCCGGCGTGGCTGTGGTGATCGCGGATGAGCGCCCGCACGGCGGCAACCAACTCCCGCGGAACCATGAGGAGATCGCGATCGAGGATGCGGACCACGTCGAGCAGCGTGTCGAAGCGCGGCACGATTTTGCCCGCCTCTATCCCGGATATGTGCATTTGCGGCAGTCCCAGGCGCTTCCCCATCTCCGCCTGGCTCCAGCCGCGCTGGTGACGCGCCTCGATCAATTCGCGGACCATCGCTTCGGGCAAGCGGCCGAGGCGTTTTGCCCTAATAGGTAATCGCATATTGTAGCCTATAATTGATATAGTATCGCAGTTTACAAAACGTCTGCCCGCCTCAAGGGCGATGCCCTTGCCTGGTTGGCACGTAAGCCAGGTGCGCAAATGACTTGACAACCCTGCTCCCTGCCAGGAATACTATATCCGTATCCGTACTACTATGTCTCCAACCGATCTAACCCCCCTCTCCCCCGCCTTTTTCCACATCCTCCTCTCCTTGGGAGCCGGCGAACGCCACGGCTACGCCATCAAGCGCGAAATCGCCGCCCGCACCGAAGGCAAACTGAAACTCGGCCCCGGCGTGCTCTACGGATCCATCAACAAAATGGTGGAACTGGGCCTCATCGAGGAGACCGACGCCCGGCCCGACCCGCACCTCGACGACCAGCGCCGCCGCTACTACCGGATCACCACCTACGGCCGCAAGGTCGCCCGGGCGGAAGGCGCCCGGATGCGCGACCTGGTACAGTTGGCCGCCGCCACCTTTGGAGTGCGCCGCCATGCGTGACGCGCCCTTTTCCCTAAAGCTTTACCGCTGGCTGCTCCGATTCTACCCCGCCGATTTCCGCGCGAACTATGCCGGGCCCATGGAGCAGGAGTTTCGCGACGAGCTCGCTCAATCCACCGGGCCCTGGGCACTCACCGCTCTCTGGGGTCAACTCCTCGCCGATCTGGCCATTTCGATTCCCGTGCAGCTTTCGCGCGAAGCCTCTCAGGATGTCCGCCACACCCTCCGCCTCTGGGCCAGCCGCCCGTGGCACACAGTCTTCGCGATCGCCGCCCTAGCCATCGGCATTGGCGCCAACACCGGCGTCTTCAGCGTCGTCAACGCCCTGCTGCTGCGCTCGCTGCCATTCCGCGACCCTGGCCGCCTCGCCGCCCTCAATCACGCGGAATACATTCCGCCCCACGGCAGCGCGAAACAGTTTCACGATTGGCGCCAACAAAGCACGTACTTCTCCGACGTCGCACTCACCGAGGAATTCGACGTCAACCTGGGCGGAGTCCGCGACCCCGCCCGCGCGCACCTCGCCCAGACATCCTGGAATTTCTTCTCCACTCTCGGCACACAGCCGGTGCTCGGACGCGCCTTCATGCCCGAAGAAGATACCCCCGGTCGCAACGCCATCGCCATCGTCGGCTATGGACTCTGGCAGCAGCTCTTCGCGGGCGACCGCCGGGTCCTGGGCGCCACCATCCGCATCGATGGAGACCCTCTCACCATCGTGGGCGTGGCCCCGCCCGGCTTCGACTATCCGGGAGGCGCCGTTATCTGGAAACCGGCGAAGTTCGATGGTGAGGGCAACAATGGCTGGGACACCGTCGCGCGCCTCAAACCGGGCATCACATGGCCGCAAGCCCGCGAAGCCTTTTACGCCGAGGCCGATCGCCTCTTCCCGAACCGCTATACCAAACGTCCCAGGGTGACGCCCCTCCGCGACGGGCTCGCCGGCCCCGCCAGGAACGGCTCCCTGATGCTCATGGCCGGCGTGCTGCTGGTCCTGCTGATGGCCTGCACCAACGTGGCCAATCTCTTGATGGCCCGCACCGCCGATCGCGCCGCGGAGCTGTCCGTTCGCTCCGCCCTGGGAGCCAGCCGGGCGCGGCTCGCCCAACAGTTGCTCACCGAGTGCCTGCTTCTCTCCTTCGTAGCCGCCATCGCCGGATTGGTACTCGCCTATTGGACCACCGCGATCGCGGTGAAAGTCCAACCCCCGCCGCTCGCCGCGCAGTCCTATTCGATTCTCGATGGCCGCGTGCTGGGCTTCGCCGCATTGGCATCCATCCTCAGCAGCCTCCTCTTCGGCGTCTTGCCGTCGCTGTACGCGGGCCGTATCCACACCTTCGGAACCCGCGATTCCGGCCAGACCCGCGGCTCCCGGCTCGTCCGCGAAACCTTGGTCGCCGCGCAGGTCATGCTCACCATTATTCTCTTCACCGCATCGGTCTCGGTGGGGCGCGCCTTTGTCAAGCTGATGGGAACCGACCGCGGCTTTGACGTCCAGGGGCTGGTCACGGTGAACGTGTCGTTGGGCGGCACCACTCAGCAACTCACCCACCGCGAGCTTCCCTATTTTGAGGAGGCACTCGCCCGTGTCCGCCGCCTGCCCTTCGTTCGCAGCGCCAGCGCCACGGAGTTCCTTCCGCTTTACGCCACGGGCTTTCTGGGAGGACCCGCCGGACTGGACGGGCGTCCCGCCAAACGGGGCGCTATGGTCGTCCCGGTCTTGTCCGAATATCTCCAGACAATGGGCGGACGGATGCTCGGCGGGCGCGACTTAACCGACGCCGACGTGCATTCCGGCGCCAGGGTTGCCGTCGTCAATGAACATTTTGCACGCGAGTTCGGCGGCCCCGCTGAGGTCCTGGGCCGGCAGGTCACGCAAGGGAACACGCCGCTATACAAAATTGTCGGCGTCGTCCAGGGGATGGACTACGAGACCGACCCGTCGGCCACCGCGGACCGCAATCAGATCTTCTTTCCATCCCATGCTCCTGGCGGTTTCTTCTCTACCTTCGTGGTGCGCGTAAACGGCCGCGCCGAAGATCGCCTCGCCATAGTCCGCGACACCATCCGGTCGGTGGACCCGCAAGTTCCCGTCTTCGGCGCGAAAACCATGGCCGAGCGCCTGGATGACACCTTCGCCCGCCCGAAATTCTACCGCACCGCCGTCCTGCTCTTCGCGGCGTTCGCCTTGCTGCTCGCGGTCATCGGCATCTACGGCATCGTTTCCTATGCCGTTGTCCAGAGGACCCACGAAATGGGTATCCGGATGGCCCTCGGCACCACGCCGGTCCGGCTTCGCGGAATCCTGCTGCGGCAGGGCCTGCTGACTGTGGCCGCGGGCGCCATTCCCGGAGTCGCCGGAGCCATGCTCAGCGGCCGCTTCCTCGAAAGCCTCATCACCGGGGCGAAATCCGTCGATCTCGCAACGTCCACCCTCTCCGTGCTCTTCATCGCGCTGGTCGCCTCGGCCAGCATCTGGGCCGCCACCCGCCGCATCGCCGGTCTCGACATCATGACCATCCTCCGCACCGAATAGCGGGCTGATGGCCGGCCAGATAGGAAGGCCGCTCATCGGTCTGGTTGATCCGGGCAGGGAATCTGACCCCGGCATTCGCTCAGGCTTCGCCGGGGAAGAAGGTCACATGCCAGCGGCTTACCGGAGACCGGAGCCGCGATCGGCCGGCTGGTGAAATGCCTGAAAGCCCACGGACCAGGATTTGATTGGACGAGTCTTACGTCACCGGTCTTGCTTGGCCAGCCACCCTGACGATGAGGTCCAGTTTCTCAACGACTTCGGGGTCGATACGCTCTCTGGGAACAAACTTCGTCAGAGTATGGTATTCCGTCTTACGCATCAGGTTGCGGAGTCCCAGCTTCTCGAAGTAGCTCTGAAACACGGGAGTGAGAAAGTCGTCACTAGCCTTCACGTTTGGACCAAAAGGATCTGGCCGTCCCAATGTCCTCAATGCCGCGGACACCTGCTCAATTGCTTGCTGCATCGCCGTCCTCTGGCGATCGCGAAGCGCTTCCCCGAACAGGGGGCCGGGCTCACCTTCAACGTGTTCCGCATATGCGATCAGTGTCTCCGGGTAACAGAGGTAGTTCTCAATTTCACGACGACGCCACTTCGCCTCAAAGAGCGGTCCTTGCCCGTTCAACTCTTGTGAGATTGAATCGAACACCGCTATACCAACTAAGTCTGGCTTGGCCTCCCTTAATCCGAAGAAATGATCTCTGGCCTTAGCCGGTTGATTGGCTACATAGCAGACAAATGGCTGCTCCAGAAGTGACCTCGCTGGATGGTCTAGTTGTTCGGCGAATGCCTGGAGAACCGCCAAATCCGTTGAACCCTCCAGATAAAGGACCCACCCTACCTGCTCTGCCTGATAATATTGTTCAAACCCGATGGCACGGAGCGATTTGAGCACCTGGCCGCCACGATCGTCGATGCGGTGCGGTTTCCCTACGAAGGCCACGACAATGTCGCGCTCGGCAGCCTCGTTCAGGAGCACTTCGGAGTGACTCGCAGCAATCACCTGACAGCCCTGTGCCTCGGCCGTCTCGGTCAAAAGCTGATAGGTCTGCCGCTGCCGTAGGATTTCCAGATGGGCATCTGGTTCGTCGAGTAGTAGGACGGACTTTGGATGGGTGTAAAGATGAGCCAACAGCAGCAAGGTCTGTTGGAGGCCCCTTCCCGAGGAGACTAAGTCGAGTTCGGTTTCCTCTTCGCGATAGGACATGGTGATTTGTCCCCGCTCCTGGATAAACTGTGGCGGGTTCAACGTTACTCCGAAGAGCTTCTTAATGTGGGAAACCAGTGCTGTCCAACTGGTCGGATCGGGCGCGGAATGTATCACAAAGCAAAGGTTTCGGAGGACCTCTGCAGTACGTCCTTCACCGATGCGCACGTTGATGGCGCCGTCCTGGAGGCGGTCCTCCGTTGCCGCCAAACCCGACATCGGGGGCAAGAACGCAACTCGTACAGGTGCTGCCAGAATTGGGACCGGCATGCGTACGGGTTGAGGCTCCTCGTTCATGCGCAATGGACGGCAATAGAACGATTCTTGATTAGCGTAGTCGAACTCGAAGCCGCATTCCCAGGGGGTGTCCTCCGTTA
>Ga0116222_1000374_pt1 | contig 29118 bp, 29 predicted proteins | sample Sb_taG_12_FD_88963 | JGI IMG/M metagenome (GOLD analysis project Ga0116222, IMG submission 88963) | Peat soil microbial communities from Weissenstadt, Germany - Sb_50d_9_AC metaG | ecosystem: Environmental > Terrestrial > Soil > Wetlands > Peat | place: Germany: Weissenstadt | collected 2010-09-21
GTAGAACCGGTACGACCGGGCGAGGTCGGTCACGCCAAGCGTGATGAGCGAGATGCGAGGCTCCATGTCGGCAGTATTGCCTGTCGCAGCGCCAGTGGCACTCCCGCGGGGCACACCCGGCCAACGGTGATCGTGCGTCTCGGCCCAGGAATCGGCGACTGAGCATGACCACGATCACGGCAGCGACGGCGTCCGGATTCGGCGCGCGGCGGGGTCTGAGTAGGTCGACTCAGCGCAAGTTGAGTACGAGCACACGGGGCGGAAGCCCAGGTCTGGTGGAGCATCGAAGGTATGGCGGCGCGTTTGGCGCCTGCCCAACTGATCGAGGGACGATTGTCATGGCTAAATCTGCTGCCGGAGGGACACTGCATGACCAGCTCAGCCGATGGACATCGGCGGGGCTGATCGACGCCGACCAAGCAAGCCGGATCGAGGCGGCCGAGAGGGTACGGACTGAGTCGCAGCCCCGGCTGCCGAAGCGACCGGCGGCCGGGCTGCTCACCGCAACCCGGCCAGCGGCCAGCCCAGGCAAGTCGGTCTCCGGCCCGGCCGGCTCCGGCACCACCGGCTCTGGCCCCATCGGATCCGGCCAGCCTGCGACCGACCAGCCGCACCGGAGGCTGCCGCTGTTCGTGGAATCGCTTGGCTATCTGGGTGCCGTCATCGCCGTCGCGGCTGGGGCGATCGTGGTGCATCACTTCTGGCCGAGCATGCCGACCAGTGCCGAGCTTGCCCTGGCCGGCGTGGTCGCTGTCGTCTTGCTTGTTGTCGGCGCCGTGCTGCACATCGGCGCCGAGCCAGCGTTCGGACGGCTCCGCAGTGTGCTGTGGCTGATATCGACCGTCGCCGTCACGGCGTTCGCGGCGGTGCTCGCCGACCGGATCTGGCGCCTGGGCGGGATCAGCGTCGCCCTGCTGGCGGAAGGCACGGGCACGAGCTACGCGATCGTGCTCTGGTGGCGCAACCGGTCAACGCTCCAGCACCTGGCCATGTTCGCCGGAACGGCGGCACTGGCAGCTACCGCCGTTCACCAGGCCGGGTCCGGTACCGCGGCGTGGGGGCCGGGTCTGGTCATCTGGCTTGTGTCGGCGTTGTGGGGGATCGCGGTGCACCGTGGCTACCTCGCCCCCCGGACGGCGGGCCTGGTCGCGGCGGGCTTCGGCCTGCTGCTCGGTGCGCAGCTGACCATGCTGGACACGGCGGCGGGCCAGGTGCTCGCGATCGGGACTGTGGCTGGCCTGCTGGCGGTGGGCATAGCGTTGCACCGGGTACTGCTGCTCGGGCTTGGCGCGGCCGGAGCCATCGTGATCTTGCCCCAGACCGCCAGCAGGTACCTGCCGAGCTCGGCCGCGGCCGCGCTGTCCGTCTGCGCGATCGGCCTGATCCTGCTCGGCATCGCCCTATGGCTGGCCAAGTCCCGCAAAGCGGCCTGACGGCGGGTGCACGCAGTTGCCCAGGTTGCGGTCAGCCGCAGTTCAGTCGAGCCTGGCCAGGGCTGCCTTGAGCCTGGGCACGCTCCAGTGCGGGTGATCTGCCAGGAAGGCAAGCTCGCGCACGAAGATCGGTGCGTTGATGGTGCCGATTCCCGAGGCGAGGTCGTATCCGGGCAGGGCTCTGAATCCAGCGACCGTGTAGAACCTGTTCTTCCTGCCCTGCCGGAATGAGACCGTATTACTGCCGCTGGACACATCGGCGATGCCATGGGCGCGCAGGGCGGACAACAGGTACAGATCGGGATTGATCAGCCCGAGCCGATGGTGCGCGACCTGCTCGGCAAGTGCGACGATGCCGGCGAATAGCGGTGTCGCCTCGCTAGTACCGCAGGTCGGGTACCAGCCGGCCGGCTGGCCAGGGAAGCTCTGGTACATGTCAGCCGCGCCGTTGCACGCGCCGCTCATCGAGATGTCGGGTACGCCGCGCCTGCCCCCGACGATGTTCCTGACGCCCCGCTGATACCAGGGCCGGGGGAAGATGACCGACCTGCCGCCGCCGCTGGCCAGCGGGCCTGGCCCGTTGTTACCGGCGATGTACTGGTTCGTCGCGACGCTGTAGGTGTCATTCCAGACCGTTGCCGGGCTGATCGGATCTCCGGCCGCGTCCAGGTGCAGCTGGGTCGCGCCGACGCCGGTCACCAGCGGGTCGCTGTCTGGCCAGGAGGTCGCCCGGTTCAGGAAGTAGGTGGTGCCGTCGAACTCCACATCCGCGGCGCCGCCGTCCCCCGAGGCGGCGAGCACGGTCACTCCCTTGGCTGCCGCGTCGAGGTAGGCGCCGCGCAGGGTCACCAGCCGCTCCCGGTTGGCGAAGCTCTGTTCGGTCGCGCTGAAGCTCTGGCTGATCACGCCGCCGAGGTGATGGTTGATCACGTACTCCTCGGCCCTTACGATCTGCGGGAACCCGGTCCTGCCCTCATTTTCCGAGGTGGGCGTCTCGACCAGCAGGATGTTCGCGCCCGGCGCGATGTCGTGCGCATACTCGACGTCGAGCTCGGTCTCCCCGGCCCAGCCCTCCCGGTTGCTGTTCGCCTGATAGGCGGCCACCCGCCCGGCGGGCTGGATGATCGTCAGGGACGGCGGGGCGGGCAGATGTGCTACCTGGTCGAAGACCGCGAGATCATGCCGGACGGTCGGCGAGCCGTAGGAGTCGACGATGATGATCGTCTGGCCCTTGCCGGTGATGCCGGCGGCGTAGAGCTTCGGCAGCCCGTACGCCTGCCTGAGCTGCTGCGGCAGGTAACAGGCGATCTTGTAGTGCTGCTCGCAGAAGGCGGTGGTCGGCGCTGCCCGGTGGGCTCCGGACACTCGCCACAGGTCCGGGCTGATCAGTACCACAGGAGCCGCTGCCGACGCGACGCGGGCCGCAGATCCGTTCGACGCCGCCGATCGGGCTGCTGGAACCGCCAGGCCAGCCGCGGTGAGAGTGCCGGCCAGTACCAGCGAGCCGATGACCGCTGCCGCGGCGGCTAGCCGGGGTGGGCGCATGAGATCTCCCTGGGGGCGGAGGACCATGGCGGCAACTCGCCAGGTCATGAGCTCAAGTGGACCAAGTCTAGGCAATCGAACGTCGGAGGCCACCCAGGTTCGACTTGGTCACTATCCGGGACATCTCATCATGCGGCGGGTCGCCGCAACGGTCAGATAGGTGGCTAATCCTGGCCGTTGATGCTGGCCGGGCGGACATCGAGACCGGCTATGCCATCCCTGGTGATGCTCACGAGCAGCCGCGCGACCTTGTCGGCGCCGACCACCGGCCGGCGAGCTGCCTTCGCCTTGCCGCCGCTATCCGCGGTCAGCACCACGTCAGGCGCCATGAGTTCGAGCAGGCCTTGTATGTCACCTGAATAGCAGGCGGCCAGGAACCGCTCGGTGATCCGCCGGTGCTCGCCAGGATCGGCGTCGAACCGGGGGCGGCGGGCGTGGACATGCTCGCGGGCGCGATGCGCCAGTTGCCGGACGGCGGGCTTCGGCCACCTCCGCACCGACGTCCGGTGCCGTCAGCAGCGGCTCGGGCAGCCACGGTCCCGGGTAGCTCTCCCGCCTGGCCCGGACCGAACGCAGCCGGTTGAGTGCCAGCCGTGAGGCGATCCTGGTGAGGTACGCGCGCGGCTCGGCTATCTCGGGTCCGGCCCGCGCCGACCATCGGAGCCAGGTCTCCTGGACGACATCCTCGGCGTCTGCGGCGCTGCCGAGCAGGTCGTAAGCGACGCTGAACAGCAGCGGGCGGTGCTGCGTGAACGGGTCGGTCATGTCGCAGCTTGGCCGGGTCAAGCCCGTGGGTGGAGCTGACCCAGTAGCCGAAGTCCATGCACCACGAGCAATTCAGGCGTACCGCCGCCGCCAGCACGGCGAGCTCCTTCAGCTCGGCGGGAACGGTATCCCACTTCGCCAGCGATAGCTCCGCCCGGGCCATGGTCCGCATCACCCGCGGGTTGTGCGCCGCAGCCTGGCCAGGGGCGAGCATCATGCCGTAGTGGCGGCGCGAGTACCACTCGCCCAGGCGGTAGCTAAGCGTCCTGGGCGGGTCAAGCGAGATCCTGGCCATCGTCGTTCCCTTCTCCTGCTGGCATACCTCCAGTCCGTCACTAAGACACCCGCAGCCGAGCAGATGTGACACCGGCTAGCAAAGGAAGAATGTGACCAGGAAGGGCGGCTGACCGCCGGCCGGCTAGCGACCGCTGTCGTCCTGGTCCAGAATCAGGCTAAGCACCCAGCCGACCACGCCCACGATCAGCGCGCCAAGCAGCGCCGGAACGAAGCCGGTGATGTGGAACGGCACCTTGAGCTTTCCGGCTACGTAGCTCGTCAGCCAGAACAGCAGGCCGTTTACCACGATGCTGATCAGGCCGAAGGTGACGGCATAGGCCAGGCAGCCGATGGTCTTCGCGATCGGCTTCAGCACCGCGTTGATCAGGCCGAAGATCAGTGCTACCACGACCAGTGTGCCGATCTTGCCTGCCGTGGTGTGCGCGTGCAGCTGGATGCCGGATACGAGAAGCGTGGCCACCCAGACCGCGGCCGCGGTGATCACCAGCTTGACCAGAATCTTCATGGCGTCATCCTGTCATCCCAACCGGCACTGCGGCTGATCTGCGTTGAAACACCCTCAGTTCATTAGCTGCCGGACAACCAACCCGAAGCGGTCAGTGTTTCTGGCGGCCTGCTGGACTCGGCCGCGGTGCCATGGCACGATCGGCTCCGGGGAATCGGGGTTCGTCGCGGTGACGCCGCGGCATTGGCAGGGGACACCGTGGCATTGGGGTGGGGATGCCGCAGTACGGGCGGGGACGAGGCGCAGTAGCGGCGACGTCAGCAGGTGGCGGGATCGCACTGCGCCGCGGCTGGATGGCGGTCGCTGACCGGCCCGCCAGCACGGGAACGAGAACGGGGGGAAACGGGGGGATGCCACTTGGCTGGCTGCTGCCTGACTCCAGCTACCTGGTGCTGTCCGAAGGCTGGCGTCGGCCGCCGTATCTGCCCAGGCACGGCAAGCCGCCGCTGCTGATGAGGTTGGCGCGCTCGGCGGCCGCAGCGATCGGCGCGGTGCGCGAGCGCTACCTCGGCACCAACGGTCACGATGGCCTGCCCGGCAAGGCGCGCCCGGCATCCTAGTACGGCAGCCAGTGCGCGCAGAGATCACGGGCTGCCGTGCTGGCCGAACCGGTCAGGGTGAGGGCCGGCATTGCGCAACCGGGAGCCGCTGAACTCGACAGTCGAGTCGGTGACCCGCCGCCAGAATGGCCAGATGGACGGTGTGACCCGAAGCTCGATCCGGGCATCGGCGGGTGCACGTCTGCATGCGTTTCAGCCAATCGCCCTCGATGACGTGCACTCGGTTCGCCGCGCTTTGACCGAAGAACCGTTCACGATCCTGCGGCGTGGTGGTCGACACCGGCCAGATGCATCCCCGCGGGCAGTCCCTCGGGAAACATCGGCGCGTGACGAGTGTCGACCGCCCACACCAGCGGCTGCGCCCCAGGATTCGTGGCCGGGGTATGCGGCCGGAACCGGCCAAGGGATGGATCCTCGCTCAGGTGCCAGAGGGCAAACGGACCCTCCCCCGCGTACGGCGGCGCCGGCTCGCGGGCCAGCAGATCCTCCGGATAGTCCGTGCCCATCACCGGCAGTCTCCCAGGCCGCCGGATTCGGCGGGGCAATTCCAGGGCATATGAAGCATGATCCTCCGCTAGCCGCCGAGAAACGTTGAGACGTAATGTCGCAGGTCAGGCACCGTACTCGGGAGACACCGAAGGCCAGTAGCTATATATCGCTACTTCCACCGGAAATGGACGAACACCCGGCCGAAGTTTTTGGAATCCTTCTCCACCCGGTGATACAGCTGCTTGATGTCCTTGCGCTCGAGAAATCGCAGCACGTGCTTCTTGAGCTGCCCGGATCCCTTGCCCGGGATGATCTCGACCAGTGGCGCCTTGGTCCTGGCGGCTTCATCGAAGATGTCCTGCAGGGCCTTATCGATGTCCCGGCCGCGGTTGTAGATGTCGTGCAGGTCGAGCTTGAGCTTCATCAGCCACCTCCTGTCCGCGCTGCCTTCACGTTACGCTGCGGCAAGTCACCTATCCGCACGGCAGGCTGCGACGAATGGGGGTTGTGGCGATGCCTCAGTCCAGTCCGTACGGGCCAGTTGCCGGGTCCGGTTCCGGCCCCGGCTTAGGCAGCGACGGCCAGTTCGTGCCGGCTCAGCGACCAGCGAAAGCCGCGGGTTTCACCGTGGGCGCCGCCAACGGGATGGACCTTGAGCAGCTGATGAACCGGGTGGCACGGGGCGATCAGGTGGCATTCGAAGCGGTTTACGATCGGCTGGCCGGCCCGATCTTTGGGCTCGCCAGCCGGGTCCTCAGGGACCGGTTCCAGGCCGAGGAAGTCGCGCAGGAGGTGCTGCTTGAGATCTGGCGCAGCGCAGCTCGCTTCGATCCGGCCAGGGGTAGCGCTCAGTCGTGGGCGCTGACGATCGCGCACCGGCGGGCGGTCGACCGGGTCCGGTCGGCCGGCGCGGCGACACAGCGTGAGCAGCGCTCGGCGGCCACGTCGACGGTCTCGTCGGCGGATGAGGTAGCCGAGATCGTCGAGGCCAGCCTGGAGGCGGAACGGGTCAGGCGCTGCCTGGGTTCGCTGACCGATCTGCAGCGCGAGGCGATCACCTTGTCGTATTACGGCGGGTACACCTACCGTGAGGTCGCCGACAGACTGCGGGTGGCGCTCGGCACAATCAAAACCCGGGTCCGCGATGGCCTGATCCGGCTGCGCGACTGCCTGGGGGTGGCCTGATGAAGCTCCCCTCCAGCCCGCATGGCCTGGCCGGTGTCTACGCGCTGGACGCGGTAACCGATACCGAGCAGGACAACTTCGAGCGGCATCTGGACACGTGCCAGCGCTGCACCCAGGACGTGCGCGGGCTGCATGAGATCGCCTCGGAACTCGCGCTGGCGGCGGCCGCGCCGCCGCCGCCGCAGCTCAGGGCCCGAGTGCTGGCCGCACTGCCGTCGGTCGAGCAGTTGCCGGCCAGTTCCGACCTGGCCTCGCGGCCATCGGCACCGGTCGTAGCACCGGAGTCGGCCCGCCGCCCGGCCAGGCCGCGCCCTGCCCACCGGCGGCCGGCTCATCAGCTGCCACGACGCCGTCGGACCGGCGGGCTGCCGAGGCTGGCCTACGGGCTCGCCGCGGTCGCGACCGCTGTGGCCGTGGTGCTCGGGCTCAGGCTGATCTCGGTCGAGGACCAGCTCAGCGTCAGCCGGGCAGAGCAGCAGGCGCTGACCCAGCTGCTGAACACCCCGGGCGTGCAGGTTGTCGTCAAGACGACCTCGCGTGGCGGACAGGCCACGGCCGTGGCCGTGCCCGGGCTGCAGAAGGTGGTGGTTCTGACCAAGGGCCTGCCACCGCTGCTGGCCGGCAAGGTCTATCAAGTCTGGCTGATCGGCGTGAAGAGCGTCGGCATCCGCTCGGCTGGCCTGCTGCCGCCAGAGCCCGCCGGTGGATCGACCACGCTGCTCGCATCCGGGGTGGTCAAGGGAGACGTCGTCGGGATTACCGTCGAGCCGGCCGGCGGCTCGCCTCAGCCGACCACAACGCCGATTGTGCTCATACCGCTGAAGCAATGACCCGGCCGCCGTGGGCGCCGGAAATCGAGATCAGGCCGGCCCTCGCGGCTGAGCTGATCGGGACCCAGTTCCTGGCGCTGAACGGCGTTCCCGTGCCCAGCCGCACGGGCCCTGGGAGAGTTTCTGCGGACGCTGCATGATCCGGCGCTGATCGATCTGGCTGGGGTGACCTCTGCCAGGGCGATCCAGCCATTGACCTGTCCATCGCTCACGGCGGCTTCGCCGGTCAGCCCAGGGCCGAATTCTTCGCTGGGTACGGCGGCCAGCCCGAGCCGGACCGCGAACTGCGAGCGAGGATCCTCGCCATCTTCCTGAGCGCGGCGCTGGCCGAGTATGCAGCCAGGCAGAATATGCCTGGCCTGCTCGGCGAGGCACGGGCCGGCCTGCGCCGGGCTGTCGCGGGCTAACCTCCTGGCAGACGTGAGGCGGTGGCAGCGGACGGTGCGGTCAGGGGGCCTGGCGTGATCTGCGTTCTTGGCGACTCCCACCTGGACGTGGTAGTCCGGCTGTCCGGGCCGCTGGTGGCCGACACCGACACTCCGGCACACACCTCGCTCGGCCTGGGCGGGCAGGCCGCCAACGTCGCAGCCTGGGTGGTCGCACTCGGTGGCCAGAGTCGGCTGATCGCCGCCCGGGCCACTGACCTTGCTGCCCAGCTGATCACCAGCGACCTGGCAGGCCGCGGCGTAGAGCTGGTAGGGCCGGTGATCGACGGACGGACCGGGGTGGTCGTCTCGCTCTCTCAAGGTGGCATCCGGTCCATGCTGACCGATCGCGGCGTCGGACCGTTGCTGACCGCGGACGCGATCGACCCGGCCTGGCTGGACGGCTGCGCGTGGCTGCACCTGTCCGCGTACAGCCTGATCCGGCAGCCCGTGCAGGGCGCCGCCGTCGCGGCAGCTCGGGCAGCGGCCGGACACGCGGCCCGGCTGAGCGTCGACCTCTCCTCCACAGCCGCGATCAGCGACTTCGGGGTGACGGCGTTCCGTGACCTGATTGCGGAGCTCAGGCCGGATGTCGTGCTTGGCAATCAGGCGGAGGCCGATCTGGTCGGCGACCTGCCAGGGACCGAGCTGATCGTCAAACTGGGAGCCGACGGCGTGCGGGCCAGCGGGCGGCACTATCCTGCGGCGCCGACCGAGTCGGTGGATGTGACCGGCGCCGGTGACGCGTTCGCGGCCGGCTATCTTGTCGGCGGTGTCGACCTGGGCCTGGCGGCAGCAGCTCGCGCCGTGGCGACGATTGGGGCGATGCCGTGACCTTCACCCTGCGACTGGCCGACGAGGTCGCAGCCGCTATCGGCAGCGGCCAGCCGGTGGTGGCCCTGGAGACCACCTTGGTATCGCACGGTTTCTCGGCCGGCCGGGGACTGGCCGCCGCGCTGGAGTCAGAAGACCGGGTCCGGTCCGCTGGCGCGGTTCCCGCGACCATCGGGGTGATTGACGGCGAGCTCCGGGTCGGGCTGGACCGGGCCGCGCTTGAGCGGTTCGCCGAGGCCGGGACGGCGGCGCGCAAACTTGGCGCGCGCGATATCGCGGCCTGCGTGGTGCAGGGCGCGCTGGGCTCGACCACGGTCGGCGGCACGCTCGCGGTTTGCCGGAAAGCCGGGATCACCTTCCTGGCGACCGGCGGGATCGGCGGCGTGCACCGGGGGTTCGCCGGGTCGCTGGACATCTCGGCCGATCTGGTCCAGATCGCCCGGACCCCCGCGGTCGTCGTCTGCTCCGGCGCCAAGTCGATCCTGGACGTGCCAGCGACGTCGGAGCTGCTTGAGACGCTCGGGGTACCGGTGCTCGGCTGGCAGACGCCGACCTTGCCGCTGTTCTATACCGCAGCAGGCGGCCCGCCAGTGTCAGCGATCGTCAGCACCGGCGCCGAGGTGGCCGCAGTCGCCGCGGCGCACTGGACACTGAACTCATCGGGCGGTCTGCTGCTGGCCAGGCCGCCCGCCGACGGGCTGGACCTGGAGGAGCTGATCGCCGACGCGGTGCAGCGGATCAGGGCCGACGGCGTGACCGGCCAGGCGGTGACCCCGGCCGTACTCGCGTTGATCGAGGAGCTCAGTGACGGCCGCAGTGTGGCCGTCAACCGGACCCTCATCGTCGACAACGCTGGGCTGGCCGCCGAGGTAGCCGCCGCCTACGCGGCTTCTCGCTAGCTGGCTAAGTCGGCAAGTCCAGGGTCGGCCTGCCCGGCCTGGTGATAAAGCCGGGTCCCTTCGGAACTCTGCACTCCGGCGAGGCCGCGCACGACCAGCAGGTCCAGGTGGCAGGCGGTCTCGCTAACCGCGAGGGTCTGGTTGATCAGATCGAGTTCGCTGAGCTTGCGATTGCGCGACGTCCACCGGATATCCAGCGCGACTTCGTACGCCGTGCGCGGGCCGCCGGCAAGAACCGCGGCGATGGCTTGCAGCCGGTCATCATGATGGTCGAGTAGTTCGTCGATCCTGGCGTGCACGCTCGGCCCCACCGGCCCGTGCGCCGGCAGCAGGGTCAGGTCGGGCATCCGGCGCACCAGCAGGAGTGACTCAAGGAAGTCGTGCAGCGGCAACGGCGGCGGGGCTGCCTCGAAGCTGATTGACGGGGTGATGTGCGGCAGCACATGATCGCCAGCGAACAGAACACCGGCCGCTCGGTCGGCGAAGACCAGATGACCCCGGGTGTGGCCGGGAGTGGCGATCGCTTCGAGGATGCGAGTGCCAAGGTCAAAGGACTGGCCAGCGGTGATCCACTCGTCTGGCTCGGCATAGCCGAGGTCGGCCTGCGGGCGCTGAAATCCAGCTTCGACCATCTGGTCGATCAGCGGCTGAGCGCCCGCCGCCAGCAGCCGCTGGGTCTGAGCCGACATGGCCCGGAAGTCCCTGCCTAGCAGCGCATCAAGCGAATGCTTCTCCTGCGCGCCGAGTGCGACCTTGGTGCCGAACATCTTGCGCAGCGCGATCGCCTGCGTGTAGTGATCCCGGTGCACGTGGGTGATCAGGAACTTGCGGATATCGCCAAGCTCGGCGCCGATCTGCGCCAGCGACCGCTCCAGCTGCTCCCTGGTCGCATCGAGCACCCAGCCAGAGTCGATCATGATCAGCCCGTCGCTGGCCTCGATCGCGTAGACGTTAACTGCCCGCAGCCCGTCGAACGGCAACGGCAGCGGGATCCGGTAGACACCGGGTACTACCTGATGGGCGCCAGGTATGGTCCACGCCAGACGCTCGGTCAGCGCAGGATCCGGCTCCGACTCGGGCGGTTGTCCGTCGGACTGGAGCTCAGCGGGCTGCACGGGAGCATCTTCGCATACCATACGGAGCTGCTTTCTCCCGCCTAGCCGCCTTGGCCTGCGTAATCAGCGGTCAGCGGCCTAGGTCGCGAGCAGTCGCGCCTTCTCCGAGGCGAACTCCTGGTCGGTTAGCAGTCCCTGGTCCTTCATCTGTCCGAGTTCCTTGATTCTGGCGAGCCGATCCTCACTGGCCATCGGAGCAGCCTGTTGCGGTACCGCCTGTGGTGCCGCCGCCTGGGGTGCTGCCGCCTGCTGTGCGGCTGCCTGCTGGTCCAGTTGCTGCTGCTGCGCCGCCAGTTGCTGCTGCTGCTCATCAAGCTGCTGTTGCTGAGCCTGTGCATTCTGCTGATCGGCCGCTTTCTGCTGGCCGTGTCGGCTCACGCCACCCACCACCGCGGTAGCAGTACCTGCGACTACCGCAGTCCTGGCCACGGTGCCCATTAGGCCGGGCCGCCCCATCCGTCGTGGCATCGGTCTTCCCCTCATCCCCCGGCGCATGGCGCCTCCCTACTCATCGAGCGCGGCGATGGCCTGCACGACGTTCTCGTGCGGGATCCGCTCAAGGACCGCTATCTCGCCGTGTGACTGACGGACAGCTGACGCGAACCGCGCGGCCCAGGTGTTCTCCCACACGATCACCAGCGCGGAGGAATTGGGCTCGAGCGCGCCAGCGAGGTTGTCCAGGTCCGCGTCGTTCAGCAGGTCGAACTGTGAGTCAGCGACATGCTCGAACGCGTCGGCGATGGTAGCGTCCGCGGCTTCCAGGATCGCCGTCGCTCCGTCCGCCTCCTTGCGCAGGAACGCCAGGTCGATGACCCGGACGGTTCCGCTGGCCTGCAGATCCGCCAGCGCAGGCGCCACCTCTCCGTTGAACTGGTTCCCCTCGAAGGCGATCACGGCGATGTCGACCGGCCCCATCGCGTCCGCCTCAAGTACTTCGGCCATCGACTACCCCCTGTAACTGAACGTCACGCTTCGGTCACGTTACGCACGTACAAGGCGTCATGCCCAGAGCTGGCTAACTCATGCTGGTCCGGCCGGAGAACGCGACCTGAACCTCGAGCCCGCCAGTCGGCAGGCTTCGCGCTACCAGGGTCGCGCCATGCGCGGATCCGATTGACCGGGCGATGGCCAGGCCGAGACCGACCCCGTCGCGACCGCTGGTGCGGCCTGCTGCCCGCCGGAACGGCTCGAACAGCATCGGCACGGTTTCGGGCGGGATCCGCGGGCCGCCGTTGGCGATCTGCAGGAAGGCAGTTCCATCGTCCTTGCCGGTGCGCACCGTGATCCATCCGCCTGTCTCGTTGTGGCACACGGCGTTGTCGACCAGGTTGGCGATCATCCGGTCAAGCAGACGCGGATCGCCCGTGGTCGGCGCGTTGTCCAGCTCGGAATCGACCCGCAGACCGAGGTCCGCTATCTGCGCTGCGGCCACGTCGAGTGCGTCCCGCACGGCCGTGGCTAGGTCGAACGATTCGCTGTCGGCCAGCCTGCCCCGGTCGCTGACGGCAAGGGTGAGCAGTGCGTCGATCATGGCATCGGCCCGGTCGATGGACCGGCGGACCCGGACGGCCATGGCCTCAAGCTGTTCAGCAGTCCTGGACGGCTTGGCCAGCGTCACGTCGATGGCGGTGCGCATCACGGTGAGCGGCGTGCGCAGTTCGTGCGAAGCGTCAGCCACGAAGCGCCGCTGGGCGGCAAACGCCTGATCGAGCCGTTCGAGCATGTCATCGAAGGTGTCTGCGAGTTCCCTCAGCTCGTCTTTCGCTCCGGTCAGCGCGATGCGCTCGCCAAGGTGCTGCTCTGATGCCCGGCGCGCGGTCTGCGTGATCGCCCGGACCGGCCGCAGCACCCGGCCTGATACCACCCAGCCGGCGCCACCCGAGACGATGGTCATTGCCCCGAGGCCGATGACGGAGAACAGCAGCAAGTCGCTCAGGGCGTGCTCGCGCTGGCTATTCGCGCCGGCGCTCAAGCCGGCCGAGTACGCGTTCTTGCAGAGCTCGGCGACCTTGTGCGGGACTGGCCCAGGGGACTTGCCGGCCCTCGCTGGCCCTGGGCCGGGGACGGACAACGGCTTCTTGCTGGCTCGGGAAGGTGACGGCTGCGGCTGCAGGCACAGCTTGTTGTACTCGGCGCGCGGCATGTCCGGTCCTTTGGCAGCCACCGAACGCACCGGCAGGCTGCTCGCGACGAGCCCGTAGGTGAGGCCGAGCAGGGCCGAACCTGCCGCCAGGAACAACCCGGCATAGAGCAGCGTGAGCCGGGTCCTGACCTTCTGCGGCCAGAACCGCCGGAACCAGCGCCGTGACGGCGGCCCGGTCATGGCAGCCGGTAACCGCTGCCGACGACGGTCTCGATCAGGTCAGGCTGGCCGAGCTTGCGCCGCAGTCTGGCCAGCGTGACCGTCACCGTCCGGGTGAAGGGGTCAGCATTCTCGTCCCAGACCCGGTCAAGCAGATCCTCCGTGCTGACGATCGCCCCGTCGGCGCGGACAAGCTCCTCCAGGATGCCGAATTCCTTGCGGGTCAGCGAGATCGGCCGCCCGGCTCGGCTCACTCGGCCGCGGGCCCGGTCGAGTACCACGTCGCCGCGCAGCATGACTGGGGGCGCCGAGGGGCTGCGTCTGGCCATCGCCCGGACCCTGGCCACTAGCTCCGCGAACGCGAAGGGCTTGGTCAGGTAGTCGTCGGCGCCGAGATTGAGGCCGTCCACCCGGTCGGACACGGTCGAGGCCGCGGTGAGCATCAAGATCCGCGCCGTGCAGCCAGAACCGACAATCGCCGCGCATACCGCGTCGCCATGCACTCTGGGCAGGTCCCGGTCAAGGACCACCACGTCATAGCCATTCATCAGGGCCTTGGAAATCCCGTCAGTCCCGTCATAGGCGACGTCAGCGGCGATTCCCTGGTCGCGAAGGCCGTCAGCGATGTCGTCGGCCAGTTCGGCCTGATCTTCGACGACAAGTACCCGCACGCAGACCATCGTGCCCTAGCCGGGATCACATCGACATCACAGGCCGGGGCATGGACGCCGCCTGGTCGCCAGATGGCAGGTCGGTGACCTGGGAATCCGCTCGGCTGCAGGCCAGGAACGCAGCGTGCGCAGATCGCTGTGTGACGCCCGTGTGACCCCAGCGGGCGTATCACCTACCTGTGGCCGGACCGCGCTGGCACAGGGTCGGCCGTGGCGCCAGCCCGAGGAGGAAGATCGACGTGAACAGCTATCCGCGGCAGTCGATCGGGCGGCGCAGGACGCCGCTCGTGGTCCTGGTGCAGCCGACCCGGCGGTGTAAGGCACCGTTCGCGATCCTGGTGCTCGCGTTCACCGCCGTTCTCGCCGCCTGCTCATCGGGAGCGGGCAGCCAGGCGGGCACGCCGGTCGCGAGCCTGCCGGGCCACCCCGGTAGCACAGCCGCGGCAGGCCAGCTGACTACCGCTCAGGGCGACCGCGACATGATCGACTTTGCCCGCTGCATGCGCGGCCACGGAGTGCCGATGTCCGACCCAGTTCATCTGCCTGGACACTCGGGCCTCTCGATCGAGCTGCCAACCCGAACTGCGGCCACTACGGCCGCCTACAACGTGTGCGTCCATTTCATCGAACCGATCATCTCGATGAAGCAGGCCGGAGCGGCGTCGCTTGCATCGGATCTGCCCGCGCTGACCCGCTGGGCGCAGTGCATGCGCAGCCACGACATCAACATGCTCGACCCGACCCCGCAGGGGCAGCTGAATGTCGGCATCGTGCCTGGAATCACCAGCAACTTCGGCCGTAACTCACCACAGTTCAGGGCCGCCGACGCCGCCTGCAGGCGGCTGCTTCCCGCTGGCGTCCACGACGACGGGACCGGACCATGAGCGGAAGGCTGGCCAGGTCGGCGGCACTAGCGGGCGCGGTCATCGTCGGCGTCGTGGTGACCGTCGCGGTTCGCGGCGGAACTCCGGCTCCGGCCGCCGCACCGCCGGTGCGGGTCAGCACCGCAACGGTGGTGCGGACCGACCTCGCCACGACGGTGCTGACCGGGGGGACGCTCGGCTATGGTCCGGCCCGCCCGGTGATCAATCGGCTAGCCGGGACCTACACCAGCCTGCCGGCCGCAGGGCAGACGATCAGAGCCGGCCAGGTGCTGTACCGGGTGGACGACCAGCCGGTCATCCTGATGACCGGCCGCACACCCGCATGGCGGGCGTTCGCACCCGGCATGACCTCCGGGCCCGACGTCACCGAACTGCAGGCCAACCTGATCGCTCTGGGCTATGCGACCGGGCTGCTCGCGGCGCCCACCGGCAGCTTCGACCCGCTGACCGACGACGCGGTGCAGCGCTGGCAGGCCGCGATCGGTTACCCGGTCACCGGGCAGATTGCGCTCGGCCAGGTCATCTTCCTGCCTACCCAGATCAGGATCGGTGGCCTCAACGTCGCCCCGGGCCAGGCTGCGTCCCCTGGCGCGGCTCCGTTTCAGGTGACAACCGCCAGACGCACGGTCACCGTGCCGGTCAACCCGACGCTGCCGCCCGTGGCCGTCGGCGAACGGGTGTCGATCGTGCTGCCGTCGAATGCCACGACACCAGGAAGGGTCATCGCGATCGGACCAGCACCGGTCTCGTCCGGTTCAGGCTCGGCCCCGGCGGGCGCTTCGACAGTGCTGACGGTGACGCCCGACCGGCCGTCCGCAACCGGGACTGGCACCGGAGTTCCCGTTCAGATATCTCTCACGATTCAAGCGGTCAGGAACGTGCTGGCGGTGCCGGTGACCGCCCTGCTCGCCCTCGCGGGCGGTGGTTACGGACTTGAGCTTGTGACGGCGTCGGGTGCGCACCGCCTAGTCGGTGTGACCACCGGGATCTTCGCCGGCGGTCTGGTCCAGGTCAGCGGCGCGGCGATCGTGCCCGCCGAGAAGGTGGAGGTCGCCCAGTGACCGCGCTGGTCCTGACCGATGTCACCAAAAAGCATCCGGGCGCTCCGCCGGTCGTCGCACTCAGGTCGGTCAGCCTCGTCATCGGCGACGGGGAGTTCGTCGCCGTCGCCGGACCTTCGGGATCGGGTAAGTCAACGCTGCTCGCGATCGCCGGGACGCTGGAACGCCCGACCTCGGGGACGGTCCGGGTGGCGGGTTCGGCGGTCGAGGAACTCTCCGATCGTGGCCTATCCGGGATCAGGGGCAGCCTGATCGGCTTCGTGTTCCAGCAGTTCTTCCTGATCCCCACCCTGTCCGCGCTGGACAACGTGGCCTGCGGCCTGATCTACCGCGGAGTACCCGCGGCCGGGCGGCGCCGCGCTGCGGCGGCCGCACTTGACCGGGTTGGCCTGGCCGACCGGGCGCAGCACCGGCCGGGTGAGCTGTCCGGCGGGGAATGCCAGCGAGTCGCGATCGCGCGGGCGCTGGTTGGCCGGCCGGCGATCATCCTGGCCGATGAGCCAACCGGCAGCCTGGACTCGGCCACCGGCGACGACATCCTGCGGCTGCTGACCGATCTGAATGCCGACGGGGTGACCATTGTCATCGTCACCCACAACGCCGACATCGCCGCGGCCCTGCCGAGAACCGTCAAGCTCAGGGACGGGCAGATCGTCAGCGATGGAGTGACAGCATGAGGCGCCGCCCGGCAGCACCGCGCACCGGGGCGGTACCAGGCAGCCGCCTGCGCGCACGCGACGTCGGAGGGCTCGCCGCAGTGGGCTTGCGGAGCAGGCTAGCCCGCTCCGTCCTGTCCGCCGCGGGGATCGCCCTGGGCATCGCCACCGTGGTGTCGGTGCTTGGCATCTCAGGCTCAAGCCGGGCCCAACTGGTGGCCGAGATCGACGCGCTGGGGACGAACCTGCTGACCGTCACCCCCGGGCAGTCCTTCACCGGTCAGACCGTGACGCTGCCGCGAACCGCGCCGGCGATGGTGCGCAGGATCGGGCCGGTCATCGCCGCCTCGGCGATCGGGGACGTCGATGCCAGCGTCTACCGCAACGACCGGATCCCCTCGGTCAACACCGAGGCGATCACGGTCTACGCGGCAGACACCAGTCTGCTGGCCACTCTGCAGGGCCAGCTGGCAAGTGGCACGTTCCTCAGCACAGCCAGCTCGCGGTTTCCCGCCGTGGTGCTCGGGGCCGACGCTGCCAGTGCGCTCGGTATCGACCGGGCGGACGGATCAGTCCAGGTGTGGCTGGCCGGCCACTGGTTCAGCGTGGTCGGGATACTCGAACCGCTGCCGCTGGCCCCTGACCTCGATCGAACCGCACTGATCGGTTACGGAGTCGCCGAGCATCTGCTGCACTCCGCGGCTTCCCCGGTCGAGATCTACGTCAGGACCAGACCGGCAAGCGTGGCCGCCGTCACCTCGGTGCTCGCCGCGACCGCCGACCCGGAGGCGCCGCAGGATGCCGTGGTGACCAACCCGACCGATGCGCTCACCGCACGAGCCGACGCATCTGCGGCCTTCCAGAGCCTGTTCCTTGGCCTGGGTGCAGTGGCGCTGCTGGTCGGAGGGATCGGCATCGCCAATGTGATGGTGATCGCGGTACTCGAGCGACGTGGCGAGATCGGACTCCGCCGGGCACTCGGTGCCAGCCGCATGCACATCGGCATTCAGTTCACCGCCGAAGCCGGACTGCTCGCGGTGGCCGGAGGCGCGGCCGGCGCGGTGCTTGGCGGCTTCGCCACCACGGTCTACGCCGCGGCTCGGCACTGGAACGCGGTCGTGCCGGTTCCCGTCCTGCTTGCCGCGGTCGGAATCGCGCTGCTGCTGGGGGCCGTGGCTGGGCTATACCCGGCACTTCGGGCCGCACGTCTGGCTCCGGCCGAGGCGCTGCGGATCATCTAGTGCGGCCGGGCCAGCTGCCCAGGTAGGCCAGGTCTTGCACTCGATTGCGGCCGCTGCGACACTCGGGACCGGAGTTCGGGCCCAGGCAGGAGGCCGGAAGTGACAGCCAGGCAGCGGATCAGCTATGTGCCGGTGGAGCAGATGGACGGCGACATGCGGGTTGAGATGGACCGATGCCGCCGGGAGGGTACGCCACGCCCGGAAAGCTCGGCGATCCGCGCCCATGTGCCTGCCTGTTTCTGGTCATTCGCCTGGTCCTGGGAGAACATCTTTCGGACCGGCGTCTGCGACCACCGGATCAAGGAGCTGTGCCGGGTCTACATCTCCCGATCGGTCAGTTGCGAGTACTGCGGTAACCAGCGCTCGGTTCAGGCCGCCGAACAGGGGTTCACCGAAGCCAAGTACGACGACCTGCTGAACTTCGAGACCTCGGACCGGTTCGACGAGCGGGAGAAGGCGGCACTCGCCTATGCCGAGGCCATAGCCTGGCGGCTGCCCGACAACGATGTCCTCTGGCAGCGGCTGCATCGCGAGTTCACCGAGCCTGAGCTAGTGGAGCTCGGCTGCTTCATCGCGCTGACCTTCGGCCAGCAGAGCTGGCTGCGGCTGCTCAACATCGAGCACCACCAGGTCCTGCCGGGGACAGCGGCTGCACTGGCCCCCGGGTTCGCGACGCCAGAGCAGATGTTGGCCACCAAGAGCTCAGACGATTACTGGGCCAGCCGCTGACGGGCCGGCCTCGGCGGTCAGACGCCGAGGCTGCTCTTGGCCGCCGCCTCGAAGATCCGGAACGGCAGCACCCGCTTGGCCACGAGACCCACCCGCTCGCTGGCCTTGCCGACGGAGACCCGCCGGGGCGGGTGCGGGGAATTGAGAACTCGCCGGATGGCGGCGGCGACGTCTGCGGCAGGCACGCCGTTGGCCTCGTCGCGCTCCATAAGCCCGACCGCCTTACCGACTGCGGTGCCATAGACCGGGTCGCTTTCGCCTGCCGCTGCCATCCGCCGGCTAGCGGTGAAATCGGTGCTGACGTTGCCAGGTTGGACCAGGGTGACGTGCACTCCGAATGGCGCCACCTCGTAGGCGAGGGCCTCGCCCATACCTTCGAGCGCGAACTTGCTCGCGCTGTAGAAAGCCTGAAACGGTATCCCCACCATTCCGCCGATCGAGCTGACCAGCACGATCCGCCCGCTGCTCTGTTCCCGCATGGCCGGCAGCACCTGCTGCACCACTCGGACGCAGCCCCAGAAGTTCGTTTCCAGCTGGGCTTTGGCCTCCTCGATCGTGCAGCGCTCCACGGCTCCGGCGAGCCCCCAGCCGGCGGCAGCAACCAGCGCGTCGATCCGGCCGGTCGCGGCCAGGACGCCGGCTACGCCGTCGCGCACCGAAGTGTCGTCGTCGACGTCCATCACCAGGGGCGTCCACCCGCCGGACGTAGTGCCCCGCCTGCTGGCGCCGGTCACGGTCCAGCCGGCCGCGTGCAACTGGTCGGCGCACGCCTTTCCGATACCCGCCGACGCCCCGGTGACCAGCGCCGAACCTGCCGTGTTCCCCATGCCGCTCCGATCTGGGCCTGGTCGCCGATCCGTCGAGCAATGTGCCGACCCGTCGAGCAATGTGTCGGCCCACCCATCAGTCCCGGAATGCTACGCCCGACTGGCGCCGCTCCGCGCCCTCCGGGCCACGGACCCCGCCAGTGTCAGAGGCCGTCGCTACATTCGTGCCCATGTTCGAACCGGCCGCGGTGCTCGACCGGCTCAATGACGAGCAGCGCCGTGCCGTTACGCACCGGGGCGGCCCGCTGCTTGTGCTCGCCGGGGCCGGGACTGGGAAGACTGGAACGCTGGTGGCACGGGCCGCCTGGCTGCGCAACCAGGGCATTCCGGCCAGCCGGATCCTGCTGCTCACCTTCACCCGGCGGGCGGCCGACGACATGCTAGCCAGGGCTGCCCCAGGCAGCGACGGCGGTGACCGGATCTGCGGCGGCACATTCCACGCCATCGCGCACCGGATCATCCGCGCCCATGCCGAGTCGTTCTCGCTGCCTCCGGCCTTCAGCGTGATCGACCCGAGCGACATGACCGACCTCCTGGACATGCTCAGGGAGGCCCACGGCCTGGTCGGCACCGAACGACGGGCGCCCAGAGCGGCCGTGTGCGTCGACATCTACACCCGGTGCGTGAGCACCGGTACCAGCGTCGCCAACCTGGTGCGGGACAGCTTTCCCTGGTGCACCGACTTCACCGACCAGCTGACCAGCCTGTTCCGTGGTTACGTGGCGCACAAGCGAAGGCATGGCCTGGTGGACTTCGATGACCTGCTGCTGCTGTGGCGGGCCGGGCTGGCAGATCCTGGCGCCGGTCCGGTGCTCCGCGGGATGTTCGACGCCGTGCTTGTCGATGAATATCAGGACGTCAACGCGATCCAGGCCGACATCGTCCGGCTGCTGCAGCCCGACGGCTCGGGGCTGACCTGCGTCGGCGATGACGCGCAGGCAATCTACGGATTCCGCGGTGCCGACCCAGCCCATCTGCGGTCGCTCGCCGACAGCTATGCCGGGCTCGCCGTCGCTCGGCTGGCCAGAAACTACCGGTCCCGCCTGCCGGTGCTCGCGCTAGCCAATGTGATCCGCCCGCAGTCGGCTGGGATTGAGCTCACCTTGGCCGCGGACCGCGGCACCGGCCAGCAGCCGTTGCTGGTGCGCTGCCACGACGAGGCCACCCAGGCCAGGGAGATCTGCGCCCGGGTGCTTGCGGCGCATGAGTCGGGCCTGCGGCTGCAGGACCAGGCTGTGCTCGTCCGCGCGGCGCATCACAGCGACATTCTTGAGCTTGAGCTGACCGCCCGCGGCATCCCGTTCGTCAAATACGGCGGCCTGCGGTTCACCGAGGCGGCGCACGTCAAGGACTTCCTCGCCGCCGCCAGGGTGGTTGCCAATCCCGCCGACGACATCGCCTGGTTCAGGCTGCTCAGGCTGCACGAGGGGATCGGGCCGGTACACGCAAGGCGGGTCATGGCAGCACTGCGGATCACCGATCCGGGCCCGCTGGACCGCTGGACCGATGCCGTCGAGATCGTCCCGCGGCGGTTTCGCCCGGCCCTGTCCGCGACGATAGCCGCGCTAGTCGGCGCCGCGGCGCCGAGCACGACGGCCGAACGGGCCGGCGCGATCCTGGCGGCGCTCCGGGATCCGCTGCGTGCCAGATATCCGGACGCGGTGATCAGGATCGCCGATCTGGAGCGGCTGGCCGACGCGGCAGCCAGCAGGCCCTCGCTGCACGACGCACTGGTTGAGCTGGCACTAGACCCGCCGCTCTCGGCCTCGGACTTGGCCGGCCCGCCGCGGCTGGATGACGATTTCCTGGTGATCTCGACCGTCCACTCGGCGAAGGGCCTGGAATGGCCGGTGGTCCACCTGCCGCACCTGGTGGACGGAGCGGTGCCGAGCGACATGGCACTGGCCAGCCGATCCGGGCTTGCCGAGGAGCGGCGCCTGTTCTATGTCGCCGTGACCAGGGCGCGCGATCAGCTGTACCTGTACGCGCCGCTGCGGATGCACCATCACCGGACGGCCCGCGACGACCGGCACAGCTACGCGCCGCTGACCCGGTTCCTCGACTCCTCGGCGCTGGCCTGCTGCGACGTCACCGACGCCGCTCCGTCCCGGCCGCCGTTGCCCGTGCTGGCGCCGCTTGCCGAGACGATCGACCGGGTGCTTGAACCGCTCTGGGGAGGACCGGGCTAGCAGGCGGGAACGATGGTTGCCGTAGCCGCCGACGGGCCGGCTGAGCTCTGGCTGGTGAGAAACGGCGTGGCGGCCTGAGCGAGAGCGCGAGGGCAGCTAGCTGGCGGGCTCGAGGATGACGACCGGGAGCTGCCTCGTAACGCGATCAGCCGGTGTCTGAGTCCAGGCCGTGCTCGATGGCGTAGCGGACCAGCTCGACCCGGTTGTGCAACTGCAGCTTAGTCAGAGTGTTCTGGACATGGTTCTGCACGGTGCGATGGGAGATCACCAGCCGTTCGGCGATCTGCTTGTAGGACATGCCGGTGCCGACCATCCGCAGGACTTCTGCCTCGCGTTCGGTGAGCTGCGGCGCACCGGAGGCCGGACTTGCGGCCAGCTTGCGGAACTCGCCGAGCACCAGGCCGGCCAGGCCTGGTGAGAAGACCGCGTCCCCGTCGGCCGTCCGTCGGACCGCGTCGAGGAACTCGGTCCGGCGGGCCGACTTGACGATGTAGCCGGCCGCACCGGCCTTTACCGCGTCAAGTACATCCCGCTGCTCGCCGCTGGCCGACAAGATCAGCACTCGGGCGCTCGGATACGCGGTGCGCAGGCCGCGGGTGACTTCAACCCCGGACATGTCGGCGAGCTGCAGGTCCAGCACGACCACATCTGGGCGGACCGATCCGGCGACCCTGAGCGCCTGCGCCCCGTCGCCGATCGCTGCGACGACCTCGAAGCCAGCGTCGCCAAGGTCACGGGCCACCGCGTCCCGCCACATCGGATGGTCGTCGACGATCATGACCCGCACCACGGCTGAGTCGGCCGCCGCCTGCTCGCCCGTCGCCGTCGATCCGCCGCCTGCCGTCGATCCGCCGCCTGCCGTCGATCCGCCGCCTGCGGTCGATCCGCCGCCTGCGGTCGATCCGCCGCCTGCGGTCGATCCGCCGCCCGCAGCCGACTCTTGGCTCGCCGTTGGCTCGCCCGCCGCTGACTCGTCCACAGCCCGCACTCTAGGCCGCGATCCTGGCGCGCGGAACCCGGAGCCTGACCTCGGTCCCCGCCCCAGCGGCCGACGTAATAGCCACGGACCCCCCGAGGTCGCGAATCCTGCCGCCGATCGCCTGGCTGACCCCGAGCCTGCCGTCAGCGGCCGCCTGTGCCAGCCGACCGTCCGGTATCCCAGGCCCGTCATCCCTGACGGTCACGCCGACCGCCTCGCCTTCGTCGTCCACTAGCACCCACGCACGCGTCTGCGGGCCGCAATGGCGCCGTACGTTGTCGAGTGCCGCGCGGACGGCGGCCGTCATTTCCCTGGCGGTCTCGCCATCGAGCAGAACGGGATCAGCGGGGGTAATCACCGACACCGCGGCCGATGCCTCACTGGTCAGCAGCGCCCTTAGATCGAGCTCGCCAGACGGCGGCCCGGTCTGGGTCCCCGTAGCGATCAGCGCGCGGAGCGCGGCCTCTTGCTCGCCGGCCAGTTGTCCGAGCTCCGCGGCCGCCCCGCCAGATTCAGCGCCTCTGCGCTGAACCAGCGCGAGCACCTGGAGCACGGAGTCGTGGATGCCGCGGGCTAGCCGCTCCCGCTCCCGGCTGGCCGCCTCGATCTCGGTGGCACGCTGCAGGGCCCGTTCCGCGGTAATCGCCAGGGTGGACACATAACCCACGGCCGCCCCGGCTAGCAGCAGCAGGACCGCTCCGTTAAGGTCCCGGCTTCGGTAGAACTGGGTGAGCGGCTGGTGCCTGAGCGACAGGTCGCAGATGCCGAGCACCAGCCCGGACGCCATACCCGCCCTGACGCCATCGGCCACCGCCCAGGCGAGCACCGGACCGGCGACCCAGGTGGCGGTCAGCGGCATCGCCGCGTGGCTGATGCTCTGCGGATACTGCACGATGTCCGTGGAAAACAGGGCTGCTGCTGTGACGATCACATCGATGCCAAGCAGCACTCGGCTACGCCGCGCCGGCCCGGCGTAGGCGATCGTAGTGGTCACCGTCCAGGCGGTCATCGCGGCCAGGATCCCCCAGGCCAGCGGAATCCGGGAGTAGTTGTCGTGACCTACGACAAGCAGGATGGCCGCATAACCGAGCGAGGCGAAGCGGAAGACCGCAATGGATCGCCAGAGCGGCGCCTGCAAGCCGAGCGGGTCGGTTCCGATCCGGCCGCCGCGGCCATTGTGACCAGACACCTGCTCATGGTCGCATGGCCGGATTCATCATGAACACAGCTGAGCCAGCGACCAGGTCGGACCAATTGCCAGGCGTGGCTGGTACTCAGCGCATTATGAGGTGACCGCCCCAGTGTCTTCTGAGTAGCCACCACGACCAGAACTAAGTACTTGGCGTCTACTGCCAGCACGGGATTGGTGCGACCGTTAATGGCATGAATTCGGGATTAGGGAGTCAACCACCGGAGCCCGTCGTTGTCCGCTGTCCTGGGTGTTCCGCCCTCGCCAGTCCCGGTCTCCAGCCCGACTGCCCGCGCTGCGGCATCTGCCTCACCGGTCCGGAGGCAGCGGAGCTGCTCTATATTTCGACGGCGCTGGCCGGTGGCCGTCGCTGGCTGATCCAGCGCCGCGGCACGCTGCTTATGGAACTGTGGCGACAGCGTGACGCTGCCGCCGCTGAGCGGCCGGCGCTGCAGACACCGGCGGAGTCCGCCGTGGTTCCGCCGGACCTTCGGCCTTCCCCGGACGTCGGGCCGGGGCCGGACCTCGCCGCAGCCGCTCCGGCATCTGCTGCGGGTAGTGTCCCGATCCCGGCGTCTGATGTCGGTCTCATCCCGACTTCGGCAGCTGGCGCCGGCAACGTCCCGACTTCGGCGTCGGGTGTTGGTGGCGTCCCGCCGACTTCGGCGTCACCGACGTCACCGATCCCGACCTGGTGGCCAGGCTCGGCCGACATCCTGCCCGGATCGGCAAGCTCAGCCGCGGCCGAGGTCGGCCCGACCCGGCCACGGGAGATGTCTCCGCGCATGGCGGCCAATCTGCTGCTGGCCGTCGGCGGCTTGCTTGTCGTCGCCGCAGCTGCTGCCTTCACCGCGGCGAACTGGAGCAGCATCGGGACCGCCGGCCGCGCTGCGATCCTGCTCGCGCTGGCGGTAGCGGCACTGGCCGCGCCGTGGCCGCTGGCCCGCCGCGGACTGACCGCCACGGCCGAGTCGTTGGCTGGCATCGGATTGGCGCTGACCGTCGCCGACACTTACCTTGCCAGGCACCTCGTCGCCGGCGGATCCGGAGTCAGTCCCGGATTCGCCGCCGTGGCCTGCGCGGTTCTCGCCGTGGCCTGGGCCGCCTACGGCGATGTCGCGCCGCCGAAGGGTCCCAGGCTGGCGGCCATCGTGATCGCCCAGTTGCCGGTCCCGCTGGCGGTCGCGGCGGTAGCGCCGGCTGGCGGCGTGCTGGCGGTCGCCCTGGTCGCGCTGGCGCTGCTGGCGACCGCCAGCGGCGACCTGATCATGGCGGCCTGGGCCGGCCGGCGCCAGCTTCGGCTGGAACGCCAGACCGCGCGGATCGCTGCCGTGGCCACCTGGCTGGGTGGTGTCGGGCTGGCGTCGATCGGGGCGGTACGGGCTCCGGCTGTCGGCGAGTCGATCTGGCTCGGCACGGTGTTCATCCTCGCGGCCGTCATCGCGCTCGGTTCGTCGGCTGGGTGGACCGAGCCTGTTCTGCCGAATGCGGAGCCCGCTGGGCCGGGTGCGGAGTTGGCGGTGCCGGGTCCGGAGTCCACCGGGCCGGGACCGGAGTTCGCAGTGCCGGGTCCGGAGTTCGCGGTGCCGGGAGCGGAGCCCGCCGGGCCGGGTTGGGAGTCCGCTGGGCCGAGCTTGGTACCCGAGACTGCGGAGTACGGGGCAACGGCGCCCGCGGTCGTGCCTCGGCCGACGCTGGCTGACCTGATCCCAGGCGTGGCCGGCGTCCTGATCGCTGTCGGCCTGGCCCTGCCTGTGGTGGCTGAAGTTCCTGGCGGGTGGGGAGCAGGCGTCTTCGCGGTGGCCGGAGCGGTCGTCGCCTGGAGCGCACAGTGGTGGGCGCGGCGGTGGCATGACCTGGCTGCGCGGCTGACCGGCCGGTCAGATTATCTTGCCGTCGGCGGGCTCGTCGTGCTCGGTGGTGCCGGATTGTGGGTCGCGCCTGCCGTGCTCACAGCGCTCTTCGCCCCGCTAGCCGAACTTGGCCGGGTGTGGGCCAGCACGTCGCAGGCAGGCTGGTCGGAGCGGCTGCCGGAAAGTAGCTGGAACGGCGCTGCGGTCACGCTGGTCGGACCGGGCGTGCTCGTGCTGGTCAGCCTGACCTGCTGGCGGTTGTCGGCCTCAATCCGTTCGCAGCGAAGGCGATCGGGGTCAGACGGTGCTGCGCTCGCCGTCGCCGCGGTCGCTGGCGGAGCGATACCGGCTGCCGGAGGCTTGCCCGTCTGGGCCGCGCTGGTCATCTTGACGGCGCTCGCCGCTGCGCTGCTTGGCGCCGGACTCAAGCTGGCTGATCGGCTGGTGTCAGGTACCGCGTCCGTGGCAGGTCTTGCGCTGGCGGCGTGTGCGGCGGCCGCGTCGCTTGCCGCAGCCGGTCCGACGATCGCTCAGCTCGCCGCGCTGATCGTCATTTTCGCCGCAACCAGCTGGCTGGCCCGGTCGACGCTTCCCACGGTGCTGGCGACCGGCGGCGTGGTGGCCGCGGCCACTGGCATGGCTTGCGCGGTACCGCTGGCCATCGGCTCAGGCTCGCCGCACCGTGCCGCGCTGATCGCCGCATTCACTGTGCTTTGCGTAGCCGTCGCCGCGATCGGGGCGGCAACGCTACTTCGCCGGGTGCGGCCACTGCACGCGGTCGTGCTCGACCTGACGGCCGGGCCGGTCGTGGTGGTTGCCGCCGCGCTGGTCGGGCAGCGGGCCGACGCGTTCTCGGTGCTCGCCGCCGCGGTAGCGCTGCTCGCCGCCGGCACTGCCTGGCTGCGCAGCGGCCGGCCACGGAGCGTAGCGCTGTGCAGCGTCGTGTTGGCTTCGGCGACGGCGATCTTGCTTCGGCTGACCGTGCTGCTTGACGCGGTGACCCTGCCATACCGGGAGCTCGTCAGGCCATGGCACCGGCTGCCTGCCAGTCGGCAGATCGCCGATCACCTGGCTGGCCTGCCGGTTGCGATGGTCGTGCTGGTGGCCTGCGCGGGAGCGGTCGTCGTCGCGGCTGGCGCGTGGCGCCGTGGCCGGGGCAGTCTGACCGCGGTGGCGGTGGTTATGCCGCTGATCGCGGCGCCGGCCGGAGCGGCGTTCTGGCCGAACTACGGCGCCGTGGTCGCGCTGCTGCTAGTAGCTGCCCTGGTGATGACCGTCTGGGCTGCGGTGAGCCGCAGCCTGGTACCGGCTGGAGCCGCGCTGGCCATGACCTGGCCCGCTCTCTCCTGGGCCCTGATCGGACCGGCGGCCACGCTGACTGTACTTGGCTGCCTTGCCGTCGGCTGGTGGTTGTGTGCCTGGCGGGCCCGGCTGGCGGGCGTCCGGGTCGGCTCGGCGGCAGCGACTGTGGTGGCTGCCGGTGCGCTGGCCGGGGCCTGCGTGCTCTCGGCTGGCCTGGCCGGCTGGCTCGCTGGACTCGCGGTGCTCACCGTCGGCGCCGGTGCACAGCTCATGACTGCGGTGCTGGCCAGGTCGGTCGGCCTGGACGCGGATCGCGGCCTGAGCGCGGATGCTGGCCTGGGCCCGGATGCTGGCCCGAGTCCGGCTGGCCTGAGCGCGGATGCTGGCCCGAGCCCGGATGCCCTGCCGCCCTCGCCGGTAAGGCTCGCCGTCGAGAGCGCTGGCTGGTTCGCGGCCCTGGTCGGCGTCCTGCCCAGCCTGACCGTAGCCGTCCACGCCAGCCTGGCCCTGGCGGCAGCAGCGGCACTGTGCCTTGGGGTTGCGCTCCGGCCGGACCGGCGGCCGTTGCTCTGGGTCGGCCTCGGGCTCGGTGAAGCGGCACTGTGCGCGTGGCTGGCAGCTGCCGGGGTGCGGGCGCCTGAGCCCTATACCGGACCGGCTGCGCTCATCGTGATCGCGTTCGGCTGGCAGCGCTCGCGGCGCGCTCCGCAGGCTTGGTCCTGGGTGACCTACGGGCCAGGTCTGGCGCTCTTGCTGCTGCCCAGTCTGGTGGCATCCTGGAATGATCATGGCTGGGTGCGGCCGCTACTGCTTGGCCTGGTCGCCACCGGACTGACCCTGGCCGGCGGACGAGCCAGGCTGCAGGCGCCGCTGCTGCTCGGCGGCGCGGTCGCCGTTGTTGACGCCGGACGTCAACTGGCTCCGGCCATTGCCCGGCTGGCTGGCCTGGTGCCGCGCTGGGTGCCCATTGCGCTGCTCGGGCTGATCCTGCTGGCGGTAGGCGCGACCTATGAGGCGCGCCTGAAGGATCTCGGCCGGATCCGGGCGGCCCTTGGCCGGCTCCGCTGAGCGGGGACCTCGCTGAACTCCGGCTAATCGTCCGCTGCCACCTTGGCCAGCGGGGAATCATCGAGGCAGGGCGAGCGGAATCGAGATTGGGCATGAGCATCGATGTCACTGTGCGCGGAACGACTATCCCGCCCGATGAGCTGACCTGGCGGTTCTCCCGGTCGCCGGGGCCAGGTGGCCAGTCGGTGAACACGACCGACAGCCGGGTTGAGCTCTCCTTCGATCTAGCCGCGTCGCGGGCGCTGCCGCCGAAGCTTAAGGAGCGTGCGCTGCACACGCTGGCAGGCAGGCTGGCGGACGGCGTAGTTACGGTCACGGCCTCGGAATACCGCTCGCAGCTGCGCAACAGGGAGGCGGCTGCCGCCCGGCTTGGCGAACTGCTCGCCGAGGCGACAGCGCCGCCGGCCACGCCGAGGCGGCCGACGAGGCCAAGCCGGGCGGCTACCGAGCGTCGGCTGGCCGAGAAGCAGCGGCGCGCGCAGACCAAGCGACTGCGCAAGCCGACCGAGGAGTGAACGCCGGCGAGCCGCCGCTGGCCGGGTGCTCGCGGACCAGGGGACCGCGCAAAGTCGACCGACTGCTGAATGCCCGTGAACCGCAGGCCGTCGGCGACCGTGTTTAGGGGCATGTCCTGGCGCCCCCGCGCTTTTGGCTGTCGCCAGGAACCATTCGGCGTGCGGCCATTGGGGCCGCCTTCGAGGATGAGGCGGAGCATGCGAGTAAGCGTGGCAGGGAAGGCGCCCAAAGCGCGAAGCAAGATCAGGGGAGCTTCATTAGTACTGGCGGTGACCTCGGTTCCGGCCCTGGTGCTGTCGCAGTCGATCACCGCGACGGCGGCGCCGGCCGGGCCGACCGCTCCAGTCATTCGTGGGGGCGCGCTGCCGCCGATGACCGCGGCTCTGGCGGCTCAGCTGTCCAGGAACGTCAATGACCGGGTCATCGTGATCATGCAGAGCCAGCCGCAGGCGGTGCAGGCAGGGACACGCGCCTCGGCGGTGCGGGCCGCCGCGATCGCCGGGGTTCAGGCGCCGCTGATGGCCGAGCTCAGGCAGGTGCATGCCACGCACGTCAAGGCCTACCGGCTGGTGGACGCCTTCGCCGCCACCGTCTCCCGGGCCGAGGCCACCCGGCTGAGCGCGACACCCGGGGTCGCCTCAGTCATCCCTGACGTCATGATCCGCGGCGCGTCCCCGGCGCAAGCGGTGGCGGCCGCGGCCAAGGCCGCGGCCGGCAAGGTAACCACGTCGCTGACGCCCAACGTCATCCCCGGCGCCTGCGGTACGCA
>Ga0116222_1000383_pt1 | contig 28685 bp, 26 predicted proteins | sample Sb_taG_12_FD_88963 | JGI IMG/M metagenome (GOLD analysis project Ga0116222, IMG submission 88963) | Peat soil microbial communities from Weissenstadt, Germany - Sb_50d_9_AC metaG | ecosystem: Environmental > Terrestrial > Soil > Wetlands > Peat | place: Germany: Weissenstadt | collected 2010-09-21
AGCCGCGCTGCACGAGTGGTGCGCGGTCGAGCAGCGGGATCCGGCGACGATCGAGCGCGCCGTCGGCATCGAGCCTGACCTGCTCGGCCACGACCTTGAGCGCTATGCCGACGACTACCTGGCACTTGGGTTCACGCAGATCACGCTGGGGGTCAACGGACCTGACTACGACCTGGCGCCGGTCAGGGACTGGCTGGCCTGGCGCGACGATCTGGTCAGAGCGCCCAGCTAGCGTCTTGGTGGCACCGGGCCGCCCGTGGCACCACGGATGAGCCGCCGTGCCGCCAGGGGTTGGTGCTGGCGCGCGGCCTGGCCGGCCGACCGAATCAGTCGGCCACTAGGCTGATAGCAATGTATTTCGTCGCTGCGGACTCCAGTCATGACTGAATCGGCCAGCCGGGCGCCGGCCACAACGGACCGCGGCGGTCGCCCGGCCCTGTCGGCCACCAGCCGGACCCAGCATCGGCGGCTTCGTGAGCAGGGCAGCGCCGACCGGGCCGATCTGCGGGCGGTGCTCGGCGCCGGGTTCATCGCCCATCTGGGGCTGATCGTCGACGGTGCGCCGATGGTGCTGCCTACCTCGTATGGGTTCGACGACGAGCACCTGTACCTGCACGGCTCCGTCGCCAGCCGGAGCCTGCAGGCCGAGCCGGCCGCCGAGGTATGCGTGACGGTCACCCTGGTTGACGGGCTGGTGCTGGCCAGGTCGGTGTTCGAGCACGCGGTGAACTACCGCAGCGCGATGATCTACGGCGTGCCCCGGCTGGTGACTGACCAGGGGGAGAAGCTGCGCGGTCTGCGCTGCCTGTCCGAGCACCTGGCACCCGGGCAGTGGGACTATGCCCGCAGGCCGAGTCGCAAGGAACTCGCTGCTACCTCGTTGGTCGCCCTGTCCCTTGACGAGGCCTCAGTCAAGATCCGCACCGGACCGCCCGGCGACGGCGACGGCCCCGATGCCGCACTGAACCTCTGGGCAGGCGAGCTTCCGCTGATCTCGGTCTGGGGTGAGCCGGTTCCCGATCCGGCGCTGCCCGCCGGTATCAGCGTCGCGGCACATGTCAGGGCCAGGGTCGGCACCCCGGCGTTCGACTGAGTGCCGCGAGCGACCCGGTCGCGCTACGCCGGCCCAGGCCGGGCGACCTGCGTAGGCGACACCGGTCAGTGGGCGGCCTTGAAGTCAGGCGTCGTCCAGATCCGCTCGCGCAGGTACTGCCTGACCCTGACGATGTACCCGTCGGCCGCGGCGGTGCGCCAGCGCCCGGCGAACCAGCGGCCGATGCATCCCCACGCGTCGCCTGCGTGATACTGGCGGCCCCTGTCCACGGTGTTCAGCCAGGTTTCGTAGCCGTCGAAGCAAGCCCGCCAGATGGCGTAGGCGGTGTCCGCGTTCATCGCGGTGGACCTGCCGATTCCCGGCCAGCTCTGCTGCTCGTACGGGTACCTGTTCTGCAGGATGCCGTAGCTCTGGGGGCATAGGCCTGGCGTGCCGTCCGCGCCGAGCCCGTGCCCCGGCGGGCATGCACTGGCCTGGTTTCCCCAGTCGCCGAGGGTGCTCTGCCGCCACCAGCTCTCGATCGCCGCCTGGGCGAAGACCAGGTCCTGGTCAATGCCCCACTTGCAGGCCGCCCAGCGCAGGATCTGCTGAGTGGTCCCGGTGAAGTCGCCGTCGATCCGGCGGGCCAGCCTCTCGCCGCCAGCGCCGTCGTCCGACAGGAAGCCGTGGCCGACATGCTCACCGACGGTGTGGTTGGCAACCTTGTTGGATGACCTGACCTCCGGGCTCGGTGACGCCCGAACCCAGCGGGCGCATTGTGCCCCGGATGGCAGTTTCGCGCCCGGCGGCAGGGTCCGGAAATAGCCGGGCCCGGCCACGTCCGGCACTGCGGCAGACGGCGATGGGGTCGGTGCCGACGCGGACGGCGATGTGGTTCCGGCGCGGTGATGGGCAGGTCGCTGGTGCCCGCTTGCCGACGTCGCGGACGAGCGCGGCACCGTTCGCCCTACGGTCGCGGCGCGGTACCTGGCACCGTCGCCAGAGTGGACCGACCTCGTCGCCGGGGACTCGTGCGCGGCGAGCGCCCGGCCCGAGCTGGCATAGTTCACGATCGCGGCGGCGCCGGCCGCGGTGATCACCAGTACCGCGACGATGCTGGTGACCAGCGGGCCACGCCGCATGGCGGGTGAATTCATACCGCGCACCATAGTCCGATATCCGGACAACTATGGCACGATTGGCATCTTTTGGCCGGCTCAGGCGGGGCAGAGCCATTCATCGCGACCACGAATGGGCTGATCTGCCGTGCCAGTTCCTGGCGGCGGGTAGCTGTCCCGCAACGTGAACGCGTACGGCGTCGGACCATGGGCGCGCAGGTGTCGGATGCGATCCTCGGCTTCGCCCGTGGTGGGCCGGTATCCGGCAGGTACCCACCAGCAGGCCAGCTGCGCATCGCGCACGCGCTGGAACCACTCGCGGCGGCGCCGCAGCACCTGACGGTGCATCGGGCCGAAGACGAAGGCCGCCAGCTGCTCGACGTCGGTCCAGACCGACAGGTTGACGATGATGCCAGCGCTGCCTGCCGCATCCCAGTCGAAGGCCTGGATCGCGGTGGCATTCCCGTCCTCGGTCTGCAGGCGCCACACGAAACCGGGAGCCTGATCGGCTGCCGCGTTGACCGGGTCGAGTGCGGCCACGAAGTCAGCAAGGACTGGGGTATCAAGCGGAGCGACCAGCCTGGAAAAATTGACCTGGGCAAGCTGGAATGTCATAGCAAGGAGTCTGCCAGACGGCGGCTGAGGCCAGCTCGCGCTGGGCCTTGACCACCCCACGACAGGTGCGGCCAGCTCGGGCTAGGCCTTGACCGCCCCGATGACAAGCACAGCCAAGGCTGGGACGAAGAACAACCCAGTGTGCCCGATCGCGCCCGCGATGCCCGCGACGAGGACCACGGCGCAGATGATCGCGGCCGGTCGCCTGATCCGGACCGGAGCGAGTAACGTTGCGGCCGCGAGCGGTGCGGGCGCGATCGCCAGCAGCAGCAACGACCAGGTCGCGGCCGGGCGATCAGCGCCGGTCAGTGCTGAGATCGTGATCAGCTGAGCTGCGCCGGCCAGGATCAGGGCCCCGCGCAGCCACGCCAGGGCCAGCGATGACTGAGCATCGCCGACCGCTGCGGCGGTGCCAGATCCGGGTGAGGTGCCTGCCGGTGCGTTCTGGTCGGTCATCACAAACTCCTGGTCGACAAATGCGAGTCACGAATAGTGGTGCCGACCAGGCTTCCCGGCTCACCTGATCCTGAGCCTAGACCCGGTCGGCCCGGCTGCCAAGATCCGCGGATCGGCCGCTCGCGCGGGAGCCCGTCTCGGGTTGAAGGCGATCAGCCCGATCTGTGAAGCTGTCTCGATGAGTGACATCAGCGCGGCATGGGAGCAGCGGATCTCGGAGCTGTGGGCGTCCATGGACGACTACAGCGAGGAGCAGTTCCTGCGCCGGACGGCGGAGCTCGCCGCCGAGCTGCCGGCCGACAGCCCGGCCGCCATCTTCGAGCGCGCGGCCGCGCTGGACTCCACCGGGCACTCCGACTTGGCCGTGCCGCTGTACCGGCAGGCGCTGGCACTCGGGCTGCACGGCGAGCGCCGCCGAAGGGCTGTGATCCAGCTGGCCAGCTCGCTGCGCAACATCGGGCACGTCGCCGAAAGCGTGGCGCTGCTGACGGCCGAGCGAGCCGCCGACTCCGACCATCTGGACGACGCCGTGGCCGCGTTCCTCGCGCTGGCTCTCTCCGACGCCGGCCACGACCGCGAAGCCCTGTCGCTGGCTCTGACGGCCCTGGCCCGCCACCTGCCCCGCTACCAGCGCTCCCTGACCAATTACGCCCGCCTGCTCACGGATGATCCAGCCAGCTAGCCCCGGCTGACCCGGTTGCCGGAAAGCTGGGTCGGCCGATGCGATGGCGCCGGTGCCAGCGAACTCCGTTCCCTGGGTCAGCAAGTCGGCCTATGTCAGACTGGCCTAGGCGCCGGATCAGCCGGCCATCTCCGGGCGTGGAGCGAGGCGTGACCAGTAGCACGGGACATGGTCACCGACTCGGTTGCCTGCTGCGCGGTTACCGATCAGCCGCCGGCCTGACCCAGGAAGAGCTCGCCAACCGGGCCGGACTAAGTATCCGGGCGCTCAGCGACATAGAGCGTGGCCGCACTGCCAGGCCATTCCCGTCCTCCGTCCGGCTGCTTGCCGATGCCCTCGCACTGGCCGGACCCGCGCGCGCGGAGCTGATGGATGCGCTGCGCGCCGTCCGCGCTGGCCCGGGAGAATCCGACATCCCGGCAAGCGGCGGCGGCCACGGCGCGGGACAGCTGCCAGCAGTGCCGCGGCAGCTGCCGGCGCCGGTGCGGCAGTTCGCGGGCAGAGCGGCTGAGCTGGGGAGCCTGAACGGCCTGCTGAGCAGCTCATTAGACAACGGCCCGGTGGTGATCTCGGTGATCAGCGGGGCGCCGGGGACAGGAAAGACCACGCTGGCTGTGCACTGGGCCCATCAGGTGGCCGACCGGTTTCCGGACGGGCAGCTCTACGTTGATCTGCGCGGCTTTGACCCGTCAGCCACTCCGGTCCCGCCAGCGGACGCGATCCGCGGGTTCCTCGACGCGCTGGGAGTTCCAGCAGAGCAGATCCCGCCCAGTACCGAGGTCCGCGAGGGCCTGTACCGCAGCCTGCTGGCGGGCCGCCAGATGATGATCGTCTTGGACAACGCCCGTGACGCCGCCCAGGTCGCACCCCTGCTGCCGGGGGGCGCTGGCTGCCTGGTGGTGGTGACCAGCCGGAGTCAGCTGGCCGGCCTGATCGCGGGCCAGGGAGCTTATCCGGTCACCCTTGACGTGTTCACGGAGGATGACGCCAGGGAATTCCTGACCCGGCGGCTGCGTTCTGAGCGGATCGCTGGTGACCTTAAGCAGATTTCCGAGCTGACCAGGCTGTGCGGCCGGCTGCCGCTGGCGCTGGCCATCGTCGCAGCCCGCGCTGCGCTGCGACCTGGCCTGCCGCTCGCGGCCGTCGTCGCGGAGCTGCGCGAGGCTGACGGTCGTCTCGATGCGCTCGACGGCGGCGATCCGGTCAGCAGCGTGCGGGCGGTGTTCTCCTGGTCGTATCGCAACCTGAGCGACCCCGCGGCTCGGATGTTCCGGCTGCTCGGCCTGCACCCGGGTCCCGATATTTCAGTCCTGGCCGCGGCCAGCCTGGCTGGCGTCCCCGAGCGCCTGGCACGCCGTGCGCTGACGGAGCTGACCGCAGCGCACCTGGCGACCCAGTCCGGAACCGGCCGGTTCGCCCTGCACGACCTGCTCCGCTCCTACGCCAGCGAGCAGGCCCGCGCTCGCGACCAAGAAGCCGACCGTCGGGCCGCAATCACCCGGGCGCTTGACCATTACCTGCACACTGCCTCGGTCGGCATGCTGCTGCTCGATCCTGGATCTGCGCCGGTCAGCCCGGTGCCGCCCGAGCCGGCCGCCAGAGCCGAGGAGTTCGCGGACTACGGGCGGGCGTTGGCCTGGTTCGACGCCGAGCACAAGGTTCTGGTCGCGATCAGTCTCCAGGCCGCGGGCTGCGGATTCGATACGCATGCCGTGCAGCTTCCCCGTGCCCTCGCCGCCTTTCTCCGCCGCCGGGGGCACTGGCAGGACTGGACCGCAACGCAGCTCGCCGCGCTCGCCGCGGCACAACGCCTGGGTGATCTCGCCGGGCAGGCCGAGGCGCACCACAGTCTCGGCTGGGCGTACCTCGAACTCGGCCGCTACTACGACGCTCATGCCCAGCTCCGGCAGGCAGTCGAGCTCGCACAGCGGATCGGCGACGACGCTATCCAGGCCGCCAGCTGCATGATCATTTCCGCAGTGCTCGAAGCGCAGGGCCGGTCTGGCGACGGACTCGACCAGGCTAGGCGTGCGCTGGAGCTGTTCCGGGCAGCCGGGGACCGGTTCGGCGAGGCACGAGCCCTGAACGCCGTCGGCTGGGACTACGCCAAGCTCGGCGAGCCCGAACGAGGCCTTTCCTTCTGCCAGCCAGCGCTCGGCCTGTGCCGGGAGCTCGGCGTTCCCATGCTTGAGGCGGCAACGGCCGACAGCCTGGGCTTCGCGCACCATCAGCTGGGCCGGTATCACGAAGCCGCCGACTGGTATGCCCACGCCAGCGACCTGTACCAGACCCTCGGCGACCGCTACCGGCAGGGCATCACCCTGGCCAGGAAGGCAGACGCGCAGCAGGCCGCCAACGACGAGCAGGGCGCCCGCCGAAACTGGCAGCAAGCCCTGGCTATTCTGGACGGCCTGCACCACCCGGACGCCGCTGCCGTGCACGCGAAGCTGTATCCAGGGGCGGGACTGCAATCCATGCCCGCCTGATGACCGAACAGCCGGGCGCCTAGCTCCTCGCCAGGCCGCGCGGCTACAGCGGAATGTTGCCGTGCTGACCGCGCAGCTGCGGCGCGGCAGCGATCGCCTCGGCCAGGGCCTGCCTGGTCTTGGCCGGCTCGATCACCTCGTCGATCACGCCGAGCGCCTGCGCCCTGAGCAGCCCGCCGGCCTCGCGCTCGTGCTCGGCCGCCAGCTCGGCCTCGACCTCATGCCGCTGCTCGGCCGGAGCGGCCGCCAGCGTCCTGCGGTGCAGGATGCGCACCGCAGCAACCGCGCCCATCACGGCCAGCTCCGCGCCCGGCCAGGCGAACACCCTGGTCGCGCCGAGCGACTTCGAATTCATCGCGATATAGGCGCCCCCGTAGGCCTTCCTGGTGACCAGCGTGACCCGCGGCACCGATGCCTCGGCGAACGCGTGCAGCAGCTTCGCGCCGCGCCGCACCACGCCATCCCACTCCTGGCTCACTCCAGGCAGGTAGCCGGGAACGTCCACGAGCACGACAAGCGGCACGCCGAACGCATCGCACATCCGGACGAACCTGGCCGCCTTCTCCGCCGAGGTGGCGTCCAGGCAGCCGCCAAGCCGGAGCGGGTTGTTGGCGACGACGCCGACAGTCCGGCCGCCGAGCCTGCCCAGCGTCGTGGTCACATTCGGCGCCCAGCGCGGGTGCAGCTCGACGCCGGGTTCGTCCAGGACACCGCTGATCAGCGGGTGCACGTCGTAGGCACGCTTCGGCGATTCCGGCAGCAGCGTGGCCAGATCGGCGTCGGCGAGCACTCGCTCGGCACCGCCGTGATCGATCTGCTGCCTGCCGAGCAGCAGTGCCAGTTCGCGCGCCTTGCCGAGTGCCTCCCCATCCGTTGCGGTCACCACGTGCACCACGCCCGAGCGTCGGCTGTGTGGCTCAGGTCCGCCGAGCCGCTCCATGTCGACGTCCTCGCCGGTGACGCTGCGTACGACGTCGGGTCCGGTCACGAAGATCCGGCCCTGGTCGGACAGGATCACCAGATCGGTCAGCGCCGGTCCATAGGCTGCACCACCAGCTGCGGCGCCGAGCACCACCGAGATCTGCGGCACCTTGCCCGACGCGCGGGTCATCGCGGCAAAGACCAGGCCGACCGCGTCCAGGCTCTCCACGCCCTCCCGCAACCGGGCGCCGCCGGAGTGCCACAGGCCAATGATCGGCGCGCCGATCTCGATCGCCCGGTCGTGGGCGGTCACGATCGCGGCACAGCCCGCGCTGCCCATCGCGCCACCTTGCACCCTCGGGTCGCTGGCGAACGCGACGGCGGGCAGTCCTTCGATCCGGCCCTCGCCGACCAGGACGCCGCTGTCGTCGGCGGGCAGCAGCAGCCCGAGCGTGTCTGGGTCGAAGAGTGCTTCGAGCCTGGCATTCGGGTCGCGGCCCGGTGTGCTCGGCGCTGCCTGGCCGGCTGCCCGCGCGGCGGCGCCATCCGGCGGCCCGGCGGCTGCCGGGTCAGCCGTACCTTGAACTGACGGCGGAACGTCGCCAGCCCGCGATGCGGGCGCGGATCCGGCGGTCGGCACCGGCGCCGGGAGCGGGCCGTCAGTGAACCTGTGGGGTCGGTTGTCAAGAATTGTCACGTCAGGCTCCTCGCTTCCGATCACACTGGCGTCGTCAGGCTGCGGTGAAGACAAGCGCGACATTGTGCCCGCCGAATCCGAATGAGTTGTTGAGCACGGCCATCGGCTCGGCACCACGGGCATGTAGTTCCGTTGGCTTGACCGCAATCTCGACCCCCAGGTCGTCCTCGGGATCGTCGAGATTGATGGTGGGCGGTGCGACCCGGTCGTGCAGGGCGAGGATCGCGGCCACCGACTCGACCGCGCCCGCACCGCCGAGCAGGTGGCCGGTCATCGACTTGGTCGCGGAGACCACGACGCCGGCCGCGGCCTCGCCGAGCGCAGTGGCGATCGCCTGGGCTTCGACCACATCACCGGCCGGCGTCGAGGTGGCGTGCGCGTTGACATGGGTCACCTGACCGGCTTGCACACCGGCGTCGACCAGTGCGCGCTCGATGGCGAGAACCGCGCCTGAGCCGTCGGGATCGGGCTGCGCGATGTGATGCGCGTCCGCTGAGTAACCAGCGCCTGCCGCGACGGCGTACACCCGGGCGCCGCGCCGTGCCGCGTGCTCCGCCGACTCGAGCACCACCATGCCGGCGCCTTCGCCGAGCACGAACCCGTCCCGGCCCTTGTCGAACGGGCGGGACGCGCGCTCTGGCTCGTCATTCCTGGTGGACAGCGCGCGCATCGCGGCGAACGCCGCCACGTTCAGCTCCAGGATCGCGGCCTCTGTCCCGCCGGCCACGACCACGTCGGCCCGTCCGTTCCTGATCATGTCGATCCCGTAGCCGATCGCCTCGGCACCGGACGCGCAGGCGCTCACCGTCGTGTGCGCGCCAGCCCGGGCGCCGAGTTCCAGGCTGATCCAGCCCGCTGAGCCGTTCGGCATCAGCATCGGCACCGTGAAGGGGGAGAGCCGCTGCCAGCCCTTCTCCCGCAGCGTGTCGTAGGCGGCCAGAATGGAGCCGATACCGCCGATCCCGCTGGCCACGACGACACCAAGCCGATCCTGGTCAACGTCGGGCGAGCCAGCGTCGGCCCATGCCTCGCGGGCAGCGATCAGCGCGAGCATCTCGCACCGGTCAAGCTTCCTGGCCTGCACCCGGTCAATCAGCGTGGTCGGATCGACGGCGGCATAGGCGGCGATCCGGCAGGGCAGGCGCTGCGCCCAGTCCTCAGAAAGCGCGCGGACGCCGCTGCGCCCGGCCAGCATCGACTGCCAGGTGTTAGCGACGTCCGCCCCGACCGGCGTGATCGCGCCGAGTCCGGTGACGACGACCCGGGTCGCGTCCTTGCCCACGTCCATAGTCTCCTCTGGTCGGCGTTGACCTGGCCGCATTGACCTGGTCGGGTCACGCAGCGCCGGGCTCTGCCATGCGGCCGCGGCGCCGCGTATGCTCCGGACGCCGCCGTCAGGCGGATACCGACGCTCGCCCGACGAAATCGATGACGTCCTGGACCGTCTTGAGGTCCTTCAGCTGGTCGTCGGGAATCTCCACCCCGAACTTGTCCTGTGCCGCCACGGCGATCTCGACCATCGACAGGCTGTCGATGTCCAGATCGTCGACGAAGGTCTTCTCGGGGGTGACTTGGTCAGCGGGAACCCCGGCGATCTCGTCGATGATCTCGCTGAGCCCGGCAAGGATCTCCTGCTGTGTCATGGCCATGTCCCGTACTCTCCCTCTCTCGGTTGGATATCTGCTCCGCTGGCGCCCGGTTCCGGGCGCGGGTCAGGGTATCGCGATCACTTGCGCCGCATAACAAATGCCAGCGCCGAATCCGATCAGCAGGGCCTTGTCGCCCGACGACAGCTCGCCTTGCTCGATCATCCGGGACAGCGCCAGCGGGATCGACGCAGACGACGTGTTACCTGCGGTGACGATGTCGGTGGCCAGCTTGGCCTGCGGAGTGCCAAGCTTCCTGGCGATGGCCTCGATGATCCGCAGGTTGGCCTGGTGCGGTACGAAGACGGCAAGTTCGCTCGGGTCGACGCCGGCCTCCGTGCACGCCTGGATCGCGATCGGGTGCAGTGCCGTGGTGGCCCAGCGGAACACCGCCTGGCCTTCCTGGAAGATGAACGAGTTGCGGTCCTTGATGCTGATCTTGTCTGCCATGTGGCCCGCGCTACCCCAGACGACCGGGCCGATTCCGGGCACCGCATCCCGGCTGCCGTCCTCGCCGCCTACCGGGCCGACCACCGCGGCGCCCGCGCCGTCGGCGAAGATGATGCAGGTTGACCGGTCGGTCCAGTCCACCCACTGGGACAGCTTCTCGGCGCCGATCACCAGGACGTTCCTGGCCGACCCGGCCCGCACCGCGTCACTGGCCGCGGCCAGCGCGTAGCAGAATCCGGCGCACGCGGCGTTCAGGTCGAAGGCACCAGGAGAGCTGATGCCCAGCCGCAGGGCCACCACGGCCGCTGTGTTGGGGATCGATACTTCCGCGGTGCAGGTGGCCACGATCACCAGGTCGATATCCGCCGGGGAGAGCCCGCTGCCGGCCAGGGCCTTGCCGCCCGCCGCGACCGCCATGTCGGCCACGGTCTCGTCCGGGCCGGCTAGCCGCCTGCTGGCGATGCCCACCCGGCTGCGGATCCACTCATCACTGGTGTCGACCAGCGCGGCAAGGTCGTCATTGGTCACTACCCTGGCCGGCTGGTATCCGCCGAACGCCAGGATCCGGGCTCCAGCGGTGCCTTCGTAGAGTCGCATCGGACTAACTGCCTTTCGCTCATTACCAGCTGCCTCGCGCCGTGACCCTGGTCGCGGTGTCTGGCCTGGGTTCAACGGTCGCGACCCGAGCAGCTAATCGTGCCCGCCAGGCTGGAGCCGGACGAGTGGCTGGCCCGGGCTGACCGGATCACCGTCCTCGACCAGCCACTCGATGATGGTCGCCGGGAAGTCAGTGGTCACCAGCTGGCTGCCGCCGCGCATCTCGACCCGGCCGAGCTCGGTGCCGCTGCCGACGGCGACGCCTGGACCGGCTGGGCTCGCTGGCTGGCAGTCGGTACGGAAGGTTCCGGCGAGCGGTGCGACCAGCAGCCGCCACTCGGGCGCATGGCTGTCGGCGTGGCTGTCAGCGTGATCGGTCACCAGCGTCCGCGCGGCCGACAGATCATCGGGGGTCTTCACCGCGAGCAGCTGGACCCCGGGCAATGCCCGGCGGGCAAGACCGGTCAGGGTGCCTGCTGGCGGCAGCTCGATCAGCGCGGTGGCGCCGAGGCTGCTCATCGTCTGCATGCACTTGTCCCACCGCACCGGGGAGCTGACCTGGGTAACAATCCGCTCCAGCCAGTCGGCGCCGGACCGGACGACGGCGCCGTCGCGATTGGACAGCACGGCGACCACGGGGTCGCTGACCCGAATCGCTGCCGCCGCGGCGCGCAGCTCGTCGACAGCGCAGGCCATATGTCTGGTGTGGAAGGCGCCAGCTACCTGAAGCGGAAGCAGCCTGGCTCTGGGCGGCGGATCGGCGGCGAAGGCGGCGAGCTGCTCCACCGTCCCGGCCGCGACAATCTGGCCGGCACCGTTGATGTTGGCTGGCGTGAGGCCATGCGCCTCGATCGACGCCAGGATGGCCTCGGTGTCGGCACCAAGGACCGCGGTCATTGACGTCCGCTCGGCGGCTGCGGCCCGGGCCATAGCCTGGCCGCGAACCCGGACCAGCCGGAGCGAGTCCTCGGGGGTCAGCACCCCGGCGATCGCGCCAGCGGCCAGCTCGCCGACGCTGTGGCCGACCACCACCCCGCCCACGTGACCGTGCTGGCCGGGACCGTTGACCGCGTTTCCGGCCAGCACCGGGCCGACGCCCAGAACCTCGGCGACGGCCATGGCGGCGGCGGCGAGCAGCGGCTGAGCGACCGCAGTGTCCCTGATCTGCGCTGCGGTCGCGACCGTGCCGCACCTGATCAGATCGCAGCCGGCCAGCTCGGACCAGGCCGACAGACGGTCAGCGAATCCGGCTAGCTCGAGCCACGGTGTCAGGAAGCCAGGAGTCTGGGCACCCTGGCCTGGCGCGGCTATAACGAGCATCCTCTAACTCTGCACTGTAGGAGTTCGCCATATGAATAGAAAACTCGACGAACTTATCTGGCGAAAGCTTGTAGCAATTCTACAAGCGGCGGGCTAATGCGCGAGCCGCCCGAACACGATGGCCAGCCACAGGGCGAATCCGCCGCGGCCGTCGCCCGGGTTGAACCCGGTCAGCTCGGCAGCCCGGCGCAGCCGGTAGCGGACGGTATTGGGGTGCACGAAGAGCATCCGAGCCGTCGCCTCAAGTGAATTGCCCTGCTCAAGGTAGGTCGTGACGGTATCGAGCAGCGCGATGCCGCCGCGGTGCAAAGGTTCGTAGACGTGCTCGATCAGCTCGGCGCGCGCCCCTTCGTCGCCGTCGAGCGCTCGCTCAGGAAGCAGGTCTGCGGCCAGCACAGGCCGCGGCGCATCGGGCCAGGCCGGTGCCGAGCGCAATCCCGCCAGCGCGGCTCTGGCCGACTCGGCGGCCAGTTCGAGACTGTCGGCTGCCGGGCCGACGACCACCGGTCCGGTGCCGAACCGAGTCGCCAGCTGCCTGGCGACCGGCATCGGGTCGCCAGGCCCGCCCAGAATCACCACCAGCCGGTGCCCGTGCACGCCGGCCAGCAGGTCGAGCTTCGCCCGGCGCGCGATCAGCCGCAGATCGTCGATCAGGCCCTCAGGCTCAGCGCCGCCGGCGTTGCCTGCCAGCACGGTGACCGGCGCCGATGACCAGCTGAGTGCCGAAGCCCACGAAGGAAGGCTCTCATCGATCTCGCCGCGGACCAGCGAATCGACCACCAGCGCCTCAAGCCGGGCATCCCAGGCACCGCGGGCCTCGGCTGACCTGGCGTATACCTGGGCGGCGGCGAACGCGACCTCTCTGGTGTACCTGAGCACTGCTTCGCGCAGCTCGGTCTCCCCGCCCGGCGCGGCCAGATCGTCCACCTGATCCTCGACCACGTCTACGATGATCCGGACCATCTCGACGGCCTGCTGCAGGGTGACCGCCCTGGCTAGCTCGCGCGGTGCGGTCCCGAAGACCTCACCTGCCACCGCGGGCCGGCTGCGCTCGGGATGCTTCACCCAGTCGACGAATGCGGCGACGCCTGCCTGAGCCACCAGGCCGAGCCAGGAGCGGTTCTCGGCCGACAGCGCGCGGAACCAAGGCAGTCGCTGATCCATCGAGGTGATGGCGGCCGTGCCGAGCGCGCTCATGGATTGCTCGAGCCGGGCGATGGTGTCGGCCCTGACTCGGCCCCGGACCCGGATCCGGGCCCGGTCTGCTGACCTCGCTCGCGATGACGTCGCGCTCACAGCATCTACAGTGCCATGCCACCGCGGCAGCAGATACGGCACCTCTGGCTGATCGTGACCCAGCGGATGGCCGGCCGGAGCACGCCGCTGGCTGGCCGGAAGCGCACCGGGCTACCTCGCGGCAGGCTCTTAGCGGACGAGCTCAGCGCTCGCGGTCGGCTGGGCTAGGGCATGCTCAGGGTCGTAGGGCTCGAGCGGCAGGGACGCGTCCTCGGCCGCGTGCAGAGCCGCGCGGAGCGCGGCGCGGAAGATCTCGGTCACCGGTGACTTGTAGGCGTCCCAGCGGGTCGCGATGAAGGTCACCCGCTCGATCACCGGCTCGGCGAGCGGAATCAGCGCGACGCCCGGACGGCGCGCGATCGCCACCGCCAGGCGCGGCATCAGCGCCACCCCAACGCCAGCCGCGACCAGTCCCTGCATCGCCATGTAGTCGTTGGTCTCGGAGACCACTTCGGGCGCGAAGCCCGCGTTGCGGCAGGCGAACACCAGAGCATCCCGGCACATGCAAGGGTGCGGCGCGACCCAGAGCTCGCGGCTGAGAGCTTCCAGGGGCAGGCGTCCGCTGACCGCCAGCCGGTGACCGGCGGGCAGGGCAAGCACCATGTGATCGCCGAACAGCGGCTCAAGCTCGACAGCCGGATTCGCGGGCGCGCCGAGGGCGGGATAGTCATAGACGATCGCCAGGTCGTAGTCGCCAGCCACCAGACCGGGCAGTGCCGCCGGGGGATCGGCCTCGACCAGGCTCAGCTCCACCTCTCCGCGCCGATCGCGGAAAGTGGCGGCGGCCGCGGGCATCAACGTCGCCGCCGCTGTGGGAAAGGCCGCAAGCCTGAGCTTGCTGCCGCCGGAACGTACCGTCTCCAACACCTCCCGCTGAGCGTCGGCGAGCCGCACCAGGGCCGGCCGAGCGTAATCGAGGAAGACCTGCCCCGCCGGTGTGAGCTGAACGCGCCTGGGCTGCCGGTCGAAAAGCTGTGCGCCGAGCTCTCGCTCAAGCTGGGCGATGTGGTGGGACACCGACGGCTGCGCGTAGCCCAGCACCTCGGCGGCCCTGGTAAACGAGCCGTGGCTGGCCACTTCGCAGAACACCTTGAGCCTGACCATCTCCAGCATAGACGGATTCTATCACGTCGATCTAAAACGTCTTCTTGTGTCTATGGCCTGCATCCTGCACAGTGGGGTCAGCAACCGCCGACCTGGGCGATTGCACACTGAGGCTGACCCAGCGCGGTTAACCCAGTGCAGGTAGCACGGGGCCGGGCGGACCGGACTCCATGCCCCCGAGTTCCGGCGGACGATTCGCCCGCCGCCCGGCCAGCCGAATCAGCGGGACGACGGCACCCGCGAGCAGAGAGGAACCAGAATGACCTTGCTCCACCACGCCCCACGGACGTCAGCGCGGATCGGCGCTGCCGCGATCGCGGCCGGTGCACTGATAGCCGGCCTGGCCGCCGCCGCCCCGGCCGGCGCCAGCGCCCAGGCACCGGCGGTGCCTTACCATTTCCGCACCCTCGACAACAGCAACGACGCGACCTTCAACCAGCTGCTCGGCATTAACAGCCACGGCGTTATCGCCGGGTACTACGGCTCTGGCGCCCAGGGTCACAAGAACAAGGGCTACCTGCTGCTGCCGCCCTACAAGCAGGTCGACTACCGGGTCGAGAACTTCCCGACCTCGGCGCAGACGCAGGTCACCGGCCTGAATGACCACGGCATCACCGTCGGGTTCTGGTCACACACGAACAAGGCCAACCCGGCCAACAACGCCAACTTCGGGTTCTACGCCGTGAATGACTCGCACTTCCACAACGTGAACTTCCCGACGTCCAGTCCGTCCAACCCGCCGGTCGACCAGCTGCTTGGCGTCAACAACAGCGGTATCGCCGTTGGCTTCTTCAACACCGCGGCCGGCAACTCCGTGGGGTACAGGTTCAACATTCACACCAAGAAGTTCTCCGTGGTCCACGTAAAGGGCGCGGTCAGCGTGACTGCCACGGCCATCAACAACGCGGACAGCATCGCCGGTTTCTTCACGAACTCGCACGGCGCCATCAAGTCGTTCCTGCTGCGGCGCAACGGCCAGCTGTTCGTCTTCGCGAAGTCCGGCGCCACCATGACCCAGGCGTTCGGGGTCAATGACTTCGGCGAGGTCGTGGGTGCCTACACGGTCGGCAGCAACACCTACGGGTTCACCTGGCGGCTCGGGCACGGTTTCCAGACCGTCAACGACCCGCACGGCATCGGCAGCACGATCATCAATGGCGTGAACGACGCCGGTGACCTGGTCGGCTTCTACACCGGCAGCGGCGGCAACACCAACGGGATGCTCGCCGTTCCGTAACTCGCGCACCGTCCGGTCAACATGCATGGCCGACTGATAGCGCAGCGTTCCGTAATCTCACCGCAGCCGCGGGCGAGCTCACCATGCTCGCCCGCGGCGTTCTGCGCCAGCTCATGGCCCTGGTCGCCGGTCAGAGCACCTCGCTGACGTCGAGGTCGAGCCGGTACTTGGCGATCGCCTCGGCCAACACCTCGGGCTTGAGGTCACCTTGGCAGACCAGCTGGCCAAGGACTGCCAGGGTGATGGACTCGGCGTCCACACCGAAGAACCGGCGAGCCGCCGACCTGGTGTCGGAAAAGCCCCAGCCGTCGGTGCCGAGCGAGGTGAACGGAGCGGGCACCCAGCGGGCAATCTGGTCGGGCACGGCCTTGATCCAGTCGCTGACCGCGACGACCGGGACCGGACGGTCGCCGAGCAGCTCGGTGACATAGGGCACCCTGGCTGCCCCGTCGGGATGCAGCCGGTTCCACTGCTCGCAGGACAGCCCGTCCCTGCGCAGCTCGGTCCAGGACGTGGCCGACCAGGCCTCAGCGGCGACACCCCAGTCCTGCGCGAGCAGCCGCTGGGCAGCAAGCGCCCAGCGCATCGCAACCCCGGACGCCAGGATCCTGGCCCGGCACGGCTGGCCATCGGCATGCTCACGGCCGGGGCCCTGCTCCACGTCGGCAGCGGCCTGCGAGTCGCCTTCCGCGATCGGCGCCTGGCCGTCCTCGTCGAGCTGCGGACCGGCCGAGTACCGGTAGAGCCCGCGCAGGATGCCCTGCCGCAGCGCCTGGGTGCCGCCTGGATAGTCGGGCGGCTCCGCGGGCTGGACGTATGGCTCGTTATAGACGGTGAGGTAGTAGAAGATGCTCTCGCCGTCGGGGTGGTCTGGCGCCGAGCCGTACATCCGGCGCAAACCGTCTTGCACGATGCTGGCGAGCTCGTAGGCCCAGGCCGCGTCGTAGCTCACGCACGCCGGGCTGACCGAGGCCAGCAGCAGCGAATGACCGTCGTTGTGCTGCAGGCCCTCGCCGGTCAGCGTGGTGCGGCCGGCCGTTGCGCCGAGCAGGAAGCCGCGGCCGAGCTGATCGCCGAGCAGCCACATCTGGTCGCCGGTCCGCTGGAAGCCGAACATCGAGTAGAAGATGTAGACGCCGATCATCGGGGTGCCGTGGGTGGCGTAAGCGCTTCCGGCGGCGGTGACCGAGGCCATCGCACCCGCCTCGCTGATGCCCTCATGCAGGATCTGACCCTGCTCGGACTCCTTGTAGGAGAGCAGCAGCGCCCGGTCCACCGCCTCGTAGGTCTGCCCGTACGGCGAGTAGATCTTGGCGGTCGGGAACAGTGAGTCCATCCCGAAGGTGCGCGCCTCGTCCGGAATGATCGGCACGAACCTATCGCCGATCGCCGGGTCCTTCATCAGGTCCTTCAGCAGCCGCACGAACGCCATCGTGGTGGCGATCTGCTGCTTGCCCGATCCGCGCCGCAGCTCGGCGTAGGCCGACTCGTCAGGCAGGTCGAGTGGCCTGGACCTGACCACCCGCTTGGGCAGGTAGCCGCCGAGCGCCTTGCGGCGCTCCTTCATGTACTGGATCTCGTCGGAGTGCTCGCCGGGATGGTAGTAAGGCGGCAGCTCGGCTTCGAGCGCGGAGTCCGGGATCTCCAGGTAGAGCCGGTCGCGGAACGCCTTGAGCTCGGCCACGGTCAGCTTCTTCATCTGATGCGTGGCGTTCCTGCCTTCGAAGTCGGGCCCGAGCGTCCAGCCCTTGATGGTGTGCGCCAGGATCACGGTCGGCTGCCCGACATGCTCGGTCGCCGCCTTGAACGCGGCGTAGACCTTGTGGTAGTCGTGCCCGCCCCTGGACAGGTTCCGCACCTGGTCATCGGTCAGCTGGGCAGCCATCGCCCGCAACCTGGGATCACCGCCGAAGAAGTGCTCCCTGGTGTAGGCGCCTGATTCCACCGCGTAGGTCTGGAACTGGCCGTCCGGGGTGGTATTCATCTTGTTGACCAGCACGCCGTCGGTGTCCTGGGCCAGTAGCGGATCCCAGTCCCGGCCCCAGATGACCTTGATCACGTTCCAGCCAGCGCCGCGGAAGAACGCCTCAAGTTCCTGGATGATCTTGCCGTTGCCGCGGACCGGGCCGTCCAGGCGCTGCAGGTTGCAGTTGATGACGAAGGTCAGGTTATCCAGCTCCTCGCGGGCGGCCAGCCCGATCGACCCGAGCACCTCGGGCTCGTCGGTCTCGCCATCGCCAAGAAAGGCCCAGACCCGCGACCTGCTGGTGTCCTTGATCTGCCTGGCCAGCAGATACCTGTTGAACCTGGCCTGGTAGACCGCGTTGATCGCGCCCAGTCCCATGGAGACGGTCGGGAACTCCCAGAAGTCCGGCATCAGCCTGGGGTGCGGGTAGGAAGGCAGACCGCCGCCCCGGTGCGACAGTTCCTGGCGGAACCCGTCGAGCTGATCGGTCGACAGGCGCCCCTCAAGGAAAGCCCTGGCGTATATTCCCGGCGCAGCGTGGCCCTGGAAGAACACCTGATCGCCAGACTCACCGTGATCCTTGCCACGGAAGAAGTGGTTGAAGCCCACCTCGTACAGGCTGGCAGCCGATGCGTAGGTGGCGATGTGGCCGCCGACGCCCAGGCCGGGCCGGTTCGCCCGGGACACCATGACTGCCGCGTTCCAGCGGATGTAGGCCCTGATCCGCCGCTCTACGTACTCGTCGCCGGGGAACCACGGCTCTCGCTCGGGCGGGATCGTGTTGATGTAGTCGGTACTGCGCAGGCCGGGCACGCCGACCTGCTGCTCGCGGGCGCGCTCAAGCAGCCGGAGCATCACGTACCTGGCGCGAACCCGGCCACGGGTGCGCACTACATTGTCGAATGACTCGATCCACTCCCTGGTCTCGTCGGCGTCGATGTCGGGGAGCTGGGTGGGCAGTCCGTCGCTGATGATCGAGAAGCGCTGGCGTCCAGAGGCCACGGGGCTGATCCTCACCTTCTGCGGCAGGCCGATTGTCGGTGCGCCGCCTGTCTCGCCACCGGACGGCCAGGGAGCCGCCAGGAACGCGCGGGGTGGTTACAACTCCCATCCTGGTACCCGCGGGCCGGTAACGCATCTACGCCCCCCGGCAATCGGCCCGGCAATCGGCGCCGCGTGGGAGGCGCTGGCCTGGTGCAACCCGGATCAACCGCTCGAATAGGTACACCTGGCGGCGACCGAGTAACGTGCCCGCTGGCGGGGAAGATCGAACCATGACCTCGGTTAACTCGCTCTGCACGAATTGTGACTTGCGCAGGGCGGCTACCCAGTGTGGACTGTCCCAGCAAGAAGTACCGACGCCCCGGAGCGCCGCTCCCGGCCCGATGGATCGGCAGTAGCCGGTGCATCGCGAGTCCGGCGTGCCGGGGGCAAGGGATCAGGGAGGACGTTAGTGAGCGCGACCGCTGGCCAGGCGCAGGATCAGCGCGATCTGGCCGAGCGGCTCGGCGTCAAGCCGGGCCACGTAGTTCAGGAGATCGGCTACGACGATGACTGCGACGAGCAAGTACGCCAGTCGATAGCGGCCGGCGACGGCGTCGAGCTAGTCGACGAATACTACGAAGAAGTCGTCGACGGTGTGCTGCTGTGGTGGCGGGACGGGGATGGTGACCTCGCCGACGCGCTTGTCGACGCGCTGACCCCGCTCGCTGACGGCGGCTACATCGTGCTGCTGACCCCGAAGGCAGGCCGGGAGGGTCATGTCGAGCCGAGCGAGATCGGCGAAGCCGCACCAACCGCAGGGCTGTCGCAGACGTCCACGGTCAGCGCGGGGAAGAACTGGTCGGGTACCCGGCTGGTGGCACCCAAAGCGCGCCGCTGACGGTGGCCGGCCCGGCAGGCCTTGATGCCACCGGCGCGCGGCTTGCCGGCGGCACGGTGCGCGGTCCTGCCGTCCGGTCGTGGCAGACTCGGTTCGTCTCGGCCGCGTGCAGCCGCGGTGCCCGTGGCCGCACCTGCCGCACTCCGCTGCGGCCCAGCTCGGGTGGCCGCTCACAATCCGCTGAAAGGACTCTGAATGGCAGTTGAGATCGGCGACAACGCGCCGGACTTCGAACTGAAGGATCAGCACGGCACTCCGATCAGGCTGTCCAGCCTGCGCGGCGCCAAGAACGTGGTGCTCGTGTTCTACCCACTCGCCTTCAGCGGTGTCTGCAGCGGCGAGCTATGCGAGCTGCGCGACTCATTCCCAGAGTCAGACCGCGAGGATGTGGCCGTGCTGACGGTATCGGTCGACTCAGTCCATGTACATCGGACCTGGGCGGAGATCGAAGGTTATGAGTTCGGGCTGCTCTCCGACTTCTGGCCGCATGGCGAGGTGGCCAAGTCGTACGGTGTCTTCGATTCCGAGCGCGGACTTGCCACGCGCGGTACCTTCATCATCGACAAGAACGGCGTGGTGCGCTGGAAGGTTGTTAATGCCATTCCGCAGGCGCGTGAACTCGCCGACTACTCCAAGGCGCTGGCGGAACTCGACTAGCGGGCTGGATCGCGTTCAGGCTGAACGGCAAGAATCGGAGCGGGCGGCAGATGCCCTGTTATCGCTGTGGCACACGGCAATTGGACCCGGACCGGGGGAGCAGCCCCTGGCGGCGCGGGGTACGGGCGGACCGCCAGGTGTTGATCTGCCCTGGCTGCCAGTCGTCCGGGGACTGGACCGCAGATCTTGACCGGTGCCCGGTGTGCACGAGCATCCACCTGGTCCGTCGGCTTGGCGAGGTCGAATGCCGCGACTGCGGCTGGGTCGGAGAGTCGGTCGGCCGTAGTCCGGCCGGTGCGAGCTTCGAGGAGGCGGCGCAGCACGGGCTGGCCGATGAGGTGGAGCAGGCGCTTGCCCGGGTCCTGCGCCGCTCCGCCCGGCCTGCCAGCATCAGCTGAGCAGATCTGGGCTGGCTAGCTGGCGAGCGGTCGCTGCCGGGTAGCGTCCGCAGCGCTTCCTGGCACTGGCCGGCAACCGGTGAGGCGGTACGCTGGGCCGGTCGCCGCAACGATATCGGGTGCATAGCTCAGCGGTAGAGCACTCGCCTTACAAGCGAGGGGCCGCAGGTTCGAACCCTGCTGCGCCCACCTGTTATCACAGGTAGACACAGTATTTTGGCTTGGTGTTCGATAGTGCGCTGACTTTGTCAGGGCAGGGGAGCCAGCCGGGGAGCCATTGGTTGCTGCTTCTTTAAGCTCGTGGGGCCACACCAGGCGCCGTCCCACCATCGGGCGCACTCGCTGCGCGGCGAGGGGTCAACCGGGACGGCTGCCGGCTCTGCCATGGAGTTGGGCCTACGGTCATCGCGGCCGCCCAGCTGGCGGGCGTCAGCTTCGGGGCTTCCGGGCGTGGCTAGGTGGTCCGGCTGGATGCGGAAGGTCGATGAGGTGGTCGAGCATGGCGCGTAGGGGAGCCAACTCGCCATTGTGGGCGGCTGCGCTGGCGGCGATGTTCTGGGCGGGGTCCATGCGGATCCAGTCGATGTGGTGCCCGGCGTCGTGGGCGAGCTGGGAGAAGAACGCCCGCTGGGTGCGGCCGTTTCCTTCCCGGAACGGGTGCAGCGCGTTGACGTCGGCCAGGAAGTCCGTCATGCGCGTGATGAACTGATCGCGGGGCAGGCCGCGGAGCCGGTCGGCGGCGGCGAGCCGGCCGAAGACGTCGGCGGCGGCGGATTGCAGGTGCTGCGGCAGGCAGAACACCGACCCTTTCGCGATGGTGACGGTCCTCAGCTCGCCGGCCCAGGCGTAGACGTCCCCGAGGATGTAGGCGTGAAAAGCCTGTAGGTGCACGAGGTCGTAATGGCCGGGCAGGCGCCGCCGTTCCAGGTCGACGAGCCGGGACGCCGTTAGCGCTGCCTCGGCCTGCTCCAGCTCCCCGGCGGTGGTGATGCCGAGCAGGTTGCGCAGCACGCCGCTGCCCGGGTCGAGGTACGGATCTGGGCCGGCCGCGCCGTTCACTTGCGGTAGCGGTCCAGGACGGCGTCCCGCAGCTCGTCGGTGGACAGCTCGCCCGCCGCTACCGCGGCGAACAGGGCCAGATCCTGTGGGCTGGGCTCGAGGCCGTCCGCTCGCACTGAGGCAAGCGCAGCGGCGACCGCGTGCTGCCGCTCGGAGGCCTGCTGCAGGGCCTCGTACTGCTCAACTGACATGACAACCGCCTCCGCCTTACGGTAGGCACCAACGAAGACCGTCGCGTCCGGGAAGTGCCGTAGCCGGTCCAGCACCGCCGCCAGGCCGGCACGGAACTCCCGGTACGACAAGATTTCCGGCGTCGCCACAAGGAGAAGTGTACACCAGCGCGTACGCAAAAGCGGTCGCAGCCACCCCGGGTTACGGCCGGTGCCGACACTTAGTCGCGGACGCGGATGTCCCGGGCTGGGCGCACAAGCGAGACCCGGCATCGGGTTCGTCTGCTAGGCCCACAGCCCAGGGCTGACGCTGCGGCGACTGCTCGCCATCAGTTCGCGACTGGCGATTTCCCGACATCGAATCCGTTTATCGGGGAGCCAGACGGGGGGCCAACGGCTGCAGGCACCCGGCGATGCCAGGCAACATCGGGCGACTGTCGAGGCAGGTCAACGCCACATCAAGCCACATCCAGCGTCACGCAACGACCGGATCACCGCGCCTTACAAGCGAGGGGTCACTGGTTCGAACCCAGTTGCGCCCACCAGCGGAAACGCTTTGTTGGAAGTAGATCCGGAGGCTCCCAGTCCTGGCGCGAGCCTGGCGGGCATCTGGCACAGCCGGTACTCCTACTACAGCTCGCGTCAGGCACGCGACCTCGATGCAGAGCATTACGTGGTCCTGCGTCAACGCGATAGTCACCTGTCCGGGCAGAGCCTGCCACATTCATTCAACCGGATCGCAGCTCAAACTCAGCCTGTCCGCCGCACCATCGCCGCCCGAGACGCGTCTCCGTCCGCCGTAGCTGGTTCCAGTGTCGCCTGGCGGCACTTTGCCAGGCAGCGGGATGTCGGGCTTCAGTACCGGTGCGCTTACGGGGGCAACGTTATGGCCCGCTACCGGCATTCGGCCTGTCGCGGGCGGCGGCACGCGCGGACGACAAGCAACTAAGGATGGGCGAGAGTGCGCGAAGTGGTTGAATGCTCCGACTGGGCTTGGCTACCCTGGCTCATCAAGCTCATCGCTTGGCGGCCGCCACGATGGTGGCGGCGATAGTCCGTTATCCCGTTCTCAAGCTGGCCGTGAGCCATGTGTGAACCGGGAGCCCCGGAGGAGCGTGACTGCGCGTGCACACTCCGCTCGCAGTTCGCATGGTCACGATTAGCCGCAAGCTCAAGGTCGGCTGGCTCAGCACGGTCAGCCTCGCGACAACGGTCCTCCTTGCGGCACTGGTCACCGCGGTCGGCCTCAGCGGGCCGGCAGGCGCCGCCCCACCGCCCACACCCGCGCAGGCGCAGAAGATGCTCGTCCAGCTTAATCAAGAGGCGACCAGCCTGGGCCAGCAGTACGCCAAGGTGGTACAGCAGCTCGTGTTCGCCAACCAGTGGCTGACGGTCATCAACAAGCAGACCGCGGTCTACCGCATCGCGGTCGATGCGATGCGTATGCAGGTCGCCAAGCTTGCCGTCGCCGCCTACGAGCTGGGAGGCATGAACTCGCCGCTCGCCCTGCTCCTCACGGCCTCGCCACAGCACCTGGTGGACGAAGCGTCGATCCTGAACGAGCTGTTCACCGCCGACACCGTCCAGATCGACCAGTACCTGAACGCCAACCGCGCGCTGCTGAGCGCTGAGCGGGCGGGGATCCGCGCCCGAGCAAGGATCCTCGGGCTGAAGCACGCGCTCGGCGAGCGACTCGCGGTGCTGATATCGCTAAACAGAAAGGAAGGGAACCTGCTGCCGCTGCTGACCCTGAAGCAGCTGGCGACCAGCGGCCACCCCTACCTTAACCCGCTGCGCGAAGTCAGCGGCCTGCAGCCCCAGCGCGTTGACATGGGCGTCGACTTCGCCGGAGCAGGGCCCGTCTATGCCATCGGGGCTGGCGTGGTCACTGACGCGATGGCGGACAACGGCGGCTGGCCAGGCGGCGGCTGGATCACCTACCAGCTCACCGACGGCCCGGCGGTAGGCGAGGTCGTCTATCTTGCCGAGGACGTTACCCCGACCGTGCAAGTCGGCCAGAAGGTGACGTTCAACACCGTCATCGGGCACATGTTCAACGGATACGACGGCATCGAGACCGGATGGGCGATGCTCGACAGCGCGTCGTCGGAGTCGGAGCTGCCGGAGGCCGGCGGCATCGGCGGTCTCGGCCTGTTCCCGACAGCCATCGGGATGAACTTCGAGTACCTGCTCCAGGCACTCGGGGTGCCTGCCGCGAGCAATGTCGGCAAGCCAAGGTCCGGGCTCGTTCCTTCGCGCTATCAGATCGACTGGGCTAAGGTACTGCGCTGACGTCCGCGCTGCCGGGCAGCAGGGCACTGAGTCACCGGCGCGACCTGTTCCCGCCCCTTGCGGTGCTGGTGCCGCGAGCCTGGCTGGTTCCATTCCGTATCACCGTGGACGTCGGCACGCACCTGCCGCGTGTCGTCGACGAGTACGCGGGCAGGCCGGTCAGCGCCATATCCGGGCTGCAAGGATTCAGCGGCTGGACCAGAAGGTGCCAGGCCGGGCGCAGGAGGGCGCCATAACGGAGCGGCGAATTGCTGGTCCCGAGCGCGGATAGGGGTGGGCAATCGTGGCCGGGCCGGGCCGGGGCGGGAGGTGGGACTCGACGCTGTCAGCTGGCGCGTTCGCTGCGATAAGGAGCGTCGGGTTCGAGCCGGTCGGCCAGGTATTCGGGGCCGCGGCGTGCTATCTCGGCGCCGTTGAGGGAGTCGGCTGCCCGGGGGTCGCCGCGCGTCGGGTGCCGCGCGGCGGGCCTCGATACGGGTCGCCCGGTCCCAGGCCACCTCGGTGCCCGACCAAACGAACCGGAACCAGCGAAGCAGATCCATCCCGTAGGAGCGGACCGTGGCCTCTGATCTCCCGGCCGCCAGAAGATCCCGGAACCAGGCAGTGGCGGCAGCCACGACCGCCCCGTCAGCATCGACCAGCCGGTAAGGCTCGTACCGGTCGCCGGTGGCTATCAGCCGGCCGACCCGAGGTACTACCAGCGTCGCCAGATCCCTGGACGGATCAGCTGCTCCGATCATGGTCCGAGATCATCTCAGCCAGAGCCGCTATCTGCCCCGTGAACTGCGGAAACTCCCGCCGTTGTTCAGTCAACAGGCAGCGTGTTGCTCCAACTCCGCAGCATCAGCTTCTGCAGGCTCCTGGCCAGCGGCCAGTCGCCCTCCTGCACTGCCTTGAAGATCCTGCCGCGCAGCCGCCGTACCTGCTCCTCGTGGCGGCGCCAGTCTGTACTTTCCCAGGCATCACCATCAAACGGGGGCAGGCCCTCAGGTCCGTTCACCGAGGTGTCTAACTTGCCCATCAGTACCGGCCTTTACGCTCGCTTCGCTTCAAAGGCTCACCTGCCCACGTCAGCGCCCTTTCGGGCACGGGCACCAGGCCCGTTATCCGGCCAGTTATACGAGCACCATCCGGGAGGAGACCCGGCCATGCGGCCCCGCTTTCCTGCTGCCTTTCGGCCGCCGGCATTCGCTTCCTGAGCACCCTGTCCCGCCAGGGACTTCCGCCCCCCTTACGGTCGGCCTACCGCACCGCCTGCGCATACCCGCGCCTGCGCGGCGGACCCTGGCGAGGTTTACACGTTCCGCACGCATGAGACCCGGACCGGGCCGGGCGCCCTCTTTACCCCGGGGACGGCGGTGTTCGCTGGCCATCGGCAAGTCCGTGGCCGCCGCCTGCCGCCTCACAGCGGCCGGTCCCTGTCATCCCGGCACAACAACCCAGCCCGGGGATGTACGCCTGACGAGGCATCAGCAAGGGTTCCCTGATAGTCGCCCACCGGTCCTTCCCCTCACCTGTGACCGCCATGGCTGGATCGGCGACCCTTGGGCTTTCCCGTGAGCTCCGCACCCGACCGGTCAGGAACCGGCCACGCACGTCACGGCGGGGACAGGCCGAACACAAACCCGTAGCTACGTCCCTGGCATAAGCCAGACCTCCTCGACTAGCTCACTCATAACGTGCGACCTCGTGTCGCAACTTGCGCAGCGTCTCCGCGCTCATCCCCAGCCGCGACGCCACCGCGGTGATCGCCGCCCACTCCGAGGCGTAATCCCCCGAATGCCCGGACCAGCCGGACCGCCTTCGCCTTCGTCTCCGCGCTGTAATTCTGCGTCCTCGCCATGTCGTGCCAGCCTTCCCAACATCGAAGGCGCGCACGCTAGCCGGAGCGGTTCATGGCGGAGAGGCAGAACCAGCCGCTGGATCCGGTGTATCCGGTGGTGTTTTCGACGCGATTCGGGTGAAGATCCGCGACGTGAACGTGGTCAGCCAAGTTCTGGCTGCGGGCGCGGATTGAGATCAAAAACCGGGGTGTGCGGGACGTGTTGATGGTTGTCTGCGACGGGCTCAAGGGCGTGCCGGACGCGGTCAGCACCTGCTGGGACAAGACCAGACCAGACAATGGTAGCGCCGAGATCGTCTCGGTGGGACAGGGCCATTGTCCCAGTTCAGAGTGCACCATTCAGGCTGTCACGCCCGGAATCACCCCGAACTGACCGGTGGATTGAGGCGAGCGGCGAGTGGGCGCGGCTGGCGTATCGTGACCTGCGCCAACCATTCCTTTGGGCTGCCGCGCAGAATCATGACCTGTCCCAGTCCCACGAATACAGGACACAAGCGCCTCTGCTGGCCGCAACGGTCCGTATGTCATCATGGCGTCTGCATTTGCTTATGTCGTGGATTTGCTTGTGGTCTCACGAGGGCAGAGGTTTCCATGATTCGCGTCGAGGTACTGGATAGCTCGCCGGTCTACCTGTACGGACTCGCGCACGTGCTACCGCGCGACGGCATCGAGATCGTGGGCATGCGGAGCGCCCCTTACGAGGACCTGGCGTTCGCTGCGGATGTATACCTGATCGACACCTTCGCCCTGGAACTGCTTGGCGGGGATGCCCCGTGTTATGTGTCCAAGGCGGCGCAGCTGTGCCCGGTTCTGATCCTCACGCCGACACGAGACGTCCTCGTCCAGACCTACCTGGAGGTTGGAGCCGCTGGATCCGTCAGCAAGCAGGAGGACGTGAACACCCTGGTCCGGGCCATTCGTGTCGCGGCTCATCCCACGGTCGCGTCTGCCTTTTCCGACTGCGAAGAGGCCCTGATGGCTAAAACTAACCTATCCGGGCGAGAAGAGCAGGTTCTTCAGTACATCGCCTGTGGCTACACACATGGCCAGGTCGCACGACGCCTCGGCATCAGTCCGCACACGGTCGACACGTACGTGAAGCGGATCCGCGCGAAACTCGCCGTTGGCAACAAGGCAGAGCTGACCCGCGCCGCGGTTCTCGGCAAGTACATGCAGTGGCCCATCTAGCCGTCGGACAGTGAAGACGGCTGCCTGGCTGACTGTGGGCAACGCTGCGTCCCGCGTGTCGGCCCGATCGATCCCGCGGTCTCGGCCGCCGCCGTCGAGCTGCGCGAGGCGCAGCTGGTCGCTTACCTGGCGGCCGCGCAGCAAGACGGCCTGAGCCTTGATGAGATGCGCGGACGGCTGGCTGCCCGGCTGCCCGGCTATATGGCCCCCTCGTCATTCGTATCCCTAGATGCCCTGCCGCTGACATCCAACGGCAAGATCGACCGGGATGCTCTAGGCCGCGTGCCTGGCATTCCGCTGCCCCGGCGTTCACAGGCTCGCAAACCGCAGACCGATGCCGAGGCCGCGCTTTACTCGATCTGGGCTGACATCCTCGGCACCAGTGCCATCAGCAGGGATGACAGCTTCTTCGCCATCGGCGGTGACTCGATGCGCGGGATGCTGTTCGAGGCCGCGCGCAATCCGGATGCGAGCACCTATCATGTCGTTTCCGCCACCGGTGTCACCAGCGCGCGGGGCTTGTCCGAGCAGGACGTGCGCGCGGCGCTCTGGCGCCTGGCCGAAGACAACGTCGCGCTGCGCATGAGCTTCGACCTGCTGCACTACCAGCGCCCGATGCAGATCGTCCATCGCCTCCAGGAGCTGCGCCTCGTCTACCTGGACGTGTCCGCCCTCGGCGGCCAGGAGCAGGAACAGCGGATCAGCGACGTGTTCGTGGAGGAGCAGGCCCGCCGCTTCACCGAGCACGACTGTCCCTTGTGGCGGATGGCATGCGTCCAGGTATCCCCGCAGGCGGCGGAAGTCATGCTGGTCCACCATCATGCGATCCTGGATGGCTGGAGCGTGGCGCGCTTCTTTGACCAGTTCACCGCCGCGCTCAGCGGACGGCCGTACCATGCGGCGCCGGCCAGCATCAACGAGGCGGCGGTCCGCCTGGAGGAAGAAGCGGTCCTCTCGGCGCGGGACAATGACTTCTGGCGTTCCCAGGCAGAGATATGGGCCCAGCTGCCGGTCAGCCGCCGGGCCGAGGCCGGGGAGCGAGTGGGGTCGTCTCCGCGCAAGCGCACATCGGCACGCCGCTCCGCGAAGCGGTAAGAGACGCCGCGGCCCGATGGCAATGCTCGCCGAAGCACGTCTACCTGGCCGCGCACCTCCGGGCGATCGCGAAGTTCGCGCGATGGGATGATTACGCCGCCACCGGGGTGGTGATCAACGGAAGGCCCGAACTACCGGAAGCGCATAACGCGCTTGGCATGTTCCTCAACGTCGTCCCGCTGGCCGTTGCGGGCCTCGGATCGAGCTGGGCGGAGCTGGCGCATGCTGCCATGGCGGCCGAGACCCGCCTGCAGCCGCGCCGCTGGTTCCCGCAGGCGACGATGGTCACGAAGTTCGGGATACCACTGCTGAACCTCTGCTTCAACTACACCGATTTTCCCGCGACTGCAGCGACATGACGTGCTCGACCCGGCCGGGTTATCCCGGCCGGGTCTTATTCGATCCTGGAGTCTTATTCGATCTCGGCCAGCAGCGCCTGCAGGTCTTCGGCGCCGGCCAGTTCGCCCTGCGCCTGGA
>Ga0116222_1000384_pt1 | contig 28670 bp, 29 predicted proteins | sample Sb_taG_12_FD_88963 | JGI IMG/M metagenome (GOLD analysis project Ga0116222, IMG submission 88963) | Peat soil microbial communities from Weissenstadt, Germany - Sb_50d_9_AC metaG | ecosystem: Environmental > Terrestrial > Soil > Wetlands > Peat | place: Germany: Weissenstadt | collected 2010-09-21
GTCGCCAACTCCGGCTGGGTCCAGGTCTCCCACGCCATCACGCCAGGACACTCCTACACCATCACCCTGACCAGCAGGGACGACAACCGCCGCAGCAATCCGACCTATACTAAATACGATGATGTCACTACATTCTGACCAGCGGCAGCCACACCCGAGCCACTCCTGCACCATATGACCACGGGCCGGCCCGTCCCCGCGTGTCCCGGACCTCGCTCCCCCACCGCCACCCCGCCACCCAGTCAGATCCCAGGTCATCACCGAGCGTGCGCAACGGCCGAGAACATGAACCCGCACCTCACCGCCGTCCTGCGCGGTGCCTTGCTCCTGGTGCGGGTCGGTCCTGGGTACTCCGATCTGGCTGATCTGAGCTGGTGATGGCGTCAGCCGGGATGTGAGCCTGGTCACGGTCGGCGGGATCGGATTGTCTTTCCCGGCGTGATCGTGATGGGAGTGATCATGCAGATCCTGCGAGACTGGGATTGACTTGGTGCCGATAGGACTGCTCGCCTGACGCGGCTGCGGCTTTCCGTCCTGCGTCGCGGACTGACCGGGGGCTGCCAGATGGAACCTGCCGCGACGATGTCCGCCTCACCGGTATCCGGGCTCGGGCGCGAGCCGGCGGAATTGCGGGTGCGCCGCCTGGCCGCCGCGCGCCGGCGGGCTACCGCTCTCCTGGCAGGGGTGACGGTTGTGTTCGTCGCCGTGACTGTGGCCGGCGTCCACGGGATTCTGCCTGGCTACGTGCAGGCCGGCGCCGAGGCGGCCGTGATCGGAGGGGTTGCGGACTGGTTCGCGGTGACGGCTCTGTTCCGGCGTCCTCTTGGCCTGCCGATACCGCACACTGCGCTGATCGTCGAGCGCAAGGATCAGTTCGCCGCCACTCTCGGCCAGTTCGTGCAGGAGAACTTCCTCAACGCCGATGTTCTTGCCGAGCGGATCCGCTCCGCCCGGCTCGTTCCCCGCCTGGCCGCCTGGCTGGCCGACGAGGCCAACGCCGCCGGCTTCGCCGGCCGCGCCGCGGATCTGGTGGTCACGGTGGCCGAGGCTATCCGCGATGAGGATGTCCAGCGCGTGCTCACGGCCGAACTGACCCGGGCGGCAGACGCCGTCGAGGTGGCGCCGCTGGCTGGGCGCGCCTTGCGGGTCATCATCGCGGGAGGCCACCATGCCGGGCTGTTCAACGCGATCGTGTCCGGCGCCGATCGCTATCTCGCCGATCATTACACGGAGCTTCGTGAGCTGTTTGAGGCCGAGTCACCCCGCTGGATGCCCGACGCGGTTTACCGGCGGGTATTCGACCGTCTGCACACCCGCCTGCGCGACAGGCTGGTGGCGATGGCGGCCGATCCGGACGACGAAGCCCGGCATCAGTTCGAGGAATGGATCGTCCGGCTCCCCGACCGCCTTGAGACATCCCCCGAGCTGCGCGAGCGCGGGGAGCTCGTCAAGCGCGATGTTCTGGGTAGCGCCGCGCTGCGGGACTGGTCCTCTTCGCTGTGGAAGCAGGCCAAGGACACCCTCCGGACCCAGGCGGCCGACTCAGGATCTGAGCTGCGCCGCCGGCTGGCCGGTGCGCTGGCGGCGGCCGGCGGGCGCCTCGGATCAGACCGCCACCTCCAAGAGAGCCTCGAACGCGTGGTCGAGTCAGGAGCCAGGGCACTCGCCGATCAGTTCCACGACGACTTCGCTGGCCTTGTCACGGGAACTATCCAGCGGTGGGACGCCGCACAGACGTCGAGCCAGCTGGAGCTGCTACTAGGACGCGATCTGCAGTTCATCCGCATCAACGGCACAGTGGTGGGGGCTGGCGTGGGCCTGGCCTTGCACGCCATCGTGCTGGCTCTGGCCTAATCCACGCCCATCTTCAGGCGGGCCCGGTCCTGCCAGGCAGCGCGTGTTTCCCGGCGCGGCCGACACGGTTCCTCCCAGCCCGTGGCGGCGCCCGCGCCCTCGACGTCGAAGACCGCACCACCGTCACCGCGACGAGGCCACCGGCCGTCGTCACGCTCCCTAACCGATGATCTGCGCTGCTGCAGTGCCCGCAGCCGGCCAGGTCAGCGAAAGTAAGTATTCGGCGCTCGCGGAGACCAACCCCCCGGAGAGTGCCCGAGCGGTGCTGAACGCTTGGACACTCCCCTCATTCCAGGTTCGCACCAAACGCGCCCCGAAGCTCAGACCGCTCGTCGGAGTGGAACTCCCGCTCGATGATTGCATCAGCGACCTGATCGGGCCATTTCGCATCCAAGGTGCTGTCGACGACCACGTGATCGAGCCAGACCACTGCGTCGATCAGGCCGACGGCGTCGATGAGCGTCGGCGCGGTCAGCATCTCCCCGCGCAGCGCAAGAAGGCCGCCAAGAGCGAATGTCTTGTCGCACCAGACAGCCAGCCCCGGCGGCTCGAAGTCCTCCCAGGCAGGCATAGAGGCGATGATCCATCAATCCGGCCTCAGGCAGCAAGCACTCAAGACGAAGTATCCCGGCCCGGCGCCAGCCCCGCTCAACGGCACGGCGGGCTTCCTGGCCAAGGACCTCGATTCACGTCTCCACGGAGGCGAGAGCCGTCAGCAGCCGAGCTGCCATCAAGGCAGCGCCGGGGTCACCTGCTTCGAGTCGTGACGAGATGCCCCACACGATGCATTTGCGTGCCAGCCTCGTCCGGTCCGGGAACGTCCGTGATCGCCGCTGGATGCGGTCTGCTGGTGCCGACTGTCCGCCGTTTCACCGTCCAGCCCGTTAACGGCGCGGCACCGGCCGCTGGCCGCACTGCGCAAGCCGGTCGCCGCCGGCGGGCGGCGGGCTGGATGCTGGCCGGCCGCCGTGCAGCTGCCCGGTGGTCACGCCGGGCGAGGTGCCTTGGCGGGTGGGACCGATATCCGATTCGCGTCGGCGGTCCGGGATGGGACGCTGTCGGCATGCGCATGGAACCGGTCACTGCAGAGCAGTTACGGGCGATCGCCAGGGACGTCGGCGAGCTCAGCGGCTGGGACTTCTCGGGGGTGCGCGATGATCGCGATCCGGTGCCGTGGGATTACCAGGACGTCGTCCGGCGGTACCTGAGCACGGGGAGCCGTGTGCTCGACATCGGCACCGGCGGCGGTGAGCAGTTCCTGCCGCTCGTGCCCATGATCGGCGCGGGCGTCGGCGTCGACGCCAGTGCCGACATGGCGGCCGCGGCCCGTGCTAGGACGCCGCCGGGGCTCGCCGGCCGGGTGTCCTTCGCGGTCATGGACGCCGAGCGGCTCGCACTGCCCGACGCGAGCTTCGATCTGGTCCTGAACCGGCACGCCCCCGTCTATGCCGCCGAGATCGCGCGGGTGCTGCGCCCCGGCGGGATCTTCATCACCCAGCAGGTCGGCGGGCGGAACACTCAGTCGATCTTCACCGCGTTCGGATGGCCATCCAATGCCGCGCACTGGCAGGCCTACTATGCCGCTCCCGACACACCGGCCATGCCCGATAACGTGCACGGCCTGACAGACCTGGAGGCGGCACTGACCAGGCTCGGCTGCACAATCCGGGCACGGGCCGAATACGACGTGCGCTACTGGCTCAGTGACCTTGACTCCTTCGTCTTCTTCCTCAAAGCCATCCCGCTGCCCGAGCACTTCGACCCCGACCTGCACTGCGCCGCAGTCAACCGCGCGATCACGGCCTGCGGCTCCCCACGCGGCATCCAGACCAACGAACACCGCTACCTCCTCATCGCCCAGAGCCCTGCCACCTGACGCCAGCCACCGCACCCGGATCCCGCAGCCGCGCCGAACAACAGCCGGCGATCCCCAAGACCCGGGCCTGCACCAGACGCGCACCGCAGGGCCCCGCCCTCGCCAAGACATCTGCCAGTGCCGCATAACAGGTGGCATGACCCTGTGGCACATGCCGTTATCTGACGGGCTGGCCAGATAGCCGCAGGGCCTCATCACGAGCTGGCGCGGTCTGCTGCGCCACCTCGATCGCCACCGAGGAACCAAATCGCTCGTCATGTTCGGCGAAGCCAGCCACCAGCCGGAACCTGCGAACGGGACCGGCAGCGGCCGGACTGGCTGACGAGCCGGTGCGCTGGTGATACTCCCGCGATGTCTCGCGGCGGCTGGTGAACACGTAGCCGAGGAACTCATCGACAGTCTCGGCGTGCCCGGACGACAGCTGCCATGACCACCGGCCACCGGCGCACAGCCTCAGGTCCAGCAGCCCGGCGAAGAGCATCTCGCCGCCCGCGGCACTGTCCGCCTGGCCAGGATCGGCGAATCGCCTCCGCCCGGCGAAACAGAACATCACCCGGAGCCGCGCGGGCTCCTACCCCCACCTGGGATGGCTGTCAGCAGGCCTGTACGCCCAGGCCGCGCTCGGATCACCGCGATCACGCTGCTCATCCTGAGCCTGACCAGGGCCAGCGGCCGACGCTGGCGTTCGCCTGCCCCAGCGTGATGGCCTCGTCCTCGGCGCTCGGACATCCGGGGCCGAACCCCCTGATCATGACCTCGGTGCGCGTCCCGCAAGCCCTGTGCCAGGCCGATGGCCTAGACCTCCCCTGGCCAGGCTCCTGATCAAGACGGCGACCGAATAGAGGATGCCGATGCTTGCGCCGACGATCCCGATGACCAGGAATACGCGCACGATCACCGCCACGAACGCCACCGTCCCGTGGAAGGCGAACGGGAACACCTCCCAGATCCGTACCGTGGTCACCAGCGCGATGGTCAGGGTCGTCAGGTCACCGAGCGCCCGCAGCCACCGCGGATCCGCGATGAAGTACACGGCATTGGCGGCGATGCCGGCGCCGAGGATGAGGTTGACCAGCCCGATGACCTGAGCGGTGGCGGGCGTGAGGAAGGACATCGAGCGCCAGCCCGGATGGGCATTGAGCAGGTAGAGCAGTACTGCGTTGATAATGATGGATACCAGGTTGCCGCCGCGCCGTGCGGCGCGCGACTGCTGCCGGTTCCGCGCCGGTACCGCCGTCATCGTTACCTCCGCTGCGCCGTTCCCGCTCCGCACAGTAGGCCCGTGAACAGGCCGGCGTCATGAGCCGAAGGTCCTCGAAACGGCCACCTTCGGCCCTCGGCGCCCTGGCCCGTCTCCGGCATGGGCGCCCGGTGTCTTGTCCAGCCGTTCTCGGCCGGCCAGGACCGGCAGCTGAGGTCACGGCGGAGCCCGGCCGGGCGGCCAGACACCCGACGTGCATCGGCGCAGCTCACTCACTCCGACAGGCACCTGAGCAGCCAATATCGCGCTCGGAGTAGCTCGTTTGGCTCTGCCCGCCACGAGCACCCAATAGGTAAGCGCGGTCGAGTTCACCTCGAACCGCCTTGGTTACGGCGCAATGCGCCTGACCGGTGCCGGGATGTGAGGAGAGTATCCGGACTGTGATGGCGGCGTCGCGTTGCTCAGGCGCGTGGTGGAAGCTGGTGTCACGTTCATCGATGCGGCTGATGCTTACAAGCCGCACACGAACGAGATGCTCATCCGCGACGCCCTGCATCCGTATCCCGGCAGGGCTGGTGATCGCTACCAAGGGCGGGTTCATCAGGGGCGGACCGATTACGCGGATCAGACTTCGAGGCCGCAGTACTGGACAACGTGTCCTCCTAGGCCTGTGACGTGCGAATTGCACAGCCGGAGCCGGACACGGGAGAGCGCGGGCGGCGCCAGGCACCTGCCGCGACACCGCGCAAGCCAGCGAGCTGACCTGCAGCCTGGTCGCGCACCACTCCTGCACCCTGGCCGCCGCCGCTGGCCTGGGCCTGGCCGCTGCCCTGACCGCCGAGTTCCCGGTCCCGCCCGCTCCCATGGCCGACGCGCTCACCTACTGCGACATGACCACTGGCAGGGTTCCAGACGCAGAACGTCCGCAATCACGCCTACGGTAGCGCCATGACCAGCAGCGATTACTGGTGGGAACCGCCCCTGGCCGGCACCGAGGCCGAGCACCTCGTCGGAGCGCTCGACCGCCTGCGCGCAACCTTCCGCTGGAAGGCCGACGACCTCGACGCGGCCGGGCTGCAGACCCGGATCGGCGCCTCCTCACTGACGCTGGGCGGCCTGCTCAAGCACCTCGCGCGCGCCGAAGAGCAGATGTTCAGCACCAAGCTCAGCGGCGCGCCGCCCGGTGCACCGTGGGACACCGCGGACTGGGACACCGACCCCGACTGGGACTTCACCTCGGCCGCCAGCGACACCCCCGAACAGCTCTACGCGCTCTGGGACAGCACGGTCGAACGGTCCCGCGCGAGGCTCGGCGCGGCCCTGGCCGACGGCGGACCCGGCCAGCTCGTCCACCTCTCCGCGCCCGGCGGGCGCCATCTCAGCCTGCGCCGGCTGCTCTGCGACCTGATCGAGGAGTATGGCCGGCACACGGGGCACGCCGACCTGCTCCGCGAGGCCGTCGACGGACTGGCCGGTGAAGACCCTCCGGCTGGATGGCACCCAGAATCCGGCCGACCACGCCTGAGCAGCTGACCGGCGTAGCCGCAAACGAGGCGTCGCAGGACGACCGAAGCTTGCCGACCCGCACACAAATACGCCCATATGCATGCTGCTGCCGCAGGGAGCGAACCCTTGCTCGTGGTTACGCCCCTCACCGCAGGGACTCAAGGCTGTGACCGGAGGCCGGCTGCGTCTCGGTGGGGTTGGCCGGCGTGTGCTCGAATACGTAGTAGGCGGCCACCAGCGCGCTGACCAGGAGCGATGCCGGTGCGCTGAGGAACGCGACCACGATTGCCACAAGGTATGCGACGTTGCCGGCGCTGAACCTGATGATCGCCCTACGGGCTGCGGCCGGGGGGATTCCGCGACTGCCCGCACCGGCACGGCGCGTAATGCTCCCGCGACGCGCCCTGGGCGCGCTCTGGTTCGCCGCCGCCGGCGTCGGTGAGCGCTACAGCGCCGGTGACGCGGTACGGGCCGTCCTTGGTGACCTCGATCGCCGGCCCGCGTGCGCCATTCCGGTCGACCTGCTCGCGCGCCTCTTTCCCGTCGAGCGCGAAGCTCAGCGCTCCAGACGGGCAGTCGCGGACAGCGCGGATGATCTCGTCCATCCGCCCGCCGCTCGGCGCCACGAACGGCTCAGCCTGGGTGCGGAACACCGCCGCGAGCCGGTCCGTGCACAATCCTGAGTGCTGGCAGATGCCACGGTTGTCGAAGATCGTGAGCTGCTGCCCCTGGTAGGTGTCTCGCCTGTCCGGCACCCGGTTAGGGTCTTTGGAGTCGGAAAAATTGCCCGCATGACTGCCGTCACACAAAGGTTTGATCGATGACCGGCCGCATCGGCACAGGGCCAGCGCCGGAGCCGGTTGAATCTCAGTTCCCAGGTAATCGATCAGCCTCGGGACGTTGGTGACCAGGTACGGGCCGTTGCGTTCCGCCTGAATCTCGGGAGACAGCCCGGACTGCAGTTCCCATAGCAGCTCACGCCGGCGCTCAGCCTCCGTCGCGGGTACCAGGAGGCAGGCCAGGTCCTGGAGCGCGGCGGTCGCCTCCGCGAGCCCGGCCGGGCACGCGCCGACCCGGCCCAGGCGGGCACGCTGGGCAGTGGCGGTCCGCGCTATATCCCAGACCCGCGCCGCCGCGTCAGCCTCCGCCTGCGTCGGCATGGCTTGCATGGGCACTGCCTGCGCGGGCACCGGGCTGCCCGGCCCGCCAGGCAGCGCGGCGAGCGCTTCGGCAACCGGCCGCAGCACGCTGTTGACCAGCCTTGGGATGATCAGCGCCTGCTGCCCGAGGTCGCAGCCCTGACCAGTTGCCGCCGCCGCGACCACCGAGCGCACGTCGCCGAACAGGCCGGCCAGCGTCGTGAGCTGGGCGTCGGTCTCTTCGGTGTGCGCGAAGAACCGCGCCTCAACGGTGGCGCTCGACGTCGGCTGGCGGCCGATCAGAGACGGCAAAGCCATCGCGGTAATGGCAGCAGCTACCGCCCGCACGGTGCGTGCCGACGGTATCGCCGTCGTGCCTGTCCAGCCGCCGCCGCAGTATGTACTTGCCCTGGCCTGGCGGCACGACGATCTGACGGCCGCGGGCAACCGGTGCCTGGCATACCTGCGGCGCTATCGCGACCTGCACTCATGGATCGCTGACGCCGACGCCGCGGAGCTGACCGACGATCATCGCCCCAAGCCGCTTGCCCCTCTACTGTCGGGACCCGGTCAATGACCGTAAGCGCTTCGCCGATGAATTGCGGACTGCGGCGGCGGTCAACGCTGCTCGACCAGCATGAGCGAATGGCCGACGGGTCCCGCAACCAGAACATCGGCGGCACTGGGTCGCCCATCCGCGACACCTCGGCGTCCACGTCCACCCCGCTGGACCTCAAAGCGGCGTGGGCTTTTCAGTTCGCGGTCGAGCGGCACGCCGATCCCGCTGCCCATCGACACGCCCCAGAACCCCACCGGCCCGCCCGCGCCGACGCAGTCAACTTCCTGGAGGGCGTCCAGGGCGGCCTGCCATTCAGGAACTGCCCGCGCCGCCAGCGCTGCGTTGTAGCGGGCGATCTGCGGGCCGAGGGGCTCACCCGCCGCCACTCGCTTCCTGATGTCTGCCACGGACCACTCGTCCTGCTCGGTTCTGGGCCGGTCGCCATGCCCGGGCGCGTCGATGGCCGCCACCGCGAAGCCACATGCCGTTACGTAGCGGTGGGCGCGGGCCACCAGGCCCGGAGCCTTCTTGTGCTGGCCACCGCCATGGGCCGTCAGCCGGCCTCGGGGAGAGGTATCTGCCGCGTGCTCGGGCAGGCCTAGCACGTCACGGTAGAACTCGGTTGTCGGCGCCCGGGGTTAGTGTGGCGTGATGCTGGAGTTGTTCCATCCCGCCATCCGTGCCTGGTTCGGGCGGCGGTTCCCGGCCGGGCCGACGGCGCCGCAGGCTGACGGCTGGGCCGAGATCGCGGCTGGCCGGCACACGCTGATCGCCGCGCCGACCGGATCTGGTAAGACGCTGGCCGCGTTCCTGGTATGCATCGACCGGCTATACCGCGCGCACGAGGCAAATGCAGTTCTCGCCGAGCCCTCGGCAGCCGAGTCCGCTGGACCTCGCGTCGTGTACATTTCGCCGCTGAAGGCGCTAGCGGTCGACATCTGGCAGAACCTGGAGCGTCCGCTCGCCGAGATCGCGGACGTGGCGGCCGGACTGGGCCTGACCGCTCCCGCCATCCGGGTTGGGGTCCGTACCGGGGATACCGCGGCGGCCGAGCGGGCGGCGATGCTGAAGCGGCCGCCGGATATCCTGATCACCACGCCTGAGTCGCTGTTCCTGCTGGTCACGGCGGACAAGCCGCGGGCGATGCTGCGCGCTGTTGACACGGTGATCGTGGATGAGATTCATGCTGTCGCCGGCAGCAAGCGCGGGTCGCATCTGGCGTTGACGATGGAGCGGCTGGCGCATGTCGCGGAACAGCCGGTGCAGCGGATCGGGCTGTCCGCCACCCAGCGGCCGATCACGGCGGTGGCCAGGCTGCTGGTTGGCGCGGGCCCGGACCGGTCCGAGGACGACGGTTCACCGCGCTGCTCGATCGTCGACGCCGGCCATCAGCGCAAGCTCGAACTCGGGCTGGAACTGCCTGGCGACGAACTCGGCGCGGTCGCCACGACGGGCCAGATGGCGGAGATATACGACCTGATCGCCGGGCACGTGCGCGGGCACAGGACCACGCTGGTGTTCGTCAACACGCGGCGGATGGCCGAGCAGATCGCGCACCAGCTCGGCGAGCGCCTCGGCGACGGCCTGGTGGCGGCCCATCACGGCAGCCTGTCCAGGGACCGCAGGCAGCGGGTCGAGGCCCGGCTGCGCGGCGGGGATCTGCGCGCCCTGGTGGCGACCGCGTCGCTGGAACTGGGCATCGATATCGGGCCGGTGGAACTCGTCTGCCAGATCGGCTCACCGCGCAGCTTCGCGACCTTCCTGCAGCGGGTCGGAAGGTCCAATCACAGCTATAACGGGATCCCGTCCGGACTGCTGTTTCCCACGACGCGGGACGAGCTGGTGGAATGTGCCGCGCTCATGCGCGGCGCGCTGGCCGGGCGGCTCGACGCTGTGCTGATCCCGCCGTGCCCGCTGGACATCCTGGCCCAGCAGGTCGTCGCCGAGTGCGCGGCCGCGGAATGGAAGGAAGACGAGCTGCTGGCGCTGATCCGCGGCGCGGCGCCATTCTCGGCCGTGTCCGCTTCGGACTTTGATGACGTCGCCGAACTGGTGTCCGAAGGCATCCGCACCGGACGCGGCCGCCGCGCGGCGTACGTGCACCGAGATCAGGTCAGCGGCCTGCTGCGCGGCCGGCGCGGCGCCCGGATGGCGGCGCTCACCTCCAGCGGGGCGATTCCCGAGCTGGGCGACTACCGCGTGCTGGCGGAACCGGATGAGGCCGTGGTGGGCACGGTCAGCGAGCACTGGGCGATCGAGAGCGCACCGGGCGATGTGTTCCTGCTCGGCACGCACTCGTGGCGGATCCGCCGGATCGAACCGGGCGTCGTCCGGGTCGTCGACGCGGACGGCGCGCCGCCGTCGGTCCCGTTCTGGCTCGGTGAGGCACCCGGCCGGACCGTAGAACTGTCGCAGGAGGTCAGCGCGATCCGGTCCGGGGTTGGCGACCGGCTCGCGTCGGACGGTGGCCGTTCCGCGGCTGTCGGATGGCTGCGCGCCCAGTGCGGTCTGAGCGATGCGGCGGCGGAGATGCTGGCCGGCTACCTCGGCGCCGGGCTGGCGCAGCTCGGCGTGCTGCCGACGATGGACACGATCGTGCTTGAGCGGTTCTTCGACCCGGCGGGCGGGATGCAGCTAGTCGGGCATGCGCCGTTCGGCGCCAGGCTCAACCGGGCGCTCGGCCTGGCGCTACGCAAGCGGTTCTGCGTGAGTTTCGATTTCGAGCTGCAGGCGGCGGCCAGTGACGACGCGATCTTGCTGTCACTCGGCCCGCAGCACAGCTTCCCGCTTGAGCGGGTGCCGAAGTTCCTGGCATCCGGAACGGTCGAGGACGTGGTCCGCCAGGCGGTGCTGACCTCGCCGATGTTCGCCTCCCGCTGGCGGTGGAACCTGAACACGTCGCTGGCCGTGCTCCGGATGCGGAACGGCAAGAAGAATCCGCCCGCGATCCAGCGGATGGAAGCCGACGACCTGATGGCCGCCGTCTTCCCGACGCTCGCGGCCTGCCAGGAGAACGTGGCGCCGGGCCCGCTTCAGATCCCGGACCATCTGCTGGTACGGCAGACCCTGACGGACTGCTTGCGCGAGGCGATGGACATCGACGGCCTGAAGGAACTGATCGCCGGAATCGAGTCCGGGCGCGTCTGCGTGGTCGTCCGGGACACGACGGAGCCGTCCGTTCTGGCGCACGAGATCTTGAACGGCCGGCCGTTCACCTATCTGGACGACGCCGAGGACCGGCGCAGCCGGGCCGTGCCGGTCCGCCGCGGCCTGCCGGTGCAGCCGCATGAGCTGGGCAAGCTGGATCCGGCGGCGATCGCCCGCGTGGCTGATCAAGTGCGGCCGGCGCCCCGGGACGAGCACGAGCTGCACGACCAGTTGCTCAGTTTGACCGTGATGCGGCCGGATCCGGACTGGCGGCACTGGTTCGACGCTCTGGTCCGGGGCCGCCGCGCTGTCGTGGTCTACTCGGGCGGCGACGCGCTCTGGGCAGCGGTCGAGCGGCTGCCCGCGATCGAGGTGCTGTACCCGATGGCGGTGGTCGAGCCGCCCTGGAGCTGCCCGGCCCCCGCGCCGCCGCCGGACGAGGAAGCCGCCGCGGCCGACCTGCTGCGCGGCCACCTGGAATGCCGGGGCCCGGCCACCGCTGCCGCGCTCGCCAGCGCGGCCGGTCTCGGGGAGGGCCTGATCACGCGCGCGCTCGCGGCGCTCGAAGCGGAAGGCTTCGCGCTCCGGGGCCACTTCACCGAACCCAGGGGAGCTGAAGAGTGGTGCTCCCGGCGCCTGCTGTCCCGGATCCATGTCTACACGCGAGACCGCCGCCGCCGCGAGATCGAGCCGGTCACAGCCCGGAACTTCATGCGGTTCCTGCTGCGCTGGCAGCACGTCGCGGACGGCACTAGGCGCGAGGGCCGGTTCGGAGTTCTGGCTGTCATCGAGCAGCTCCAGGGCTTCGAGGTCGCGACGGGCGCCTGGGAGCGATCAGTCCTCGCCGCCCGGGTCCAGGACTACCAGCAGGACTGGCTCGACGAGCTGTGCATGTCCGGCCAGGTCGCCTGGGGCCGCTTGTCGGTCCGCGACGCCGAACCAGACGCGACACCACGCCGCGGCGGCGCCCCGTCGAAGGCCACCCCGATCACCATGGCCATGCGGGACGACCTGCCCTGGCTGATCCGCGCGGCCCGCGGTGACCAGCGCCCCGCCGAACCAACGGTCGGCCTGACCGCCGATGTCATCGAAGCGCTCCGCAAGAACGGCGCCCTGTTCCGCGCCGACCTGGCCACGCTGACGGGCCGGCTGCCAGACGACATCGACGACGCGATCTGGGACGCGGTGGCTCGCGGACTGGTCACGGCCGACGGATTCCGCGCGGTGCGCTCGCTCCTGCGCCGCCGTATTGCGGACTCCCGCTTCGCCCCGACGCGCGGCCTGCGCCGCGGCCTGCGCGGCACCACCGGTTCAACAGGTCGCTGGTCCCTGCTGCCGGAACCGGCAGATGATGCCGACCGCGACGAGCTAGCCGAAGCCGTCGCCGAACAACTTGCAGCCCGCTGGGGCGTCGTCTTCCGCGACCTAGCCGCGCGGGAAACCCTCGCGGTTCCCTGGCGCGACGTTCTGTGGGCATTCCGCCGCATGGAAGCGCGCGGCACCATCCGCGGCGGCCGTTTCGTATCCGGCTTCAGCGGCGAGCAGTACGCCCACCCCGACGCGCTCGACGTCCTCCGCGCAGTCCGGAAACTGCATCATATTGGCGAGATAGTCACCATCTCCGCCGCCGACCCCCTGAACCTGACCGGCATCATCCTCCCCGGCACACGCATCCCCGGCATCGCCGCCAGCACCGTCACCTACACCGACGGCACTGCCGCGGACCCGGCTGCAACTGACACCGCGTGAGCGCGGAAGTCATCGTCAACGTGACCGGGGGGAACCTCCGAACTGGAAGGAAGCCATCAATGCCCTGACCATGTCGGCGGTACCCGCAACGGCCAGCAGGGCGCCAGCCTCGCGGCGTTGCCGCGATTCGCTATGCCCGGGGCAGGCCGTGCTGGGCGAGCCAGGCAGCGAACTGGCGCGGGGTGCGCACTCCGTCGTCGATCACGGCGGTGTAGATGTCCAGGCCGCCGACCTGATCGGGATAGTCCGGCCGGCGCTGCCACACATCTTGATGCGCAGTACCGCGTTGCGCTGCTCGGCGGTGATGCGCGTGCGCAGTTCTTCATGCCAGCGCGTGACGTTGAGGTGCGGGTCGTGCAGCCACAACGTCAGGTCGATCCGCCAGGGGTGTCCTGCGTGGCCCACGGTCATGGGTACGTGATAGCGCTCATCACGGACCTGGCCGGTCACACACCGATGACCCCGCTCGTCCCGGTACTCCAGGGCCGTGACCGCCGCTCGCCCGGCGATCCGCGCCAGCAGGCCCAGCGCGTCCGGCGGCGAGAAATCACTGCCGGCCAGCACCATGTTCGCTGCCGGTGCGAGCGGCATGGACAGGTAGAGTCTTGCTGGTGGACGGCATCCATGACCTGGGTGGCATGCAGGGTTTCGGGGCAGTTGCGCATTCACCGGAGGAGCCGGCCTTTGCCGGTCGGTGGGAGGCGGCGGCGCGGGCTCTGATGATGGTCGTAGCCGGAGCAGTCGATGCGAGCGGGGGTGAGTTCCGGCATGCTATCGAGCGGATGGAGCCGGGCCACTACCTGACGTCGGGTTACTACGAGCACTGGCTGACCGCGGCGGCCACACTGGCGGTCGAGCATGGGCTGGTGACTCACTCAGAGCTTGAGGCGCGAGCTGGTGGGCGGTTTCCGCTGAGCGGCCCGCTGCTCGCGCCGTCGGTCGTGGACGGCGGTCCCGACGTCGAGGTGCCGCGATTCGGGGTTGGTGACCGGGTCCGGGCACGTGAGTGGCATCCGCCCGGCCACACGCGCTGCCCGCGTTACGTTAGGGGCAAGACCGGGACTGTGGTGCGGGTGGACGGTATCCATTCGGTGCCTGATGTCGAGGCTCATGGTGCCGTCCGCCGCTGCGAGCCGACCTATTCGGTTCGGTTTGACGCCGCCGGCCTGTGGCGGGACGGCCAGGGCGGCGTGTCGGTGCACGTCGGCCTGTGGGACAGCTACCTGGAGCGAGCATGAGCGAGCACGGTCATCACCCGGCTGCCCTGTCGCCGGTCGAGCGGCGGGTCGCAGCGCTTGAGGCGCTGCTGACCGACCGAGGGCTGGTGCCCGAGGGCTTCATCGAGGAGATCACCCGCCGCTATGAGTCCGACATCGGCCCGATGAACGGGGCCAAGGTCGTGGCCCGGGCCTGGACGGACCCTGAGTACAAGAAGCGCCTGCTGGCGGACGGCACCGCCGCGATCGCCGAGCTCGGTTTCGGCGGGCCAGAAGGCGATCACATGGTGGTCGTGGAGAACACCTCCGGCGTCCACAATGTCATCGTGTGCACGCTGTGCTCGTGCTATCCGTGGCCGACCCTGGGGCTGCCGCCGGCGTGGTAGAAGGACCCTCCGTACCGGGCACAGATGGTCCGGGAGCCCAGGGTACTGCTGGCCGAGATGGGCTGCCAGCTTCCCGGTGACATCCAGATCCGGGTGTGGGACTCCTCCGCCGAGGTTCGCTATCTCGTTCTGCCAGAGCGCCCGCCAGAGACCGAAGGCATGACGGAGGCCGAGCTGGCCGGGCTGGTGACCCGGGACTCGATGATCGGCGTGGCACGCCTGTGAACCGGATACTGAGCCTGTCGGAGCTGGATCTGCCCCGCCGGAACGGGGAACTGGCTTTCGATGCGCCCTGGCAGAGCACGGCATTCGCACTCGCCGCAGCGGTCGTCGAGCATGCGTTCGGCGGCGACCGGGAGCCATTCCGGCGGCAGCTCATCAAGGCCATCGCCGCTGAACCCGACCGCCCCTACTGGGAGAGCTGGACCACCGCGCTCGAAGCACTGGTGGATACCCTGCCTTACCGGCCTCGCCGTGACGGAGCATGACTCCCGCCGCCGCGGCTCGGAATACCGGATCCGCCTGATGGCCACGGCGTCTCGTAATGCGCCCGTCGTGCTCCCCGAAGACGTGGGCTGGCCAGCTCGGCTTGCGGACGTCATGCGAGCTGCCGCGGTGGCGGCGGCGAAAGGTAAGGCTGAGCGGCTGCCGAGCGTCTCGTTACGGGTGCAGGTACGCGGCGCCAAGTACCCGTTGGGATCGGGTCATCGGCCGGGTCGATCAGAGCCCATACCCATCACCGATCTCCGCCCCACGGCTCACGAACCCCGACTGGCCTACCACCGATCACCAGGATTAGCGACACGCCGTAACCGGAAGTTAATCTTTTCTGGCGTAAAATACTCATATGTAGTAGGCGGGGGCACACGGCGAGCAGGAGCAGGTTGCCATGACGAACGACGACGTCGAGATGCTTCTTTTTGCGGAGCGTGACAGTGGAACTTATCTCCTCAATCCGGCGTATGGCGCGCCGGGGGGTCGCAGTCGCCTGACCCGCTGGGCTCCAATCACCGCTGCAGCCGTCATTGCGGGCATAGCTATCGCAGTTACCGGCTTGGCTGCCTGCGCGAGAAACGCGCAGGGGCCAACGGCACCAGGGTCGTCTGCCAGTGTCAGCAACCCACCGGCCACGACTGCCTCCAGCGCACCAGCCAGAGTCGCTGCCTGCCTTGCGTCGCAGCTGACTGCCTCGATCGCCCGACGTGGGTCTACGGCTTCTGCGCCGTTCCTGATCGTGGCTCTGCGTAACACCGCCACAGAGCCGTGCACATTGTCCGGGTACCCCGGCATCGCCGTGTACGCGGCCGCATCGACGGCCCCCGTGCCCATCGCCATTCAGCACGGCACATACGAACAGGCCGACCCGGGCCCGCACCCGGTCCGGCTGCCCGCTGGCGGCCAGGCATCGTTCGCGCTCGGCACCAGCACCGCATATAGCGGCGGGACGAATGTGACGATCACGAAGATCACGATCAGGCTACCCGGCCGGCACACGACGGCCATCCGCCTAGATATCCCCGGCGGCCTCGGAGCAACCAGTAACCGGGGGGCACCGGTGCCGGTCGGCATCACCGCGTTCGCGGCCGCCACTCCTAACCGGTAAGTCCGCGACATCCTTCACATGCGTCAACTGCCGTTGCCCCGCTGAACACCCGATTGATCCCATCGTCCAGCGGGACGGCTCGCGGTGGATGAGGACCCGCGGCGAATCGCCGGTCGACGATCTAGTGTCTTTGATCTTGATGGGCTTCGCGGGGTTGATGACAGTCTAGTCAAATTAGTGCGAGATGTTACGCTCTGCGCTATGAGGCTATTAACGGTATATCAACAAAATCAACTGTTCCGGACAAGTGGCGTTCAGCGACGTCGGTGGTGCCGCGTCGTGCTCACCGTCGCCATAGCTGCCACGGCGACTGTCAGCCTGCAGATCAGTACCGCAGACTCCGCCGGGGCAGCGGGGGCCTACCAGTTGCTCGGCGAGGGCCTGGACTCGTGCGCTGCCCCAACGACGACCCAGATGGCGAACTTCTGGAACGGCACGCCGTACTACTACTGGGGCATCTACATCGGCGGTAACCAGCGCTCCTGCTCACAGCCGAACCTGACTGCAAGCTGGATCAAGACAGTGACGACCGGATCGGTGAACGGTGTCTCAATGGCTTGGAAGTTGCTGCCGTTCTGGGTGGGCCCGCAGGACCCGTGCGAGCGCGGCTTCGGCAGCTACATCAGCCTGAACACCGCTACGGCATTCGGCCAAGGCACGGACGAAGCCGCCAGTGCATATTCCGAGTGGGTAAACACCCTCGGCCAGAGTTCCGACACCCCACTCGACTACGACATGGAAGTCTCCACCGGCACCATCACGTCAAGCTGCCTGGCGGCGATTAAGTCGTTCATCAACGGCTGGGTAACGCAGCTACATCTCTATCCCCCGCAGAAGGCCGGCATTTACACGTCGAGTTGTGGCGGCGATCTCGACCAGTTCGCCCACATCCCGAATCCGCCAGACTTCATCGACGGCGCCAACTACAGCAGTGGCAAGTCGACATCCGATATGCCGTGTGTTTCGGCTACACATTGGACGCAGCAGCAGCGCCACAAGCAGTATCAGGGGCAACACAACGAGACCTGGAACGGGACAACTATTAGCGTCGACAGCCGATGCGCTAACTCGTGGGTGTATGCGACTTACACCGTGCAGAACACGACAGAAGGGTGTAGGTGATGAGGACGCCTAGCTCCGCTGACAACGCACGCATGACCTGCCCGCGCCCCGGCGTCGGGCGATCGGCCCTTAGCGCAGCCGCCGCGGTGGTTTCGGCAATCCTCCTCACAAGCTGTGCGACACATGGCACGGGCCGCTTCACCCATGCGGCAGCGCACGGCAGCGGCGCGGGCGAGCGCGGCGGCGTGACCCTGGGGATCAACGGGCAGGCGTGGACACTCACCGCGAAGACCGTCTCGGTACGCAGCGGCGGCACGTGGCAGAGGATCAATCCGCCCGTGATGCCCGCGGCCGGTAACAGTGTCGTCGTACGCGGCAGACTGGTCCTAGTCGCGTCCGTCGCCGACACCACACTCACTCTCGCTGTCTCTCGCGATGGTGGAGGCACGTGGGCGATGAACAGAGTCCACCTTCGCACCCAAACGACGGATATCAACATCGCCTTGTCCCCGGACGCGAAGCGTTGGGTCGTGGGCCCCGCGAGTAACACGAGTGTTGGTAGTCCTAGCCAATACTCCGACGGGTTCGTGAACACGACCCGAGGGACGCTCACCGAGGTGTCACTGCCTGGTTCGGTGGCGAACCTGGCATGGAGCGGTTCAGCCCTGCTCGTACCTGGCGGGCCTGCCGACAGCCACCTGTACCTGAGCACGAATCTGGCGCAATCGTGGCAGGACGTGAGCCGTACTGTTCTCGGGTTCACACCGCCTGCCATGGACATACCAGCCACCGAGCCCGTGTTCGGGCCGGTGCTCGGGCTGTCAAGCGGCACCGCAGTTGTCACTGTCGAGCATGTGGGCGCCACGGGTCTGAATGTCGATCTGGAGGCGACTACGACGGGCACGTCGTATACGTCGGTCGGCTCAGTTACCGCGACTGGCGACTACGCAACAGGGCCGCTCACCATCGCGTCGAGCAGTTACGGCCCGGACGAGGTCGCATTGGTGCTTCCAGGCAGCACGGACCTCTACGTCGTAGCCAGCCAGGGGAAGCCCATAACTATTCACATGTCAGGCCTACCGGTCTCACCGGACTCGATCAGCTTCCAGGACACCGTCAACGGGATGGCGCAGACGACCGTGAGCTCGTGCGCGAGCGGCAAGAGCGACTGCACGGTCACTGTCTCGCAATTTGTGACTTCGGACGGCGGACGCACCTGGACACCCAGCTGATCCTGTTCCAAAGTCACAGATGCTTACTCGGTCGATGACGCGGGCAGGGGGACTGTAATTTTCAACGTTCTGCGCCGCCATGCCAACCGTCACCTTGGCTGCGCAGGACCGGCGGCGCGGTCGCCACCACCCCCTTCCTCTACGGCGGCGTGGCCTATTCGCGGTCCGGTTGACATGGGCTCTGCCGAATGTTTCCGGGCCGATCGTGGCCACTGCGGCGCTTTGGTCTTCGGGGGTTGGCGCGGTTTCTTCCGATAGCGTGCTTGACCATGAAGGGGTTGCGGTCCGGGGTTGTCAGCGAGTCGGTGCGGGAAGGCCGGGCATGGCTCGATTTCGCACGGCAGGTCGAAGACGCTGGGATCGACGTGCTGTTGCTGCGGGACCATTTCTCCGCGGGCGCGTTCGGGCAGCAGCTGGCTTCGTTCACCGGGCTGGCCGCCGCTGCCGCGGTGACCACGCAGCTGCGGCTGGGCACGATGGTGCTGTCCAACGACTTCCGGCATCCCGCCGTCCTGGCGCATGAGGCGGCAAGCCTGCACCTGGTGTCGGGCGTTTCGACGCCAAGCTCGACGTGGTCCACGAGGCGGCCGGGGACCGGTTCGGGAACCTGGAGATTAATGCGTTCAGCACGTTCGTCGTCACCGCCAAGCGCCGCGCCGCGACGGAGGATCTGATCTCCCGGCGCGGCTGGACCGGGATCGACGTCGAAGAGGTGTGGCAGATGCCGACGATCTTCATCGGCAGCCTGGATCAGATCCGCGCCGACCTGCGGGCGCGGCGCCAGCGATTCGGCCTGTCGTACCTCGTCGTCGGCGAGGACAGGCTGCCCGCACTCGCCGAGATCATCAGCGGTCGGTAAGACTCCACATTGACACGACCCGCCAGGCTGTGGCCAGGGCCGCGCCGAGTGTGAGGTGCCGGGACATGCCTGGCTCCGCCCGGCCTCGAACCCGCCGGATAACACGGCTATTCGCCCTCGTTACGTCACGCCACAGACGGGCTGAATAGCTACACATGAACCGCCGATCTGGCGCCAGTCCCGACATGTCGGCATGGCCGTTCGCGCCGCACGCGAATGGACAATCTGTGTGCGAGGCGCCGACTGAAACAGCCAGCTAGCATGCTTCCGGACTGCGGAGCTCCGCACGTAGGAGAACACGCAGAATTCGTTCTCGGGGTGATCGAGCCCATCAACCAGAATCCCTGTTCTTGCGCTGCACCTGGTGCGACACATCCGGTTTCCGGAAACTTCTATCAAAGGTCACGGTGCCTTCGAATAGCTAGTTCGAGCGTCCGGAAATACAGGTTCGTCAATGCGTCTTACCTGCGGTGTGCTCGGCCTTCAGCTCGCCGATTCAGGCGCCTTCGGTCGCTATTCCGCCGACGGCCGTCGTCAAACCCGCATGTCCGTTCCGTGCCAGATCGGTTAGAATGCGGCCTGGGAGGGCGCCTTGAACCTGGCGGCGGCAGGAGATCTTGTCCTGGACGTCATCTTCGCCGGGCAGGGCCAGATCGCCCGGCTGGTGGTCGACGTCAACGGTGTACGCCGCCCGACGGGCAGCACCGCGACGACGATATTCAAGCCGCACGACTTCGTGCACCACCTCGGCCAGTTCGTGGTCCTGGAGCCCGGCGACCTGACCAATGCCGGCACCCCGCCGGGCGCCGGTCTGGGCCTGCGAACGCCTGTCTGCCTGCGACCGGGCGACGTCATGGAGCTGGGCATCGACGGGCTCGGTATGCAGCGCCAGGTCGATGTGGCGGCCCGGTAGTGCGCGCCTTTGTCATCACCGGACCCGGCAAGGCCGAGGTTCAGGACGTCACACCGCCCGAGCCGTGGCCCGGCGGGGTTGTCGTCGACGTGGAACGGGCCGGCGTCTGCGGCACCGACATCGAGTTCTTCACCGGCAAGATGTCGTACCTGCACACCGGTCAGGCGCAGTACCCCATCCGGATCGGGCATGAATGGGCCGGAACCGTCTCCGCCGTCGGTGACGGGGTCGACCCGTCCTGGATCGGGCGCCGGGTCACCGGCGACACCATGCTCGGCTGCGGCCACTGCGCCCGGTGCCTCAGCGGCCGGCAGCACGTCTGCGCCGACCGGCATGAGATCGGCGTCCGCAACGGCTGGCCCGGCGCGCTCGCCGAGCAGCTCCCCGTGCCCGTGAAAGCCTTGCAGGCCCTGCCCGGCACCGTCGACGCGGCACTCGGCGCCCTCGTCGAACCCGGCGGCAACGCCCTGCGTTCGGTCCAGGCTGCCGGTCTGCAGCCCCAGGAGCGGCTGCTCGTGCTGGGGCCCGGCACCATCGGCCTGCTCGCCGCGATGATGGCCGCGGCACAGGGCGCTGAGGTGCACCTGCTCGGCCGGGGCACCGCATCGATGGGCTTCGCCGGATCGATTGGATTCGATCACGTCTGGACCCGCGAAACCCTGCCCGACCTGCCGTACGACGCGGTCATCGACGCCTCCAACGCCGCTGTCCTGCCCGCTCTCGCCGCTGACCTCGTCGAGCCGGGAGGCCGGGTCGTCTACGTCGGGCTCGCCGGCGAACCCAGCCTCCTCGACACCCGCGTTCTCGCGCTCAAGGACGTCACCGCCGTCGGCGTGCTCAGCGCCTCCGGCGCCATCGCCGGCACCGTTGAGCTTTACGCCTCCGGCGCCGTCGACCCACGCCCCCTTATCGCCGCCACCGTCGGACTGGACGACATCGCCGCGGCCTTGGCCGGCGAACATCGCCCCGAGTGGGGCGACGCCCCGAAAATCCAGGTGGATCCCCGTCGCTGACGGCCATCCCGACCCGACGGAGGAACCATGCGCGCGCTCGTTTTCCACGGACCGTGGGATATGACGGTCGAGGACCGCCCCGAGCCCGAGCCCGGCCCTGGCGACACCCTCCTGGCGATCATCGCCACCGGGATCTGTGGTTCTGACCTGCACGGCTACACCGGCGAGACCGGTCGCCGCCACCCCGGCCAGATCATGGGCCACGAAACTGTCGGCCGCGTCCTCGACGACCGGACCGGCGCGCATCGCCCCGGCGCACTGGTGACCGTCAATCCCGTCCTAGGGTGCGGACACTGTCCCGCCTGCGCCGCGGGCACACCACAACGCTGCCCCGACCGGCGCGTCATCGGCGTCCAAGCCGACATCAGCTCCGCCTTCGCTGAACGCATGGTGGCGCCGACCCACAACGTGGTACCGCTGCCGGACAGCACCCCACTCGACATCGGCAGCCTCGTCGAACCCCTCGCCGTCGGCTACCACGCCGTCCAACGCAGCGGTCTCACCGGCGACGACACCCTCTACATCCTCGGCGGCGGACCCATCGGACAGGCCGTCGCGATCGCCGCCCGCCGCCTCGGCGCCTCGGCCTGTGTGGTCGCGGAACTCGACCCCGCCCGCCGAAGCCTGCTCGGCCGGCTCGGCTTCACCACCGTTGACCCGACCACCCAGACCACCGACGACATCACCGCCCTCCTCGGCGGACCACCGACCGTGGTCGTCGACGCCGTGGGCGCCACCCGCACCCTGCAGAGCGCCCTCGACATTGCGGCACTTGGGGCCCGCGTCGTCCTCGTCGGCATGGCCACGCCCCGCGTCGACCTCGCCGCATACGCGCTGAGCACCGGCGAACGCTCCCTCCTCGGCAGCTTCTCCTATGACGAAGCCGCATTCCGCGACACCGCCACCTGGGCCAGCGCCCACGCCGCGGAACTGGAACCGCTGATCGAGGCCCGCGTCGACCTCGCTGACGCACCCGAGACCTTCCGTGCGCTCGCCGAAGGAACGCTGACCGCCAGCAAGGTCCTGGTCTACCCGTCCGGACAACAGGAGAACATGTCATGACCGGCTTCGACGGACTCACCGCTACCGTCACCGGCGGCGCGGGCGGCATCGGCGCCGACTGAACCGCTGCAAGCTCGGGGTCTGCCGCCCTGACGTGCGGAGAAGGCTCAAGGCGGGCGCGTGCTCCCTTGGCGACGGTTGAGGACGTCCACAAGGTCCCAGGTGTTCCGGACGCAGAATGTCCGGAACGAAGTTTACGGTGGTGCCATGCCAGCAGCGAATGCCCTGCACGGGAACCGCCGCTGGCCGGCACCGAGGCGAGCACCTCGCTTGTGCGCTCGACCGCTGCGCACGACCTTCCGCTGGCAGGCCGGCGACCTGGAGACGGCCGGGGATGCGGACCCGCATCGGTGCCTGCGCACTGACCCTTGGCGGCATGCTCAGGCATTTCCGCTGCCCAAACGCAGCCTAGCCATGTCAAGAAGACCGTCGATAAGCCGTCCGCGGCGAAACCGCACGTGAAAGGGGATGGGGACGCTGGCCAGCCTGCGGCCGCAGCTCCCCTGACTGCCAATGGCTGATTTCATTCGTGCCGATCTGCGTGGCTCCCGGTTCGAGCGCGCCCGACCGGTCCAAGATGCGCCCGGCAGACCCGGTCGGCTTCGGCGAGGCATGGGACATCCTCGAGCGGCTCTGGGACCGGACCGTCGAACGGGCCCGCCGCCTGCCAGCTGACCTGCTGCACGAATCGGTCGACGGCGAATGGTCATTCACCGAGACGCTGCGCCACCTGGTGTTCGCCACCGACTCCTGAATCAGGCGGGTGATCCTCGGCGATCCATCGCCATGGGACCCCCTGGACCTGCTATGGGACGAGATGCCTGACACGCCCGGGGTGCCCCGCGACCGCGACGCACGACCCCCGCTGGACGCGGTGCTCGCACTGCGCCGCGACCGGATGTCCACTGTACGCCAGGTCATCAAGGGCCTGGCCGACGCGTCGCTGGACGGCCACACCGAACCGGTCCAGGGGCCCGGCTGACCGCAGCCCTGCAGCTACCCAGTGCGCGAGTGCCTGCTCTGCATCCTCAATGAGGAGTGGGAGCACCGGCTGTACGCCGAGCGAGACCTGGAAGCCCTGAAAGCGCGCAGTGCGTAGCGCGAGCACCGGGCGGCCTCCTCAGGTCCCCGCCTTTGTCAGCATCACCATGACGTCTGGCCCGTGCCTCCGTGTTCGTCGCTACGGCACCAGGTTCTTGTAGCTGCGCGGCGGGCGCAAGGGCAGCGTCGGGACCGTCGCCGCCGCGGTGCTCGAAGCGCCGGCGGGACCGGGCGGCGAGGTGCGGTGAAGTACCAGCGCGACGCCGATGCCCCCGGCCGCGATGATGACTGCGGCGATGATGACGGTGACCGGCCAGGTGTATCGGCTTCATTGATCCTCCCCGCGTCCACTATTAGATTGCCGGGTTGCTCGGCGGACTTATCCGGCAAAGCCCGCAGACCGCGGAAGTCATGCGCAAACGCGTGGGCAAGGCACAGGCCCGCGGTTGGGCAGGGCAGCTGAGCAGCCGTCGCCCGGGATTTGAGTAACCGCTACTCACGCGGTCACCGGGGCGGGTGACTTACAACGGTGCGTGAGCGGACCTGCGTGCGGTCCGCCAACCGAGCCCATTGTCGCCTGGCCGTTGGCCGCACTGCACCGGGAGCCGAGATGGATGACCGTACCGAGCCAGAGATCGCCGCGCGCGTGGAGGGGACGTGGCGTTCCCGCTGACCTGGTCGCCATGGCCCGCCCTGCGTCGCGGGACATCAGGTCCCGCCAGTATCGGAAGGATCCTCATGCGAATCGAGATTCGACGCCTGCGATCAGGCGCGGCCGGGTCGGCGGTGGCCGGCCTGACCGCGCTGGCGGTGCTGCTGCCGGCCGGCCTGGCAGTCGCCGCCACGGCACAGCACGCTGCCGGGGCGCGCCAGTTGCCCGCCGCGGCATTCGCCTGGCACAAGCTGACCCTGATCAACGGATGGAAGCCCTACGGCGCTCCGGATGCGATGCCCGCCTACGCGATCAGCGGCGGCGTGGTGTACCTGACCGGGTCATTCGCCCAGCCTGTCCCTGGCAGCAGCGAATTCGCCGTCCTGCCCAGGGCCGCCCGGCCGTCCCGCTCGCTGTACCGCACGGTCTACACCTATGGCCTGACGACCGGCACCTTGCTGATCGAGCCAGACGGCGTTATGCAGGCCGCCGGCTCCCGAGCAGGCTTCTACACCTCGCTGTCGGCGGTCTCCTACCCGGTCGCCGGCTTCACCTGGCACCGGCTCACCCTTATCCACGGGTGGAAATCCGGCCAGAGCCCGTACGGCACCGGCAACCCCGCCTACGCGGTCAAGCGCGGCGTGGTGTACCTGTCGGGGTCCCTCAAGCAGACAAGCGGCAGCAACGACCTGTTCGCGGTCCTGCCGAAAGCGGCCAGGCCCGCTCACAAGATGTACCTGACGGTATACACCTACGCCTACAGCACCGGGTGGCTGATCGTCGGGTCAAACGGCGACATGTACGCCTCGTCATCGCCGCGGTCCAAGGCCCAGGGCTTCACCTCCCTCGCCGCGATCTCCTACCCGGCGCCCGGGACCACCTGGCACCGGCTCAGCCTGACCAACGGATGGAAGCCCGTCGGGACGCCGTTCGGGAGCCCCGCCTACGCCGTCATCGGCGGCGTGGTGTAGCTGTCCGGGTCACTCTGGCAGCCAGCAGGCTCGGGCAACAACTTCGCGAACCTGCCAAGGGCAGCGCGGCCGGCCCATTTCCTCGCGATCGCCGTGTTCACCGCGGGCGGCACCTCAGGGACCGTTCAGATCGCGGCGAATGGCAGCAGCGAGGCCAACAGCAGTCCGTATGCCAACGCCCAGGGCTACACCTCGCTCTCCGCGATCGCCTACCCCCGATCGTCGTAGCCGCCACACGGGTCGCCCCCGCCCGCGCATCCACGGCGCCCGGGCGGGGACCAACCCGGCAACCCCTCGCCGCCGCGGACTCATACCATGCGCATGCCGCTGCCGAAGACCTGCCCGGAAATCGGGGTGTAGCGGGCGGAGCACGATGCCGAGCAGCCGGTCGGCCGGGCAGTAGCCGAACTGCCGCGAGTCAAAGCTGTCGGCTGGGTTATCCCCCAGCACCACGAGCTTCGCGGGCGGGACGACAGTACCGGCCGCCAGCTTGGACAGGGGCGCTGGCGGTGGCAGGGACAGATCCGGCACCGTGTCGCCTGGCAGCGCGGCAACCCGCTTGATCATCCATTCGCGGGAGCTGCCCGGCCAGTGCGGCAGGGGCGTGACCCAGGCCCCCCCGACGGCAGGCCGCTCTATCACGGCGACCTGGCCGGGCCGAAGCTCACTGAGCCCGGCACGGCGCACGAGCACGCGGTCGCCGGTGTGATACGTCGGTTGCATGCTCTCACCGACTACCGTGACCACCGCCATCCGGCGCCTGACCACCCAGACGAGAGCCGCCAACGCCAGCACGAGCGCGGTCACACGGCTCATCACCCCCCGCATCAGCTGGCCGCCTTGTCCGGATGCCGCGGCCTGCCAAGCGGTGCAGGCGTCACAGCCTGGGCCGGTGTAACTGGCGCGAACAGGGAGACAAGATCGTCCCAGCGGGTGACCAGCAGCGCGACAACCAGGCCAGCCACCACCGCCAGGACAGATCCGGCCAGCCGGGGGCGGGTGTGCTGGAGCCCGCTCACGGCCAGGCCGGCTGCCAGCAGCGCCAGCAGGCAGGTGTTGCGGATTAGGTGCCGCGCGCCGAGCGGCCGCACCGAACTGCCGCCGAAGCAGCCGCAGGGCGCCCGCATGCCGCGGCTGACGACGACCGTCACCCCAGTGGCCAGCACTGCGGCCAGGGCGGTAGCGACCGCGAGGGCAAGCTCGGCCAGCGGATAGCCGCCCAGGGACCCGGCGGCAAGTAGGACTGCGGCCCCAGCCAGGCCGGCTGCGGTGGCTGCCTCGACGGCAACCAGAGTTACCGCGGTCCCGTTGAGCAGCCCTCCGGACACCAGCCTCGTCACGCGCAGCCCAGCGCGATAGTCGCGGTAGGCCTTCCGGCTGCGCAGCTTCGCGAACCCGGACGCGGTGAAAACTCCGGCGCCCATCCCCAGGATGCCCATGAGGAACTCAGCCATCGACACTTCCCGCAGACTCAGCCGACAGGTCAGCGTAGCCCTTGGCCTGCAGGGAGAAAAGCCGTGCGTACATGCCAGCCCGCGCCATCAATGCGCCATGGCTGCCTTGCTCGCTGATGACACCGTCGGCCAGCACAATGATGTGGTCGGCATCACGAACGGTGTTCAGCCGGTGCGAGATCAAGACCATGGCGTGGCTGCGCCGGTCCTCCTGCAGGCTGGCGTGGATCTGATGCTCCGCCTCCGCGTCCAGGCCTGAACTCGGCTCATCAAGGATGAGCAGGTCTCGGTCGGCGCGCAGCAGGGCGCGGGCCAGCCCGAGCCGCTGCCACTGCCCACCCGACAGCAGCACACCGGTCTCTGGGTTGTCCCGGTCGGCCAGGTCAAAATAGGTACGGGTCAGCAGCGTGTCGTATCCCTTCGGCAGCGTGGCGAGGACGTCGTGGACGCCGGCGCGCCGGGCGGCTGCCGTCAGGGACTGGCGGCTGCCCGCCCGGCCCAGATCGCCGACCGCGATATTCTCGGCCGCGCTGAGCTCATAGGCCATGAAGTCCTGGAACACGACGCTGATCCGGTGACGCAGGCCAGCGAGGTCGATGTCGCGTAGGTCGACGCCGTCCCACCGGATCTCGCCCCGGTCAGGGTCGTAGAAGCGGCACAGCAGCTTCACCAGCGTGCTCTTGCCGGCGCCGTTGTGCCCGACGAGCGCGACCGCCTGCCCATGCGGGATGAAAAGGGTCACGCCGCGCAGGACCCACGGCTGCTCCGGGCCGTATCGGAACCAGACGTCCTCCAGCTCGATGCCGTGACGCAACGCCCCCGCTGGCACCGGCCCGAGCGGCTGCGCCAGATCGGGTCCTTCGGCCACGACATCGGCATAGGACCGGAACATTAGCAGCGCCTGATGGATCATGGCCGCGTTGGTGATGATGACGCTCAAGGTGGATGAGACCGACATGAGCGCGGCAACCAAGACGGAGACGTCTCCCACGGTCAGCTGGCCGCGCGCCGCCGCGAAGACCGCCCACAACAGCCCGCCGGCCGCGATCAGCGCGCCGAGCAGCGCCAATCCGGTGTAGACCGCTAGCGCACGGCGATCGACGCGCTCGTTAGCCCGGTGGATGTCGCCCAGTTCGGCCAGCAGCCGGCGCCGGAAGAACCCGCCCAGGCCGAACAGGCGGATCTCCTTGGCCGCGGCGTAGTCCGTCAGCAGGTTCGCGTAGAAGACCTGGCGGCGCTGCGCATGGCTGAGCCCGGAGAACATGGCCACACGCCGCCGGCTGATGTCGAGTTCGCTGTAAAGCCCGGGAACCGCCGAGAGCAGCACGATAACGGCGATCACCGGGTTGAGCACCACTAGCGTGACTAGGAAGCCGACCAGGGTCAAGGCCGCCTGGGCGACGGCGACACCGCCGCCGAAGATCTGCCCGGGCGCGGAGCTGCCCGCCTGCTGCGCGATGTTAAGCCGGTCGTGGAAGCCGGGGTCCTCCAGCCTGCGCAGGCCCGCCTGCCGGTCCACGGCGGTGAACAGTCCAGTGGTGGTCCTCCGCTGGCTCGCCCGGCCCGCCTGCGCGGACAGGTACTGCCCAGCGCTCGGCAGCACGGCCTGCAAGCCGCCGACCGCGCCGAGCAAGATCACGCCGGTCAGCAGCCCGCTCCCCGGATGACCCTGCACCAGCAGGTCCAGGATGACCCGCAATAGCCAGGCTGCCGCTACCGGCGCCAGCCCGGCCAGCACGGTGACGGCTAGCTGCCCGGCGAACGCTCCGCGATGGGCGCGCCATACCAGGCCGAGCGCGGCGATCAGTGTTCGCGCCAGCCCGCCCGGCCCGCGGCGCGGGACGGCCTCGCGGCTCACCTGGCCGTCCCTACTCAAACCACCGTGGCCGGCGCTGGCAGCCCCGCCGGGTCGTAACTGGCGGCTATGAGGGCACCATCGGCGTCCAGCAAGCAGAACGCGGGAAAGCCCGAGACCTTGAATGCCCTGACCACCTCGCTGTCATGCTGGACCACGCAGACCTGCCCAGCCTCGTTGAGGCGGCCCGCATAAGGCGGCGGGCCATCGTCCGGCGTTACCACGACCGACAGCACGCTTTCCCGCGCCACCCGGTGACCCGCGAGATATTCCGTGAACGGCCCGACCCGTTCCGGACACACCGAACACGCCGAGGAGA
>Ga0116222_1000387_pt1 | contig 28462 bp, 26 predicted proteins | sample Sb_taG_12_FD_88963 | JGI IMG/M metagenome (GOLD analysis project Ga0116222, IMG submission 88963) | Peat soil microbial communities from Weissenstadt, Germany - Sb_50d_9_AC metaG | ecosystem: Environmental > Terrestrial > Soil > Wetlands > Peat | place: Germany: Weissenstadt | collected 2010-09-21
ACCAGCGCCGGAACGCCCACGCCCTCCGTGAACAGCTCGCGCACACGATGCCCCGGCGCTTTCGGAGCGATCATTGATACGTCAACATCGGCCGGCGGAATCACCTGCTTGAAATGAATGCAAAAACCGTGAGCGAACATCAACGTCTTGCCCTTGGTCATGTGCGGCGCGATTTCGTTGGTGTATAGGTCTGCCTGCAAATGGTCCGAAACCAGAATCATCACCACCTGGGCCGCCTTGGCTGCATCGGCAACCGTCATCACCTTCAGACCCGCGGTCTCCGCCTTCTTCCACGACTTGCTTCCGTTGTACAGGCCCACCACCACGTCTACTCCCGAATCCCGCAGGTTGAGCGCGTGCGCGTGTCCCTGGCTGCCGTAGCCGATAATGGCCACTGTCTTGCCTTTCAAGTTCGCGAGATTTCCGTCTTTTTCGTAATAACGCTTCGCCATTCAGTTCTCCTCGATCACTTCCACTGCCGTCTGGTCTTCTCGCCTGCCTCGCCCCGCGGGCACCGGCGGCTGGAGGCGCAGTTTCTTGGTTTCGAGCGACATCGCCAGCGCGCCCGAGCGCATCACTTCGATATCCCCGTAGCTGCGCATCACTTGAACAAATTCGTCGAGTTTCTCCGGATCGTCGGTCGCTTCGAGCGCAAATCCCTCGGTCGACGAATCGATGACGCGCGCGCCGAAGATCTCAGCTTCCTTGAGAATCGCCGTGCGCTGTTCGAGCGTCGCCCGCACACGAATCAACACCAGGTCGCGCACCACCGCTCGCGAATCCGTCAGATCCACGGCTTGCAGGACATTCACCAGCTTGTTCATCTGCTTGATCACCTGGGCGCGCAGCGTAGCGTCGACATCCACCACGATGGTCATGCGCGAAAGCTCCGGGTCGAGCGTCCGCGCCACGGTCAACGTTTCAATGTTGTAACCGCGTGCGGTCAGGACGCCGGTCACGCGCATCAACGCACCTGGCTTGTTTTCCAATAAGAGCGAAATCACTTGCAGCATAAATTCCCTTCAACTCGTCAGGGCCACCGGCTCCGGCGGTCCCATCACCATTTCGTGAACTGCGGCGCCGGCCGGGATCATGGGATACACGTTCTCGAAAGGCGACACTTTAACGTTGAGCAGATACGGTCCCGGCTCGCGAACCGCGGCCTCGAGCGCCGGCGCCAGCTCATGTGGCTTGTCGATGGTTCGCCCTTTGAACCCGTACGCTCCTGCGAGTTTTTCGGCGTCCGGGAAGCAATCCAGCTCCACCGCGCTCAGACGATTGTTGTAGAACAGCTCCTGCCACTGCCGGACCATCCCCAGATAGCCGTTGTTCATCACGACAATCTTCACCGGCAGGCCGTAGCTTGCCAGGGTGGACAATTCCGGGATGGACATCTGGAAGCCGCCATCGCCCACAATCGCGAACACCAGCTTGTCGGGCCGCGCGAACTGCGCGCCGATCGCCGATGGCAGCCCGAATCCCATCGACCCCAATCCGCCTGAGTTGATCCACAGCCGCGGCTCGCTGAACCGTACCAGTTGCGCTGCCCACATCTGATGCTGCCCCACATCCGAGCAAACGATCGCCTGTCCGCCCGAGAGCCTGTCGATCTCCGCCATCAGGTGCTGCGGCTTGATTTCCGTATCGGAATACGACGGCACGAGCGGATGTTCCTGCTTCCATGCCCGCACCTGCGCCCACCAAGCCTTCCGGTCAGCCGCATGCTTGGCTTTGCGCTCAGGCGTCGCTTCCGCCAGGATCTCGTTCAGCCTCTCGAGCACGCGCTTGACATCGCCCACGATGGGCAGATCCGGCGCCCGATTCTTGCCGATCTCCGCCGGATCGATGTCCACGTGGATCACCTTGGCATGCGGTGCGAACGCCGAAAGCCGCCCAGTCACGCGATCGTCAAAACGCACACCCAGCGCGATCATCACGTCGCAATTCGACATTCCCATGTTGGCCGCGTAGCTGCCGTGCATTCCCGGCATGCTCACAAAGTTCGGGTGCTCGGCCGGCATTCCGCCCAACCCCATCAGTGTGCACACTACCGGCAGATCCACAATCTCCGCCAGTTCACGCAGCTCCGTCGAAGCCCCGGCCGCAATGATGCCGCCACCCGCATAAACCCACGGGCGTTCCGCATCCCAAATCATCTGCGCCGCGCGCTTCACCTGTCCCGTATGGCCTTCGGTGAACACTTTGTAACCCGGAAGATGAATATTCGTGACCGGCGCGTAATGCCCCTGGGCCTGAAAAACGTCCTTCGGCACATCCACCAGCACCGGCCCCGGCCGCCCGCTCGATGCGATATAGAACGCTTCGTGCACGATCTGCGGCAGGTCGGCAAGGTTCTTCACCATGAAATTGTGCTTGGTGCACGATCGCGTGATGCCGAACGTATCCGCTTCCTGAAACGCGTCGCTCCCGATCAGTTTTGTCGGCACCTGTCCCGTAAGGGCCACAATCGGAATGGAATCCATCATCGAGTCCACCAGACCCGTGATCAGGTTGGTGGCGCCCGGGCCGGACGTCGCGCAACAAACGCCGACTTTCCCGGTCGCTCGCGCATAGCCTTCCGCCGCGAAGCACGCGTTTTCTTCGTGGCGCACCAGTATGTGGCGGATGTGGTGGTCGTACAGGGCGTCGTAGAAAGGCAGCGTGACGCCTCCGGGATAGCCGAAGAAGCAATCCACTCCTTCGCGAACCAGACATTCCAGCAGCATCTTGGCGCCGCTCATTAAATTCGACATATTCCTCTATGCCTCAAAAAAAAGTGCCTGCATAACAAAAAAGGCCATCAGCCGGTTTCTTGCTCCCCGCTGATGGCCTCGGTTAACCGAACCGGGCGGCCTCAAGCGGGGCCGGATACGATGACCAGAATAATAATGCTGACGATGAGAGATTCGGAGCGAACGGGCCGAGTTGTGGAGCCTTCCAACATTACTGAAGTCGAGTGTACCCCGGCGAGGATCGCAAATGCAAGAGGGTACAATTATAAATTATATTGGCAATTATCCCGTCACCACAAGTACACGCGCTAGAATTGAGACGTGACAGGCCGGAGCTAGACGCTGGGCGGAACAAACTCTGAGCGTTTTGGGACTTTCGAACGTTGACAAGTCCGGATTAGGGCCTTCGGGCTGTAGACGCCCGCCGGACCTGGACGCACAAGCATTTTGTCAAGCGAGGCCAATTCCTTAAGGATGCCTCGAAGGTTCTCTATTACCTCAGGCGTCGTCTGCTGTTTAGGGTCTGTCGCGAGTCGTCGAAGTGAGTTTGTGGCGGCTATTCTGTTTTTCCACGCCACGAAGTCACCAAGCTGACATGGCACCGCCTTTGGTTTTGGCAACTCTATCGGATCAAGATTGTGACGTGCGCAGAGTTTCTTGAGACCGCCCCATCCGGCATCGCCTTCCTCGAAGACGGATTGAATCCTGCGTTCAGATATTTTCTTCCCCTGTGCCCATTTTCTTAGCTGAAGAAGAACGCTGAAACCGGCGAGCGCAAATGGGGAATGGAAGGTTTCTTCTAGTAGATATTCTTGGTTCACTGCGCTCCATGCATCAAGTTCGACGGTCACCATGAACAGCCTATTCACATCGCGCTTGATTATTCCTCCCAGTCGCCTTAAGAAGTTTGCGCGTCGGGTTTTATCTCCCTTCCAACCCTTGTACTCTCCGAGGCTGGCAGCGAAATCCGTCGCGTGGAACTCTGTTATATTTTCGTCTTTGAGGACCTGCTCCCAGTCGCGCACGAAGCGTATCCATCTTTTTACGGGCGCGACGGCACCGGCGACAGTGAGTACGGGGTAAGGGTCGTTTCTGTGTCCAGTTGCACTGGCGTCAAAGTATGCTGCATAGAATAGCGCCATGAGATTCTCCTTGGAGTATCGCCCTAGCCAAATCACCCTCGCGATATGTTCCACCACCGAGTACATGGAGCCTTTTCCGTACAGCAGTTTCTTGGTACACTTCGGCTGTACGGCGTGAAGGCGTGCTAGCGCCCGAACGCGAACTAATATGGCGAGAAAGTCAAAGACCGTCGCTAAACCTAAATCCGAAGAGAAGACGCGCCCGCTTACGCGAGGGGAGTTTCACTCGCTGTTGGGGCGGGCGATCTTCCCTGCGGGCACTCCGAAACACGCTCCAAGATCAGCTTGAACATCGGGCGGTCCACGTTCCGCCGGTTGTAGCGAAACGCATATTCATCCAAATAGCTCTGCAAGAACTTCTGGCTTACGGCGTGATGAGTTCCGCCGATCCCGCGCTTAATCAAGCTCCAGAATCCCTCAACAGTGTTGGTATGAACGTCGCCCATGACGTACACGTGAGTGCTGTGATGAATACGCCTATGCTCGTAGCCGCGCTCCATCTTCTCGATACCGGAGTAGGCATGAAGCTCGTCGGTGTAGATGGTGCTCTTGGGCATCACGTGCTCGCGAACCATACCCATCAGCGTGCTCGCCTTTACGTCGCGAGTGGCACGGGCCACGATGCGGCCCTGGCCCTTGCGTTCAACGATGCCGACGATGGGAGTTTTCTTCGAATCGCCAGCGGGTGGACGCCCGATTCCGATCATTCGCTTGCCCGGTACGCGTTTGCCAGCGCGCCGCTTGCCGCCAAAGTAGGTCTCATCCATCTCGACCGTCGGTCCCTCCAGCCGCAGATCACCATCCACCATGAGCTTCCGAATCTGAGTGAACATGCGCCATGCAGTTTTGTAGGTGACGCCGATTTCACGCTGGATCTGCTTCGCCGAGATTCCGCAACGGGTGGTAGCCATCTGGAAGATGGCGTGAAACCAGTCCTTCAGCGGAGTAGTGGTCTTTTCGAAGATCGTTCCTGCCAGAGGATAGATGTGCTTGCCGCAATAGTCGCAAGCGTATGCGGTACGGCCCGAAACGCGGTGATGCTTGCGCTCCGCGCCCTGGCATTTCTCACTGTCGCATTTAGTGATGCCGTCCGGCCAGCGCCGCTCTTTCACGTACTCAAGGCACGCGTCTTCATCGCGGAATTCGCGGTCGAAATCGGCCAAGGTGTACTTCTGTGCTTTGGGTAGCGATTGCTCGCGAGCTATCGACTTTGAATCAAACTGCATAGCCTTATTCTAATCGGTTCTGTACTTGTTGTCAAGGGATAATTGCCATTATATTTATGCCGCGATTTAGCGCGAGCACTCCCGCCTAGCGCCGCAGCCGCGCCCAAAACGCACCCAGGCAGAATCCCAGCATCAGAACTCCGGCCAGCTTCCTCTTATCGTTCAATGCAATAAATCTCGTTCCGGCGTCCGTGACCTCCACCACGCCGATCGGCACCGCGTAGACTCCGCCTCCTGCGCCTTCGCCTTCCGGGGAATCTCCCTCGTGATGCTTGCGGCCCCTTCCGCCGCCGAAGCCATAGGCGATGCGGGCCACCGGGATAATGGTCTTGTCATTGGCGGAAATCGCCTCACCGTAAACGGCAGTGACGCTCGCGCTCCGGGTCAGCGGCTCGAACATGGATTCCAATTTGGGCGACATGGTAACCCTCCATCTCTCATGATGACTCACGCGCCATCCCGGTGCACCGTCTCAATGGAGAAAGCCGGCACGCACACGGCGATATATTCCGCTCCCTCCGCGTCCGGCGTGCTGTATCGCACCCATTCGCCTCTCGCCGCCAGCACCGCTTGTCCGGCATGCACATCCATCATTCCGCCCCGGTGCTCCACGCGCAATACCCCTCTCAGCACCACGGTGTACTCGTCAAACTCAGGTGTTTGCCCCGGTTCCTGCCAACCCGCCGGACTCCGCATTCGCGCCACGCTCACGCCCTCACTTTTTGAATTGACACGACCGATATACTCATCAATAAGCTTGGGCTTGTTGCCGGCTGCTTCAACCCGCGACGGGCGGGAAATCAAGGTAGGCATGGGGCTTCCGCGACAATGATAGCAGCCCTCGAAACCACTTGATCGAGAACGATCCCACGGCTATACTGGCATTTTCGCTGAGATTATGATGACAGCGAGAGACGATTTCGACCCACTGGCCCCGCAACGGGAGGCGGCGTTCTTCTACGGCCTGTTCCTGCGCGGCCACTCCGTGGAAACCCTGCGCCAGGACATTGACGTCCCCCCCGCGATGCTGGATAAATGGTTGAAAGCCAGGGACTTCGAGCAATCCTTCCGCGAATCTCTGCAGCGCGTTTATAGCTACCGCAAACAAGTCCTCGCCATCTTCGACGGCCTCGTCTGGAACGAGCAGAAACGCCCCCGCCTGCAGTGAAACAGCTCTCTGGTTCGCTGCGCAATTTGAACCCCCCGTTCTAACCTAACGCCTAGGTCGTTTCCCGCCGATTCTCTAAGTGTATGCCAGTTCCAATCATGAAAGATGCCTCGTACTCCTGGTTCTGGGAGTTATTCCGAGGCTTTTTTGGGTTCTGATACAGCCCGCTAAGCTGCTCATTTTTCTCGCGAAGCGTCGAGCGTTCTTCGCCTATACAGCCGAGCGCCCGGCGCTACCGGACGTGTTACGCGAGGTTCTGCAGGTGAGAGCAATCCACTTGCAGGACCACTCACAGGCTTAGAGACCTTACCCCAGGAAACCACAAGCGCTACTGCACTGACGGACGCGAACGGGCTTGGCCTTGTGCGAAAAAATGTCCATAAGTTCCGCGTCCGACCGACCGCCCCGCCCCGGCGAGCGCCCCGGAAGCCCTGCGTATATGTCTCCCGAGCAGGCCCTGGGATTGCCAGTGGACCACCGGACAGACCTGTACGCCCTCGGCCTGGTCCTGTACGAGATGGCCACCGGTAGCCTTCCATCCTCCGCTACGGCGTCATTCCTCTCACATGGACGGTTTGAGTGCCGCATCAAGAGCCCGGCTACCCTGAACCCCGAGGTTCCGGCCGCCCTTGACCGCGTCATCCTCAGGTGTCTCGAAGTGGACCCCGCCAAGCGTCCGCAGAGTGCAGTTGCAGTCTTGGAAGGTCTCAAAGCTCCCTGCTCCAGTGAGACACCGGTTGCAAAGGCCGCAAAAGGGCGGCTGAAGAACGTCGGGCTCGTGTTGGCTGTGGCAGGGTTGGCGCTAGGAGCTCTTGCGGTATCCTCTTTTTTCATTAACGGGAGAGTCAGCCGTGGCAGAAGCTCCCATGTCACGGCCGGACAACATGCGTCTTCAACCAAATTGGCCATCGTTCCTCTCCGCGTCATTGGGGACTCAAGCTCGCTGCGTGTCATTGCCGATACCCTGACCGAGGCCTTGTCGTCCCGAGCCACACAGTCAGGGCGCGTGCGCTTGATCATGGATGACGGTGCGGCTTCCGGAACGGACGCCGGGTGCCGGTCGCGCGCTGAGACTGCGATCAGCGGGTCGGTGCGCGCAGATCAGAACCAGATCCTGGCGACCATCCACGTGGCCGACTGTGCAACCGGTGAGGCAGATGGGCCGGCGAATTTCGCGCCAGCCCTCGAAGACTGGACGCGTTAGAAGAACAGATCTGGACGGCCATTGCCAACGCACTAGGATGGAACGCCGACCCTCAGCCCTTGCCGGCGGTGCTGCACGCTACCCAAAATATCGAGGCCTACAAACTCTACATGCAAGGGAAACTGCTGCTGCGCTTGCATCGAAATCGCTCAGGCGCAGAGCAGGCCGCTAGGTTGTTCGAGGAAGCTTCGAAACAGGACCCCGGTTATTTCTACCCCTTCGCCGGTCTCGCAGACGCAAATCTCGTCATCTTCAAAGATGCCCACGACACGGCATATTTAGAAAAAGCCAGGCAGTTTGCCCGTCGCGCCCAGGAACTCAGCCCGAACCGGCCCGAAGCGCAGATTGAGCTCGCCAAGATTCAAACCGCGACCGGCCAATATCGCGAAGCATTGGAATTGCTCCAGCGCGCGATAGAGAGGAATCCCGCCTCCGACGAGGCATATCGGGCGCTTGGCCGCGCAAGATTCCTCAGCGGGAATCCGCAAGAAGCGCTCGCTGCCTATCGAAAAGCCATTGACCTGGATACTCATTCCTGGCTCAATCATAATGCCCTGGGAGTAGTTTTGTTTTCCATCGGCCGGCTGGAAGAGGCGGAAGGGGCGTTTAAGAAAGCAATCGAACTCGAACCGCAGATTAGCGACAACTATACCGACCTGGGCAACACCTACCTGCAAGCGGGCAGGTTTCGGGAGTCCCTAAGTCTTTTTGAAAAAGCGATCGCGATGGAGGGCGACGCCGTTAACTACAGCAACCTCGGAACGGCGCTGTTTTACCTGGGGCAGTATCGCGAAGCGGTATCCGTCTTCGAGAAGGCTGTACAGGCGGATCCCAAATCCGAAGTGCTTATGGGAAACCTCGCTGACGCCTATCGCTGGTCCAACCAGAGGCGCAAAGCAATGGAGACTTACTTCCGTGCCGTGGCTTTGGGCGACGAAGCTCTCGGCGTGAATCCGGAAGATGCCGGTATTCGAGGCCGTATGGCCCTGTACTACGCCAAGATGGACGATTTTGAGGCTGCCCGCGCCTCAATCCTGGCAGCGCGCTCCCTCGATCCACGGAATCTCGACGCGCAGTACGATGGGGCAGTCGTTTCCACCTTGGGCTTCAACCTCGCAAGAGCCGAAGGCGAGCTGCGCTCGGCGATCAAAAATGGATACCCTCTGCCACTCGCGCTCAACGATCCCGAGCTGCGACCTTTGCCCCTGGACAGGATCTCGGACCTAGCCCCAGCGCATCGCGGGCGATGACTAGCCCAACTTACATCTAGCCCGCGCTCCGTCTGTTCACCGCCGCCGCGAACGCCTGGAAAAGTTTCATTTGGGTTTCGCTGCTAGCGGCCTGATCCTCCGAGTGCCACTGCACCGCCACCACGAATTCCTTGTCCGGCAATTCGATCCCTTCCACGATGCCGTCCTTAACCGACGATGCCGAAATCCGCAGCCCAGCCCCCACTTTGTCGATTGCCTGATGATGCCGCGAGTTGACCGGATGCTGCCCCTCGCCGAGAATCGCCGACAGCTTGGTATCTGCCGCCACGCGGACATCGTGCATGGGTCTCGCGGGATCCGTCCGCGGCCTTTCCGGCGGCCGATGCGGATCGCCCTTGAGATGCTGCACCAGCGTGCCGCCTTTGTACACGTTCAGCAATTGCAGGCCACGGCAGATCGCCAGCACCGGCAGATCCCGGTCCAGTGCTTCTCCCAGCAGACCCATCTCCATGCGGTCGCGCGCCGGGTTCGGTTTCTGGGTCTCGGGAGCCGGCTCCTGGCCATATTGCTTCGGATCGATGTCACACCCGCCAGTCAGTACTAAGCCATCCAATCCCACCAGTGACCGGGCGTCCTCTGCCGAAACCAGCACCGGTTCCAGGCCAGCCCGCCGCAACGCCGCCGCGTACGGCTCAGCCTTTTTCCGGTCGTCATACGTCACCACGACCTTGTTGGGCACTTTTGCTATTCTGGGTGCACCGGGTGAAAATCGCAAGCGGTCCGCGTTTTGCTACGGTGACAGCAGGCGGCCCCTTACGATCTGCCAGCCATGAAAATCTCCAGCGTCCGCTCGTTTCTGCTCTCCTATCCTTTCAAGGAGCCGTTGAAGCTCTCCTTCTACGGCGGCGAGCGCACCATCCTAAAACGCGACGCCATGCTCATCCGCATCGATACCGACAACGGCCTCACCGGTTATGCCCCCGGCCCCGGCAGCGAACGCGCACACGCCGCGATTCAGAACACCATCGCGCCATTCCTGTTCGGGCGCAAGCTCGCCGATCCCGATGCCCTGCGCGTCCAGTTCTTCGATGGCCCCGGCCAGAACCCGGAGATAGCCAAAGTCTACTGTGCGGTCGAAATCGCTCTTTACGATCTGGTCGCGAAATCCCTCGGCGCTCCGCTCTCTGAAACCATCGGCGGCCGCGTTCGCGATCGCATCCGCCTCTATGGCAGTGCCGGCATGTACATGCCGCCCGAACGTTACGCCGAAGAAGCGGTCGCCGTTGCCGATTTCGGTTTCCGCGCCTATAAAATGCGCCCCGGCCGCGGCCCGGACGAGGATCTCGAAACGGTTTGCCTGATGCGTAAAGCCGTCGGTCCCGACTTCGACCTTATGGTCGACGCCCACACCTGGTGGCGTATGGGTGACCGCAGCTACGATTTCTCCACCGTCACACAGCTCGCCAAAGAGATGGCTTCGCAGCGCGTGGCGTGGCTCGAAGAGCCGCTTCCTCCCGACGATCACCAAGCCTATCGCCGTCTCAAACAAGAAGATTTGCTGCCCATCGCCAGCGGCGAGCATGAGCCCAACGAGCTGCGTTACCTCGATCTCGTCCTTACCGGCTGCGTCGATTACGTCCAGATGGATGTGTGCTGCCAGGGCGGCTACGCCATGGCGCGCCGCCTGTTCAGCGAGATCGCGCACGAGGGCTTGAAGTTCGCCTTCCATAGCTGGGGCACCGCGCTGGAGGTGCTCGCCGCTGCGCACCTGGGCATCTGCTGGCCCGAGATGGTGGTCGAGTGGCTTGAGTACCCGTGCTACTCCAGTGAAATCCGCCCGGGCATGTATCCGTTCCCGCTCGCCGAAGAGATTTTCAAAGAGCCGCTGGAAATCGATCACGGCGATCTCATCGTGCCCCGCAAGCCCGGCCTTGGCGTCGAGATCAACGAATCCATCATCGACCGCTACCCGTGGATTCCCGGACCCTGGTCCTATTTCCGCATCGACTCGCCCCCCGAAACTCTCGCCGTTACCTCCGATCACAGCATCAAATGGGAAGGTAACGCGGCCGGATGAGGGCCCGGGAATTTCGCTACTATGACCTGCTGGTCCATATCTTCGTCGTCCTTCTTCTGATCTCGAATCTGGTAGGCCAGAAAATCACGGCGCTGGGACCGGTCCGCGTCGGCGGCGCGCAACTCCTTTTTCCCCTGACCTATATCTTCGGCGACGTTTTTACAGAGGTCTACGGCTACGGCGCATCGCGCCGCGCCATCTGGATCGGCTTCTTCGCATCCGGCCTGCTTTCGCTGATGTGCCTCTTCATGGTTTGGCTGCCGCCCGCTCCCGGCTGGAACAATCAGGAAGCGTATCGCACGGTGTTTTACCAGGTTCCGCGCATGGTCGCCGCCAGCCTCATCGCCTATTGGTGCGGCGAGTTTGCCAACTCCTTCGTGCTGGCGAAAATGAAGTTGTGGACCGATGGAAAATACCTCTGGACCCGCACCGTCGGTTCCACCGTCGTCGGCCAGGCTGTCGATACCATCGTTTTCATGACGCTGGCGTTTGGCGGTTCGCTCACGCCCGAGCTCATTGTCAGTCTGATCGTGTGGGGTTACCTGTTCAAAGTGGTCTACGAAGTACTGGCCACGCCGCTGACGTATAAGATTGTTAATTTCCTGAAGCGCCACGAAGGCGTCGACACCTTCGACCGCTCGACCAATTTCAATCCCTTCCGCCGCCCGCTCCAAGAGCCGGGAATAGAATAGAGGAATGTCAGACAACCTCATCATCGCCGGCCGCGAGTTCCGTTCGCGCCTCATCGTGGGCACCGGCAAATACCGCAGTTTTCCTGAAATGGCGCGCTGCCACGCCGCGTCCGGCGCCGAAATGGTGACCGTCGCCGTGCGCCGCGTCAACCTCACGGATAAATCCAAGGAGTCGCTTCTCGACTACATCGATCGTTCTAAGCTCTTCATCCTGCCGAACACGGCCGCGTGCTACACCGCCGACGACGCCATTCGCACGGCGCACCTCGCCCGTGAAGTCGGGCTTTCGAACTGGATCAAGCTGGAAGTAATCGGCGATCAGAAAACTCTTTTCCCCGATAACGAAGGCCTGCTCGAAGCCACACGCACGCTGGTAAAAGACGGCTTCGTGGTGCTCCCCTATACAAATGATGACGTCGTCAACGCCCGCAAGCTGGTCGACGCCGGTGCCGCCGCGGTTATGCCGCTCGCCGCTCCCATCGGCTCGGGGCTTGGTATCCAGAACGTCACCAACCTGCGCATTTTGCGCGAGGTGATCACGAGCGTCCCGCTAATTGTCGACGCCGGCGTAGGCACCGCCTCTGACGCTGCCATTGCCATGGAACTCGGCGCCGATGGCGTGCTCATGAACACCGCCATCGCCGAAGCCGAAGACGCCGAAAAAATGGCCCGTGCCATGAAACTGGCCGTAGAATCCGGCCGCCTAGCCTACGAATCCGGCCGCATGCCCAAGCGCCTCTACGCCAGCGCCAGCAGCCCGCTGGCGGGCGTGGTGGGAAGATAGAGCGTATGGAACTGGTGCTCAAGAACATCGAATCTCAGTCGCCATTCCGCATTAATCCGCACCGCCCGATCTGCCAGGACGAGTTTTACGATTTGTGCGTTGCCAACCCCGATGTTCGCATGGAGCTTACTGCGAAGGGAGAAATCATCGTTGTGCCGCCGACCGGAGGCGAAACTAGTAACCGTAATAACGAGCTCGCGAGACAACTCGGAAACTGGGCCCGGCGAGACGGACGCGGCCGTGCGTTCGATTCCAACGCTGAATACTTGTTGCCCGACGGTTCCGCTCTATCGCCCGATGCTTCCTGGATTGACCGCGAGCGCCTGGCATCTTTGACTCGGGAGCAGAAGCGTAAATTCCCGCCAGTGGTGCCCGACTTCATCGTGGAACTGGTCTCGCCCAGTGATCGCCTCTCAGCCGTGCGCAAAAAGATGGAAGCCTGGATGGCGAACGGCGTGAAACTCGGCTGGCTCCTCGACCCGGATCGCCATACTGCCCACATTTACCGTCCCCGCCGCGAACCCGAGAAGCTGATTGAACCGCCGGTGTTGAAAGGCGAAGGCCCCGTCGCGGGATTTGTCCTCGATCTGGCCGACATCTGGAATCCGGACATTTAGCCCGCTCCCGCATGCCTCTCGAGCGCCCGCATCTCATCGTGCTGGCAGGGCCGAACGGCGCCGGCAAGACGACTGCGTCTGTGGAACTGTTGCGTGGAACCTTGGGCGTCCATGAGTTTGTGAATGCCGATACTATCGCCAAGGGACTTTCGGAGTTCAACCCGGAGGGTGCAGCTATCGAAGCCGGTAGAGTAATGCTCCGCCGCCTGCACCATCTCACCGATCAGAGGCTCGACGTTGCTTTTGAAACCACCCTCGCCAGCCGCAGCTTGGCACCGTGGATTCGTGAGCTGATGCAAACGGGATATGCATTCTACCTGTTCTACTTCTTCCTTCCTTCGCCAGATCTTGCCGTTGAACGCGTAGCCGAGCGCGTCTCGTTGGGTGGACATCATGTGCCTCAAGAGGTGGTCCGAAGGAGGTACGAAGCTGGACTCCGGAATTTCTTCGGCATTTACCGAACGATGGCAACACGTTGGCGTTTCTTCGACAATTCCGTTCCGCACCAGCGTCGGCTGATAGCCGGTGGCGGAGCCGGCCGTGACGACCGGGTGCACGAAGTGGAAATGTGGACGGGCATTGAGCGACAATGGAATCGTGGCTGAGGTTCTAGCGCCCCAAATCGAAGAAGCAATCGACGACGATGTCGCAATCCAGGCGGCCTTGGATCGTGCCTTCCGCAAAGCCGTCCTCGAACACCGCCGCGCCGGCGTCCCGATGGTCTTTTGGGAAGATGGCAAGATCGTCCACGTCCCCGCCGACCAGGTCCCCCTCCCCGAAATCGAAGAGTAAGAACGATCGTCACTGCGGCACCTACTGATGCCGCAAAGACACCACCGCATCCACTCGGCACGCGCGCCGAGCCGGGATGTAACAGGCCACGAGCGCAACGCCGCACAGCACGACCGCCACAATCACAAAGGCGAGAGGATCGTGGCTGGTTACGCCGAACAGTTGACCGGCCATTGCTGCTGCGACGCGAGATGGAACTGTTTGACATCGCTTGCGATGCCGACGATCTGCAGCCAGCCGAATAGTGTTGCACGGCGGTTACCATTTTGGTAACTTTTTGCATCCGCTTTCCGACTGCATTTCCGTCCGGGTACAACTTTCGCGCCAGGATTCGATTCACGATCACCACCTGCCCCGAGCGGCCATCATCCGACGCGGTGAAATAGCGCCCGGCGAGAAGGGGAATCTGCATCGTCTGAAAGTATCCCGGAGTGATCATGTTCACAAACGTCCAGGGCTTTTGGGTCTCCGGCGGCTCGGGGCGGCCTTCGGCGGAGTAGGGTGTCGTCCAGCCCATGCATGCGCCTTCGAGAGGAGGACACCTGACGGCGTCGGCGGAGCGCACACCCGGAATCACACGCACGCGATCGAGGGCATCCGCGAAGAATTTCTTGTTGTATGCGTCGTTCATTTGCGGACCCGACAAGTTAACGTCGAGAGCCAGCAGGCCGTTCGGGGCAAAACCGGAATTCAGCGCGTACCCGGACACGTCGAGGTGGCATGGGTACTGAACGGCGTGGAGTTCGCCTATGCCCGTTTCGAAGTGACGGCCATCGAGTACAACGTCGCGGGTTGACTCGCGATTCCGATAGCCCGTCGCTGGACGATCCGACAGGACAATCCCAATCTTCAACTCACCGTCCGTACCTGCCGGTCAGTCCTCGACCCGATCCTTGGCCTTCGCGTCCTCAATAGTCTGCCATTGCATGCTGCATTATCCGGGATCCATGAGGCTCGCAGGCTCGCGCGAAAAACTCAGGGCACTGGTACCAGGAGGGCTTCGCTGGCGAATGCGGTGACTTTCTCTATCGTGCCCTCGAGAATATCCACTGCAAGCGCGGAATCCTGCCAGATGCTTTCTGCATGTCTCCACGCCCCTTCGCGGAAGTCCGCGAGGTTCCATGCCGCGATGAGATCTTCGAGGTGCGAGACGACAGGAAGCGGACCGCCAAGCAGCCGAACGTTGAGGGTCTTCTTGGCCGTCTCTATGAGGCCGTCCAGCGTAGCATTGAGCGCGGTGTAATCGTTGTACTGCGGTGTCCCGTGTCGCGGCACGGTGTTCCTGTCCTTGCACGTGGCGACGATGGCAAGTGGCAGGTCGTGGTTGATGTGGGCGTTCATGCCGGCCAGTGCGAACTGAATGCGGGCTATTTCGGTCTCGTCACGACGCGAAAACATGGCTTCCCAACTGCCGGGGCACGGCGCGCCGGTAAGCGCGGCGCGAAGCGCACTGAAGTACAGGGCCGCAAACTGCACATCGAGTTCCGCCAGCCACGGAGAGTCATTGAACCCCCCGGTGGCGACGCGATTTTCCACGGCCTGGGTCACGGTTAGGTAGAGCCAGTTGAACCATTTCAGGCCATCGCCGTCTACGCACGTCGCGTCTATCGTTTGCAGGACCTGCAGCACCCCTGGAATTGACTGCACCGTGGTTTGGACAGCGGCAGTGAGTTGCGCGTTGTAGGGGAACAACATTGCGGACTATTATAGGTGACAATCCGTGTAAGTAGAGGAACGTCCGCGTGATCAAGTGGACTGTGGAGACGCGCAAGGACAATCGGACTCACCTCGGATTTAAAGCGATAGTGCGTCCGCCGGATTCGAGGCCCTCAGCGACCGTTTCCCTGCATCAGCTGGCTTTCTCCTCCCGCGCGGAGTTGTAGAGCGCGCGGATGTAACCCATGCTGTACGACCAGGCAGATTGGCGGCCACCCGCCATCGTGGGTACGTGATCGGCGATGAGGTTGCCCCGGAAATCCACATCCACGAGCGTCTTCATCACCTTCCACATGTCGGTGTAACCATTATCGATGTACGTTTCGACGAAGTCGGGAATGGGAGCGGTCACGTTGCGGAAATGGATTTTCCAGAGTTTGCCCATTTTCGCGAAGGCTCGCGCTGCTTCGAAAACATTCTTGCCAGTGGCCTTTCCGCCCTCCATCCACGTTCCGCAGCACAGGCAGACTCCAATATTTGGCGAGTCGGCAATTTCTAGAGCCCGCATATATCCGTCGAACGTCCCGAAGATGTGCCGCGGGATGCCACCCAACTCGGGAACCGGAGGATCATCAGGATGGATTCCGATACGCACTCCTGCTTGCTCGGCAACCGGGGCAATCTGCCGGATGAAGTATGTGTAGTTGTCCTAGAGTTCCTCTTTCGAATACTTGCGTCCATGCGTGAGCGGCCCCTCGTAGACCTTGCCGTTCCAAAAGCCCTTCGCGGTGGCCAAGTGAAAAGACCGCGACTTGCCGCCGCCGCGTGTGGTTTCTGGCGGGCTCGACCAAATGCCATTCGCCATATGCGCGTATGTGATGTAGCCGATGCCAGCTTTGCCTGTGTCCCGAATATACTGTTTTAGCCACTCGATTTTCTGGTCGCGGCCGGGAAGGTTGAGCGTGATCTCCTCGATGTTGCGGTTGTCATCGTTGGATATGTTCCAGACCGTTAAGCCGGCCGCTTCGGCGCGCTTCTTGATCGCGAGAAAATTCTCAGGGTAGCGCGTCCTTTTCCGGTCTGAACGTTCAAGTAGTCCACTCCCACCTGCTCTATCCAGATCAGATCCTGATCGCTGACGCTTTCGTCGACCTGCATCGAAATCTTGATTCCGGGAGACAGCGGCTCCAGAGATCTGGCTCTCCCAATCGGAGCAAATGCGGTGGCGACAGCCGCCGCGGAGAAAACCCGTCGTGTCACTTCCATACTCAAATCCACTCCTGGTGAACGATGATACCGCTGGAGCCACAGGTTCCTGTTCCCATTGGGCAGCGCCCACCCGGGCGGCTAATCTCGCTCGCACGGAACAGTTGACGGCTGCTCTCTGCGGCCCGCGAAAGATCTTAACCGGCGACAATCGAGACGTGCGCCAACCGGAACAGTGATGCGATGGCCGCGTCAAAACGAAAGCGCCGTCCGAATAGCGAGCGGCGATGCTGATTTGATTTCACCACCAGTACGCTAGGTCTAGTCTATAATCTCACTAATATCGGACCAGAATGACTATGTCGTTGGCGGATCTAAGTACCATTGGCGAACGATTGGATGAGATTTCCGGGAAGCTCGGCGAATCCGCTGAGAAGAAAAAGGAGCTGAGCGGGAAATTGGCCGTATTTTCCGCGCTCGGCACCTTTATTCTCTACTTCTTCGGCTACCTCACGCTCCGATTTCACCTCACTGCCTTTGGTATCAGCACAGATCTGGCGGTACTCGACGAGCGATACTTGTTCGCCGGTGCGCAGTTCCTCGTTTATCTGGTGGCCACGATTCCCACGATGATTCTGCTCGCCTCGGTTCCCGCGCTCTTTCTGTTCGCGCTGCGCCGGACTTGGTGGAGCACCTTCCAGAAGCTCGCTGACCGGCCAAATCAGCTCCTGTTGGTTGCAGTAATCTTCTCCACGCTGTGGATTCAGTTTGTCGTTCGGCAGTGCTTCAACTTTTCGAATCTTCTGCTGGCCAGGACTCTGCCAGACCCGTGGTGGATGGCGCACTGGATTCTGCTCGACTCGGACGGGAGTTCCCAGCAGATCTATTTCGCGCTGTTGCTGGGCGCATGTCTCGCCACCCTCGGTCTATGGTGGCTGGCCAGGCAGCGCGAAGGTGCAAGATGGAGTCTCGGCACCGTGCTGGTTGCGGCTCTGGTCGTCATCCAGTTCCTCTTCATGCCCGTGACCTTCGGCGTGCTGATCGCAAACAAGGAGGCGCCGCAAGTCACGAGCCTGGACGGCAAGGATCCGTTGCCGCCGGGACGAAAGGCGTGGAGGATCTGGGAAGGCAAAGAGGGTGTTGTCTTTCTGGCCGCGTCCGCCGATCTCAAGTCTGCTCCCGAACAAAGGCGGACACTGATCACCATCGACAAGAAAGAAATCAAGAAGACCGAGATCGTGGGCTACGATCGAATTCTCAGCGTGCTGTTTGAGGCAGACCAATGACCAGGCTTCTCTCCGTGGCATTCCTGCTGGTGGTCGCCGCACATGCCGAAGACCCACGACTGGTCATCGAAAGCGGCGGGCACACGGCAACCATTAAGTCTGTAATGTTCACCCGAGACGGCAAGTATCTCGTCTCCGCTGGCGACGACAAAACAGTGCGCGTCTGGGACGTGACCACTGGGCGCGTTGCGCGGGTGCTGCGCGGCCAGATCGGCGATGGCAGCGAGGGCAAAATCTACGCGGTGGCGCTCTCGCCGGACAATCGCTACCTCGCTGTGGGGGGTTGGCTGGCGGCCAACACCGGCACAATTCGGATCCACGATTTTCAATCTGGCCGTGTGCTTGCTCTTCTGACGGGGCATGGGAACGTAATCGAAAGCTTGGCATTCTCGCCCGACAATCGTCATCTCGCGTCGGGAAGCTTCGATAATACGGTACGCGTAGGGGATGTCGAAACCAAGACTTCACGACAACTGAAACCCGCTTTCGAAGGTGCGGTATACGCAGTGGCCTTCTCGCCGGATGGAAAGCTACTGGTGGCAGGAAGTGATGATCGTACGTTGGGGCTCTGGGAAACGGCTACAGGTCGTTTGGTCCGTAGCATGACAGGTCACCAGGCAGAGGTCAAGTCGGTCCTGTTTTCTCCAGACGGCCAATACATTGTGTCCGGAGGGTACGACAAGTCAATCCGCCTGTGGAACGGACGTACTGGCGAATTCATACGAGAATTCGCCAAGGCGGAGACACAGATTCAGGGTCTGTCGTTCAGTCCGGACGGTACGCGGCTACTCGCCGGCGCCGTCAGCCACCCCTACACGTGCACGGCATACGATTTCCCAACTGGGAAACCTGTGACCCGTTTCACGAAGCACGACAATATCGTACTGGCAACCGCCATTTCCCCTGATGCCCGGACCGCCGCTACCGGAGGCGGCGATCGTAATGCGATTCTCTTGTGGGACATCGCGTCGGGCAAAGTTCAGCGCGAGTTGCGTGGCGCCGGGCAGCCCGTCAGGTCGGTCGCTTTTGCCAAGGACGGGCAATCGATCGCGTTTGGCAACATCTCCAATTACAACGGGCCCAACGATCGGGGGCCCTTGGAGCAATCCCTCCTGCTTCACGCGTCTGGAGAATTGCCTGTAAGCCTGGGAGGGCCGCCGCCATCCGGGGTAAACTTCATTCGCGCGCTAGATCGGGTAGGAAACCTCCAGTTCCAGACCAAGCCAGGAAAAGTCTGGCCCCGTGCCATTCTCGAGATCACCAAGGGCCAAGCCGCGATCCACAGTATCGAACGGGACTCCACGTCCGGCCAGTGGCATACGTGCTACTCGTTTACGCCAGAAGGTAAGTATTTCGCAAGCGGCGGCGCATATGGCTTTCTTACGCTGTACTCGACCGATTCCGGTAAGATTCTCGCGCAACTCGTGGGGCACACATCCGATGTCTGGGCGGTGGCCGTGTCGCTGGATGGGCGCACACTGGTATCTGGCTCTGACGATCAGACGGTCCGCTTGTGGGACATCCCGTCAGGGCGAAACCTGCTATCGGTATTCGTAGGCGAAGATCAGGAGTGGGTTGCCTGGACACCCGAGGGCTACTACACTTCCAGCGTTAACGGAGATAAATACATCGGTTGGCAGTTGAACCGGGGTGTGGATCAACCGGCCGAGTTCTATTCCGCAACGCAGTTTCAAAAGCAATTCTACCGGCCTGCTCTCATTGCGGAATATCTCAGAACCCATGACATCCGGGCGGCTCTCAAAAGTGTCCCTGAGCGTCCCAACGAGGCTCTGGCTGGCCCCGCGAGCGTAGCTGCCAGCCTTCCGCCCATGATTTCGATCTCCGCGCCGGAGCAGGACAGCACGGTCCGTGAGCCGGAATTGACGGTGAAGGCCGAAGCACTTTCGAACACCTTGCCCATCACCGATGTAAAGATTCTCCTGAACGGCGTCCAGGCCAACAACTCGAGCGGTTTATCCAAGGGTGATCCGCGCCGCCGCAGGGTTGAGGCTGTGGTGCAACTGGCGGAAGGCCAGAACGTCATTTCCGTAATCGCCGCCAACGAGAAGGCCATGTCCGATCCTGAGACGCGAAGAGTTCGCTACGAATCGGGTGCACCGGATCGCAATAAGCCGGCTCTCATCATGCTCGCTATCGGAATTTCTCACTACGAAAAGCCCGCCTGGAACCTGGGCTTCGGCCATGCTGATGCCTTGGCAATGCAACAGGTCTTCGAGAGCCAGAAGACCCTCGCCAAGGATCTGTTTCGGGAAGTGAAGACTCGTTTGATTCCGGAGACGCGAGCGAATCGGTTGGAGATTCTGGAGGGGCTTACATGGTTGAGCCACGAAGGCACGCAGAACGACATACGGATCCTGTTCCTTTCAGGCCATGGCGGACTGTTGGGCGAGAATTACTATTTCTTCTCTCGCGAGCACGATCTCCACGGGGATCCGGAGGCCGACGACGTATCCTGGAACGTGATTATGGATCGGCTCAATTCCGCCAGGAGCAAGGTCGTACTCTTCGTCGATACATGTCGTGCGGCGGCCGTGACCGGCGAGAAGCGACGGAACGACAAGACCTTTTCGCAAATCATCAAGGACTTGCAGAATCAGTACTACGGCGTGGTCACATTCGCCGCTTCGACTGACCAGGAGGAATCGGCGGAGCGCAAAGAATGGGGACATGGAGCTTTCACTTTGGCGCTACTGGAAGGTCTGCAAGGTAAGGCTGATCACAATCATGTCGGGGTGGTTCAGTGGCAGGAGTTAGGTGCGTGGATCGGGCAGCGCGTGCAAGAACTCACTGGCGGCAACCAACACGCAATCGTCAGTCCTGCCCCTAACCTCCCTTCGTTCGCTCTATTCCGGGTGCCCAAATGACAAACCGGCGTCTGTTTTTGGCGGCCCTCTGCGCGTCGGGCGCCCGCGCTTTTCAAGCCAAGAAAGAACAGCCGAAGAAGCAACCACCCAAGACGGAACCCCTCATCACGCGGATCCTGCGGCTGACCGGGATCTCGGCCACACCGCGCGGTCTGAAGGGTGTGGGTCAGCCCATGGCCGCGGACGTCTGGATAGTGTCAGCCGACGGCAGGAACAAGACTCAAGAAAAACTGACTTTCGATGGAGGGTATCGGTCTCCCGTCTTCACGCCGGATGACCAAAAGGTTCTCGCCATCCGGGGTCAGAATTTGGTCTGGGTTTCGCTGAACGATCATTCGACCACCGGAGCCGCTTCTGCACCGCCGGATCTGCTCCGCTTGGTTGGATTCGAACTGGGCGCGGCCAACAACCCTAGAGTTGTAGTGGTGACACAACGGTCGGTCGGTTTGTTCTCTCCCTGGGACGGAACCTTCGATATTTTGGATTCGGACACAGGCGACGAAGACTACATAAGAGGGGCGCTGGCTGGAGGATGGCTGAACTTTCAGGGCACTCTCGTGTCTGTAAACTCCACCGGACATAACTTAACGATAAGGAAGCAGAGTCAAGAACCGATCAGTCTTACCGAGGGCTCGAAGGCAACATACGCGGATCCGGCGCTGTCACACGACGGCGCGGCCATCGTGTTTCTCCGGGTCGAGAATCTCTAGCTTGGCTTCCCCGCCAACGCCGTAAGCTCTCGTTTCGCCTGGCGGACTTCGGGAATACCCGCGTCCGCGCTCTTCCAATTCTGCAGAAACTGCTCGTAGGCGGAGCGAGCTTCCTGCGCTTTGCCTTTTCGCTCGTAAGCCTGCGCCAGGTGATATTGCGCTAGAGGGTAATTCGGATTGCGGCGCAGAATCCGCTGGTACTCGAGGATGGCTTCATCCACGCGGGACAATTGGAGGTAGGCGTTGGCCAGACAATCCTCGTAAAGATCGATCCCCGAGCTCGGCGGCAAATGATGCAGCACCTGCTTGAAATGCGCAATGGCCTGTTCGGATTGCTGGTCCCGAAGTGCGAGCACGCCCAGGTAATAGTCGTAGCTCCGCAGTTCGCTTCTGGACCCTCGCCCCGGATACGGCACATTGCGAACCAGACTTGCCTTGAGCGCGGCCGCGTTTGCCGTTTCCCCGCGCTCCATGGCAATGAGCAGCGAATTCCACACAGCTCCCCGCTCCAACTTGAGCTCGTTGCGCGCGGCCTGTTCCGCCCGGCCGTAATCATGCTGGCTGGCGTAGACCTTGGCTATGCTGCCGTAGCCGATCGCTTTCGCCGTGTCGGACCTGGTCACTTGGACGTAGCGCTGGTACTGAGCAACCGCTTCTCGATAGCGTCCCTGCTGGAAGTAAACGTCGCCTAAATGAATGATTGCTGGCTCGAATTCCGGGTCCAGAGCCAGCGCGGCGTTGTACTCGGCCATGGCTCTCTCGTATTTTCCGGACTGCTGAAATGACATGCCCAGACTGTCGTGAGCGTTCGGTTCGTTGGGTGCGAGTTGCACGTAGCGCTCGTGCGCCGCGATGGCTTCGTCATACCGTCCCAGCCCCAGGAAACAGACGCCTAGCACGTTGTACAGGTCGCCGTAGTCCGGATCCACAGCCAGACCGCGGCGGACCACCGCGATTGTTTCTTCCGGTCGCTCCTCGGAGTAGAGAAGCCGCGCCAAGCGCGTATATGCCTCGGTTTCAAGAGGATATCGGTCGACAATTTTCTCCAGGATCTGTATGGCTTCGGAATATTCCTGCCGGGCGATCGCATCCCATGCCATCACGGAGAGCCGATCCTTTGCCGTCAAATGGTCGGATAACTGGATGGCTTTTTTGAGGAAAGGTTTGCCTTTATCGGGCAAAAAATCCGTTACCGAATAAGCGTATCCAATTCGGGCATATGCCATCGCGAACTGCGGATCCAATTGAATAGCCTTTCGTAGCAGGGCCATGGCCTCGGCGTTCTGAAACGCTTGCGCCTTGCTGACCCCGAGCGAATAGTACCGATAGGCTTCGATGTTCTTCGTCATTACATCGGCCAATCCGGCTTTCTGGCTGGCGTCGTTAGGCGCCGCTCCCAGGCGCGCGGCGAGCTTGGGCGCTTGCAGGTCAACCTGGGTCACGATGTCTGCGGGCTGGTCCACCACGAACTGATCCGCTGCCATCAGTTGTCCGTTGCCAGTGTCGAACAACCGTGTGTTGATCAGGAGCTTATCTCCCAGAGTCATGAAACTGCCGAGCAGCACTTCGTCGGCATGGCTCTTGCGCGCGATCTCGATGGCTTCGTCAAAGTGAATCTCGTTGGGATGCTTGCGGGTCGTGCGCTCGAGTAACAAGTGGAGCTGTTGCCGGCTCAGTACCGAAAGGCGATCAAAATGCGCCATGTCGGTGATGAACATGTCCGCCAGACCCTCGCTCAGCCAGTTCAATTCCGGCCGGGCGCTCTGGTTGTCAAAATACATAACCGCCAGCGTTTTCCTCGACGTCTGCAAACCGTGCGGCGCGCGATCATTCCCGAAGCGTCGGGCGAGTGTCCAGACCGTGACGGCCAGCGCGGCTGAAATCCCCAGAGCGAGCAGCATCCACCTCAACCATCGCGAGGCTCTGCCGCCGGCAGTCTCCTTAGGCGCCGGAGCACTGGTGGTTGCTTCCAGCTCCGCGACCGGCAGCTCCTCGGTCACCGCAGCGATAAAACGATAGCCAACTTTGGGAATGGTCTTGATGAATCGTGGACCGCGCGGGTCGTCACCTAAAGCCCTTCGAATCTCCGCAATGCATTGAACTACCGCATTGTCCGTGACGGCCGTATCGCGCCAGAAGTTTTCAATGAGCTCCTCTTTTCCGACGATGCGATCGCGCCGCTCTACCAGGTATGCCAATACGTGGAAGCACTGTTGACGGAGATATTGTTCCTGGCCATCGCGCTTCACACAGCCGAGCAGGCCATCAATGTCGACATCCTCGCAACGGTAAATACGCTGCGGTGATTTGCCCGCTGACACCCCTGCTGCTGGCCCGGCGCTATTTCCCTCAATTGGAGTAGAGACCCAACCCAGTCTCATTCCGGAAGGGGAACCACCCGCCAGGGCCCCGTCACCTCCCTGAAGCATGGAGTTGATTATACTCCAACTGCAATGTACAGAAACACACGTTACACACTCCCATATCTCTCTGGGCACAAAAGATTTCACTAGGATTTCACAGTTTCTTCACTACTAGATCTGTGCTATTGGCGCTAGATGATAGGTACTAGTTTTCGATCCGAATCCGAGTTGATAGGGAGTTCGAACAAACCATGAGGAAATTCTTCGCAGTCTGCCTGCTGATGTTGGCCGTATCGGCTGGGTTGTACGCTCAAACGCTCAGCGGAATCACGGGAACCGTTACTGACGCAACCGGCGCTGTGGTGCCGAACGCAAAAGTGACCGTTACCAATACGGCAACACAGGTTGCCAGCCACACGACAACCAGTTCGTCCGGAACTTACACGCTAACCGACTTAATTCCGGGAAATTACACCGTTCAGGTGGAAATCTCCGGCTTTCAGACCGCCGTACATACGGGCGTGCTGGTCGAGGTAGCACGTCAATCCGGCGTGGATGTGGCTCTGCAAACCGGCAATGTGACGCAGAGCGTTGAAGTTGTTGAAAATGTCATCACTTTGAACACCACACAGCCGGAACTAGGAACGACGATCGAGAACAAAGTGGTGCAAAACCTTCCGGTTGAGCTGGACGCGGGCGACGGGCGCGGCCGCCAGATTGACGCGTTTGTCTTTTTGGCGCCTGGTGTCACCGGCGGAACGTTCAGCAAGCGAATTAACGGCGGTGTGGATTTCGAGAGCGAGGTTGTTTTCAACGGCATACCGATGGCGCAATCGGAAACGCAGGGCTTTCAGACGATTTGGAACCCGCCGTTCGAGCAGGTGAATGAATTCAATGTGTTGCGATCCTCATTTTCGGCGCAATACGGATTGGCGCAAGGCGTGGTCACCTATAACACCGCCTCTGGAACCAACGACTTCCATGGCGATGTTTTCGAGATCCTCCGCAACAGCATGTTTGACGCGCGTGGCGCCTACAATTCCACGGTGCCAGTCGATCGAGAGAACAACTATGGATTCACGATCGGCGGGCCGGTCCTGATTCCCCGACTGTACAACGGCAAGAACCGGACTTTCTTCCATTTCAACGTGGAGTGGTATCGCCGGAATACGCCCGATCTCACCTTCATGTCCCTGCCAACGGCTGCAGAGAAGCAAGGGAATTTCAGCGCCACGGGCCTAACGATCTTCGACCCCACAACTGGAAAGCCATTTCCTAACGACTCAATTCCGCAGAACCGGTTCAGCCCGCTATCGGCCAGTTTGATTCCATTGATGCCAGATCCCACGGGTCCTGGGTATTCACAAAATTTCCAATCAAATATCGGCGTTACTCCCACGCGGCAAACCCCATGGGGCTTCAACATCGACCACGTGATTAATGACAAGCAATCGATCCACTGGAGCGAATGGCGTGATCCGTGGACCTCCACCGGTACGGAAACCAGTTCACACCTGAAAGGTCCTTTAGGGAGTTCCACCACCCAACCCGATTTGGGCACCGTGTTCATCCTGAACTACGCGAACTCCCTCACTCCACACCTTGTCATGACCGCGGGAGCGAGTTGGCTGGGGGAATTGAACAATCAAATCAGTATCAACAAGGGCGAAAACTTTGCAGCCGCGCCTGGTGCGCCGCAACTTTCGGACATCCACTTCAATGGTCCTCTGGCGCCAACCGACTTTGGGTCTCCCTGGATTGAATCGGTCAACAGGAAGCTGGGTTGGGTGATCGAGAACAACTACTTGTGGATCAAGGGAAAGCATCAGTTCAATATCGGCTGGGAGATGCGGCGTACTTACCAGGACGATAACGAGTGCCAGCGATGCGCGGGCAGCTTCAATTTTAGCAACGCGGAGACGGCAGACCCCAACAACATCGGCACTACAGGAAACGCGTTCGCTAGCTTCCTCTTAGGTAGCGTGGACAGCGCAAACCGATATGGGACGAACGAACTACGGCTGCGCAATTTCGACTTCTCACCCTACATTCAGGACGACATCAAGATCCGGCCAAATCTGACGATCAACGTCGGCGTCCGGTGGGACGTGATGGTGCCGTTCACTGAATTGAACAACCTGGTTGTTTATTTTGACTCCAAAGTACCGAACGCTGCCGCCGACAATCTGCCTGGTGCAGTGACGAAGCTGGGGAGCTGCGCCGGATGCGCTGGTGTGAACAGGGCGGCCATTCACTGGAACCACTTCAGCCCGCGAGTTGGTTTCTCGTACGGGCTGAACAACAAAACGGTGATCCAGGGAGGCTTTGCGCAGAATTATCTGGACGGCGGCGCCTACGAGTACGGGACGCACAAGGTTGCCGTCAATTACGGGAACCTGCTGGATGGTTCTTTCCAGCGCAACTCCACGGGAAGTACTACACCTGGATTCGGATCTTGGGACAGCAACATAATTCCACTTCCCGGCGCCGTTCCGTTCAGCCCAACTCTAGGTACGGGGGCCGGCGTGAATGCCTTTAACCTCAGCCAGGATGGGATCGCGCCGTACGTGCTTGCATGGAACCTCGGAATTCAACGCGAACTGCCATACAACATGTTCGTTTCGGCGGCGTACGTGGGGAACCGTGGAAATCGCTTGCCGGCCGCGTTGAATCCGATCAATCAGCTCGATCAGAAGTATCTAACGCTGGGCAGTACACTGGGATTGCCAGTTACCAGTGCGGCGGCGGTTGCGGCGGGCGTGAACGCTCCGTATGCAAATTTCGTCAATCAGTTCGGAAGCAGCGCTACCGTGTTGCAGGCGCTCATGCCCTACCCGCAGTACTCCAGCATCTTCAACAATTTCGATGACACCGGGTCTTCGCTCTACAACGCATTACAAGTGCAAGTAGAAAAGCGCTACACGACCGGGCTAAGTTTCCTGGTCTCGTACAACTTATCGAAGATGATGTCGAACACTAATTCTGGTTTCACTTCGTTCGCGGCCACAGATTACAACAAGAACAACCAGAAGTCCGAATGGACTATAGACAACAACGACCAGACCAATGCGATTAACATTGCCGCGACCTACGAACTGCCGATCGGCAAAGGCAAGCAGTTTTTGGGAAACCAGGGCATGGTGTCCAACATTCTCGGCGGTTGGCAAATTAGCCCGTTGCTTCAATATGCCACTGGATCTCCGCTATGGAGCGGCAGTCAATTCAGTGGCACTGGAGGCACGGTCGTCGCGCCGGGCGATCCACTTGGCAATGGCTGCGCGCCGTGCAACCGCGTGAATATCGTCCCAGGAGTTCAGCAGCAGTTCTCTTGGAGCAACGTTTACCAGAATATGCCCGTGCTCAACTCAGCGGCATTTACCGCACCCGGCGTTTGGACGCTGGGAACCGAACCCCGTGTGCTTCCGCTCCGGGCTCCCTGGAACTTGAACGAGAACGTTTCTCTCTCCAAGAGGTTCTCGCTAGGTACCGAAGGAAGAATTCGGGCGGAGTTGCGCTTCTCGTATTTCGACCTGCTCAACCGCGTGGTGTTTGGGAGTTTTCCGGGATCATTCTATCTGCTCGCTGATCCGAATTTCGGCAAGGCCATCAATAGCCAGGGCAACACGCAACGCCAAGGGCAGGCGCAGTTCCAAATTAGTTTCTAGCCTGTGAACAGGGCCGGGCAGTGCCCGACCCCTACGGCCCTGTTCTACACTCTAGTAGATGTTGGCGGTTGTCTTTCTTGGGGCCTTGTTGCTGCCAGCGGCTCCGGCGCCTCTCCCGCTCAAAGAGGCGTAGGCTCTCCTGGATCAGGGGAAATTGAGCGACGCCGAGAGCACTGTGCGCCGGTATTTGGACGCGAATGGGGATTCCGCGGACGCACACTACCTGCTGGCCTACGTCCTGTTCAAAGAACAAAAACCAAAAGAGTCGATCGAGGAATATATGGCGGGCGGACGGTATCGCGCGCCGGGCGCGCTCGAACTGAAGGTGATCGGCTGCGATTATTTCCTGATGGAAGATTACGGCACTGCCGACAAATGGCTGACCAAATCGATGGCCCAGCGGTTGCCAAGATTGTGGAAGGCAGCAATCTGCCGCCGCTGGCTGGGTATTCCTGGCGCGCGCACCCGGCGAGCCTTGTGCTGGCACTGCGTGTCGGATGTCCATACTGCAGAGCCAGCATGGCTTTTTATGACCGGCTTGAACAAATGGAGAGGAGGGGGGCCACAGCTGCTCATCTCGTCGCCGTGTTCGGGGAAAAGCTTCAGCAGGTCACGGGCGAAATACCGGCGTCTATGAATAACCTTCAAACCCTCTCCGAGATCGATCTTCCGGGAATCGGTGTTCGGGGCACGCCGACGGTGTTGTTAGTTGACTCGAATGGCACCGTCAGGAGGATATGGCGCGGCATGCTCTCTCCCGACACCGAGAGGCAAGTTCTGCTGGCGATTCAGGCCGACCGGTCAGTTGACAGAGCCTCCCCTATCTCGTCAAGCAGACCAGAGGTTAGGAAACCTGCGAAAGCTGCCGGGGACTGCTGTTCCTTGTCGCCTTGAACTTACGGTCAGTTGAATAAGAAGGAGCCATGGCCCGTCCAGCCCTGCGTATCGAAGTCACAAGCAAGGACCAGAAGGCGTTGAGGAAACTGTTGAGCGGCGGTGTGCAGCAGGTGCGGGTCGTCCTGCGGGCCGTCGCGCTCTTGCAGTTG